>Ga0187780_10000220_pt1 | contig 44393 bp, 30 predicted proteins | sample 1015_Q2_SP10_20__FD_132429 | JGI IMG/M metagenome (GOLD analysis project Ga0187780, IMG submission 132429) | Tropical peat soil microbial communities from peatlands in Department of Meta, Colombia - 1015_Q2_SP10_20_MG | ecosystem: Environmental > Terrestrial > Soil > Wetlands > Peat | place...
CGGTTTCCCCCCAGGAGCGGGGGGGCCGAGGGGGTCTGGGGGGAACGGTTTCCCCCCAGGAGCGGGGGGGGTCTGGGGGGGGTTGTCCCCCCCGAGGCAAACACTGAACTTAACCAGGTCTTCCGCGGGCAGGTACACCCGCCCGTTCTGGTAGTCCTCGCGGATATCGCGCAGGATGTTCGTCAGTTGCAGGGCGACGCCGAGGGAGTCGGCCAGCTCGGCGGCGTGGCTGGCGCCCCGCCTGGTGCCGAAGATGCCCAAGGACAGGCGGCCGATCGAGCCTGCCACGCAGCGGCAGTAGTAGAGCAGGTCTTCGAAGGTCTGGTAGCTGGTGCCCCGCACGTCGGCCACGCACCCGTCGATGAGCTCGCCGAACGCCTGCATGGGAACGGGAAAGGTCCGCTCCACGTCGGCCAGCGCGAACAGAACCGGGTCATCCTGGCCAGGCCGGCTGAGGTGGAGCACCGCGTGCCGGGCGTCCTCGAGAGCGGCGATCTTCTGCTCGGCCGGCAGCGTGCCGTCGCCGATATCATCGATCCGCCGGGCGAACGCGTAGATGGCGGCGAGGCCGCGCCGCTTGGCGGCCGGCAGCAGCCTGATGCCGTACGCGAAGTTCCTGGCCTGCGACCAGGTGATCCGCTCGCATTCGCGATACGCCTCGACCAGTTCCACTAGAGCCTGCTCACCTCCCGGTCACGTATGTCCTGACCAGCTCGCCCGCCAGCCGCGGCCGGCGCGGCCGCGGGGTTCCGCTCAGCACGTCATGCCGCTGCTGGCTGATCGCGGCCAGCGCGGCCCGGCCGCCCGCCACGTAGCCCGCGACCGACAGCCTCGCCCAGCCGCGCAGCGTGCCGACCAGCGGCGCGCCCTCGTCGAGCAGCCGCGCGGCCCGGCTGACCTCGAATCGCATCAGCTCCCGCACGGCTCGGCCCGCGGCCGGCCGGGCCAGGTCCGCCTCGGTGCAGCCGAACTGCTCCAGGTCCTCGGCGGGCAGGTAAATCCGCCCGCGGCCCAGGTCCTCGGCCACGTCCTGCCAGTGCTCGGCCAGCTGCAGAGCCGTGCAGATGCTATCGGAGAGCGTTATGCGTTCGGGGGTGGCGGCGCCGAATATGTGGAGCACGATCTGGCCCACCGGGTTGGCGGACAGCTCGCAGTACCGCCGCAGCTCGGCGAAGGTGCGGTAGCCGGTGACCTGCTGGTCCTGCCGGTTCGCCTGGATCAGGTCGAGCAGCGGCTTGGCCGGCACGCCGCACTCGCGGACGGTTTCCGCCATGGCGCGCATGACCGGCGAGTCCGGCGTGCCCCCGTCGTAGATGCGGTCCACGTCGGCGGCCAGCTCGTCGAGCAGGCGCAGCCTCAGCTCGCTCGTTGCCTCGCTGCCGGTCTGGTCTCCGGCCTCGCGCGCCTCGTCCCCGACGTCGTCGGTCAGCCGGGCGAAGCAGTACAGGGCGGTCAGATGCCGCCGGTAGGCGCGCGGCAGCAGCCGCAGCGCGACGGGAAAGTTCTCGCCGGACGCGCTGGCCACCACGTCTTCGGCGCGGGCGAGCGACGGGCGGACCTGCTCTCGCACACCCGTCCGTTCCGCTCCGCGACTTCCCCCAGCCACCCAGTCATTTTCCGGGTAATGCGCAAATAATTGCAAACAATGACGTGCATGTCATATGACGGGAGCGTCGGTTAAGCGAGTCCCCAGGAGCCGCTGCGCAACATGTGTACTACTGTTCGTAGAGGTTACGCTGCGGAAACATAGTTTGCATCACCGAACAACCTTATCCTGGTTAATAGCCTGACATCTGCGTCAGTTTCGTGAAAGTTGCCAGGCAAAATTGATTGACAGCGGCGGCATCGGCCCGGAAGAACGGCGCGCGGTGCACGCTGAGTCCAGGGGGCCGACGCTGCGTTACCTGGCTGCGGGCGCACCGGAGGCAGCGCGCAGACATGTCGGACACGGCCGGAGACCGGCCCGGGGACCGAGGACACGGCCGCCCGGGGACCGAGGCAGACACGTCCCGGGGACCGAGGCAGGCCCGTCCCGGGCCCGGGGACCGAGGCAGGCACAGCCCGGGGACCGAGGCAGGCCCAGCCGGGACCGAGGCAGCCCGGGACCGAGGCAGCCCGGGACCGAGGCAGGCACAGCCCGGGGACCGAGGCAGCCACGGCCTGGGGCGGCGCGGGGTTCAGGTCCGCCAGATGAGGACGAGGGCGCAGTCGTCGGAGCCGCCGTTCTCGCGCTGCAGCGCACTGACCAGCGCCGGAGCGCCAGCGCTGAAGCCGCTCGCCAGCATGCGTTCCGCCTCGCCGAGCAGGCGGTCGGTGCCCGCGTCGATGTCACGCCCCGGTGCCTCCACGAGCCCGTCCGTGTAGAGCATCAGCGCATCACCGCGCTGCAGCACCCCTCGCTCCACTTCGCTCGCGGTCCCGTGCAGGTCCGCGACCACCCCGAGCACGATCCCGTGCGCCCTGGTGAGGCGCCAGCGGCCCGCCGCGGCGTCATAGTGCACCGCGGGCGGATGCCCGGCCGAGGAGAGTACGTACTCACCCGACGCCAGGTCGAGGGACAGGTGGACGGCGGTGACGAAGCCCTCGTTGGCCGGCCCGCGGCGCATGTACGCGTTGCAGGCAGGCAGGAACTCATCCCTCGGCACCGAGCCGAGCAGCCCGCCGAAGGCCCCGGAAAGCAGCAGGGCCCTGGTCCCGGCGTCGATGCCCTTGCCGGACACGTCGACGAGCGCGACCTCCAGCGTCTTGCCGTCGTAGGACGACACCACGAAGTCGCCGCCGAACGAGGAGCCGCCGGCCGGCCTGAGCACGACTGACGAGCCCCACCCCTCGCCCAGTTCGGGAAGCTTGGCCTGAGCCCGGATGCGGTCCCGCAGCTCGAGCAGCATCCGGTCGCCGCGCAGGCCCTGGACGCCGAGCTTCTCCCTGGTCCGCGCCAGGATGTCGGCGAAGATCGCGGTGAGCACGATCGTCGCGACGATCCCCGCGCCGGCCTTACCCTTCACCACGTCGTAGATCACGGCCGCCGCGACGAAGACGAAGAAGATGTGCAGCGCGCGAGGCCACAGCAGCAACCCGCCCGCCAGGATCGGCAGGATCATCACGCCGGGCGAGAACCACCACACCGAGACATGCACGGCAGCCACCGCGATGGCGATCACCAGTGCCGAGAGCACGAACGCCAGCCGCCGGTTCCTGGTGATGAACTGCCTGGTCAACCGGCCGCGCAGGCCCCTCAGCCCCGATCCCAGGCGGCGCAGGCCCCCGGCGGTCTTCGGGTCGGCACCGCCCTGCTCCGGGCGGCCGCCGGCCGACCCCTGAGGTCCGTGGGACCCGGCCGGCTGGGGTGTAGTTGGCTGGGGCGCGGTAGCCATGATGCGGGCACTGTATGCGATGAAGCCTGCGGCGGCTAAATGAGTCGCATCAGGACGCAGGCGGGGGTACGAAGCAACTATGACTAAGCCGGCCACCGACGACGATCACCCGTATCCGATCAGGCCAGTCAGCGCCGATGAGTTCGACGACTTCCAGATCGTGGACATGCATGCCTTCCACGGCTCGCCGCTGTCCGAGGACGGCCGGGAGCTGGTCCTGGCGCGGTTCGAGTTCGACCGCAGCCTGGCGGCGTTCGACGGCACGACTCCGGTCGGCACCGCGGCGGCCTACAGCTTCCAGCTGACCGTGCCAGGGGGCCGGGCGCTTCCCGCGGGCGGGGTGACGTGGGTGTCCGTGCTTCCCTCGCACCGGCGGCGCGGCGTGCTGAGCAGCATGATGGCCCGCCAGCTGGCGGACGTCCGGGACCGCGGCGAACCGCTCGCGGTGCTGTGGGCCTCCGAGGCCGCGATCTACTCCCGGTACGGCTACGGCCGCGCGATGTGGCACGCCGACTTCGCTCTCCATCGTGGCGAAGGGACGCTGGCGAGGAAGGCACCGGCCGACGGCGGCCTGCGGCTGCGGATCGTCGAACCGGCGGCGGTGATGCCCGAGCTGGCCAAGGTCTACGACGCCGTGCTGCCGTCACGCCCCGGATTCATCGCGCGGAATGAGGCATGGTGGCGGCAGGCGGTCTTCGACCCGGCAGATGACCGGCAGGGCGCGAGCCCGCTGCACTGCGTGCTCGCCGAGGACGAGACCGGGCCGCGCGGCTACGCGCTGTACTCAGGCCTGAACAGCTGGGACGGCGAGACATCCCTTCCGGATGGCGTGCTCACCGTGCGCGAGCTGATATCCGCCGATCCGGCGGCCAGCGCCTCGCTGTGGGCCGACCTGCTCAACCGGGACCTGACCACGGAGTTCCGCCTCGGCCGGCGCCCGGTCGATGACCCGCTGCTGTACCAGCTCGCCGACCCCAGGCGGGCGCGGCCGCGGCTGAAAGACGCGCTGTGGGTGCGGATCACCGACGTCCCCGGCGCGCTGGCCGGGCGCCGCTACTCGTGCCCGGTAGACGTGGTCATCGAGGTGCGTGACGAGATGATGCCGTCCAACGCCGGGCGGTGGCGGCTGACGACCGCCGGCGCCGCCGAGACCGGGTGCGGCCTGGAGGCGACGTGCGTTCCGGCGGGGTCTGCGGCCTCGGCGGCCTCGGCGCAGGACGTGGCCCTCGACGTCACCGAGCTCGGTGCGGCCTACCTGGGCGGCACCCGGCTGGCCGCCCTGGCCGCGGCCGGGCTGGTGACCGAGCGGCGCGCCGGCGCCGTCCGGCAGCTCTCCGCCGCCCTGTCCTGGGACCCCGCCCCCTGGTGTCCGGTGATGTTCTAGAAGTCCCGCATCCGGCGCAGCGGGGAGAAGAACACCCACCACCCGGCCGCCCAGGAGCCGATGAACGAGATCCACAGCGTGGGACGCACGCCCAGCAGGGCGCCGAGCGTGCCGCCGAGCAGGCCGCCGAGCGGGAGCGTGCCCCAGACGACCCAGCGGACCGCGGCGTTCATCCGGCCGAGCAGGTGCGGCGGGCAGATGGCCTGCCGGTAGCTGACCTGCGCCACGTTGTAGACCACGGCGGTGAAGGAGTTCACCGCCCAGCCGACCGCGAAGAACGCGACGCGCCAGCCGGGCTCGGCCAGCGGCACGAGCAGCGCCGGGAAGCCGAGGACGAGCATGGAGAACCAGATGATGCGAGCCGAGCCGATGCGCCGGGCCAGCCGGCCGGACAAGGCCCCGCCGGCCACCCCGCCGAGGGCGGCGGCGGCGATGAGCAGGCCCGTGTCGGCGGGCCGGATGTGCAGGACCCGGACCAGGAAGATGATCTCCAGGGCGGTGGCCATGCCGCCGAACAGGTTCGCGGTGCCGGTACAGGCCACGATCTTGCGCAGGATCGGGTGCCGGAGCACGAACGAGAGCCCCTCGGCGATCTCGGCCCTGAGCCTGCGGCGCTCCGGGCGGTGCGGCTCCTCGCGGGCCCTGATGGCCAGCAGGGACGCCACCGAGACGGCGTAGGAGATCGCGTCCGCGGTCATGGCCCCGGCCGCGCCGAGCAGCCCGACCAGGGCGCCGCCGAGGCCCGGCCCGGTCACCTGGGCAAACGACATCGTCGCACCGAGCTTGCCGTTCCCGTCCACCAGATCTTCCTTCGGTATCAGGACGGGCAGGTAACTCTGGTAAGACACGTCGAAGAAGACGGTGCACACGCCTGCGGTGATCGCGACCGCATACAGCTGGCCCATGGTGAGCAGGTGGAGCGCGGCGGCCAGCGGCACCGAGCCGATGATCAGCAGCCGGGCCACGTCGCACCAGATCATGAGCCCCCGCTTGGCGCGCCGGTCCACGAGGGCGCCGGCCGGCAGGGCGATCACTGCGAAGGCGAGGGTCGCCGCCGAGGTGAGCAGGCCGACCTGGAACGTGGTCGCGCTGAGCACGACGACCGCGGTCAGCGGCAGCGCCAGCTGGGTGACCGCGGAGCCCATCTCGCTGACCGTCTGCCCGCCCCACAGCAACAGGAAGTCGCGATTGTGCCAGAGCGTCCGGCGCGGCGCGGGCGTGAGCTCCCTAGCCTGCGCTGGAGGGGATGGCCCCCGGACCCGCTCGTCCTCCTGCACGGCCCCCACTCTAACCCCGGCCCGGGCCGGGGTAGCCGGCTCGAAGGGCGGCCGGCCGGTGGTGCATCAGCTGGCTCATATATGACACTGGAGGCAGATGGCGGAGGTGGATGACGTCGTGCCGACGATGAAGGTGACGCTCAGCGCCGCGATGCGGGCCAGGGACGTATCCCGGCCGCAGGCTGAGCACCTGGCCTACGCCGAGGCGGCGGGAGCGAGCACGGCGGGTGGCTGGCCAGCGAGCGCAGCCGCTGAAGAGGCTGCGGACCCGGGCGCTGCCGCGGGCCCGGGCGCTGCCGCAGGCCCGGGCGCTGCTGCGGACGCGGCGCACGGGGAACCCGGACGGGGTGAGCCGGCGCCGGGCACCGGGCGGGAGACCGCGCGGCCGGACGGCCGGCGGGGACGGCCGGATGGTGCGCGGAGGCGCAGGATGCGGAGAGGATCCGGGGGGTCCTCGGGTTCTGGTAGTCGGTGATCTCGCGGTCGGATCCCGGGGTAAACGCGCGCGGGCCAGCCCGCCGGACCGGGCCGGCTAGCGTGTCGGCCCGGTCTTCGTGGCGCCGGCCGGGTCAATCGAAGATCGGATCGCGGGTCCGGGATCGCTTCAGCTCGAAGAAGCCGTCGACACCTGAGATCAGGAGCACGCCGTCCCACAGCCTTCCCGCGGCCTCGCCCCGCGGGATCGGCGACACGACCGGTCCGAATACCGACATCTCCGCCACCGAGATGATGGGCGTGCCGACGTCGTGGCCGACCCGCTCGATGCCGTCGGCGTGCGAGGCGCGCACTGCTGCGTCGTACCTGGTGGAGTCCATGGCGTCCGCGAGATCGGCTGGCAGCCCCGCCTCCGCCAGCGCGGCAGAGATCGTCTCCCGGTCCCTGGGGGCCTTCTCGCGATGGAACCGCGTGCCCAGGGCGGTATACAGCGGCCCCAGGACCTGCGGGCCGTGCGTCTGCTCGGCCGCGATCAGCACCCGGACCGGACCCCAGGCAGTGCGCATGCTCTCCCGGTAACGCTCGGACAAGCCCTCCTTCTCCTCGTTCAGCACCGACAGGCTCATTACGTGCCAGACGGTCGTGACCGGGCGGACCTTTTCCACCTCAAGGATCCAGCGCGAGGTTATCCACGCCCACGGGCAGATAGGGTCGAACCAGAAGTCGACGCGCGTAGGCTCCTGCTGGGTCATGCGCACTCCTCATCACGAGTAGTCCCGGCTTCGCCGGCGACGAAGCGCCCCCGACGCGTCAACCTCGCGGCCCGACCGCGAATTCCGGCGGGCCTTAAGCTGGCTCGGGGCCGACGACACGACGAAAGGATCACCCGGTGACATCCAACCTGACCCGCGACGAGGCAGCGGCGCGCTCGGCGCTCGTCAAGGTCACCTCCTACCAGGTGGACCTCGATCTGACCGCGGACGGCGACGAGACGTTCGGCTCGGTCACCGTGGTGAGGTTCGACTGCACCACGCCGGGCTCATCTACCTTCATCAACCTGACCGCTCCCGTAGTGCGCGCGATCACCCTGAACGGGGCACCGGTCGGCCTTGACGCGTTCGACGGTGACCGGATCAACCTGGACCGGCTGGCGGCGGTGAACGAGCTGCGGGTGACGGCCGACTGCGCCTACTCGCGGAGCGGCGAAGGGCTGCACAGGTTCACCGACCCCGCCGACGGCCGGGTTTACCTGTACTCGGACCTGGAGACGTTCGACGCGCACCGGGTGTACGCCTGCTTCGACCAGCCCGACATGAAGGCCAGCTATGAACTGACGGTCACCGCCCCGGCGGACTGGCTGGTCGTCTCGAACATGGCCCCCGAGTCCACCAGCCAGCACGGTGGGGCGCTGCGCTGGCATTTCCCGCCCACCCCGGTTGTGCCGACCTATATCACGGCCATCGCGGCCGGCCCGTATCACGTGGTCCGCGACGAGCACGACGGCATTCCGCTCGGCATCTACTGCCGTCAGTCGCTGGCCTCCTACCTCGACCCGGACGAGATCCTGGAAGTGACCCGCCAGGGTTTCGATTTCTACCACAGCTCGTTCGGGATTAAATATCCGTTCGGGAAATATGACCAACTTTTCGTGCCTGAGTTCAAAGAAGGCGCGATGGAGAACGCGGGCTGTGTGACTTTCCTGGAAGCGTATATTTTCCGGTCGCGGGTAACCGATTTCGCCCGCGAAGCGCGCGCCGAGACCATACTGCACGAAATGGCGCACATGTGGTTCGGCGACCTGGTCACCATGCGCTGGTGGGATGATCTATGGCTGAACGAGTCGTTCGCCACCTGGGCGGGCACGCTCGCGCAGGCCGAGGCGACCAGGTGGACGTCGGCCTGGACCACGTTCGCGCAGCTGTACAAGGCCTGGGCGTACCGGCAGGACCAGCTGCCTTCCACCCACCCGATCGCGGCCGACATCCCGGATATTCACGCGGTCGAGGTGAATTTCGACGGGATCACGTACGCCAAGGGCGCGGCGGTGCTCAAGCAGCTGGTCGCCTACGTGGGGCGGGAGAATTTCCTGGACGGGGTCCGCAGGTACTTCGGGGAGCATGCGTGGGGCAACGCGACGCTGGCGGACCTGCTCTCCGCCGTCGAGGAAACCTCGGGCCGCGACCTGGCATCGTGGTCACGGGAGTGGCTGCAGACGGCCGGCGTGAACACGCTGCGGCCGTCCTATTCGATCGACGCTGGCGGCAGGTTCACCGAGTTCGCGGTGGAGCAGGAGGCCCCCGCGACCCATCCGGTGCTCCGCTCGCACCGCATCGCGGTCGGCCTGTACGACCGGACGGAGGCCGGCCTGTCGCGTCGCCTCCGCGTCGAGACCGACGTGGCAGGCGCGCGCACGGTGGTGCCGGACATTGCCGGGCAGCCGTGCCCCGACCTGGTGCTCGTGAACGACGATGATCTGACCTACGCCAAGATCCGGCTCGACGAGCATTCGCTCCGCACCCTGCTGGCCAACTCGATAGGGGCGTTCACGGACTCGCTCCCCGCGGCGCTGTGCTGGGCGGCCGCCTGGGACATGTGCCGTGACGGCGAGATGGCGGCGCGTGACTACATCCGGCTGGTCATGTCGGGCATAACCTCGGTGGCCGACATCAGCGTGGTGCACACGCTACTGCGCCAGGCGGGTCAGGCGGCACGCAGGTTCGCCGACCCCGGCTGGCGGGAAACCGGCTTGGCCTTGACGGCCGACACGCTGCGCGACCTGCTCCGTACGGCATCGGCCGGCTCGGATGAGCAACTGGCCTACATCCGCGCCTTCGCGGGCGTGGCCACCTCCGCGGAGGATCTCGCGCTGCTCGCCGGACTGCTCGACGGCTCGGTGCAGCTCGATGGCCTGAAGGTCGACACCGACCTGCGCTGGACGCTGCTCATGCGGCTGGTGAGCCGCGGTGCCCCCAACAGCGACGGAGAACCCTTCGGGCCGGCCGAGATCGATGCGGAGCTGGCGCGAGACGCCACCGACGCGGGCGAAAGGCACGCCGCGACCTGCCGGGCCGCGATCCCTTCGGCCGGCGCCAAGCGGGAGGCGTGGCAGGCGCTGGTCGGAGGAGAGCTGACCCTCGCCACGTTCCGGGCGATTCTGGGTGGCTTCGCCGACCCCGATCAGCCAGAGCTGATCCAGCCGTACCGGGCCGAGTATTTCAGCGTGGTAGGTGACGTGTGGCGCGACTGGTCGTCGGCCATGGCGCAGGACTTCGTCAGCGGCGTCTACACCGTGTGCGAGGTCTCGGCAGAGACGGTCGAGGCGACGGACGCCTACATCGCCAGCGCGCAGCCGCCCGCGGCGCTGCGCCGTCTGCTCATCGAGGGCCGGGACGACGTGCTCCGCGCACTGCGCTGCCAGGCCCGCGACCGTCAGGCCGGATAACCGGTCGCCGAGCGCGGTGCTGCCGCCATGGCGACGGCCGGATGACCATCTGGACGCGACAGGGCATCTTCACTGGTTACGCCGGGCGGTACGCGCCTCCAGCGCGCTCATGCTGCCGGCCTGGACTGCCGGAGATGCACGTGCACGGCCCAGACGAGACCGCCGATCTTGAAGGTCATGATCCGGTACAGCAGGACCGCGCCGATGGCATGCGGTGAGCTGATCCCGGCCGCGGCCAGGGCCGCGATCAGGGCCGCCTCGACGATGCCGAGCCCGAACGGAGTCGGGCTGAGGGTGCTCGCGCCGGCTCCGGCGCTCCACACCAGCAAGAGCTTGCTCCAGGGGATGGCCAGGCCGACCGCGCCGATCGCCGCGGCCAGGCACAGCGCGTCGGCGGCCCAGTTGACCAAGCTGCAGGCCAGCAGGTAGCAGATCGACCCGGCGCTCAGCTTGAGGGAGCCGACCCGGCCGATGACCCGGGCCGCGATGACGCCCGGGTCGCCGGCCGGATGGCGAGCGACCCGGGCGGCCAGCCGAAGGACCGAGGCCGCGACCGGCTGGAGCCGGGCCCGGCCGCCCGCTGAGTGCGCGACGATGATCAGCAGCGCCGCGGCGGCAGCGGAACCGCAGCCGGCCAGCAGGCCCGTCACGGCGCCCGCCGGGTTGCCGGTGAGCCCGGCGCCGGCGGCGGCGATGACACCGAAGCCGACCGTGGAGATCACCCCGGCCAGGCCCAGGGTCAGGCGTATGGCCGCCGGCTCGATGCCGTGCTCGCGGAACCGCCGCAGGACGGTGGCCGCGGCGAGGCCCGAGCCGACGATGGGGACGCCGGCCGCGATGGCGTTGCTGGCGTAGCCGGTGGCCAGCACCGAGGTGAAGGCCAGCTTGGCCCCGGCCGCCGTGAGCAGGCGCTGCTGGAGCAGGACGAACGCGGCCATCGACAGGCACTCCAGGGCCGCGCCGGCCGCGACCCATCCCGGCCTGGCGTGCCAGAGCACGGTCATCCCGGTTCGCAGGGTGCCGCGCTCGGCGTAGGCGGCTGCCGCCGAGCCGGCGGTGATGGCGAGGGCCGCGATGCCCCGGACGATGGCCGCCACGCGGCGCCGCCACGGTCTGTTCAGGTCCACGGGTCGTGTCCGGCGGTATCTGCGGCGGGCAGCTCGGCCCGCAGCAGCCTGGCGGGCCGGACGATGTCATCGGTCGGCGGCGCGACCAGCCCTCCGTCCGTGGTGACGTAGGCGATCCGGCCGTAGTCACCGGGGCGCCGTCCCCACGCGGCGCTGGAAGGCCCGACGAGCTGCTCGTCGAACGGCTCGCCCGCCACGATCTGCCCGGCGTCGCTGCTGTCCGGCTGCAGCTACACGCGGTCGATGGTGTTCTGCCGGTGCGTGGTGAGGTAGGCGACGCCCGCGTCCTCGTCCAGGCAGAAGTCGTCCGCCATCGCACCGCCCGCGACGAACTCGGGGGCGCCGGCGGGATCGTGCGTCCGGGGGTCGACAGGCACCCGCATGAGGAGCTTTTGCGCCGTCGAGGTGTAGTACAGATGCCCGGTCCTCGAGGCGTACCGGACGCCGTTGACTCCCGGCTGCGGGGGCACGAGCGGGCTGTCGGGATCGTAGGCCATGGTGTCGTCCTGGAGCCATACTCGTGCCGTCGCCTGGCCGTCGCCGCCCGGCAGGTCGGCCCGCCAGATCAGGCCGGCGACGGAATCGGCCAGCACGATGACGCCAGGTGCGAGCAGGCAGCTCCCGTTCAGTCCGCCGACCCGATCGCCGAACTGAAGGACGGCCTCGACGCCGACCGGCTCGCCCGGTTCCCAGTCCCGCAGATCGAGACGGTGAAGGAAGGACTCGTGCGTCGTGTAGCCATCTGAGGTGCTGATGTGGAAGACGTCCGGCTCTGTCTCGACGATCCCGGACGCCAGCTGACCGAACGTGTGAACCAGCACCGCTCCGGCCGGGGCGGCCGCGTCCGGAGGCGGGATGAGCCAGAGCTCCTTTTGCAGGGCCGCGGTCACCAGGATCGAACCGTCGTCTCGGACCGCGAGATTCTCCAGGAAGTAGTACGGCGGAAAGACGGCGACGGTGGTGAGCCTCGCTCGTGAGGTTTCCCGAGCTTGCATGATCTCTCCTGTTAGTGGTTCTGGGCCGCGGAGGGAGAAGCTGGGCGGCCGCCGCAGCTGGAGGGGGCGGCCGGCGGCTCGGCGCCCGCGCCTGCCGGGATGGGGTCTGGCGGCCGCCGGGCGGGTCGTCGCCGATGACGCCGCCACCGCGCCGCCAGGTGAGGTAGCGCCAGGAGAGGTTGACCAGCGCGGAGATCCGGTTGCGGCCGCCGAGCAGGGTGATCAGGTGCAGCGCGAGCCAGGCGAGCCAGGCGGGCGTGCCGCGGACGCGAATCCGGTGCGGAAGCTGGACCACCGCGGAGCGGTACCCGATGGTGGCCATGATGCCCTTGTCGCGGTAGCGGAACGGGACCGCCGGCCGCCCGGCCTCCAGCCGCGGGATCTGGTCCGCGGCGTGCTGGCCCATCTGCAGGGCCGGCTGGGCGAGCTGCGGCAGCGGCCGGCCGTCGATGACCGCGACGTCACCGATGGCGAAGATCCGGTCCTGCCCGGCGACCCGCAGGTCGGAGCCGGTGCGGATCCGGCCGCCGCCCGCCTGCGGCAGGCCCCAGCCGCCGATCGCGTCCGGTGCCGCCACGCCAGCCGCCCACACCGTGATGTCGCTGGCCAGAACGCTCCCGTCGGCGAGCACGACCTTGCCGGGGGCGATCTGGGCGATGGCGGTGCCGAGCCGGATCTCGACGCCGCGCGCGGCCAGCTGACGCCAGGTGTACTCGCGCAGCGCCGGGTGGAACGGCGCCAGCAGCGCGGGAGAGCGGTCGACCAGCGTGATGTGCACACGGGCCGGGTCGATCTCGGGGAAGAGCGTGGCGAGGGTCATATTGCGCAGGTCGGCGAGGGTGCCGGCCAGTTCCACGCCGGTCGCGCCGCCGCCGATGACGGTCACCGCAATGTCGTCGCACCGGCCGGTGCGGCTGATCTGGTCCAGGGCCGCCATGATGCGGTCGCGCAGGGCGATGGCGTCGCGGCGGGTGTACAGGCCCAGGCTGTGCTCGGCTGCCCCGGGGATGCCGTGGTAGGCGGCGGACACGCCGGTGGCCAGGATGAGGTAGTCATAGCCGAGCGTCGCGCCGTCGGCCAGGGTGACCTGCCTGGCCGTGGCGTCGATGCCGGCCAGTTCGCCGTGCCGGAACGCCGCGTGGTGCCTGCGGGTGAGGCTGCGGACGGGGTAGGCGACGTCGCTGCTGGTCAGCCCGCCGGTCGCCACCTGGTACAGCAACGGCTGGAAGGTGGCATAGATGTTGCGGTCGATCAGCGTGGTCGCCACCCCGGCCCGGGCCAGCCTGCGCATCGCGGCTAGGCCGCCGAACCCGGCGCCGACGATTACCACCCGCGGCGCGCCGCGGCCGGACTGACGCTGCTCAAGCTGCCTGATCGTGGACATGGTGGTTGCCTTCCTGTGAGTCGGGTCGTGATGGTGGTCAGCGGGACACCGAGGCCAGTTCGGGCTCCTCGCGGCGGGCCGCGCGGCGGGACTGCCGTCCGCCGGACAGCAGCACGGCGACGGCGATCGCGGCGAGCAGGGCGGCGCCCGCGGCGTACAGCAGCCCGGTGTGGATGCCGTCGGTGAACGCGGTGCTGGCGGTGGCCTGGACCGGCCCGCCGGCGTGGATGGCCAGGGCGAACGAGCCGCGGGCCTTTCCGGCCAGCCCGGCGGGAACGCCGGCCAGGTGCAGGTTGGCGCGGTAGACGGCGGTCACGATGCTGCCGATCACGGCGATGCCCAGCGCACCGCCGACCTCGCGGGACAAGTCGTTGAGCGCCGATCCCACGCCCTGCTGGGCCGCGGGCAGGCTCTCGGTGATCGCGGCGGTAGCCGGGGTCATCGCCGCGCCCATGCCGGCCCCCAGCGGGACCAGCCCGGCCACCAGCAGCCAGTAGGGGCTGCTGACCCCGACCCGGGAGACGACCGCCAGCCCGGCCGCCACCAGCACCAGCCCGGTGACGCAGACGGTACGGGCGCCGAACCAGGCGACCAGCCGGGGGGTGATCCGGGCGGTGGGCATCATCGTGCAGGCCAGCGGCAGCACCGACAGCGCGGCCTTCAGCGGGCTGTCGCCGCGCACGCCCTGCAGGTACTGCAGGGCGACGAAGGTGAAGCCGAAGAACGCGAAGAACTGGATGAAGATCGACGCGGCCCCGGCCGACAGGTGCGGGCTGGCGAAGTGCCGCGGGTCGAGCATCGGATGCTGGTGGCGCAGCTCCCAGCCGACGAAGATGGCCAGCACGGCCAGCCCGCCGCCGATCCCGCCCAGGGTCCGGGCCGAGGCCCAGCCGGCCTCGGGCGCCTCGATGATGCTGAACACCAGCGCGGTCAGGCCGGCCACGGCCAGCAGGGCGCCTCCGGCATCCAGCTTCGGGGCCTGCGGGTCCGAGGACTCGGGCACGAAGCACACGGTGCCGGCGATCGCGATCGCGGCCAGGATGAGGTTGACCGCGAACGCCGACCGCCAGGAGAACGCCTCGAGCAGCGCGCCGGTGCCCAGCAGGCCCAGCAGCGCGCTGCCGCCGGCCACCGCGGCCCACACGCTGACCGCGCGGGTGCGCTCGGCGGGCGGGAAGGTGCCGGTGATGGTCGACAGCGTGGCCGGCATGACAAAGGCGGCACCCAGGCCGATGACCCCGCGGAGGAAGATCAGCTCGGTGGGCGAGGTGGCGGTCATCGCGACCGCGGAGGCGCCGCCGAAGACGGCCAGCCCGGCGATCAGCGCGCGGCGCCGTCCGTACCGGTCCCCCAGCGCCCCGGCCGGCAGCAGCAGCGCGGCGAAGACCAGCGAGTAGGCGTCGATGATCCACTCCAGCTGGGTCTGGGTGGCCTGGGTGCTGCGCGCCAGGTCGGGCAGCGCCACGTTCAGCGACGCCATGGCCGCGGCGACCGCCCCGAGCGCCAGGCACACCACCGCGGTGACGACCGAGGTGCTGACCCGGCGGGTGCCGGGCCGGGACGGGGTGGTCCCGGCGTTCTTCACGAGGTTGTCGTGGAGGTACATGGGTGCTTCCCTTCGGTGGGTCTTGCTCACCCCTGCAGCCTCGTGGCGGTGGCCTGCGGCTCGCGTCGGGATATCGGGCCCGGGCACCCCGAGGTTTTCCCTACAGTGCGGGTACGATCCGGCTGTGGCCTGGGCGGAGCTGCTGGAGCGAGACGGCGAATTGCGCCTCCTCGAGACGCTCGTCGCGCAGGCTGCCGACGGGGACGGACGGGTCGGCTTGATCGAGGGCCCGCCTGGCATCGGGAAGACCACGCTGATCACGGCGGCCAGGCAGCTGGCGGCGCAGGCCGGGATGCGCGGCCTGTCCGCGCGCGGCAGCCCGATGGAGCGCGCGTTCCCGTTCGGCGTCGTGCGCCAGTTGTTCGAGTCAGTGCTCGCCGCCGACGCCGGGGAGCACCACGAGATATTCGCCGGGCCGGCAGCCCGCGTGGAGTGCTTGTTGTCCGGCGAAGGCGAGGCGGCCGCGGACGGTGGCGGGGCGTTCGCCCTGTACCACGGCCTGTACTGGCTCACCGCGAATCTGTCGGCGGCGGGCTCGCTGGCCCTGCTGGTCGACGACCTGCACTGGTGTGACTCGCCGTCGCTCGCTGCCCTGGAGTACCTGGGCCGTCGGCTGGAAGGCCTGCCCGTGCTGCTGGTGCTGGCCTCGCGCGCGCACGAGCCTGGATTCGACCGCTCGGTGCTTGACGCCCTGAGCCGGGAACCCGCGGCGCGCGAGGTATCGCCGCGGGCCCTGAGTGAGGCGGCGACGGCAGAGCTGGTGCGGGCGCGGCTGTCTCCGGCGGCTACCGACGGGTTCTGCCGCGCCTGCCACGCGGCCAGCGGGGGAAACCCGCTGCTGGTCGCGGAACTGAGCAGCGCGCTGGCGGCCGAGGGCGTCACCGGGCAAGCAGAAGATGTCGCGCGGGTCGCCGAGATCGGGCCGGAGGCGGTCGCGCGTGCGGTGCGGCTGCGGCTGGCGCGCCTGTCCGATGAGGCACAATCGCTGGCCCGGGCGGCCAGCGTCCTGGGCGACGGCGCGCCGCTGGAGGACGCGGCCGCTTTGTCGCGGCTGGACCTGCCCGAAGCGGCCGCCGCGGCGACGGCGCTCGCCGAGGCTGACCTGCTACGCCCGCATGAGACGGTGGCGTTCGTGCACCCGGTGGTGCGGGCGGCCGTCTACGCCCGCCTCGGGCCGTTCGAGCGGCGCGACGCGCACGCGCGCGCGGTGCGGCTGCTGGCCGAGGCGGGACGGCCAGCCGAGCGGATCGCCGCCCAGGTGCTGCGCTGCCCGCCCGCCGCCGACTCCGAAGCCGTCGGCATCTTGCGCGCGGCGGCCAGGCGTTCGATGGCCGATGGTGCCGCCCGGCTCGCCGCGGACTACCTGCTGCGGGCCCTCGAAGAACCGCCGCCGGCCGGGCAGCGGCCGCAGGTCCTGTCCGAGCTCGGCACCGCCGAGCGGCCCCTGGACTCGCCCCGGGCGGCCGCGCACCTGCGGGAAGCGCTGACGCTGACCGAAGACCCGGCCCAGCGAGCGCAGATCGCACTCGGCCTGGGCCGCGCGCTGCTCGGAGCGAGACGGATGGGCGAGGCGAAGACCGTGCTCGAGGAGGCACTCGCCGACCCATCGGTCGATCCGGCCAAGATGCGCAGCCTGGAGACCAGCCTGGTGGTGCTCGGCCTGTACGAGCCGCACCTGGTGCCGCTCGCGCGGGAGCGGCTCAGCCGCTTCGACCCCGGCGCGCCGCTGACCGATCTCGATAGCCGCATCCTGCTCGCGTTTGCCGCCTACGACCAGGCACGGACGGGAACAGGTAAGGAGGTCGTGACCGAGCAGGCGCTGCGCCTGGTCGGCGACCAAGTCATCCTCGCCGAGGACAGCCACCGCGCGTTTGCCGCGGTGGCTGGGGCGCTGCTGGCTGCCGACCGCCTCGACGAGGCGCAGCATCTCGCCGATGACCTGACGCGCGCCGGCGCCGAATCCGGATCGGTCCTACTGGCCTCCAGCGGAGTTTGGCTGCAGGCCAACGTCCTGTGGCGTCGCGGCGCGCTGGCCGACGCCGAGGCCTACTTTTCCTCCGCGGTCGATACCGCGGCCGCCCACGGCTTCATCACCGTGTCCGGCTGGGCCGGCGCGCAGTACGCGACGGTGCTGGCCGACCGCGGCGACGGCCAGGCGGCGTGGGAGGTGCTGCGCCGGCTCGGGCTCGACGGGCCGCTGGCGGACACCGTCCACCTCTACGAAGCCCGGCTCGCCGCCGGGCTCACCAGGGTCGAGCGCGGCCAGGTCCGCGAGGGCATCGACGAACTCCGCGCGGTCGGCCGCCGGTGGGAGGCGATCGGCGTGCGGAACCCGGACCTGGCCCCGTGGCGCCCGCGTCTGGCCCAGGCCCTGCTGTTGCTCGGGGAGCACGATGAAGCACGCGCGCTCGCCGAAGAGCACGCCGCCCTGGCCCGCGCCTGGGGAGCGCCCCGGCCCCTCGCCCGTGCGCTCCTGGTACAGGGACTCACCCTCGGCGGCGAGCCAGGAATCTCGTTGCTGCGGGAATCGGTCGCGGTGGCCCGGGCATCACCCGGACGGCTGGAACTGGCGCTATCGCTGGTCGAGCTGGGCGCGGCCGAACGCCGCGCGAACCGCAGGACCGGGGCCCGGGAGCTACTGGAGGAGGGCCTGGCGCTGGCCCATCAGTGCGGCGCCCGCTCGCTGCAAGACCGCGCGCTCACCGAGCTGCTCGCGGCCGACGCGCGCCCCCGCCGACCCCCCGCCAGCGGCCGCGACACCCTCACTCCGAGCGAGCTGCGCATCGCCGACCTGGCCGCGGTCGGCCAGACCAACCGGCAGATCGCCCAGCGCCTGTTCATCACCCAGAAGACCGTCGAAGCCCACCTCGCCCGCGCCTTCCGCAAGCTGCACGTCGACTCACGCGCCCAGCTCCCCGCGGCCCTCTCCCGCGAAACCGGGCCGGGCCGGGCAGCGGGCACCCCCATCCAGGCCAGGCAGCCGCGGAGCCTGCCGTTATCCCCCGTTCGCCGGGTAGTTCGCGGGAAGAATGCCGTAGGCGTAGTCATCGCGGTTAGGCGCGGCGGGTACCCCCAGCGACTCGAGCAGTTCGTCGAAGTTAACCCCGATCATGGTCGGGAACGGGCCATCCCCGCCGATATCCCCGGCCGCGGGAAGCTGCGACTCCGCGGACAGGCCGCCCGGCTGCGCCCAGCCGGTCTCGATGCCGTCGTATCCGTCGAACATGTTGGCGATCACGGTCGAGGGCGTCACGTGCTGGCCGACGGAAACGGTCGGCGTGACGTCTTCGGCCACGTAGACCATCAGCCCGGCATCCGGGCCGTCGGTGAGCTGGTAGGTGATCCACCCTCCGCCGGGCCACCCGGCGGACTCGCCGGTCGCGTTGGTGATGACCGCGTCGCCGAGAGCATAGATCGGGCCCGACCCGCCGAAGTCGACGCCCATGTCGATGCGCTCGGGAACCAGGTTACTGATGGCCCGCAGAGGGTTGCGGTAGCCGGGCGCGCCCGAGGCCGACTGCCCGGGTTTGCGGTGTTTTCCCACGCGGCTGGCGACGGCGACGCCGACGCTGACGATCTCGGGCTGCTGGCCGGCATCGACGCCCGGCGAGGCCTGCTGGCCGATGGGACCCGCGCCGTCGGCAGCGGCCGGCGGCAAGCCGATCGCATCAGCCTGGTCCGTCCCCGCCGGGTGGTGTGCCCCTGCCGTCTTGTGCGCCGCGGCGAGCCCGGCGCAGATCAGCAGAGCCGAGCCCGCCACGGCACAGGCCGCGGCCCGGACCGGCCTGCCACGCCGCGCCGACTTGACCGGCGCCGACCCGACCGGCGCCGACCCGACCGGCGCCGACCCGACCGGCGCCGACCCGACCGGCGCCGACCCGACCGGCGCCGACTTGCGGTGCCGGGCAGCCGCGCCGGAGTCGGCGGGTGCAGACGGCGGCGACTTACGGTGCCGGGCGGACGTGCTGGACACGATCGAGCCTCCGGTCGGGCGCGGCGAACGCGCACGGCTGTCACCCGGGTGCTGGCCTGGCACGCCCCACCGCCACGGGCCCGCCGATGCTGCGCGGGTTCACGGCGACGACGTCGCGACCAGACCCCCACGCGGGTGTTGTTAGTGCACCAGGCTGCACCACAGGCACGCTCCGCCGGGCCGAAACTACGGAACAGATAGATATCGCTACGCCCTGCCGATTTCCGGGTGCGCCTTCCGCCAGGGCGCCTCGACCGGCGCCGTCATATGACTGGCCAGTAACATTCCTTGCGTGGCAGACAGCTTCTACGTTCCGCTCGGTGATGGCCTGTGGCGAGCCACGCCACATACAACCGGCCCGTGGGACACCGGCACCCAGCACGGCGGGCCGCCCAGTGCCCTGCTGGGCCGGGCCATACAGCGCTGCCAGCCCCGGGCCGACATGATCATCAGCCGCTTCACCTGCGAGATCCTGGGCGCCATCCCGGTCGGCGACATCAGCGTCCGGGTCCGGCTCGCCCGCCAGGGCCGCAGCGTGGAACTGCTCGAGGCCAGCGCGAGCGCGCACGGCCGCCCGGTGGCCCGGGCCACCGCCTGGCGGGTGCGCCGGACCGGCAGTCCCCCGGTGGCCTCCCGGCTTCCCTCGCCCCCGCCGCTGCCGGACGAGCCGCCTGCCCGGCCGCCGGCCAGCTGGGCCGACGGGTATATCTCGGCCATCGAGTGGCGGCGGGCACGGGGCAGCCTCGGCGCTCCCGGGCCCGCCGCCCTGTGGGCCAGGATGCGCTACCCGCTCGTGCCGGACGAGGAGCCCACCCCGCTGGAGCGCGTCCTCGCCATCGCCGACAGCGGCAGCGGCGCCTCCTGGGAACTCGACATGAACCGCTGGCTTTTCATCAACCCCGAGCTCACCGTCCACCTGCACCGCGAGGCGGCCGGCGAATGGATCTGCCTGGACGCCCAGACCGTCATCTCGACCGGCGGCGCCGGGCTCGCCACCTCAGTCCTGTCCGACCTGGACGGCCCGGTCGGGGTGGGCGCCCAGACCCTGCTGGTGGCGCCCCGGACGGTACGGCCCGCCTAGGCTCGTCCTCCGGCCCCGCCGTGGCCTGTTAGCGGTGGGCCGGCGATGGACTTGGCGATGGCTTCGCGGACATGCTGGGCCAGGTCGGCCAGCGGGACCTGGACGGTAGAACCGGTTGCCCGGTCGGTGAGCTCGGCGGTGCCCGTGGCCAGCCCGCGCTTGCCGACGGTGACCCGGAACGGGATGCCGACCAGCTCGGCGTCGGCGAACTTGACGCCCGCCCGGACCTGCCTGTCGTCCACGATGACGTCCACGCCCGCGTCGAGCAGCCACTGGTACACCTGCTCGCCGGCCTCGGCGACGGTGGGGTCGTCCTGCTGGGCGATCACCACCACGACCTCGAACGGGGCGACCGCGACCGGCCAGACGATGCCCTTGGCGTCGTAATGGACCTCGACGATCGCGGCCATCGCCCGCTCGACCCCGATGCCGTACGAGCCCATGACCGGCATGACGGGCTGGCCGTCCGGGCCGGACACGCGGATCTGTTGGGCGTCGGCGTACTTGTACCCGAGCTTGAAGATGTGGCCGACCTCGATGCCGCGTTCGATCTCGAGCCCGTGGCCGCAGTTGACGCAGCTCTCGCCCGCGGCGGCCTCGCGCAGGTCCGCCCACTGGCCGACGTTGATGTCGCGCTCGACGTCCACGCCGCGCAGGTGAGTGTCGTCGATGTTGGCGCCGGTGTACATGCCGCGGCGGCCGCGCAGCGCCTTGTCGGCGATCACCGGGTGATCGGTGACGCCGACCGCGCCGAGGCTGCCGGGCAGCGCGCCGAGCGCCGCGCGGATCTCCTCCGGCTGCGCCGGGCGGATCGAGGTCGCGCCGGTGGCGTCCACCAGCTTCTGCTCGTGCAGGGCGTGGTCGCCGCGCAGCAGGACCAGGGTGAGCACCCCGTCCAGGAAGTACACCAGGGTCTTGATCTGACGGTCGGCCGGCGCGTCGTAGCGGGCGGCCAGGTCCTCGATGGTCCGCACGCCCGGGGTCGGGAAGGGCTCGGGCGCGGCAAGCACCACTGTCCGTTCGGGAGAGTCATCGACGGGCGCCAGCCGGGACGTCGCTATCTCTATGTTCGCGGCGTAACCGCACTCCGGGCAGAGGACGATGAGATCCTCACCGGTCGGCGAGGGGCAGATGAACTCGGTGGAGTCTGAGCCGCCCATCGTTCCGCTGGAGGCCTGCGCGGGAATGGCGGGGATGGCCAGACGCTCGAACGCCCGCGTGTACGCGTCGCGGTGCAAGCGGAAGGACACGTCGAGTTCAGCCGGCCCCAGGTCGAAGCTGTAGGAGTCCTTCATGGTGAACTCGCGGGTGCGCATCAGGCCGGCCTTCGGCCGCGGCTCGTCACGCAGCTTGGTCTGGAACTGGTACCAGATCTGCGGCAGCTCGCGGTACGACTCGAGCTCAGCAGCGAGGGTGGAGATGATCTCCTCGTGGGTCATGCCGAGGGCCAGCTCGGTACCGCGCCGGTCCCTGAGCCGGAACATCTCGTCGCCCATCAGCTCCCAGCGGCCGCTGCGCTGCCACGGCTCGGCCGGGTGCATCACCGGCATCAGGATCTCCTGGCCGCCGATCCGGTTCATCTCTTCGCGGATGATCCCGATGACCTTGAGCCGGACCCGCTGGCCGAGCGGCAGCAGCGAGTAGTGCCCGGCCATCAGCTGGCGGATGTAGCCGGCCCGGAGCAGCAGGCGGTGGCTGGGCGCGTCGGCGTCGGCCGGGTCGTCGCGCAGCGTCGGGATGTGCATCTTGGACCAGCGCATGATTTGTCGGACTCACTTTCACGCCGAGGCCACCGAAAGCCCGTAGTCTATCCCCGGCGGAGGGTAAGCGCCGCGCCGATCAGGCGGCGCTGGCAGGGCCGGTAAGGCCAAGCCTATCGGGTCCGCCTGCTGGAGGATCCCGGCCAGGCCGCCCAGGGTGCGGACGTGCGGATGGCCGTCCGGCGCCGGGCAGAACCGGTACGGGTCGAGGTGGACGGGCTGCAGGCCGGCCGCGCGGGCGCCGGCCACGTCGTACCTGAGGCTGTCGCCGACGTGCAGCACCGTGCCGCTGGCCGGCACGCCGAGGGCGTCCAGCGCGATGCGGAAGATGGCTGGATCCGGCTTGGCCACCCCGACCACGGCCGAGTCGACGACCACGCCCACCTGAACCCCGGCCGCGGGGAGTCCCCCGGCCGGCTCCCGCCCGTCGGGCGCGTAGCAGACGCCCAGGCGGCGCAGCTCGGCCTGCACGCTGCCGTCGGAGTTCGAGACCACGCCCATCGGCAGGCCGAGCGTGGCCAGGGCGCGCAGGCCGCCGGCCGCCCCGCTGCCGACGTGCGTCCAGGCGTGGCCCCTGGTCGCCTGGGCTATCTCGGCGGCCAGCGCGCGGCACCGGCGCTCGGCCACGCCGCAGGCGGCGACGTAGCCGACCAGGTACTCACGCCACCAGGTGCCCGCGACGGGCGGGGTGCTGGCCAGGTCCTGGATCACCATCGCCCGGTAGTGGGCCCGTTCGAGCGCGGCGGCATCAGGGGATGCGCCCGCCGCCAGCAGCGGCGGCAGCAGCAGGTCCGGCGACGGGAAGATCAGCACCCCGCCCGCGTCGAGCAAGATCGCGCTGACCTCCGGCGAGGTGCTGCCCCCCGGCCTGCTGTTGGCGTGCCACAGGCTGCGAACATGGGCCACACTCGCACTATATGCGCGGGCCGGACGTGGCCAGGGGGGCGCTACCATCTGGTGGTGTTGTCGTTCTCGGCTCAGACTCGCACGGCCAACCTGCACCGGATGGCCGAGGACCGGTTCGACGTGCTGGTCATCGGGGGCGGGATCACCGGCGCGGGCATCGCCCTGGACGCGGCCGCGCGCGGCTTCTCGGTGGCGCTGGCGGAGAAGGACGACTTCGCGTCGGGCACCTCCGGCCGCTCCTCCCGGCTCGTCCACGGCGGTCTCCGGTATCTCGAGCGCCGCGAATTCGGCGTGGTCCGTGAGTCCTTGCGGGAGCGCAAGATACTGTTCCGGCTGGCTCCTCACCTGGTCCGCCCGGTACCGATGTACGTGCTGGCGGATGACCTGGCCAGCCGCGCCCGCTACGGGCTCGGCCTGGCCGGGTATGACCTGCTCGCGGCCGGCCGGAACATCGGCATCCACCAGTCCGTGAGCGCGGACCAGGTCCGGGAGGCCATCCCCGGGCTGGCGGCGAGGTCTCGCGGCTACCGGTACTTCGAGTGCCAGACCGACGACGCCAGGCTGACGATCGAGGTGGCTCGGACCGCGCAGGGCTTCGGCGCGGTGCTGGCGAACCACGCCCGGGTGGACGGGCTGCTGGGCGGGGCCCGGGTGGCGGGTGCCACCGCGGTGGATGAGCTGACCGGGCAGCGATTCGAGATCAGGGCCAGGGCCACGGTCAACGCCAGCGGTGTCTGGGCCGATCGGGTCAGGCACCTGGCCGCCGCCGGGAGGGAGCGGCTCCTCCCGAGCAAGGGCGTCCACCTGGTGTTCGCCCCGGGGGCGGTGCGGGCCAGGGCCGCCCTGGCCGTTCCGTCGGCGGCAGGCGACGGGCGCTATGTCTTCGTCGTCCCGTGGGAGGACCGGGCCTATGCCGGGACGACCGATACGCCCTACTCCGGTGACCTGGACCACCCGGCCGCGGACGACTCCGACCGTGACTACATCCTGGCCGCGGTGGCCCGGGACTTCCCGGGGGTCACCGAGCGCGACGTGACGGCGTCGTGGGCCGGGCTGCGCCCGCTGCTGAGCCAGGCCGACACCAGGACCTACGACCTGTCCCGCAAGCACGTGGTCTTCGAGGACCCGCCTGGCCTGTTCACCATCACCGGGGGGAAGCTGACTACCTACCGGGCCATGGCCGAGGACCTGGTCGACCGGGTGGCCGGGACGCTGGGACCGGCCGCGCGGTGCCAGACGCGGAGGATTCCGCTCGGGCTGCACGGGTCGGCGGCGGCGGCCTTGCGCCTGGCCGAGGCCGAGGCGGCCCGGCTGGGCCTTCCGCCGCGGACCGGGGCCCGGCTGGTGCAGCGCTACGGGGACGATTGGCGCGAGGCCGTCCGCATGATCGGCCAGGACCCGTCGCTGGGCGAGCCGGTGGCCGAGGGCCTGCCCGTGCTGGCGGTCGAACTGGACCTGGCCCGCAGCCGCGAGATGGCCATCGCCGACGAGGACGTGTGGGTGCGGAGGACCAGGCTCACGACCCGCGACGCGTCGGTCCGGCTGCCGTCCGGCTGACTCGCCCCGGGCAGGCGGTCACACCTTCAGGCGGAGCGGCGTGGGGATGACCCGGAACGTGGCCGGCGTCGTGCCCAGGTTCTCCCCGTCCGCCTCGACCGGGAGGGGCGGGTCGGCTTCGATCCGGATCTGGCTGGCCCGCAGTTCGGCGATGTCGCGGTCGGGAAGATGCCTCCCGCGGTACACCTTCGGCACGATGGTGAAGGCGTCGGACTTCGGTCCCACCATGACCAGCACGTCGAGAGCGCCGTCATCCGGCTCGGACTTCGGCGAGATCTGCATGCCGCCCCCGTAGAAGCGGCAGTTCGCGATCACCACGTTGTGAGCCTGCCACTGGTACGCCTGGCCGTCGGCATCAATGCGCACGGTGGCCGGGCGGACGCCCGGCAGGGTCAGCCAGAGCCCGCAGAAGTACTTGGCTGGCCCGAGGAACCCGGGCAGCCTGGACGCCCGGGCCACGACCGCCCCGCCCAGGCCGGCCTGGGCGATGTTGGGGAAGTACCGGGTTATCCGCGCCGGGCCGGACGCGTACGTCACCTGGCCCACGTCGATCAGGCGGACACGGTCGCCGGCCAGGTGGCGGGCGGCCCGGACGGCGTCGCCGGGCAGGCCGAACGACCGGACGAAGTCGCAACCGGAGCCGGCCGCCACCACGCCGAGCACGGCGTCGGCGGCGATCGGCTGGCCGTCGTCGAGCATCCCGTTGACCACCTCGTGCACGGTCCCGTCGCCGCCCGCCGCGACCAGGTACCGCTCGCCGCGCCGCAGGGCGTCCCGGGCGGCCTCGGTGGCATGGCCGGGATAGGCCGTCCGCACGATCCGGTAGCCGAGTCCGGCGCCGGCCAGGATGGCCTCGATCGCAGGGAGCTTCGCGCCCACCTTCCCGCGCCCGGACCGCGGGTTGGCGATGACCACGAGCGGGCCGAATGGGCTGGTCACGGCCGACTCCGGCAGGTGGTCACGGCAGCAGCACCCCTGGGTTCATGATCTGATCGGGGTCGAGGGCGGCCTTGATCTTCCGCAGCACGTCCACCCCGGTCTGGCCCAGCTCCCCGGCCAGGAACCTGGATTTCAGCCGCCCTACGCCGTGATGGTGGGTCAGGGTGCCGCCCGCGGCGGTACAGCTCCGCACGGCCTGATCCCATGCGGCACCGTATCGCGCCTGCGCGTCATCGTCGTCGGCCCCGCTGACCAGGAACGTGAAGTACAGCGAGGAGCCGGATGGGTACAGGTGGGACAGGTGACAGCCCACCGCTTGCGCATGCGCGGCCAGAGCATCCCGGATGCCCGCGTACAGCCGCGGGACCGCCGACCACAGCCCGGCGACCTCGATGGTGTCCACGATCACTCCCGGGCCGAATGCGCGTTCGGGACCCATGATCTGCAGGTAGACCCCGACGGCATCGTTGCGGTGCTCCCACCAGTGATCCCCGTACGAGGAGGGGAGCGCGCCGGATGCTCCCGCCCGCAGCACCGCCTCGGCGGCCAGCTCCTTCCGGACCTCCAGGCCGCCGAGGCCGGACGGGAAGCCGAGCATCCCGACGCACCCGCCGGAATGGCCGAGTGCCCCGAAGCTGAGCTGGGCGTCGGTCTCGTCGTAACCGCGGATGACGGCCGCGCCGGCCTGTTCGCGCACGGCTTCCCGGAGGCCGTCAGCGAGCGCGGCGAAGGAGGGGAAGCCGAATACCAGCCACTCCCAGCCTGCTGGCCGGGGCCGGCACGTCAGCGTGGCCTCGGTCACCACCGCGAACGTCCCTTCGGACCCCACCAGGAGCCGCCGCAGGTCCGGGCCGGCGGCCGAACGCGGCACCGGCCGGCACCGCAGGATCCTGCCCTGCGGGAGGACCGCGGTCAGCCCTAGCAGCACGTCCTCGATCGCCCCGAATCCGGTGGACGCCTGCCCGGCCGAGGACGCGGCGATCCAGCCGCCCACCGTGGAGGCGGCGATCGACTGCGGATAGTGGCCGACCGTCAGCCCGTGCCCGGCCAGGGCATCTTCGAGCTGGCCGCCGCGCACGCCAGCCTGCACCTCCACGACTCGCGATACCGGGTCGACGCCGATGACCCGGTCCATGCGGGACAGGTCGAGGACGAGCGAACCGGCCCGCGCCTCGGCTCCGCCGCATACGCCGGAGCCGCCCCCTCGGGGGATCACGGCCATCCGGGCCTGCGACGCCCAGGCCAGCACGGTGGCTACCTCTTCGGTACCGGCCGGGAAGACCACCGCGGCTGGTACCGGGAGCTCGTCGCCCCGGACGCGCCGGAGCAGCGCCAGAGCCCAGGAGTCGATGGCGCGGTCACGCAGGGTTTCCGGGTCGGCCGTCACCGCGCCGTCCGGCAGGAGGCTGGCGAGAACGTCAATGGTGTTCACGGCGCGGATAGTAGCGCAGGTGCCGCCGCCGGCCCGGGCCGGGCGTGCGGGGCCGCAGTCACCGCGCTTCGCGGTGGCCGGGGGTCACCAGTCCGCTTTCGTAGGCGATGACGACCAGCTGGGCGCGGTCTCGGGCGTTCAGCTTGGTCATGATGCGGCTGACGTGGGTCTTGGACGTGAGCGGGCTGAGGAACAGCCGGGCGGCGATCTCGTCGTTGGACAGGCCCTCGGCGACCAGCGCCATCACCTCCCGTTCCCGGTCGGTCAGGCTGGACAGGGACCCGGGGTCCCGGTCGCCGGCCGGCGGCCGCTCCGGGCGGCTGGCGATGTCGGTGATGAGCCGCCGGGTCACGCTCGGCGAGAGCAGCGCGTCACCTCTGGCCACCACCCGGATCGCCTGGATGAGCTCGGCCGGCTCGGTGTCCTTGACCAGGAACCCGCTGGCGCCGGCCCGGAGCGCCTGGTAGACGTACTCGTCGGACTCGAAGGTGGTCAAGATGATGACCTTGACCCCGGCCAGGTCGTCGTCGGCCGAGATGCGCCTGGTGGCTTCCAGGCCGTCCACGCCGGGCATCCTGATGTCCATCAGCACGACGTCGGCGCGCTCACGGTGCGCGAGGTCCACCGCCTGCTGGCCGTCGGTGGCCTCGCCGACCACCTGGAGGTCACCGGCGGCGTCGACCAGGACGCGGAACCCGGCTCGGATCAGGGCCTGGTCATCGGCGAGCAGGACGCGGATCACGGCAGTGCGCCGTCCCCGGCCGCGGCGGGCGCCGCGGACCCGGCAGGCCCGGCGGGCCCGGCAGGCCCGGCAGGCCCGGCAGGCCCGGCAGGCCCGGCAGGCCCGGCAGGCCCGGCAGGCCCGGCGCCGGCGAGCTGGCCGCGGACGGGAAGCCGGGCCGCGACCCGGTACCCGCCCGGGCCGGGACCGGCCCGCACGGTCCCGCCGACCGCGGCGGCGCGTTCGCGCATCCCGGCCAGGCCGTGCCCCGCCTGGCCGCTCGCGGCGCTGGCCGCCGGGCCGCGCCCGGTGTCGGTCACCTCGATCCGCACTTCGCCCTCGCGGTAGCTGAGCAAGACGGCGGCGGCCGCCGGGCCGGCGTGGCGGATGGAGTTGGTCAGCGACTCCTGGACGATGCGGTAGGCGGCCAGGTCGACGGCGGCCGGCAGCGGGAACGGGTCCCCTGTCACGGTGAGCGTCGTCTCCAGGCCGGCCCGGCGGGCCCCGGCGATGAGGGCATCGAGCTGAGCGAGGCCGGGGGCCGGCTGGGTGGGATCGGCGTCGTCGGCCTGGCGCAGCACGTTGAGGATGGCGCGCAGCTCCCTGAGCCCCTCCTTGCTGGCGCTCTTGATCGCCTGCAGGGACTCGGCGGCCGCCTCGGGGCGGGTGGGCAGGATGTGGGCGGCCACCCCGGCCTGCACGTTGATGGTGGCCATGGTGTGGGCGACGACGTCATGGAGCTCGCGCGCGATCCGCAGCCGTTCCTCGTCCAGCCGCCTGCGGGCGTCCTGCTCGGCCCGGTCCTGGATCGAGGCCACGTAGGCCCGCCGGCTCGCCACCGCGATCCCGGCGAACAGCGCCGCGACGACCATGAAGGGGATGATGTCGAAGCCCCCGCCGCTGATGTGCCCGAACGGGTTGCGCACGGCGGTGACCGTCATCAGCACGGCCAGCGTGACCGCGGCCGCCACCACCGCCTGGCGGACGCTCACCTGGGTGGCCACCGCGTACAGGGCCAGGACGGAGGCGATCAGGGCGGCGCCGTTGACGTAGCCGAGCAGCGAGTAGACCGACACCGCGGCGACCGAGACGGCCAGCACGGCGACCGGCTGGCGGCGCCGCCAGGCCAGCGCCAGGCAGGCCACCGCGACCAGCAGCAGGGCCGCCGTCGGATGCGGCACCGGGCGGCCGCGGAACTGGGACACGTCGAAATCCTGGCTGGGGTGACCCTCGCTGTAGCTGCCGACCAGCAGGACCACGGTCACGATCACGGCGAGCACCGCATCCCTGACCGGCGAGCCGAGCCATCGCCGCCAGGCCGCCGCGACACCGTCCATGTCGCAAGCGTAGGCGCGCGCGGGGCCGGAGTCTGCCTCCCCCGGTTGACCGTCCGGCTACTCCCCCGGGAGTAGCCGGGGCGAGGCTGATCCCCGGGCGGTACCGCCAAGTGCCATCCCCAGCCGGACGACTGGCCGGGGTCCGGAACGGCAGGCTGGCAAGCGCCGGAGGAACGCCCGCCGGCAGGCAAACCGGAGGCCGCGATGACCGCGCTCACCCGCTTCGTGCTCCGCCACAAGGCGCTCGTGGCCCTGTTCTGGGTCGTCGTGGCCGCCGTCGGCGTGATGACCATCGCCGGCACCACCCACCGGATGACCAACAGTTTCGCCATGCCCGGCCAGGCGTACCGGGTTGATGACCAGATCGCCCGCCAGTACGGCAACGGCGGCGACCAGCCGCCCTACGTGCCGGTGCTCACCGTGCAGGCCGGGCGGAAGATCACGGACCCGGCCACCGCCGCCGCCACCGGGCGGGCGTTCGCCGCCCTGGGCCGGGCCATCCCGGACGTGCGGATCGCGGACTACGCGACCACGCACAACCCGGCGTTCATCACCCGCGACGGCCGGTCCACCTTCGCGCTGGTCTACACCGCGCCGGTGCCCGGCTTCGGCGGGACCGACCTCGGCCCGGCGATCGGCCGCGTGCTCACGGGGGCCGTTCCGGCCGGGTGGCGCGTCGGGGTCACCGGGGAGCAGCTGCTGGGCAACGGCCAGCCGCAGGCCAAGGGCACCGGGATCATGGCCGAGGCGATGATCGGAGCGGTCGGGTCGCTGGCCATCTTGGCGCTGGTGTTCGCCAGCTTCCTGGCGCTGCTGCCGCTGCTCATCGGCGGCATCTCGGTCCTGGCCACGTTCCTGCTCGTCCGCGGGCTCACCGAGGTGACAGCGGTCAGCCAGATCGTGGAGTTCCTGATCGCGCTGATCGGGCTGGGCGTGGCCATCGACTACTCGCTGCTGGTGGTCAGCCGGTGGCGGGAAGAGCGGGCCGCGGGCCGGGACAATGTGGCCGCCGTCGTCGAGGCGATGAGCCACGCGGGCCGGGCCGTCGTGTTCTCCGGGCTCACCGTGGCCATCGGGCTGCTGTCCATGATCGTGCTGCCGGTGCCGATGCTGCGCAGCGTCGGCTACGGCGGAGTGCTCGTACCGCTGGTGTCCGTGCTGGTCGCCATCACCCTGCTCCCGGTCATCCTGGCCACCGCCGGCCCGCGCCTGGACTGGCCGCGGCTGCGGACCGAGCGCCGCGCCAGCCGGGTGTTCTCAGCCTGGGCCCGTGGCGTCTACCGGCACCGCTGGCTGGCCGCGCTGGCCGGGCTGGGCCTCCTGGCCGCCCTGATGCTGCCCGCCCTGTCCCTGCACCTGGGCGAGCCGGGCAGCTCCGCCCAGGCCACCAGCGGACCCGCGCACGACGCGCTGGTCACCCTGACCGACGGCGGCATCCCGTCCGGGGTCATCACCCCGGCCGAGGTCCTCGTCTCCGCCAGCCCGGGCGGCGCGGGCGCGGTCGCCGCGCGGGCCGCGCAGGTCCCCGGCGTGTACGCCGCCGTGGCGCCCGCCACGCCCGACTACAGCCGGGCCGGCACCGCGATCGTCACCGTGATTCCCGCGGCCGAGAGCGGGGTGCCGGCCGGCCAGGCGACGGTCGCCACGCTCGAGCACGCCCTGCTGGGCAGCCCGCACGTGATCGGCGTGGGCGGCGACGGCGCGTCGCTGATCGACTTCGACCACGCGGTCTACGGCTACTTCCCGCTCATGCTGGCCGTCATCGGCGTGGCCACCTTCCTGCTCCTGGTCCGGGCCTTCCGGTCGGTGCTGCTGGCCGCCAAGGCCGTGGTGTTCAACCTGATCTCGCTGGCCGCCGCGTACGGCGTGCTCACCTGGGTGTGGCAGGACGGCCACGGCTCCCGAGCCGTGTGGGGCATCCCGGCCACCGGGGCGATCACCATGTGGGTGCCGCTGATGGTGTTCGCCTTCCTGTTCGGCCTGTCCATGGACTACGAGGTGTTCATCCTGACCCGGATCAGGGAGGCCTATGACGCCAGCGGTGACGCCCGGCACGCGGTCACCGAGGGGCTGGGCCGCACCGGCCGCCTGGTCACCAGCGCGGCGGCGATCTTGGTGCTCGGCTTCCTGTCCATGTCCACCGGGCCGCAGACCGACCTGAAGGTCCTGGCCACCGGGCTCGGCGCCGGCATCCTCATCGACGCCGTGATCGTCCGCTGCCTGCTCGTCCCCGCGCTGGTCGCCCTGTTCGGGCGGGCGAACTGGTGGCTGCCGTCCCCGCTGGCCAGGCTGCTCCGGATTCCCGCTCAGCCGGCGCCGGAGCTGGCTGCGCACGTCGCCGCCGAGGGCGATCTGATCGAGGCCGGCGCCAGGTGACGCACGCCCGGGTGCCCGGTTCGCGCCGGGCCAGGCGGCACAGGGGTCCGCCTGGCCCGGCGCTGGCATAATGCCACCGGGTCCTGCGGCCCGCCGGACGGGCGCGTGCCGGGTGGAAGGAGTACCGCAGATGAGCGGCTTCCGGTCTCATTGATTTCCTGCACGGCCTGGAAGGCCGCAGGCCAGCCGCTGGTTAACACCGCCGTTCGCTGGCGCAGCCCGTAGGTCACGGCCCGGGCCAGCCAGAAGGCCGCGACCACCTGGCCGATGCCGACCAGCAGCGTGCCCGCGACGCCCACCGCCGCGTACGGGGGCAGCCCGGCCAGGGCGGCGACCACCCGCGCGGTCGCGCCGATCGGGGCGCCGGACCGGGCAGGCCACCAGAGCGCCGCGCCCCAGCCCGCGGCGACGGCCAGCACCGCCAGGCCGAGCGCCGGCCCCGCCCGCCACGGGCCGGCCCCGGCGGCGATCCCGGCCACGAACGGCAGGAACCACAGGCCGTACCTGGCCCCCAGGGCGAGCAGCGCGGCGGTGCCGGCGCACGCGGCCAGCCAGGCCAGGACCCAGGCGCGCGACCGCCGGGGCGTGAACGTCGGCTCGTGCGGGACGGGTCGGCGCCTTACCCGCTCGGGGGCCCGCAGCTCACCGAGCCGGTACGCGCCCCGCTTGCCCAGCCGCTTCGGGTCAGCCATCGGTCTTACCTCGGGGGGACGAACCCCCCGGACCCCCCCGGGACCGGGGGGACCCATCCTCCCGGACCCCCCGTGGGAGGGCCAAGCCCCCCGGACCGTCCAGCTCCAGCGTCCACTCCACCGATCCGGCCGGCCGGCCGGGCTCGGGCAGCGGCAGGTACCGGCCGTCCCACCACAGCGGCACCAGGTTGTCGTACCAGGGCGACGCGGGGTTCTCGTTCTGCCCGCCCGGGTACACGCCCACCGCGCCGACGCCCGCCGAGGACAAGGTGACGATCATCCGCCAGCTCGGCCCCGTGCTGGCGGTCAGCCCGCCGTCGGCGGCATCCGGCGTGAACGGGTCGCCGCCGTCGGCCCTCGGCCCGTACCCCAGGCCGTTCGCCCCGCTCAGGGCGGGGAACTCCCGCGAGTGCAGCCGCCCCCAGGCCCAGGTGGACGGCGCGCCGCCGAGCGTGGCCGACAGGTGCGCCACCGCGGTCGCGAACGCCAGGCGCATGACCTGCGGTGCCGTCCGGCGCTGCCCGGACGGCAGCCAGAACGCCGGGTTCGCCTGGTCGCCGAGTGTCCAGGCCTCCAGGTCTTCATCCAGGCTGACCTGGTCGACCGAGACCGCGAGGCCTTCATGGTCCTTGGAGACGGGAACCTTCGCGTGGTCCCACCAGGGCTGGAACACGTCCGACAGGTAATCGCCCCAGAATGTCCACCAGACCGAGGCTGCGGCGGAACCGGTCGCCATGGCCGCGTTCCAGGTGCCGAGGAGGTGCACCACTTCTCGTTCGGTCAAAGAAAGAGGAGCACCGCGTAGCGCGCTCAGCAGTTCCGGGACCGCGCGCGCCGCGAGCTGGTCGGTCAGGCTGGTCTGGATCGCGGCGAAACTGCCCGGCGTGAGCGGGGCGGTCCGGTTGCCCAGCCCGGCGTAGATGGTGGCGGCCCGGTAGCCGGGATCGAAGAAGTCGGCGCTGGTGCCGATGTAATACGGGTAGGCGGCGGTGACCGGCCGCTGGTTGGCGGTGGCCAGCACGTGCGAGGGCGGGTCGTAGGCCTGCGGCACCGCCGGGTAGGCGATGACGCCCCGCACGTCGCACACGCCGGTGCCGGTCATCGGCAGCCAGGGCTGGCAGCCGGCGCTGACCTGCGGATAGTAGCCCGCCGAGATCGCGCCGATGTTACCGGCCGCGTCGGCGTAGACGAAGTTCTGCGACGGCGCGTACCAGTCGGCCAGGGCGGCCCTGAACTGGCTGAACGTGCTGGCCCGGTAGACGTTGAACATCGCCGCCAGGTCGGGCGAGGGCACGTTGCCCATCCAGTCCACCGACGTGGTCTGCCCCGCCTGGGTCATGATCGGCCCGTGCACGGTGATGTCCACGGTCAGCGGCACGGTCGCCCCGCCGCGCACCGGGATCTGGTAGTGCACGACCTGCACCTTGCGCCAGGCGCCGTCCCAGTAGTACTGGCCCGGCCGGTCCTTCCGCGTCTTCTCGGCGTAGAAGAGGGTGGCCTGGTTCTGCGTGTCGGTGAGGGACCACGCGATACGGGCGTTGTGCCCGATGAGGATCCCGGGCAGGCCCGGCACGCTGACCCCGGCGACGTCGAGCCCCGGCGCGGACAGGGCGACCTCGTACCAGACCGACGGCAGCGTCTGCGGCAGGTGCGGGTCGCCGGCCAGCAGGGCGCCGCCGCCGTTGACCGCCGGCCCGTCGGCCGCCCACGCGTTGCTGTCCGGGTATTCGTGCAGCTGGCCGGCCGGAAGCTGGCCGAGCTGGGCGAGCAGCGTTCCCGCCGCCTCGACTTGCCCCGGTGTCAGGCCGGAACGGGCAGCGGTGCTTGCCCCGGGACCGCCGCGCGCCGCGGCTGGATTATCCGGACCCGAGGTATCCGTCACTGGGCTGTCCGCCGCCGGGCTGCCGGTGAGGGTGCTGGTGAGGGTGCTGGCCGCGCCGGGCGCGATGGGGGTCAGCGCGGGCTTGCTGTACGGGCCGGGGTCGTAGGGAGTCTGCGCGTTCTTCGCGATGACCGGGAACCAGTCCATGGTGCGGGCCGCGCCGAGCGACCGCATCAGCAGGGCGTAGTCCAGCGGGGTGGCGGTGAAGTCGAGCTCCTGGGTGAGCTCGCCCTGGATGACCAGGCTGTCCACCGCGGTCCAGGGGCCCGGGTACACCCCGGGCAGGGAGAAGACGGCCGGCCACTGGCCGCTGGCGCGGACCTGCGCGATATCGTCGTTGACGCCCTGGGCGTAGGCGATCAGCGCCTGGGCGGCCGGGCTGGACTTGGGCATCTGCGCCCACTCCTGCTCCGCGGTGCGCAGCAGCCCCAGCTGCAGCTCGAACTTGTCGGAAGCCAGGTCGGCCGGCCCGCCCAGCTGCGCGAGCCTGCCGTCCCCCAGCCGGCGCTCCTCATCCATCTCCGACAGCCGGAACCGGGCGTTTACGTAGCCGAGCGCAAGGAACAGGTCGTGGTTACCGGCGGCGCTGATCGAGGCGATGCCCTGGTCGGTGAACGAGACGGTGACCGGCTGCTGCAGCCCGGTCAGGCTGAGAGTCTGCGATCGCACCGGCTCGCCGCCCGCCGCCGATGTCCACGCGCCGCGGCCCGGAACCAGCGCCGGCCCGAGCGCCGGGATCGTGCCGTAGCCGAACCCGAGCACGCCGAGCAGCACGACGGACACGCAGAGGGCGGCGATGATGTTGACGACCCGGCCGAACGCGCGCCCGCGGCCAGCGCGCCCGATGGGCGGCTCCTGCGCCCGCATGGCACAAGTATTGAGGGTTATTCACAAAGCGGCCACTGCGGGACACTGCGGCCGAACCCGCGCCGGGACTCTGGGAACTCGAGATTTGAATAAATGCCGTATCACCACAGCCGCGGGTGCCTGTCCTTCCACGGGCGGGCGTCTTCCAGCTGGGCGGACAGGGAGATCAGGGTGCCTTCCTCGCCCATCCGGCCCGCCAGCATCACGCCGATCGGCAGGCCCGCGGCGGTCCAGTACAGCGGGACGTTCACGGCCGGCTGGCCGGAGACGTTGTAGACCGCGGTGAACGGCGTGAACCGCTTCTGCCGCTCGAAGTTCTCCGGCGGGTTCACCTCGTCGAACCAGCCGACGGGCCGCGGGGGCATGGCCAGCGTCGGGGTGAGGATCGCGTCGTAGGCGGTCAGCGCGGCGACCGCGCCGCGGGTGACGGCCTGCAGGTAGGCCTCGGCGAAGATGAGCTCGGCGGCGCTGGCGGCCCGCCCGCGCTCGCGCAGGTAGCGGGTCAGCGGGAGCAGCACGTCCTCCTGCGCCGGGTCAACGGGGGCGAGCGTGGCGTAGGCATACCAGAGGGTCTCGAAGAACGGGACCACGTCGGGCCCCAGCGGCATGGCGATGTCCTCGACCTCGTGGCCCAGGCTGGCCAGCAGCCGGCTCGCCTCCTCGTAGGCCGCCACGCAGTCCGGGTGCACGTCCGCGTCCTGGACCGGGTTCCGCAGCGTCCGCCCGATCCTGAGCCGGCCCGGCGGACGGTGCGCGCAGCCGAGGAAGGACTCCCCGGGCGGGAGCGGCGGCAAGGTGTACATGTCGCCGGCGAAGTTCCCCGACATCACGTCGAGCAGCAGCGCGGCGTCGGCCACGGTGCGGGCGAGGGGGCCGTTCACCCCGAGGCCGGCCAGGTCGGGCACGAGCGGGCCTTCGGAGATCCGGCCGCGTGACGGCTTGATCCCGAACAGCCCGCACACGCTGGACGGGATGCGGATGGACCCCCCGCCATCGCTGCCCTGGGCGGCAGGCGCGAGCCCGGCCGCGACCGCCGCGGCCGCGCCGCCGCTCGACCCGCCCGCGGACCTGGACAGGTCCCACGGGGTCCGGGCGGGCGGCCCGATCTTGGTCTCGGTGTAGCACGGCAGCCCGAACTCGGGGGTGGCCGTCTTGCCGGTGATGACCGCGCCTGCGTCCTTGATCTTGGTCACGACGTGGTCATCGATGTCGGGCACGTTGCTCGCGAACGCGACCGAGCCGAGGGTCTGCCGCACGCCCGCCACCATGTTCAGGTCCTTGATGGGGATGGGCACGCCGGTCAGCGGCGGCAGCTCCGCCGGGTCGCCCGCCGCGACGACGGCCTTCTCCGCCGCGAGCGCCTGGTCGGAGGCGAGTTCGGCGGTGACGGTGTAGAAGGCGCCCACCTGGGCGTTAAGCTGTTGCGTCCGACGCAGGTAATGATCGGTGACAGCGACCGGCGATAGCTCCCGGGCGCGGATGGCTGCCGCCAACTCGATCATCGTAAGCTCGTGAATCTGGCCCATGGTAGGAGATCGTAGACCACGGCCCGCCAGGACATTGGCCGCGTTATCGGGACGAATGGCCTGCTATAAAAGCAACCGGAGTAGGGCACAATCGTTGTACGTGCTATCCGCTGTGTACTAAGGCAGTTGCGCTGAGGTGGGTGATTACCGGATGGCGTGGCCGAGGCTGAGAAACCGCAGACGGCCAGCGCCGCAAGTGACGTCCAGCAACGGCAGCGGTGCGACGCCGGACGCGACAGGGTCGCAGGATGCGGCACAAGACGGCGTTACGGAAGACGGCGTTACGGAAGAGGATGCCGCGCCCGCTGAGACCGTCAATGGCGGTACGGCTCCGCCCGCGACCGCCGACGCCAGTGCGGCGGCGAACGGCGCGCCGGCGCCGGAGATCCCCGCAGCCTGGGAGGCCACGGGTTTCACGGAGGCCATGGGGGCTCCGCTGACCTGGCCCAGCGCCAACGGGGCGGCCGCGCTGAGCCCCGCGGATGCGCCCGAGACGGCCGAGCACGACGAGCAGGGTGAGCACGGCGACGTGCCGTTCTGGGACTGGGCCCCAGCTGACGAGTTGACCAGCCCGGACGAATCCGGGGACACTTTCCCAGACGACGAGGCCGGGGACACTTTCCCAGACGACGAGGCCGGGGACAGGGCCGCAACGAGCCTGGAGCCCAGGCGGTCATCGGCACCCGTGATTGTCCCGGTCGAGGTGGTGCGCGAAGAGCCGCAGCGCGAAGGCATCGGCCAGCACCTGGGCAACCTGGCGCACCTTTCCGCCGACTCGCGGATGCGGGCCTGGCAACGGCGGGCCATCATCGCGGTCGTCGTCGGGGTGGTCTTCACCATCGTCGTCTCCTGGCGGTGGGGGCTGACGCTCGCCGTACTCGCCGCCATCGCCGATACCATCTACCGGTCCAGGACCACCTTCACCGGCGAAGGGGAAGCCCAGCTGAACGCTGCCCAGCGGCGTACCCGCAGGCAGCTGGGCAGGCTGGAACGCTCCGGTTACCGCGCCATGAACAACGTGCACATCCCGGGCAGCGAAGACCAGATCGATCACCTGGTGGTCGGCCGCGCCGGCGTGTTCGCTATCGACTCCGAGGCCTGGGACCGGCGGCTGCCGCTCCGGCCCCGGCTCGGCAAGGAACTGTGGCTCGGGCCGCACAACATGCAGGACCGGGTGGACCATGCCCGCTGGGAGTCCGAGCGGGCCGCCGAACTGCTGTCCGGCGCGCTCGGCAGCCGGGTAACCGTCCGGCCGGCGATGGCGGTCTACGGGCCGAAGATGCCCTGGCCCGTGGTGACGATCAGGGATGTCGACGTGTTCAGGGGACAGCGGCTGCGCAAGTACCTTCGCGGCCGGGCCCGGCAGAACCGGGGTCACCTGCTGAGCGCCAGCGACATCGAGCGCATCGACAAGACCGCCCGCAGAGCGTTCCCGCGTGACGCCTCCGGCTGACCCGCCGCCCGGTAGGCTTGTGCTGCTGTTATTCAGTTTTGCATTCAGCTGAGGGGAGACCGGCATGCCGCCGCTTCGGTCCCGTACGGTCACGCACGGCAGGAACATGGCGGGCGCGCGCGCCCTGCTGCGCGCCACCGGGGTAGCCAGGGAAGACATCGGCAAGCCGATCATCGCGGTCGCCAACAGCTTCACCGAGTTCGTCCCCGGGCACGTGCACCTGCGCGAGGTCGGCCAGGTGGTGGCCGACGCCATCCGCGCGGCCGGGGCGGTCCCGCGCGAATTCAACACGATAGCGGTCGACGACGGCATCGCCATGGGGCACGGCGGCATGCTGTATTCGCTGCCGAGCAGGGAGCTGATCGCCGATTCGGTCGAGTACATGGTCAACGCGCACTGCGCGGACGCGATGATCTGCATCTCGAACTGCGACAAGATCACGCCGGGCATGCTGATCGCCACCATGCGGCTGAACATCCCGACCGTCTTCGTGTCCGGCGGCCCGATGGAAGCCGGCGCGCCCGCCGGGTCCGGGCGGAAGCTCGACCTCATCGACTCCATGGTCGCCTCGGCGGATCCCTCGGTGTCCGACGAGCAGCTGCTGGTGATGGAGGAGTCTGCCTGCCCGACGTGCGGTTCCTGCTCGGGCATGTTCACGGCGAACTCGATGAACTGCCTGACCGAGGCGATCGGCCTGGCCCTGCCGGGCAACGGGAGCACGCTCGCCACGCACTCGGCACGGCGCGGGCTGTTCGAGCGAGCCGGCCAGCTGATCGCGGAGGTCACCCGCCAGTACTACGCCGACGGGGACTCCTCGGTCCTGCCGCGGGCGATCGCCAGCCGAGACGCGTTCGAGAACGCGATGGCGCTCGACGTGGCCATGGGCGGGTCGACCAACACGATCCTGCACCTGCTCGCCGCGGCCCACGAGGCCGGAGTCAACTTCGGGCTGAAGGAGATCGACGAGCTGTCCCGCCGGGTGCCGTGCCTGTGCAAGGTCGCGCCGAGCAGCTCGTATCACCTGGAAGACGTGCACCGGGCGGGCGGCATCCCGTCGATCCTCGGCGAACTCGACCGGGCCGGGTTGCTCAACCGCGGCGTCCGCACCGTGCACAGCGGCTCGCTGCGGGAGTTCCTCGACGCGTGGGACCTGGGTTCGGCGTCGGTCAGCGACGCGGCGGTCGAGTTGTACCACGGCGCGCCGGGCGGCGTCCGCACCACCCGCCCGTACTCGCAGTCGGCCCGCTGGGACACCCTGGACACCGACCGGGAAGGTGGCTGCATCAGGGACGTGGCGCACGCCTACACGGCTGACGGCGGGCTGGCGGTGCTCTACGGGAACCTCGCGCCCGACGGCGCGATCATCAAGACCGCCGGGGTGCCCGAGGAACTGTGGCAGTTCTCCGGGCCCGCCGTCGTGTTCGAGAGCCAGGAGGACGCGGTCGCGGGCATCCTGGGCGGCGCGGTCAGCGCGGGCGACGTGGTGGTCATCCGCTACGAGGGCCCGCGCGGAGGGCCCGGCATGCAGGAGATGCTGTACCCGACCAGTTTCCTCAAGGGCAAGGGGCTCGGCCGGGCCTGTGCCCTGATCACCGACGGGCGGTTCTCCGGCGGGACGTCGGGCCTGTCGGTGTGCCACATCGCGCCGGAGGCGGCGGCGGGCGGGACGATCGCGCTGGCCGACGACGGCGACACGGTGGTGATCGACATCCCGCGCCGCGAGCTCAGGCTGGACGTGCCCGACTCCGAGCTCGCCGCCCGCCGGGACCGGGTGCTGGCCTCGCTGGGGTCGTACCGGCCGGCCAGCCGGCGGCGCCCGGTCAGCGCGGCCCTGCAGGTCTTCGCCGCGATGGCCACGTCGGCCGCTACCGGCGCGGCGCGCGACGTCACCCTGATCGCCCCTCCGGACAAGTGAGCCCGCGCTGAGCCAGGCTTCGCCGTCGCGCGGGAACGGGGGGTTCGTGCGCCCGGCCCGCCCGGCCGACGCCGACAGCCTGGCCCGCGTCCAGGTGGCCAGCTGGCGGTGCGGTTACGCCGGCATCGTGCCCGACGCGCTGCTGGCCGAGCTGACCGGCGGCGAGGCAGAGGATGTGTGGCGCGACCGGTGGCGGGAGGCGATCAACAACCCGCCGACCAGCAGGCACCGGGTGCTGGTCGCGGTCGAGCAGGCTCCGCCTCGCGCGGTGGTCGGGTTCGCCTCGGCCGGCCCGGCCACCGACGCTGACCGCTGGCCCGGCACCGACGGCGAACTCTATGAGCTGCGCGTCGACCCGGAGCAGACCGGACACGGCCACGGGAGCAGGCTCTTGCACGCGGCCGCGGACACGCTCACCCAGGACGGCTTCCGAACCGTGGTGACGTGGGCGCTGGCCGCGGACGAGCGGTGGCGCCGCTTCCTCGAGTCGTCTGGCTGGGCTGCCGACGGCGCGCGAGGGGAACTGGACGTGGGCGTCAGCGTCCCGGTCCTGCGCCTGCACACCACCATCAGCGAGTAACTGGCAGCGCAACTTCCCCTAAGATCTGGGCGTGGCTGATGCTCGGGAATGGCTGGCCGGAACGCGGCCCAGGACGCTTCCGGCGGCCGTCGTGCCGGTCCTGATCGGCTCGGGGGTCGCAGCGGGTTACGAGGAGTTCTCCTGGTGGCGAGCGGCGCTGGCGCTCGTGGTCGCGCTCGCGTTGCAGGTCGGGGTCAACTACGCCAACGACTACAGCGACGGCGTGCGCGGCTCGGACGAGAAGCGGGTCGGGCCGGTACGCCTGGTCGCCGCCGGGCTCGCGCCGCCGCGGCAGGTGCTGGCGGCGGCGTTCGGGAACTTTTTCGTGGCCGGCGCGGCAGGCCTGGCGCTGGCCGCCGTCGTCTCGTGGTGGCTGCTGGCCGTCGGCGTGAGCTGCGTCGCAGCCGCCTGGTTCTATACCGGCGGCCCGCGGCCGTACGGGTACCACGGGTTGGGCGAAGTCTTCGTGTTCGTGTTCTTCGGCGTGATCGCGGTGGCCGGCACCGCGTACGTGGAGATGTTGCGGTTCAGCTGGCTGGGCCTGGCCGCCTCGGTGCCCGCCGGCCTGCTGGCCTGCGCCTTGCTGATGGTCAACAACCTGCGCGACATCCGCACCGACGCGGCGGCGGGCAAGCGGACGCTCGCGGTCCGGCTGGGTGACGCGCGCAGCCGGATCGCGTACGTGCTGATGCTGCTGCTGCCCTACTGCGGCGCGGCGCTGATCGGCATATACCGGCCGTTTGCGCTGGTCACCGTGCTGACACTGCCGCTGGCGCGGATTCCCGTGCGGTCCGTCCGCGCGGGTGCCTCGGGTCCGGCCCTGATCAAGGTGCTTGGCGAGACGGGACGGCTGCAGCTGGCGTTCGGGATCGCCTTCGCGATCGGCCTGGCCATCCACATCTGAGCCCGGGCCGTCCGCGTGCCTGACAGCGATCGCAGAGCGTAACCACGGATCGGCCGACCTGAAGGTCAGTGCCAGCGGAGCGGCAGCGTGGCGCGCGCCTCGGCCGACGGGGCGGCGGCGAGCACCTCGATCCAGGTGGTGGCGCGGCTCAGCGGCGGCACCACCTCCAGGCGCATCGTGACCTCGCGACCGTCTTCCTGGCTCCAGCAGCGGGCGGTGGCGCGCGTCGCGTGCCACTGCCCGCTGCTGTCGCGGACCCATATCCTCAGCCAGAAATGCGGTTCCCTGCCCGGCCCGCCGTTCCCGCCCGGAGGCATGCCGCTGGCCTGCACGTACAGGACGCTGCGGTCGTCGTGATTGTGCAGGCCGAGGAGCGCGAGGCCGATCCCGTCCAGTTCGGGGAAAACGGCGGCCACGGCGGCGCAGCCGTCCCGCCCCGGGGCCGTCTCCGGCTTCCTGCGGCGGTAATGCGCGAGCAGGCTGAGCCAAGGTTCGGGCAGCCCGCGGGCGGGCGGCGCGGTGATGCCGTGGCCGGTGACGTTCAGGCGAGCGCACAGCGCGGCGAGCCGACCGGGGACCGGGCTGAGCGACGACAGGGCGCCGCACGCCTGCAGGGCCGCTATGACGTCGCCGAGCCCGTCGGCGAAGCAGGCGAACGGCTCCGGTTTCGGAGCGGCCGGGTAGAGCCGGATCTCCTGCGGGAAGGCCAGCGCCACCAGGAGCAGCCGGGACGCCATGTTGTTCAGCAGGTGCTCGCCGGGGCTGGCGGCGGCCTCGCTGACCGTTACGTCGGTACCGGTTGACCGCCAGGCCGGCGGGTTCAGGTCGATGCGCACGGCGGGCTCACCTGGGGTGGTGATCAGGTCCAGCCAGCGGATGGCGGATGGCGGGTCGGGATGCAGGGTGATCTGCCCGGCCAATTCGGTCGGACGGCGCCCCCGTCGGCCATTGAAGCCCATCGTGTAGCTGGTCCCCTGGTCGTCCGTGGCGATGAACTGGTGGACGGGGAATATGGCGAAGGGCCGGTACATGCCACCGTGCTCGATTCCGGGCGGCACGAACTCGCCGCGCGCCCGCGCGACCAGCGTGAACCGCGCGCCAGCCGCCGTCTGCGCATATGACAGCAGGTGCATCTCGCCGCTGACATCTCCGTCACGAACCGGGACCATCTGGTCGACCCGCACGACGTAGTAGGAAGGTGTTCGCGATCCGGCCGGTCCCGGCCCGCCGACCGCCACCGCGGTGCGCGACCCGGCCGCCGCCCGCGCGGCGGCCGTCGATGGCCGGGAGCTCATCAGCATCTCCAGCGGCAGGTGCGCCGCGGATGACCGCAGCGCTGATCGCGGATCCGGGCCGCGCGGGCCAGCCGGGTCGGCCTGCCGGATGCCGATGGCCAGCGCGAAGTCGTCCAGGACCTGATCGGCGGCCTCATCATCGAGCGCGCGTACCGCGGTCAGCACCCGCGCGGCCCGGGTCAGCCTGGTGGTATCGGCCTCCAGCGCGGCTCGCAGCGCAGCCATCCCGTGAGTGGTGAAGGACTTGACGGCACCTTGGCTCATGCGCATCGCGGACGCGGTCTCAGCTTCGGACAGGCTCGCGTAATACTGCAGCGCGATCACCTCGCGCTGCACTTTCGGCAGGTCGTAAAGCGCAGCCGCAGCGGCGGACCGCTGCCGGAGGTCGAGAGCTCCGGGCCCGGCACCTGGCAGGTCCGACAGCGCCACAGCGCTGTCCTGCTGATGGGCCGCGACCCGGCGCAGCTCCGCCTCGGCCAGGAGCCGCAGGTGGGTTTCCGCGCGTTCGCGGTTCATGTCACCAGTGTCCTCCGGCCCGGCCGCCAGCGGCCCGGCCCCGGCCCCGGTGTCCCCTCGCCGCGCCGACCCGCGCGCCAGCGCCGCCCGGGGCCCCCCGGGCCACCCGAGCGGGACGGCAGGTGCTCTGGACATCGGATCAGCCCGGATCGGCGATTCTGGGCATGCTTCGCGGCTTAACGAGAGACACTAGATACCAAATGCGCGGTATCAGCGACATAGCGGCTGCTGGCGCGGTACCCTGCCCCGTAATCCCAGGTGATCAGGCGCGGGCACGGGATGGTGCCTGAGCTCATGCGTGTCCAGCGGGAAGGTGCCCAGTTGCAACCCCGGGGAATGTGGTCGGCCGGCCAAGGCGACGACAAAGAGCGGTTCCTCGCCGACCTTCGCGCGCTGCGCGGCACGGCCGCGCTGGGACATGACGAACTCGCGGCGCGGGCCCATTACCCGAGCGACATCCTGATGGAGGCGGAGAACGGGCCCGCCCTGCCTGGCCTGCCGATCCTGGCTGCTTACGTCCGTGCCTGCGACGGAGACGTACCGGCCTGGGAGGAACGATGGCGAGGTCTCGGTTACGAGGTCCACGCCGACCCTGGCCTTCCGGTCAGGCCCGCTGGGGCCAGCCCGGCCGCCGTGGCCGGGGCCCGCGCCGGCTTCAGCATCTCACCCCCGGACGTGTACGATCCGGAGCGGATCAGGGCCGCGCTCAGGGGCCAACACGAGCAGGCGGACCAAGCCGCTCAGGTAACCGCTCTGCAGGAAACCGCAGCCACAGGCTTCGGCCGCGCCGATTCCGCGGCCGAGGGGCTGCGCACCCAGGGCCTGAAAGCCGAGGAGGGCTCGGGCTGGGGCGAGCCCGCGCACACCGATGCGGGCCCGGGGACGGAGATCGCCGCGGGCTGGGGCACGAACCAGGACGCCGGCGCAGGCCGGGACGGCGGAGCGGCGTGGACTGCCGGGACGAACTGGGACAGCAGCCCTCGGTGGGAGACAGCCGCCTGGGACACTGCGGCCAGGCCAGGCGGCGCGGCGGCCAACGGAAGCCATCACGCGGGGCAGCAGGCCGCCGGGCTGTTCGACCCGGCCGGAACCGGGACGCCCGGTCGCGGCGAAAGCGCAGAAGCCGTCAGGCACGAGCCATTCTCCTCCTCCTGGCTGCAGGACAACGAACTGATATCCCCTCCAGACAGCGGATCCGGGCGGCTGGGCCGAGCCGAATCCGAGCCGCCGCCAGTACCCCGTGACACCCGGCCGACATCGCCAGACCCCGCTGACAGCGAACGGACCTGGCGGCCGGCGGAACCCGGCCTCACGTCGCAGGACCGGGCGGACAGCGAGCGGACCTGGCGGCTTCCGGAGGGTGGGCTCGCGCCGCCCGAGCCTGGCAACCGCGGACCGGCGCGGCGGGAAGAGGGCGGACTGGCGCCCTCCGGGGCGACGGATTTCTGGACGCCCGCCGCGGCCGCGCCGACTGACGTCCACCGGGCGGCACCTGAACTACCGCGGCGCGGTATCCCTGATCTCCCGCAGGGCTCCGGGTACGCCGCCGCCGGGCAGACGCAGCTGCCGACCGAACCCGCGGTCCCGCAGAACGGGGCCGCTGCCCGGAGTGAGACCCGCCGGGACCGGCTCTACCCGCTGAGGCTGGTCGCGGTCA
>Ga0187780_10000221_pt1 | contig 44241 bp, 42 predicted proteins | sample 1015_Q2_SP10_20__FD_132429 | JGI IMG/M metagenome (GOLD analysis project Ga0187780, IMG submission 132429) | Tropical peat soil microbial communities from peatlands in Department of Meta, Colombia - 1015_Q2_SP10_20_MG | ecosystem: Environmental > Terrestrial > Soil > Wetlands > Peat | place...
CCGAATCCTTGTGCCTGAGGGCCTAATATGAACTTTACTGAATTTATCGAAGGTCGGCGAGATCAGCATCTGGCCGAGCTTTGTGAATTTCTTCGTATTCCCTCTATCAGTGCAAAAACGGAGCGTAAGCCGGACATTGAGCGTGCCGCAAAATGGGTGGCTGAACACCTTCGGTGCGCAGGGTTCAAAACTGTCGAGGTCATCCCAACCAGCCTTCATCCTCTCGTCTATGCCGAATCTTTAGAAGCTCCCGGCAAACCCACCGTGCTTTTCTATGGCCATTATGACGTGCAGCCCGCGGAGCCGCTCGATCTTTGGACATCTCCGGCTTTTGAGCCTCAGACCCGCGACGGCAACATCTATGGACGAGGCACGGCCGATGACAAAGGCCAGGTCCACATTCATCTCAAGGCTCTCGAAGCACTTCATCAGCTGAACGGCAAGTTTCCGATCAATATGAAGGTGCTGATCGAAGGAGAGGAAGAGGTCGGGAGTGTGAGCCTGTGGGATTATGTTCAGGCTAACAAGCAAAAGCTGAAGGCAGACGCGCTCATCGTTTCCGATACGGCTATGCTCGGCAAGGGCGTTCCCTCGATTACCTACGGCCTGCGCGGCCTGAACTACTACCAGATTGAAATTGCGGGCCCGGTCCGCGACCTGCATTCCGGTGTTTACGGCGGTGCGGTACCCAATCCGCTCACGGTGCTGACGGAACTTTTTGCCAAGCTCCACGATAAGAATTTTCGCGTCACAGTGCCCGGCTTTTATGATGACGTGGACACGATTCCGGCAGCCGAGCGCAAAGCCCTCAACGCACTGCCGTGGAAGAAGAAGGATTTCGACCGGGCGGTAGGCGCCCCGGGCTATTTCGGCGAGAAGGGCTTCACAACCGTGGAGCGCCTGTGGGTCCGGCCGACACTGGAGCCGAACGGGATCTGGGGCGGCTATCAGGGCGAGGGCGCCAAGACGGTGATCCCTGCCAAGGCCTATGTGAAATTTTCCACGCGCCTGGTTCCCAGCCAGAACCCAAGAAAGATCGCGAAGCTCGTGGAACAGCATATTCGCAAGCTGCTGCCGAAGACGGTGACGTGCAAATTTGAGACGCTCAGCATGGGCAAACCGTGGGTGGCGGCCTATCACAACACTATTTTCCATGTCGCGCAGGAAGCGCTGCAGAAGGGCTTCGGCAAAAAGGCAGTGTTTATTCGTGAGGGCGGCTCTATTCCATTTGTCACGCAAATGCACGATACGTTTAAGGTGCCGTGCGTGCTGATAGGCTTCGGCCTGCCGGATGAAAACGCCCACGCGCCGGATGAGCATTTGTCGCTCGAGAACTACTACGGTGGAATCAAAGCTATCGCCCACCTTTATGAGGGGCTAGCGTCACTGTAGAGTCTGCAGGACTACTAAAGCGTCGAGAGCTGTTCGCGGCGGCCTTTGGCGTAGTCGCGGAGAGCGACGTTGGCGCTGGTGATGGTCTTCAGCGCATCAGCGACAGCGGGTAGGTCTTTACCGCGGAGCACCACGTACATTTCCTCCTCACCCAGCCCCGTGTAGACGCGATTTCCGATACATCCCAGGCTGGTGATGGCCCCGTGTTGCAGCGATGCGGGCAAGGCCATGCACGTGGGTCTTCCTAATGCCGGTGCGCCGCTTTCCACGCCGGCGCGATTCACCGCTTCCTGAAGAAGCATCGCCCCGGATGGCTTCACGGCAAAGAGCACCACGTCAGGAACGGAGGTGGCCTCGCTCAGCGGAGTGTAGAGAATCGCCTTCGGCGTTTTTGGCAGGCGCGGGATCTGAGGAACTTCTTCCGGCTTCACATAACCGAGGTGGAACATCATTTTGAGGGTCTGCTCGGTTTCCTTTTCTCGTTCAGGAGAGAGCGCAATGTTATGCGTGTAGGCCCCCACGGCGCAGTTGAAGTGATTCTCCGGCACCGTGTAAAAGGTTCTCCCTTCCGCGGCCAGGCGCCAGAAGCTGCAGCCGGAAGGTTCCGTGCCGTCGAACTTTTTTGCGTGCGTTGGAGGGTGGTCCAAAAATGTGACGGCCACCGCGCGGCGGGCCGCTTTCGTCACCTGCGCAATTTGTTGATCCAGCTCCTTGCCGTTCCAGGTCGAACTCATACGCTCTTCTCCTTGATTCATTTGGAATTAGGAAGGATATCATGCGGAGAAGCAGCCGCAACTCACGGGGCGAACGCCGCCAACCCGCATGAAACCTGCGCGTTTTGCACATGCCTCAAAAAAATTGCATATTTCCCTTCATTTTTGCGGTTTCGCACTTGCGTTCGCAATCTGCGTTCGTTATAGTTCCATCCGGCCCGAGTTTTGCATTGATAAACAGGGGTATTTGCGCTCGTGGCTGACCTCGATTCGCTCGGGGTGGATAGACAATTCAGGAGGATAAGCAGACTAAATGGCAGCTAAGCCACTGAGCAAGACCAAAATCGTTGCGCACATCGCCGAGAAGGTGGGCACGTCTAAGAAGACGGTTGCAACTTTCTTCGAAGAACTCCACAAGCTCGCCGTGAAAGAAGCGAAGGGCAGCGCTGGCAAGTTTGTCATTCCCGGCATCGGTCGCGTCGTGAAGGCTCACCGCAAGGCGCGCATCGGCCGCAATCCTCAGACTGGCGAACAGATCAAGATCAAGGCCAAGACGGTTGTTCGTCTCCGTCCAGCCAAGGTCCTCAAGGACGCCGTTCTGAAGTAGATTTTTCTCCCGCCCGGGAGAAAAGAAAATTGAAAACCCCCGGCCAGCCTGAAGCGCTCAGGCTTCCCGGGGGTTTCTTTTTGTTGTGTTTTTTCCTTGCAGACAAAAGCGTGAAGCTTCCCAGCTCTCAGCTACAGGGTCTTCACATACGCGACAATATCTTTGACTTGCCCGGCCTCCAGAACGTCTTTGAACGGCGGCATCAACTGGTCGCCATTGTCGATCCAATTGGTAAGGCTTTCGTCTGTGATCTTGTTACCGTTCACGCTGAAAGTGCCACGCTTGGAAATCCCCTTTAATCCAGGACCGATCTTCTTTTGGTCGCTGGTGTCGTAGTGGCAGACGGAGCATTTCTGCTGGAACAGCGATTTGCCACGTCCTGCGGCTGCCGAATTGTTAGTGGTGTTCGACTTTTTTGCCGTAGTTTGTCCCCAAAGCACGCCAGCACCTGCCAGGACGCCGCAGAGCAGCGCCAACGAAATGCCTCTCAAAAAACGATTCACGATTCCCCCATTCTTTCTGTAACCATTTTGTTTCTTGCTTTCCCCTTCATTTTCTCCGTTCTCTGCCCGAATTTCCACTCAGTCCCCCGTCAGAAGGACAGGTTGTGCTTTTGAACAGCTAGGACTTTCGTACCTTTGACCTGCCTCGCATCTCCCTCCCAAAATGGGACCATGAATCAGGAGACCCTGACTCGCGCGTGGGAGGTGTTGCAAGACGCCTACCAAGCACAGATGGAAGGCGATTACGATCGTGCGGTCGAACTATATCAGTCCTCTTTAGACCTTCATCCAACGGCCGAAGCGCATACTTTTTTGGGATGGACGTATCACTTCCAAGGCAAGCTGCTGGACGCCATCGCGCAGTGCAAGCGCGCGATCGAACTTGATCCGGACTTCGGCAATCCTTACAACGATATTGGGGCATACCTGATTGAACTTGGCCAGTTCGATGAGGCGATTCCGTGGCTGCAGCAGGCAGTAGAGGCGCGTCGCTACGAGCCTCGTCATTTTCCGCATTACAACCTGGGTCGCGCCTACCTCGGCAAAGAAATGTATGGCCAGGCTATGCGTTGCTTCCAGGAAGCGCTTGCGGTGGAGCCACGGTATTCGCTGGCGCGCCAAGCGCTCGAATCGCTGCGGCGGATGGTGAATTAGTTTTAAGTCTTAAATTTTTGTTGCTCTATCCCGTAAGGCTACGCCTTTGTGTCCGATGAAGGTTTCACGATTCGGTCGTAAATCCACAACAGCCCCGCCGTCAACAGTCCGACGCCGCTAATCACATACCAAACGACTTGCGGTTGGCCTTGCACTTCTCCGAAATGGTGCAACACGTGCCCGCCGAACCACCCGCCCACCAGCGAACCGATGCCGATGGGCAAAAACGCGAACCCCATGTAGGTTCCTTGCTGTCCCGCCGGCGCCAGGCGGGAAATGTATTCGTAGTAGCGCGGTTGGTGCACGATCTCTCCTATTGCCAGCACAAAGATTGCCGCCACGGCGCCCCACAAGGACGGCCGCCAAGCCATCACCAGCCAGGACAAGCCCGTGATTAGCGTGCCCAAAATAATCGCGCGAAAAGCGGGAATTTTGCGCGTCAGATAGTTCACCAGGATGGTGCAGGCAATCACCACAATTCCATCTGTGACCAGCACCAGTTCCACGTCCAGATTCTTATTCACGTACGTGTGTAGGTAGACCGGCAGCACTATCCACTGCTGCCAGAAAACGATCCAATATCCAGTAAAAATCAACAGGAAGGCCATGAATTTCGGATTGCCCAGCACGGTCAGGAAATTTCGCAGCGTTTCGCCCAGAGAAGGCACGGGTACCTCGCCTTCCGCTTTCGGTTCATGGAAGAACAGCAGCACCCCGGCGAACATCACTCCCACCACGAAGGCCGCCACCAGGAAAATTTTCCCCGCTCCCAGATACCGGTGTGCGAACGACGCCGCCAGCGGCCCGCTGGCTCCGCCAATGTTCACCAGTGTGTAATAGATCGAGTATCCCAGCGAGCGCACGTTTTCTTTCGAAGCGCGCGCCGTTGTCCCCACTACGCTAGGTTTTACCAGAGCAATGCCCAGCGCCGGGAGGACCAGGATGAAACCCACGAACAGGCTTAGAGGCGCGAGATTGCGCACCGGCGCCAGCCACGGCGCGCTGATGGATCCCAGCAAGAAATAGGCGAAGGTCAAGATCAAATACGCCAGCGAAAGTGCCCGCCGAAACCCCAGCCGGTCGGCCACTGCTCCGCCAAAAATCGCCAAGAACCATACCATGCCGCCAAAAATGCCGGTCAATGTGCCCGTTTGTTCGGTGGGGAAATTCAGAGATTCGCGCAGGTAGTTCGCCAGCGAAGCAAAGGAGCCGTAGTATGCCAGGCGTTCGAAGATCTCGCTGATGTTGGCGACCCAGAAGGCACGCTCGAATCCTTTCCTTAATTCCTCCAGTCGCTGCCCAAGACTCATCCGCCCTCCGTCCTTCTTAAACCGCAAATCATACTACGATCTGCTCGGTTGCCGTCGGCGTGCGCCACACACGGGCTTCGCTGGAACAAAGTACCTCGGATTTCGGCCGGCTCGCATAGACTATGCTCAGGAGGAGAGAGGAATGGCGCCGACTGCGGAAGCGAAAACCATGCGCGCCTGCGTGCTCCACGATGTGCGGAGCATGGAGGTACGAGACGTGCCACGTCCGAACCCGGGAGCGGCAGACGTACTCGTTCGCGTCGCTGCAGTGGGGCTGTGCGGCACCGACCTGCACATTTATCGGGGAGAGGCCAACTACAATACAGATGAGCGAGGGCAGCCCGTGCCTTTTGCCCGTCACCCGCAGATTTTAGGCCACGAAATTACCGGCGAAGTGGTGGAGACGGGCGCTGACGTGAGGGACCTGCGCGCTGGTGATCGCGTTGTGATCGATCAGGGACTTAATTGCATGAGCCGGTGCCGCCAACCCATGTGTGAGTACTGCGCGACGGGTGACTCTCACCAATGCGAATTCTACGCGGAACACGGGATCACGGGCTTGCCCGGTGGGCTCGCTGAATTTGTCGCAGTACCTGCCATCAATGCTGTTGCCGTCGAGTCGGACATTGAGCCCACGCAAGCAGCCCTTACGGAACCGCTAGCGTGTGTGATTCATTCCATGAACTCAGTTGCCAGAGCCAAAGGCGCGCGCTATGCGTTCAAGGCCAAGCTGCCAGAGCAGCGAGTTCAGACAGTGCTGATTTTAGGCGCGGGGCCGGCCGGTCTGCTTTTTGTTCAATTCTTGCGGCGAGTTTTGGGATTCGATGGACTTCTGCTCGTAAGCGAGCCGAACACGCACAAACGGCAGCTGGCCGAAGAATTCGGAGCGCAGGTGATCGATCCTTCTTCCGTGGACCTGATTGAGGCAGTGCGCGAACGTACGGGAGGCCGCCTGGCTGAGTTTGTGATTGAATCGTCGGGGGCGGGGCAAGTATTTCCACTTCTTCCCGGTGTACTTCGGAAACAAGCGACGGTGCTGCTCTACGGTCATGGTCACGGGGGCGTCGACCTGAGCGTGTTGAACGGCCTGCAGTTCAGGGAGCCGATGTTGGTTTCGCCGGTTGGGGGTTCGGGCGGATTCGATGAAGATGGCCGCCCGACCGTCTATCGGCGCGCACTACGGTTGCTCGAAAGTGGAACTATAAAGGTTGGGCCATTCCTTTCCCACCGATACAAGTCCTTGGACAATGTCGGAAATGCATTCGACAAGGACTTTTCACGTCCCGACTACACGAAGGGCGTTGTCGAACTTTTCCATTCGATGAAAGGCTGAGAACGCGCCAAGTACGAACAGGATCATTGCGGAAACACAGTGCCAGGGGTATGGTTGCGGCAATGCGGGGAGGGCCTGGTTCAGCCGTATCCGCGACTAGCAGGAGGGCACCATGGGGTACCTATTGGTCCGTCATAAGGTCAGGGAGTTCCATGAGTGGAAGCGGGTTTTCGATCGACACAAGGATGCGCAACGGCACTCAGGTCTGCGAATCGAAAAGATCATGAGGAATCTCTACGAGCCGAACGAGGTGTTTCTTTTTTTCGAAGTGACTGATCTGGCCAAGGCGCGTGGCTTTGTTTTTTCTTCCGAGGTGCCCAACTCTCAATCGGAATCCGGTGTGGTGGATAAACCAGATATCTACTTCCTCGCCTGAGTATTCTGCGCGCCGCCGCGGCCTGCAGGTTCCCACAACTCGAGCGGCTTGCCTTCCGGGTCGTACAGACGAGCGAAGCACCCGTCATTGACGCTCCAACTACGGCTTCGGTTTTTCCGCTTCCTGGCGCATGCGCTCTTCGGTCCAAGGAGGAACAATGCCGATGGAGCGGGCGTAAGCGATGGATTGCCCGAGGTGTTCGCCATAGTGGCCGGAAATCAGAAAGAACGAGCCGCGTATGGTGGTCTGGCCGCGAGGCGTCTTGATTTCCTTGTCGAGATCAGGGTCCTTAATTGCCAGAATCGCAGATCGAAAATGCGCGAACGAGTCTTTTAGCGCTTGGATGACTTTTGCCTTGTCGCTGGCCGAAGCTGCCAGTGCCTTCGGGTCGAGGCCTGGCGGGTATGGCGTGCCCAGCATCTTAGCAAACCCGTAGTTCGCCGTGACTACATGCATATACACTTCGCCAATTGTGCGAACTCCCTCTGCCGGACGCCAATTGTATTTCTCCGCGGGAATGGCATCCGCCAGCCGTTCAAAGCGTTGTTCGTAGTAGGAAACTTCGTCGAGGAATTCCATACGGGGGCCGGAGGTCGGGGCCGTTTGCACAACCACCGGTTTCTCACCGGGTTTTTGTTGAGCTTGCGTCAAAGAGCAGACAGAAAACAGCAGCAGGAGCAAAAGCAAAGAGTTTCTTCTCATAGGGCTCCCCCATCGGCCAGCAAAGAAGTTAACTTTATTCTATAACGGAAAAACACACTCAGTGGATGCCTGCGAATGAATGGCCTGCAAAAAGAAGCGAAGCAGGAAGATGTTCACCAAAGTAGCTGGGATCGTGGCGGCCGGGATAGATGTGAAACTCGTGTGGTATGTGCCGCGCGGTAAGGATTTTGTCCAGCGCTTTGGCGCCTGCATCGAAGCCGTAATCGTCCTCATCGCCACAGTCGAAGTAGATCTTCAGACCGGCCAGACTGGCGGTGGACGCCAGAGTGAGAGGACTGCTGCGGTCCCAGAAGGCCGCATCCGGCGGACTACCGAAGACTTCGCCGAGAACGCGGGAACGCGGCGAATTGGGGGCGGGGCCAAGAAACGCCGGAAGCTTTTCGATCAGAGCAGCGCTGTGCGCGCTGACGGAAACAAAGAGCTGAGGATGGCGAAAAGCCAGGTGCAAAGCGCCATAGCCCCCCATGGAAATACCGGCGACGGCACGATGGCCGTGGCCAGGGGCGACGCGGTAGCGTTTTTCCATAAACGGAAAAAACTCCTGGAGCAGGAAATCCTCGTAATGCGTTTTTCCGTCTTTCGAATTGATGTAGAAGCTGGCGTCCGCGCCGGGAGTAGCGATCACAAACTCCTTCAGCTCCCCTTTTTCCCACATGTCTTCTGTGAGATTCCACGCGCCGGAATGAACGAAGAACTGCTCGTTGTCGCCGAGGCCGTGAAGAAAGTACAGGACTGGAAAGTGCCTGGTCTTGTCCGCGTCAAAGGATGGCGGAAGAACAACGCAATAAGGAACGGAGCGGGAAAGAATCTTGCTGGTAATGGAGTTGCACTCGACGCGGCCGGTCGCACCGTGACAGCGCAGCGCCAGAGTGGAAAGCAGCAAGCACAAAACTACAAGATGGATTTTATTCATAACGAAGGGCGTCGACAGGATTGAGCTTGGCGGCACGGGAAGCAGGATAGAGTCCGGCAGCCAGGCTGACAAGAACCGCGAAAATGAGACCGGCAATTACCAGCCACCAAGGCACGGAAGAAAGTTCGATAGGATTCAGGTTCTGACGTTCAAGATAAATGTTGGTACCGATGGTGATTACACGGCCAAGCAGCCAGCCGAATGCGACACCGAAGAGTCCACCTAGAAAGCCCATGACACCGGCTTCGACGAAGAAAAGCTGCTGCACGTCCGAATCCGCGGCGCCGAGCGCCTTCAGGACGCCGATTTCGCGGCGACGCTCCAGAATGGCCATGACGAGCGTATTGACAATTCCAAGCGTAGCCACCGCTAGTGCAAGGCTGCCGAAAATACCCAGAAGCGAATCGAAGACTTTGAAAAATGTCTGCAGAGACTTGGAGGCGTCCAGAAGAGAGAAGGCGTTGAAGCCAAGGTTCTTGATGGAGGTTTCGAGCGCTTCGACCTGAGAAGGAGACTTGGCCCGCACGGAGAGAGACCCATACGTGATTTTGGCGGAGTTATTCCCGCGCACGATGTCCCGCAGATCGTTGACTTGCGCGGCACGAAGGGTCGAGGCCGTCTCGAGGGGCATGAGCACACGCGCGTTGCCGATGCCGCCGTAACCTGCGGCCGGTTCGGTCTCCACGATGCCCACAATCTTCAAGCGCAGCTCTTTGGGGACGACGGAGAAGCCTCCGGACGATTCGTTTCCGCCATTAGAGGCGTCACGGCTTGCTGCCGGAAGCGCCTGGCGTTCGGCGTATCGTAGTGTCAGCTCCTGACCCACCAGGGACGCAGTCTTTTCCGAAAGTTCCTTGGCAAATTCGATTTGGAGAATGGCCTCGTTTGCCGTGGACGAAGAGAAGTAATTGCCTTGCATGCCGTCGAACGCCCCGGAATTGCGCGAAGATTCGGGCATGCCGGCGACCACGGTGGCATAGGGCTTATCGTTGAAGCGCACCTCCGTGTAAAAGCGCACCTGCGGATAGACTTCGATCACATTGGGCAGCTTTCCCAGTTCGTAACGCGCATCTTCGTCGAGCGGGCGCACAGGCTTGTCGGATTCGGCTTGCGGTCGCGGACGTCCCATGCCGCGAAAGCTGTTTTTGGGAGTGACGAAAATGGTGTCGAATAGCCCGCTCTGCGATAAACGTTTGGAGGCCATTTGCTGCAGGCCGACGCCGAGAGAGAGCATGGCCACGAGGGAAGCCACACCGACCGCGACTCCCAGCGTCGTGAGCGCGTTGCGCAGAATCGCTTCGCGAAGATTGCGCAGCGCCAGATCGGTCAGGTCCTGGGGTTTCATTGCACTGTGCCTCGTGTGGCCGGGGAGACGCCGAGGAGCTTGCCGTCGCCCATCGTGGCCAGGCGGTCGGCGCAGTGTTCGGCGAGTGGCCGCTCGTGGGTGACCATGACGATGGTCATGCCCAATTGCTTTTGCAGCTCGCGCAAAAGAGAGAGAATTGCTTCGCCTGTGGAGGAGTCAAGATTCCCGGTTGGCTCATCCGCCAGAAGGATTTTTGGCCGATTGACAAGAGCGCGTGCGATCGCGACGCGTTGCTGCTCCCCACCAGAGAGTTCCGCGGGGCGATGGCCCAAGCGGTGGGTCAGGCGCACCCGTTCGAGAGCTTCGCTGACACGGCCGGCGCGCTCCGAACGATCGACCTCGGCCAAGCGTAGGGGAAGTTCGACATTTTCTTCGAGAGTCATGCGTGGAAGTAGATTGAAGGACTGAAAAATCATGCCAATGGTGTTGCGGCGGTAGCGCGCAAGCTCGAGTTGCGACAGAGTGGCCAAGTTTCTTCCATTTGAGACGATGGCGCCAGAGGTAGGGCGGTCCAGCCCGGCCATCAAATTCAGCAACGTGGATTTTCCCGAGCCGGAGGAGCCTAGGAGAGCGAGAAATTCGCCGGAGAGTACAGAGAGTGAAACGTCGTCGACAGCGCGAACGCTGGTTTCCCCCATGATGTAGTGGCGGGAGATATGATCCAGCTGGACGGCGGGTTGTGCTTCAGCCATAGGGTCCTTCCATAATACGTCCAGAGGCGCAAGAATCTTTCATTTCATTCGGATGAACGGCAAAGTGTTGACGACGAGCTGAGGAGGGTGGCGTGAAAGCGATAGAAAATGGACGGGAGTGGGTTGACGCGTATGTGAAAGGCAAGGGTGACACGCTTGCTGAGGTGGCCCGGGGTTTACGCCAGTTGATGAAGAAGACTGTGCCGGGCGTCAGAGAGTCCGTGAATCCATGGAAGATTCCGACCTTCGATTCGAATGGGCCGATGTGCATGTTCATGATCGGGAAGAATCACGTCACTTTCGGTTTCCTGCGCGGCACGTCGTTGCCCGATCCGGCAGGATTGCTGGAGGGGACGGGAAAAAATCTCCGACATATGAAGTTACGCAAACCTGAAGACCTGCGAGAGCCCGCGTTGAAAAAATTGATACACGAGGCGGCGCGTTTGAACAAGAAGGAGCCGATGGAAGGCATGAAAGTGAAGAGCGCGAAGGGACGGAAAACATGAAAGTCTGCGCCTTGACGCTACTCAGAGCTGACATCGTACACTGAAGTACGTGCGCACGCTGTGCTAGGATTTATATCTGCACCAAATGAACCTGCCTGAGTAAGGAGCCTACCTGAATGCCTGCGACGATGAAGGCTTTGCGGAAGACGCAAGCTGGGAAAGGTCTGCACCTCGAGAAAGTGCATGTGCCCTCGATTGGCCCACGCGACGTCCTAGTTCGCGTGAAGGCCACGTCCATCTGCGGAACGGACCTGCACATCTATGGTTGGGACCGCTGGTCGCAAGGACGCATCAAGCCTCCCGTGACGCTGGGGCACGAATTCTGCGGAGTTGTCGACCGTGCCGGCGAAGAAGTTTCCGCCGTGAAAGCGGGCGATTTTGTCAGTGCCGAAATGCACCTGAATTGCGGGCACTGCCATCAATGCCGGCTCGGCCAATCGCATATCTGCCAGAACCTGAGAATCATCGGAATTGATCTGGACGGGGCATTCGCGGAATTCGTGAAGATTCCCGCAACGAACATCTGGCGGCTAGACCCAGCGATCCCCGAACACTACGCGGCAATTCTCGATCCGCTGGGAAATGCCGTACATACGGTTCTAGCTGGCGCGATCGCGGGGCAGACCGCGCTTGTGACCGGCTGCGGCCCGATCGGACTGATGTCCATTGCATTAGCCAAAGCGTGCGGAAGTTCCACCGTGTTTGCCACAGAGACCAACGAACACCGGCGCAGAATGGCCAAAGAGATGGGCGCAGACCTTGTTCTGAATCCTGTTACGGAAGATCCGGTACGGAAAATTCTGGAAGCCACCGGTGGAACCGGTGTGGACGTGCTGCTAGAAATGAGCGGTAATCCGACGGCGATTCAACAGGGATTCAAGGCCCTGCGGGCGGGAGGGAGAGCTTCGCTTCTCGGTATTCCTACGGAAAATGTGCCGCTGGACCTGGTGCAGGACGTCATCTTCAAGGGCGCGACGGTACAGGGCATCTACGGCCGGCGAATGTATGAAACCTGGGTGCAAATGACAGCTCTGTTGAAGGCCGGACGCGTGAATCTGGAGCCGCTGTTTGGTGAACGGATGGAACTGGACAATTTTGAAGCCGCCTTTGCGAAACTGCATAGCGGAATGGCCGGAAAGATTCTGATGTACCCGAACGGGGCCCAGAAGTAAGACCAAAGACCGGCCACGGAGCCACAGAGCGCAACTAGAAACCAAGATGGAAGGATTCGAACCCAGCGAAAGAAGTGCCGCGTAGCGGAGAATTGGGAGCCAGGAAATGAGTGAATCAGGAACGCAAACCACGAAACACAATCCCCTGCAATACGTGAGCGAGACGCTCCAGGAATTGCGCACGAAAGGCGTGGCGCCGAAACTACGGGTTTTGGAAGGGGAACAAAAACCCGTCTGCATCTTTGACGGGCGCGAGGTCATCAATCTGGCCTCCAACAATTATCTGGGGCTGACCTCGCACCGGGCGCTGCGCAAGGCGTCAGTCGAAGCAGTGCGCAAGCTGGGCGTGGGAGCAGGCGCGGTGCGCACGATCGCCGGCACGATGAAACTTCACATGGAGTTGGAAGAGCAGATCGCCAAGTTCAAGAACGTCGAGGCGTGCGTGGTGTTTCAGTCGGGATTCACCGCGAACGCGGGTACGGTTTCCGCCGTGCTTGGCAAAGAGGATTTGATCGTCTCCGACGAGCTAAATCATGCGTCCATAATTGACGGAGCGCGTCTGTCGAAGGCGACAATCAAGGTTTTCAAACACAAAGATGTGAGTGACTGCGAGCGCATCCTGCAAGAGCACGCAAATTTTCCCGGCAAAAAACTGATCATCACCGACGGCGTGTTTTCCATGGACGGGGACATCGCGCCGCTGCCGCAGCTTTGCGACCTGGCGGAAAAGTACGGTTGCATCATGATGGTGGACGACGCGCATGCCAGCGGGGTTCTTGGCCGGGCCGGGCGTGGCTCCGTCGATCATTTCCAGTGCCACGGGCGCGTGCATATCCAGGTAGGCACGCTCAGCAAGGCGATAGGTTCGATGGGCGGCTACGTTTGCGGTTCGCACGACCTGATCGATTATCTGTATTTGCGAGCGCGGCCCTTCCTGTTTTCCACGTCGCACCCACCGGCAACAGCCGCCGCATGTCAGGCAGCTTTCACGCTGCTGGATTCCGCGGAGGGCGAGCGGCTGGTGAAGAAGCTCTGGGCGAACACTAAATTCTTCAAGCGCGAATTGAAGAAGCGGGGTTTTGAGTTCAAGGCCAGTGAAACGCCAATCATTCCGATTCATGTGGGCGACGCGGCCAAGGCTTTCGAATTTTCGCGCAAGCTTTTTGATGCGGGTGTATTCGCGCCCGCAGTGGGCTATCCGACCGTGGCGGAAGGGAAAGCCCGCTTGCGCGCCATCGTCAGCGCCGCGCACAAGCGCGAGCACCTGATGAAGGCGGCGGATACTCTTTCCGAAGTGGCCAAGCCGCTCGGAATCGTGTAGTCAGATATACAGTCAGCGCCGGTTTATCTGGGGAGGCTAACCATGCGCGCGGGTCTTGTTCTCGTGCTTGCTGCTTCTCTCTCCGCGATTCTCCATTCTGCGGGTCCATCCGGGCCGAAGGTTGTCCACGAAGATGCCTTTTGGGTCCTGGGCATCGAGGTGCGGACCAACAACGCGAAGGAAACGACAAGCGAAGGCGTCATCGGTAAACAATGGCAGAAGTTCTTTCAGAAAGGTGTGCTTGAGAAAATCCCCAACAAGACCGGCGGGGATATTTATGCGGTTTATAGCGACTATGCCTCAGATCACAACGGGGATTATTCCTTCCTAATTGGCGCGAAAGTTGCGGATGGTTCGAAAGCGCCTGCCGGTTTTATTCTGAAGAAAGTCCCGGCGGGCAACTACGCCGTAGTGCCCACCGAAAAGGGACCGATCGCGAAAGTTGTCAGCGAGGCCTGGCAAAGAATCTGGGCCATGGAAGACAAACGCGAACTGGGTGGTCAGCGTGCCTACAAAGTCGACTACGAGCTACACGATCAGCGATCTGCCGATCCGCAAAACGCACAGGTGAATATCTACATTGGGCTGAAGTGAGCCAGACGATGGCCGCAGATTCTTCTGACTGCTTTGCTATACTCGCCGGATGACCGCAAAGGCTGACGCTCCGAAGAAGCTATTCCTGGTTGACGCGATGGCGCACGTCTACCGCGCGTTCTTCGCTCCGATGATGCGGATGAACGCACCGAGCGGCATTCCCACCAAAGTTCCCTTTCTGTTCGCGAATATCGTGCGGCGGCTGATCAAGGATTACCAGCCGGATTATATCGGCATTGTGTTTGATACCAGCAAACCCACGTTTCGCGACAAGCTTTTCGAATTCTACAAGGCGCAGCGGCCGCCGATGCCGGACGAAATGAGCGTCCAGTTGCCGTACGTGCGGCGGCTGTGTGAAGCGATGCGGCTGCCGATTCTGGAATTCGACGGATATGAGGCCGACGATGTGATCGGCACGATGGCCAAGCAGGGCGCGAAGAAGAATCTGGATGTGCTGGTCGTCTCCAATGATAAGGACATGATGCAACTGGTGAATCCCGGCGTGAGGATTCTGCGCACAGGCTCCGGGGGCGCGAAGGCGGACACGATCGTCGACGCGAAGAAGGTGGAAGAGATTCTCGGCGTGCCTCCCGACAAGGTGATTGATCTGATGGCCTTGCTCGGCGATACGGTCGACAACATCCCCGGCGCAAAAGGAATTGGCGAAAAAGGAGCTACGGAACTCATCCAGAAGTATCAGAGTGTGGAAAGCGCGCTTGAGCATGCGGACGAGGTGACCAACAAACGCTACCGCGAGGCACTACAGCAACAAAAAGAGCAGGTGTTGATGAGCAAGCAGCTCGCTACGATTGAAACCGGGGTGCCCCTTGAGCTGGATCTGGAAAAGCTGAAACTGCGCGAACCCGATGGAGACGCGCTGATGGAGCTTTATCGAGAATTGGGCTTCAATTCGCTTATGAAGGAACTGCTCGCGGGCGGCGTGAAGGAAAAAAGCGCTTCTGGCGAGCAGGAAAGCGATGGCAGCGATAAGGCTGGACTCGGCAGCCGGAAAAGAGACTATGCCCAGATCGCAAATGCGGAGGAACTTCGTAGCTACCTGAAGAAACTGCCCGCGAAAGCCCATCTCGCATTGTGGCTAAACCTGGATTTAGGTGAACGCGAAACCGAGGGATTTGGCACGCATGTGGCGGGCATCGAGCTTTCTACCAAGGAAGACGAAGGCCGCGCCATCTGGGTGGACGGAAAAGGAGAAGCACTAAAAGCCCTGGAGCCAGTGCTTGGCGACGAAAAACGGCAAAAGATAGTGCACGACCCAAAACTGTTCCAGTTGCTCGCGGGAAGAGTGGAGAATATCGAGCACGCCACGCAGTTGTATGACTACCTGCTCAGGCCGACAACCGCCAAGCATGAATTCGCCGACGTGATTTTCCGCCATTTCAACGTGCCGATCGGCGGCGGAACAGGAGAGCATGCGGACTTCCTGCAGCGGCTCGCTCCGGTGTTGCGCAAGCAGGTGGAAGAGCAAGGTCTGGCGGGAGTTTATGAAAAGATCGATCTTCCCCTGGCGGGAGTGCTTGCGGAGATCGAGCGAAGCGGAATCCGCGTCGATCCCGAAGCATTGGCAAAGATGTCGGAGTCAATGGAGAAGGAAGTCCGGCGGCTGGAAAAAGAGATATGGGATGCGGCTGGCTCCGAATTCAACGTGAATTCTCCCACGCAACTGGCGGAGATTCTGTTCGACAAGCTGAATCTTCAGCCCCCGGGCAGGCGGGGGAAAGCGAAAGAGCGCTCGACCGCCGCGGATGTGCTGGAAGCGATGGCCGACCAGCACCCTCTGCCTGGGAAAATCATAGAGTACCGGGAAATCGCGAAGCTGAAATCAACTTACGTGGATGCGCTGCCGAAGCTAATTCACCCGGAGACCGGCCGCTTGCATACGAGTTTTTCGCAGACGGGCACAGCAACGGGCCGGCTCAGCTCCAGCGACCCCAATCTGCAAAACATCCCCGTGCGAACGGAATTGGGACGCGAAATCCGAGCTGCTTTTGTGGCGGAAAAAGGGAAAGTTCTTCTTTCCGCCGATTATTCCCAGATCGAATTACGCATCATGGCGCATTTTTCGCGCGATCCAGTACTGGTGGAGTCATTCCGAAACGGCGAAGACATTCACGCCCGCACTGCGCAAGAGGTTTTTGGAGTGGGCCCGCTGGCACAGACGGCGGATCACCGCCGCGCGGCAAAGGCCATCAATTTCGGCATCATTTACGGGCTATCGGCCTTCGGCCTGGCCAAGCAATTGGGTATCGAGCAGAAAGAGGCTGCGCAATTCATCAACGCCTATTTCACGCGCTACCGCGGCGTCAAAGAATATCTGGACAACGTGTTAGTGGAAACCCGGAAGAGCGGCGTGGCGAAAACGCTGTTCGGCAGAATTCGCCCCATCCCAGAAATCAACGCCACGCAAATGCAGTTGAGAAATTTCGCGGAACGCACTGCTCTGAATTCCCCCCTGCAGGGAACCGCCGCGGACCTGATCAAACTGGCGATGATCTCCATCGACGGGCGGCTGAAAGAAAAGAAATTGGCGACACGCATGATCCTGCAAGTACACGACGAACTGTTGTTCGAAGCGCCGATGAAGGAAAAAGACGCCGTCGAAAAGGTAGTCCGCGAAGAGATGGAAGGTGTTTACAAACTGACTGTTCCCCTCGTGGTCGAAATCGGGACAGGGCCGAACTGGCGCGACCTAGACTAAACATCCTGCACACGTATCAGGCATCCCTCGAGACTGCCACTGACATCCATAGAGGGAGCCCTCACGCCTGTCCAACCGTACAGGCAACATTTAGGTCACTGTAGAGAAGACCAAAATCCCTCCATGAGGAAATATGCGTGCTAGCCTGAAATCGAAATGGGTGGGACGGGGGCGTTATGCGCAGAATCAACGTGTTATGTGGCTTGTGTCTTGCGGGGATCTTCCTCGCAGGTTGTAGTGGCCTGCACGACTTGAAACATAACACCGGAAATGGCGGTAACAGCGGTGGCGGGGGGAACACCGGCTCAGGTGGTGCCGTGAGCGTATCGGTGACTCCGTCGACCGTTACCGTCAGTCCTTTTGGGACGCAGAATTTTTCCGCCAATGTCACGGGCACGACGAACACGGCAGTTACTTGGGCGGTCAACGGGGTGGCCGGCGGGAGCGCCACCACCGGCACGATTTCCGCGAGCGGCGTTTTCACCGCACCAACTTCTGTTTCTCCGTCGCTTGTGCCTGCAAATAGTCCGACGGCGAGCCTTACCGTCACGGCGACATCGGCTGCCAGTGCAGCCGCAAGCGGATCTGCCGCTGTTACACTGCTCACGCAAGAGCAGGCCGCGCAACATAGCCCGGTGAAGCTGGGAACGTCCGGGGGAAACATCAACAACACAAATGGCCCCAATTGCTGCAGCGGGACTTTGGGATCATTGATCACGCTAAATGGCACCCAGTACATCCTGAGCAACAATCACGTTTTGGCGAAGAGCGACAAAGGCATCGCCGGGGATCCGATCAGCCAACCTGGACTCGTCGATACGAATTGCTCGACGGCCGGGACGCAAACGGTCGCGCACCTTTCTCAATTCTTCAATTTGGAGACAGGTCCGGTACCAAAGATTGACGCGGCGCTGGCGCAGACCGTGAGCGGCACAGTCGATACCGGCGGCAACATCCTTCTGCTCGGCGCAACGGTAACAAACGGCGTGCCCGATCCAGGAGCGCCGCATGCCGGGCCGCTGGTCAGCCCCAGTGTTGGCCAGTCGGTGGCCAAGAGCGGCAGAACCACGGGTCTTACCTGCTCGTCCGTGCTCGCCTTGAACGTCATGGCCAGCGTGGATTACTACAACAATTGCGGAGATACGACGCCTGCCTTCACGGTCAACTACACGGACTTGATCTCGGTTAACGGAGGGAGCTTCAGCGGCAGCGGCGACTCCGGTTCCTTGATCGTTACGCAGGATAGTGCAGACCCCATTGCGCTTCTGTTTGCCGGATCCGATACGGATACGGTCGGCAATCCGATCAGCGACGTGCTTTCGGCGTTTCCCGGAACGGGCAACACTATGCCCACCATTGTGGGGGGAGCAGCGCACCAGGTTATCGGCTGTACGCTGCCTCCGGCATCGCGGGTGACAGAGCCGCAAGTTCAGGTCGCAGTGGGCTCTACCGCGATTCGAAATGCTTTGCGCGCACGCGACCTGCATGCCCCGGATCTATTAGCGAATCCTGCCGTGGCTGCGCTGGGAATCGGCAAGGATTATGACCATCCTGGCCAGGCCGCAGTTCTTCTATTTGTGGCTCCCGGTGAGTCGCGCGCAAGCCTGCCGCTCAGCTTGGAAGGCGTGCCCACGCGGCTGGTGGAAGGAGTAGAGTGGCCTATCCGCGGGGTGCTCAACCAGCAGGAGACGGCGCAATCGCTCCAGTCGGTTGGTGAACCTCCCGTTGTCTCGGCCCTGTTGTCAGGCGAATTGCAGCGCGCCAAAGCAGTTCAGCAGGCACATGGCCCGGATCTGCTGAAGCTACCTGGGGTAATTGGCATAGGGATTACGTCCAGTGTGAATGCGCCCGGTGAAGCGGCGCTGATGATCTACGTTCTTCACGGCGCCTCGCAGGACAGCATCCCCTTGATGCTCGACGGCTTGCGCACGCGTGTTCGCGAATCTGACAGGTTCGCAACCGGGAATCACGGAAATGAGAGAGCGAGCGGGTGCCGGGTGCCGCCAGCAGAGCACGCGACGGCAGTCAGCAAAGACTGAGCAGTTTGTAAACAAGAGGCACTCGGCAGAGTCCGCTCGGAAGCCCGCAGGACCCGCGTGAATGCCGTTAATTCAGCAGAAACCATTTACGAAACAGTTCCTGCTAGGCTTCTGAGGCTATCTTTGGCTTGCGCGCGAGCGTAAAATGCGGGTAGATACTCTCCGCGTCGCTCACGGACAGTTCCTACCAACTAGGGGGTGTTTATGCGACGAATTCTCCTCTTCACCTGCGCCGTCCTGCTTGCTGCTGCAGGAAGCGGTTTTGCTCATCAAGACAAGTCCAAGGAAGGGCAAGCAGCGGAAGCCGCCCCCGGGCCAATCCCAGCGGATGCGACGGCGAAGAAAAATCCCGTGAAATCTACGCCTGAAGGCTTAGCCGAAGCACGGAAGTTGTACGGCTACCATTGCGCGATGTGCCATGGCAAAGACGGCGATGGAAAGGGCGATCTTGGCGTCGATATGAAGCTGGATTTGAAGAACTGGGGCGATCCCAGCTCGATTTCCAAATACACGGACGGCGACCTTTTTTACATCATCACCAACGGCCGCGGAAAGATGGTGGGTGGCGAGGGCGACCGGACAAAGGAAGAAGTGCGTTGGAACCTGGTGAATCTGGTGCGCTCGTTTGGGCACAAGTCCACTGCGGACGCTGCCAAGCCCTGACCAGGAATTCGGCCTCAAGGGAATCGCTGGCGCCCCGAGTCCTTCGGGGCGTCTTTTTTTTATGCACTGCGCTATGATGGGTTTTCGAAAGAAGAGGAGGACAAATGCAACATGCGCCCAAGTTTCTGTCGCTGGTCAATGACGCAAAGAGGCGTGTGAAGGAAACGAACGTTGCCGACGTCAAACGGCGAATGGATTCCGGCGAAAAGTTTGTATTGGTTGATGTCCGCGAAGAAAGCGAATGGGCAAACGGTCATTTGCCCGGAGCGATTCACTTGGGCAAGGGAATCATCGAACGGGATGTCGAACAGCGGATTCCTGCGACTGATGTGAAACTTGTCCTCTATTGCGGCGGCGGTTTCCGTTCCGCTCTGGCAGCGGATAATCTGCAGAAAATGGGTTACAGCAATGTTGAATCCATGGATGGCGGCTGGAAAGGCTGGCTCGCCGCAGGATATCCCACGCAAAAAGGTTGAAGAACGCTTCTGAGGCCACCTCGTTTGAAGCCAAGTTGGAATACATTTTGCCTCCTCCGTCCACGGCATATATCCTTCCTGCCGCCAGAACTGCAGGTCCGTTCCGGAGGAGTGCAATAGCGACGCCCAAGCTATAACTCATCTTCAGAGAAACCAGGCCCCAGGCCCATTCCACCGAGGAGCATTGGAATCCATGAAAACTCTGAGAATTTGTCTGCTTTTGTGCTTCGCACTGGGCAGTATTCCGGCTAAGGCGCAAACAGTTAAGGTCAATTGGCGAATGAGCGCACCTTTCGCGAGTCGAATCCAACCACCGGTTTGTAACGTCTCCCAAATTCCGTGCAAGAAAGCCCTCGGCCTCCGTTCCAAGTAGGAAGGCATAGGAGGCTACTCCATGAGTGAGAACGAGAATGTCCTGATTGGGCGCTTCCGGCGCTTGTCGCCGGTGCGCCGCGGGCTGTTAACGGTACTGGCGCTGTCTTTTGGGTTGCTTATCCTTGTGAGGGCAGCAAAGCGTGCAAGTGAAGCGGACACGGGGCCTACCCAAAGCGCAATCTCAAAAAAGGATCATGCGCCGAGCACTCCCGACGTTGATTTGAAGGCGGAGTGGCAACGGATGAATGAATCATCCCGGATGGTTGCGCCCCGCGGGGTTGCTGTCCCAGGCTCGTCGCCGGCCGCGGTGGTGGATGGAGTGGGCTACGAAGCGCCGCTCATCTCGCACGCGGCAGAACTGGCCGTGACGACGAAAGAATTTACCCGTTCACGCACCAACCTGGAGGAGATTCTCGAACGACACCACGGGTATGCGTCAAAGCTTCGTATGGTCGGCCAACCCAGCGGAAGCACGCTTACAGCGACACTGCGCATTCCCTCGACGGAATTCAACGCGGCGGTCACGGATCTGAAAACCTTGGGAAACGTGGAGCGCGAGGAACAGATGGCAGACGAGATCACGCAACAAGAAGCGGATCTCGAGGCGCGGCTAGCCAATGCCCGGAACACGCTCCAACGGCTGCAGGAGAGGATGCCGAAGTTTGGGACGGCCAGCGACCTTCAGAGCCAGTTGTCGGCCGTAAGTGCGGAGATCACCCGGCTCGAGGCGCAGCGGACGGCTTGGCAAAACAGGGTCATTTTCGCGAATGTTTTGTTCTCTCTCCGTGAAGAGATCACTCCCCAGGTCGAAAGCTTTGGTTCGCAATTCCGGAAAGCGGCGTTGACAGGCCTCTCGGATGCGCTCAGCAGCATTTCGGCTATGGTGCTCTTTGCCGTCAGCTATGGACCGGCGATTCTCATCTGGACCCTGTTGTTGCTCTTCCCGGGGCGCTGGATCTGGAAAAAGTGGCGCCCGGTGGAGTCTGAAGCTCCGCACCCGGCGCAGAACATTTAGCCTGGATGAGTTTGGGGCATCGTTTGGGGCATCGTTGACCGCGCCTGGGGAGATGGCTAAGATGTCCGCATTTCACCAGGGCCCTGGTTTCGTAGCGTGCAATCCTTAAAGACGCCGTCTTTCAGGAGACAAGAATATGTGGCGCCCGGCAGTTGTCATGCTCCTTGTCTGCGTGTCACTCGCGGCAGCGCCAGCGGACGATTCTGTCAGCGGAGTCTGGCGAAGCACAATCCACATCGCCGGTGCGGACTATCGCATTGTTTTGCACATCGGTGGCGGAGCCAATGGTAGTCAAGCGGTACTCGACAGTCCGGATACCGGCAAGCTGGCAGTTCCTCTCACTTCGTTGCAAGCCGACGCGGATTCTGTCGCTTTCGAGCTCCATGATCCTGAAATTTCGTTTAAGGGCAAGCTCAGCGCCGACCGCGTGACGCTGGCCGGCGAATGGAAACAGAACAACAAGACCATTCCGGTCACTTTCGATCGCATGACAGAAGCGCCACAGTTCGATACGGACGGTTCCTTTCTTTTCCACTCGCGCTGTGCCTCCTGTCATGAGTTGTTCAATGCGATGAGGGCGCCTTGGCCTTCCACCCTGAAGCAGATGCAGCAAACTGCAATCCTCAACGCGCTCGAACAGGGCAAGATGCGCGCCGTCGGCTCGGTGATGACCCAACAGCAGCGCTTCGCCATTGCAAACTATCTCGGCCGACCTGCGACACAGCAGAACGTTCCTGCCAATCTTTGTGGAACGGGCGCGGAGAACAACACAAATTCACCCTTGTGGAATGGCTGGGGCGTTGACCTCTTCAACAGCCGCTTCCAACCCGCAGCATTGGCTGGTCTCGGCAAATCCCAGATCGCGGGTCTACGGTTGAAATGGGCCTTCGCGTATGAGGGCGCGACCAGCGCCGGTGGACCGCCTACCGTCATCGGCAACCGCATCTTCGTTGCCGGAGGCGACGGCAAAATCTATTCCCTCGATATGCGCTCCGGATGCATCCACTGGACGTTTCTGCCTTCCGCTCCGGCGCGCACCGCCATCAGCGTCAGTCCCGACGGCAGCATGGCCTATTTCGGCGACATGCAGGCGCGCGCTTATGCCATTGATACGGCCACCGGCGCGCTCGTGTGGAAGACCGAGCTTGAACAGCATCCTTTCGCCATGATTACTGGGGCGCCGAAACTTTTTGCCGGGCACCTGTATGTCCCGGTCTCTTCCGCGGAGGAACTGGGCGCCGCAAATCCGAAGTATCCCTGCTGCACTTTCCGCGGAAGCGTCAATGCGTTGGACGCCAAGACAGGCAAGCTTCAGTGGAGAACGTACACCATCACCACCCCCGCGCAGCCGGGCTCCGCGAAGGCCTCGACGATGCTCGGGCCTTCTGGCGCTGCGGTCTGGAATTCCCCGACTATCGATCCCACTCGTCACACGCTCTACATCGGCACGGGGGACAACTACTCCGATCCCGCCAGTGCCACCAGTGACGCAGTCATGGCCCTGGACCTTGGGGACGGAAAAATCCGCTGGGTGAAGCAGCTTACCGCCGACGATCGCTACAACATCGGCTGCTTCGTGCCGGACAAATCCAACTGTCCCAAAGATCCCGGCGGAGATTTCGACATCGGCGCCTCGCCGATTCTGCGCACTTTGCAGAATGGAAAAAGTCTTCTGGTCGTTGGGCAGAAATCCGGCGTGGCGTATGCGCTGGATCCCGATGACCAGGGCAAAATTATCTGGGAATCACGCATCGGCAAGGGCGGAGTACTTGGTGGCATCGAGTTCGGTGGCGCCGCGAATGAAACTGCTGTCTATTTCCCGCTCTCCGACTGGACGCTGGATCCAAAAACGGGTGGCGGCATGTTCGCGCTGGATATCGCTACCGGAGAGAAGATCTGGTCCACCACGCCTCCCGTGCCGGATTGCCTAGAGAGAGCCGGATGCAGTGCTGCGCAACCGGCTCCGGCCACGGCTATTCAGGGTGCTGTCTTCGCGGGCTCCCTCGATGGACACATCCGGGCCTACGACGTAATCGATGGCAAAGTCATCTGGGATTTTGACACCGCAAAAGATTTTCAGGCGGTAAATAAAGTCGAAGCGCATGGCGGCTCGATCAACTACGCAGGCACTGTCGTTGCCGGAGGCATGGTCTTCGTGACGTCCGGCTATTCGATTAATGCGGGAATGCCCGGTAACGTTCTGCTTGCCTTCACCGAAGACGGAAGATAATCCTGCCACTTCAGCGCATGCACGCGTCACCTTCCGCTCTCCTCAGGCAGCATACAAAGGGTAGCCTGCTTCGGTGGTTCTGAAGGTTAACCGCTAGGAAAAATTGGCTGAGGCGGAAGGACTCGAAGTTTAACCCCGTAGGCTCGAAAAGCCCTTAAAATCGAAGCCGGAATGATTGCGCGTGAACTGTTGGAAAGAGGAAATGCCAAACGGCTTTGTGTTTTGTGTCCATCTCATCTATGTGAGTGGGAAAATCGTCCCTACTCTTGATCGTCAGTTCGGTAAAGGCACCTATAGCAGCGATAGTGCGAGTCCGAAGTGAGCCGGGTACCCTTTGGCAGATTCAACTCTGATCTAATTTTTGCAATCACGTGGTTGCGTTTCAAGATGCATTTGTCGGCCAGTATCCAAAATCTCTCACTGATCGTGTCGAAAGTTACTCGCCCCCGAGGCTGGTGATCGTATTCAAGTTCGCCGCTGACTCTGCCACTTTTCTGCCACTGCTCCCAGACTTCCGTGTGGTTCCTTGGATTTGTTAGGTTGTTGCCGTAACGCTCGGCTTCCGCCAAGGGGGTCTTGTCAATCAGGAGAGCGCGACCGACGAGCCAAAACACGCCCACGCATGGTAATCCGTATTTCTTATTCTTCATCTGTCCTCAGCGGCAAAAGCCCCGCCCGAAGACAAAATTGCACCGCACCACAGCGAGCGTGATTAAGACCGTGACGATGAAAACCACGAAGTTAGGAACGGGCTCACGATCCGTTCGCCTGTCACGAGCCAGTTAACAACCGAGGCAATGAAGACGATAGGCAGCACGGCAATGAAGGGGAGAATTTGGAACCACTCTGTCACGATGCGAACAGGCATAGTAAGCAGGTGCACGCCGTCAGCTAACTGGTTCATTTTGCGACCGTCCATGATTTCCTCTGTCAGTATCCGATGTCACTCCAACACACCTGTAACCCAGAGGATTCCGATTAGCTTTTGTGGCGTTGTCGAGTTCCAGCCTTTGTCTTTGGACGCTTCACGCATTGCCAGCGGAAGAAGCTGCCAAGAGGTCTCATCGCGGTACTCCAAGATGAAGTCGGGACGATCGTCGATCGTGAACCAGCCGATCTCCTCATCTCGGACAGCGATACAGAGTTCGCCAGTATACTCGTGTCGCCAAACGTTGATCTGAGGTACGAATACCCCATTCAGCCGGAATGAAAACTCAGTTTTCTTAAACGTCGAGCCGTTGGAGTCAGTCATAAGGCTTCGGCAGGTAGAAAGGCGCTACCGCTTGTTCGACCAAGCAGCGGTGCGAGATTGCCGCTTTTGAGCGAGACAAGATTACCTTTACCGTCTCGGGCTGTTCTAAACTTCTCGCTGGTTCTCCCTATTAGTGCCGGTCTCGGACTAGGGTCTCGAACGAGCCCTTAAATCCAGTCGTAAATGATCCGATAAGCCGATTCTTTTCGTCCCTGACGTAAGTCTTCTTGAGCATGTGTTTTCCCCCACTCCTTAAGAATACATAGCCCGGGCAGAAATTCGCTAAATCCGCGCAAATGCCCTATTTTCAATGCACTGGAAATAGCGATTTTCCCTTTCTCTTATGTATTCTTTAAGGAGAGCCAAGACAACAGGAGGCACATGGTCACTAAGGTTTGGCACCGACTGAGTGTGGGTTCTTTGGAAGACGCAGAGCGTCTTGCAATGGCAAATCCCTCAGGCATCAAAACTGTGATTAGTTTTTGCAACGGAGAAGTGCTGCCTCAGCGTGACGGCATTCAATACGTTCACATTCCAGTTGCCGACGCCACACCGATCTCCAACAAGAAGTTCGAGGAGATCATGACTGCGATCGCCGACAGCATCCGGACCGGAAGCGTGCTTCTGCATTGTGCTGCTGGAATGAGCCGTGCTCCTATCCTCTGTGCTGCTTGGATGCAGCGATGCGGTTACGCATCCATCGATGCGGCACTGTCTGAGATCGAAGAGATGCGACCAATCACCGATCCGTCACACGTGCTGCTGAGCAGCGTTCGGAGGCTCCTGCAATGACGAAAAAATGTGCCATCTATGCCCGAGAGACTTTTGCTTTGCGACTCATGCTGATGTCTCCCTTTGGTAGATACCGTTTCGTTGGGAAACACCGGTCTTTCAAACGGAGGAATTGGTATTAGAACAGCCCGGCGTAATTTTCGTAAAGGTTTTACAGGAGAAATTGGCGGAAGGATTCGAAGATTATCGCCGTACGCTCAAATGCCCCCTGAAATCGCTGGTTTTCAATGTTCCCAACAACTTATCACGCCCCATGTCCTAAGCAGCACGAAGCGATTTTAAGCGTTCTTATACCCCAATCGGTATTAAAACGGCATTAGAAAATATCATGTTTGAGCTGACGCCGTTGCACTTTTCATCGTTCAGGATTGCGCCGTCCCTATTTGCCCTATACGTGCAAACGCGCGAATGTGTCCGCCAGGATCCCCCCTTCTCACCGAATGTCGGCATCCGAAATGATTATCTGGTAGGCCCAGCTTCGTTCGATGACTTCGTGTATTCTGCGATCAAGATTGACGGCCTACCCAGTTCTGGAGCTTGAGACCAGGCACGCGCTTGAATTCGCGCACATTGTTAGTGACAAGAGTGAGCCCTACGGATTTGGCATGAGCTGCGATCCAAAGATCATTACCGCCGATCATCTCACCGCGAGCCTCTAGCGCCGCGCGAATTTCACCGTAGGCGGATGCCGCTTCCTCCGGCATGGGAAGCACAGGCAACAGAGACACAAGCCGCGCAAGAGATTCCAGAGCTCGCGTGTATTGCTGGCTCCTTTGTGCGCCATAAAGTAGTTCTCCATAGGTAATCACGGATAAAACGGCATCGCCGTGCTGCATTTGGCGGAATCGTGCGGTTACTCCGGGTGGCCGGTTCTGGCGCAGATAGATACACATATTGGTGTCGAGCATATAGTGGGTGCTCATCGTGTATGTACCTACAAGCCTTTGCGATGTTGCGGCCTTGGGTCCCTGCGCTTCTTTGGGAACATGTCCTCTGGCAACTCGGCCAGTAAATCCAGAACACGAACCATGCCGCCAGCTTTCTCTCGCAATACAATTTCGTCACCGCGTCGGAAGATTTCCACTTCTGAGCTCTTGACCCTAAACTTTTTTGGGAGCCTCACGGCTTGGCTGTTTCCTGATCTAAATACACGAGCAGTGGCCATACTTCCTCTCCTCGCATACATATATACATCTGAGTATATACATTGTCAAATCCGTTTTAACGTCCGTTACTGCAGTCCAACCTGCCCGTGGAGGCTTTCGTAAATCGTGTTTGAGTCGTAGCCCACGCCTCTCTTGAAAACGATCTCCGGGTTTTCGATTACCGTGATGTCTTTCGCGAGGTCGCCATCGAGCAGCACCAGATCCGCCTGCTTGCCTGGTGCCACGCTCCCAATTCGGTCCGCGGCGCCGAGGAACGTCGCGCCATTTTGCGTTGCGATGTGAATCGCTTCGACCGGCGTGAAGCCCCCTTCGACGAGAAGTTCCACTTGTCGCTGATCGCCCAAGCCGGCCAGCGTTTGCCCGGTGCCTGTCGGATCGCAGCCGGCCAGCAGCATTCCTCCGGCCGCGACGAAGTTGCGCTCGAATTTCATCTCCTTCTGAAGCCACGTCCGAATCAATGGATCGAGATCCAGCATATTGGCTCGCAAGGTCATCACTTTTGACCACGCCTGCGGGCTCATCAATTCGTGAGACCTCTTCATGATCCCCGAATTCATCGGCGGGCGGGCGGCGCCTTCGAATACGGCCAGCGTGGACGTGACGGCCACGTGATGGGCGACAAGCGTGTCGATGGTTTTGCGCAGTTCGGGACCATCCGGGTCGATATTTTTGATGATTTCCGCGAGCATGCCAAAGTAGCCGGAGAAGTCATCCAAGCACACGCCCGGCTTCTTTTTCGAATAAAGTTCTCCGTCGGGCGCGCCATAGGGACCGTGCTCCAGATCATCAATGCCCATTTCCGCCGCTTCGATGTAACCAACCGAGCAGAGATGGCCAGTGACCTTCATTCCAAGCTTGTGCGCCTCTTCGATTCCCGCGCGCAATTCATCGGGCTTCACGTTCATGTAGGCTTTCACGGAAGTAATGCCGACGGCGTGCCAGTAATCGACGAAGGCGCGGGCCTCCGCTGCATCCTTGAGCGGATGCAATTGCAGGAAGGCTGAAGGCGCGCCTTCGAGGTAAGGCGTGGTCAGATAAAGATCCGGCCCGGGCAATCGGCCGCTGTCCACGCGCGCCTTCACTTGCAGGTCGGTGTAAGGCTCAATCGAGCCGGTGGTGCGAGCGGTGGTCACGCCGCTCGCGAGGTAAAGCTGCGGAAAAGAGAACGGCTGCTCGATGAAAATCGGCTCGCCGTCATTCGTGGCCGGATAAAAAAGATGCTCGTGCATTCCGACGATGCCGGGAATCAGCGTCTTGCCTTTCCCGTCGATCACTTTCGCGCCCGCAGGCACGGCCGTGCCGGCTGTCGGGCCGACCGCGACGATTTTGCCGTGGTCCATCACAATCGTCTGGTCCGCCTGTTCTGGGGCGCCGCTCCCGTCAATCAATTGGACATGGGTCACAGCAATCACGGGAGCGTTTTCGCGGATGAACTTCGAGGCTGGCGCAACCTGTTGAGCATTGGCGCTTGAAGCAGCAAAAAGAAAAATGGCGACGAGGAACTTTCGCATCGACCCCTCCTATTTTGTCGTTTTCTACTTCTCCGTTCACACTTCGACCGAATCTACATTTTTCGAACATTTAGCAGGCTACCGATCACACCAGTTTGGATACTTCAGTGCAAGTGGGACTATTTCTTGGCTACCTTATCTGCCAGTTGAGCGCGGAAGTTTTTTCCTGCTGAATATCTTCTTCGGAGAAGGCGGGCGCGAAGTCTTCGGGCTCGAAGACCTGGCGGATCTCTATGTCGGAGTCGCCTGCGTGGGGGTTGAGACAGCGCTTGACCCACCCGATGGCCTCTTCGAGAGACTTGACCTGCCAGAGCCAGAAGCCGGAGACGAGTTCCTTGGTTTCGGCGAAGGGGCCGTCGGTGACGGTGCGGTTCTTGCCGGAGAAGTGGACGCGGGCGCCTTTGGAGGAGGGCTGAAGCCCTTCGTAGGTTAACAGGACTCCGGCTTTTACGGGCTCGTCGTTGAATTTGTTCATGTCGGCCATGAGCTGAGGATCGGGGAGTGCGCCTTCTTTTTCGGAGTCTTTCGTGGCTTTGACGATGACCATGAATCGCATTTTGTTTGTCCTTTCGGGTTGAGTTGGTCTCACGTTCAAGTTCAGCGCTTAATTGCTGCGCTACCGATAGTCGAAGGAGGAGGTGCAGGATCGACGCGGGTGACGAAATTTTTTGGGGGCGCAGGCATACTTCGGGGACTGAAGCCCGGCTTGTTGCGTGTCTGTAATGACCAGGGCAGTCGCTTCATCAGCACTCAAGGGCGATTGGCGTAACTCAACGAAATATCAATTAGATTGGCTGGGGCGGAAGGATTCGAACCTTCACCATCCTCATTAACAGTGAGGTGTCCTACCGGTTGGACCACGCCCCAGCGGTTGGGAAAGGCTGCTCACGGCAGAGCCGAAGCAGGCAGGCTTCGCTACGAAGGACGCAGCAGAAGACTTAAAAAAGGATAGCACGCAGCTTGCCATCAACAGAAGTTGAATGGAATTAAGATGTGCATAAGGAATGCTTATCGGAAAGCTGAGTTGGCGCTTGATAAAACTAGGAAACGCTTTCGCTCTTACTGGGCTTTAACCAATTGTCATTCGTTTCAAAAATTTTGAATCGACTCAGAATGGGACTGCATCCCGATCATGGTTGCAATCAAAACAGATTTAGTGGAAACTATTCGGTCGCAACGTGACCCGGACAAGCGCTGTTCGGCATAGGAGCGGACACTTCTCCTGAGATTGACGGCCCTGGGAGATTCTGGACCCTCTAGCGCAAAATTTGACATGGCGCAAATTTTTCACCGAAGTGCAAATTTAATCGCGCGGTTCTCTGTGCTCGCTTTGGTGGTTCTCGCGAACCTGGCTCTCGCCGGAGTATTGTTGGTCGCCAGATCTCCGTATGTTACGAACGAGCGCGTCTCGCGAGTTCAACCCGTTCAATTCAGCCATAAGCACCACGTCGGCGATGACGGGATCGACTGCCGTTATTGCCACTACAGCGTGGAATATTCTTCCTACGCCGGTATTCCTCCCACAAAAACCTGTATGAATTGCCACTCCGTGCTTTTCAACGACGCGCCATATCTGGAACCTGTCAGGGAAAGTTACCGCACAGATCGCTCGATTGAATGGGTGAAAGTGCACCGGCTGGCCGACTATGTGTATTTCAATCACAGCATTCACATCAACAAGGGCATCGGCTGCTCCACGTGTCACGGATCCGTGGATGAAATGCCGCTGATCTTCCAGGCGTCCGCATTGAACATGCAGTGGTGCCTGGATTGTCATCGCGATCCTGCCAAGAATGTTCGTCCGCGGGACCAGGTCTTCAATATGCAGTGGAAAGCGCCCGCAAATCAGGAAGAAGTCGGCAAGAGGCTTGTGGCGGAGTACAAAATCCGGACAGTGAACGAGCTGACAAGCTGCTCGACCTGTCATCGCTAACGGACGATATGAACGATCAGCCGAACGAAAATAAATTGCGAATCCTGCAGGCCGCTCCGGCCAGCGACGCCGCACACGATCATCACGATCATGAGGATCACGAAGAGGTCACTGCCGAGCAGGAGCATCGCCTGGACCTGGCGACGGTCCGCGAGAAACTGCGCGAAAAATCGGGCAAGCAATATTGGCGCACGCTGGAGGAACTGGCGGACAATCCTCACTTCGAAGAATTGCTACATCGGGAATTTCCGCGCCACGCTTCAGAATGGGACGATGCTGTCGATCGCCGCAATTTCCTGAAATTGATGGGCGCGTCGTTGGCCCTGGCCGGACTCGCCGGTTGCGGCAAACCGGATATCGACAACATCGTGCCGTACGTCAAGCAGCCTGATGGGCTGATTCTCGGCAAACCCAATTTTTATGCCACGGCGATGCCGTTCGGTTCGGACGCCGTCGGCGTACTGGTGGAGAGCCACGAAGGGCGGCCGACGAAAATCGAAGGCAATCCCGATCATCCATCCAGCCTGGGAGCCACAAGCGCACTGGTGCAGGCATCGATCCTGAATCTATACGATCCGGACCGCTCGCAAACGGTGCAGCAAGCCGGCGAAATTCGTTCCTGGTCGGCGTTTCTCGACGTAGCGCAGAATCTTGCGACCAACGCAAAGGCCACGAGTGGCGCGGGATTCCGCATCCTAACGGGTGCGGTCAATTCGCCAACACTGACTGGGCAAATCCGCAAGCTTCTGACGCAATATCCTCAGGCCAAGTGGTACCAGTGGGAGCCCGCGGCAGGGGATGGAGCGCGCGAGGGCGCGGTTTTGGCGTTCGGTCGCAACGTCAACACGGTCTATGAGGTCGGCAAGGCGAACGTCATTGTTTCGCTGGATGCCGATTTCCTTGGGTCCGGTCCGGCGCACATTGCTCACGCAAGGCAGTTCTCGCGGCGGCGCAAGCTGGACGGTTCAAGCGATTCCATGAACCGCTTGTACGTCGTCGAGCCCACGCCGTCGGTGACGGGTTCTTCCGCAGACCACCGCTTGCCGCTGCGTTCGAGCGACATCGAGCTTTTCGCTCGCGCACTTGCAGGCAAGTTGGGAGTCGGTTCCGCTGTAACGATTTCCGGCGAGGCTGCCCAGTGGGTGGAAACAGTCGCCAAGGAACTGCAGAAAGAGCGTGGCACCTCCCTTGTGGTTGCTGGGGAGTACCAGCCCGCGGCGGTGCACGCCTTGGCGCATGCCATGAACGCGACGCTGGGCAATGTCGGCAACACGCTGTATTACACCGAGCCACTCGGTGGCGACGCGGGCAATCTTGAATCTCTCCGCGAATTGTGCGCGGAAATGGATGCCGGCAAGGTGGACCTATTGCTCATCCTGGGCGGCAACCCAATCTACGACGCCCCGCACGACTTCGATTTTGTGAACAAGCTGAAGCGCGTTTCCACCGCAATTCACCTGAGCCAGCACTTCGACGAGACGTCGGCGTGGTGTCAGTGGCATGTGGCGGGATCGCATTTTCTGGAATCCTGGAGCGATGTGCGCGCACACGATGGCACGGCGAGCATCGTGCAGCCTTTGATTTCGCCCCTGTATTTCACGCATTCGGCGCATGACATGATCGCGGCGTTCAGCGACAAGCCGGGACTGCCTGCCTACGATGCTGTCCGTGCCTACTGGACCGAAGCCTCCACGCACTTGCCCTCTACGATCGATACCGGATGGCGCAAATGGTTGAATGACGGCGTGATTCCGGGCACAAAATTCGAACCCATTAGAGTAGAACCGAAATTTAACGTGGCCAGTCTTCCCATGTTTCAGCCCACGCCTGCCGACGAAGTCGAGTTTATTTTCCGGCCAGATCCGAACGTGTATGACGGGCGCTATGCAAACAACGGCTGGCTGCAGGAGTTGCCGCGGCCGGTCACCAAACTCACCTGGGACAATGCCGCGCTCGTGAGTCCAAAGCTGGCGCAGAAACGCGAATTTGATCAGGTCGTGCAGTCACGCGGCGGCGAGCACGGCCAGGTTCGCTCTTCGCTCGTGGACATTGAATTGAATGGAAGCAAAGTGACGGCGGCGGTGTGGACGTTGCCTGGGCAGGCGGAGGATACGGTTGTATTGCCGCTCGGCTACGGTCGCACCCGCGCGGGTTACACCGGTTCGAACAAAGGATTCAATGCGTATGTCGTGCGCACTTCGAATGCATTGTGGACCGCGACGAACGGGAAGATGACAAAGACGGGCGACAGCTACCCGCTGGCCTGCACGCAGTATCACTTCAATATGGAAGGCCGCAAGATTCTCAGTACTGCCACACTTGCGGAATACAAGAAGAACCCCGGCTTTGCGCACGAAGGGGACGAAACGCCGCCGAAGGACGACACGCTGTATCAGCCCTTTGCCTATAACGGTTATGCGTGGGGCATGGCCATCGACCTGACAAAGTGCAACGGCTGCAATGCGTGCGTGGTCGCGTGCCAGTCCGAAAACAACATCCCCGTTGTTGGGAAAGATCAGGTGATGCGCGGGCGCGAAATGCACTGGATTCGCGTTGACCGCTATTATGCGCGCACGGAATCGGCCAGCAGTGGGAAGTCGACGGGCGATCCTTCAGAATACCAGCCGGCGCTCGATAATCCCGAGACGTTCTTCCAGCCCGTGCCCTGCCAGCAGTGCGAGAACGCGCCCTGCGAACAAGTTTGCCCGGTAGGAGCCACAACGCACAGCGCCGAAGGCCTGAACGACATGGTCTATAACCGCTGCATCGGCACGCGGTATTGCTCGAACAACTGTCCGTACAAGGTGCGGCGCTTCAATTTCCTGCGCTTCCAGGACTGGGAAACGCCTCAATTCAAATTGATGCGCAATCCGGAAGTCACGGTTCGCAGCCGAGGCGTCATGGAAAAGTGCACCTACTGCGTGCAGCGCATCAACAACGTGCGCATCGACGCCGAAAAGCAGAATCGCCCGATTCGCGACGGCGAAATCATCACGGCGTGCGAATCGGCCTGTCCGTCCGAAGCGATCATTTTCGGAAACATCAACGACCCGAACAGCCGCGTGGCCAAGCTGAAGGCGCTGCAGCGCAATTATTCGATTCTGGGCGAACTCAACTCTCGCCCGCGCACTACGTACCTTGCGGCCGTGCGAAATTCGAACGAGGAACTGGAGAAGGCATGAGCGTCACGCAGCCTCCTTTGAATTCCCCTCAAATACGCCGGCTGGATCCGGTGCTGGAACCGGGGCACACCTATGCCTCCGTAACGGACAAGATTGCTGCCGTTGTGCTCACTCGGCCGTTAGGCATCGGGTGGCTTGCCGGCTTCACGCTGTGCTTCTCCATCGTCATGGTGCTGTTTATTGCCGTGACCTGGCTGTTCGCCAAGGGCGTCGGAATCTGGGGGATCAACATCCCCATTGGCTGGGGCTTTGCAATCGTCAACTTCGTGTGGTGGATCGGTATCGGCCACGCGGGCACGCTGATTTCCGCGATTCTCTTCCTGCTGAACCAGAAGTGGCGCACGTCAATCAACCGGTTTGCCGAGGCGATGACACTCTTCGCTGTGGCTTGCGCAGGTCTGTTTCCCTTAATTCACACCGGCCGTCCGTGGATGGCCTACTACATGTTCCCGTATCCCAGCACGATGGGAATCTGGCCGCAATTCCGCAGCCCGCTGATCTGGGACGTTTTCGCAGTTTCCACATACGGTACCGTCTCGCTCATCTTCTGGTTTGTCGGTTTGCTGCCGGACCTGGCGACGCTACGCGATCGCGCAAAGCATCGCTATCAGCAGGTGATCTACGGCATTCTGTCCATGGGCTGGCGCAATTCGGCACGGCACTGGCATAACTACCAGTCTGTTTATTTGTTGCTCGCTGGGCTGGCAACCCCTCTGGTTCTTTCCGTGCACACCGTGGTGAGCTTTGACTTCGCGGTGGCCATTGTTCCGGGCTGGCATACGACGATCTTCCCGCCTTATTTCGTCGCCGGCGCCATTTACTCCGGCTTCGCCATGGTGCTGACCATCGCGATTCCGCTGCGGAAAGCCTATGGCCTGGAAGATTTCATCACCATGCGCCACCTGGATAACATGGCCAAAGTCATGCTCGCCACCGGCCTGATTGTCGCTTATGGCTACTTCGTTGAGTTTTTCATGGCGTTTTACAGCGGCAATAAATTCGACGTATTTCTTGCCGAACAGCGGCTGCACGGTCCTTACTCCCATTTCTATTACGCCTTGCTGATCTGCAATATTTTCACGCCGCAACTGCTCTGGTTTAAGAAGGTTCGCCGCAGTGTTCCGGCTTTGTTTGTGATGTCGCTGATTATCAATACGGGCATGTGGCTGGAGCGGTTCGTGATCGTGGTTATCTCCCTGACGCGCGACTTTGTTCCCGGTGCCTGGGGCCGCTACTCCGCCACTTTCTGGGACTACGCCACGCTCCTAGGCACTATTGGGTTGTTCACCATGTTGCTCTTCCTGTTCGTGCGCGGATTGCCGGCCATCGCGATTTCCGAAATGCGTGAACTTGTGGCCCACGAAGCGCATTCCAAAGGTGATGACTAATGACGGAGCATCGTTCACCTCTGCATGGCGTCCTCGGCGAGTTTGAAACGCCGGAACAGTTGGTCGCTGCCGCGAAGAAAGCGCGGGAGGCGGGCTACAAGCGCATGGACGCGTACACGCCGTTCCCGATCGAAGGGCTCTCCGAAGCCATTGGCTTCCGACGGAGTTTTGTGCCCTTGATTACGCTTCTCGGGGGAATTGCCGGCGGGCTAGGTGGCTTCGGTCTGCAATACTGGTGCGCGGCCATTACGTATCCGATAAACATCGGTGGCCGTTCTCTCAACAGTTGGCCGGCGTTTATACCGGTTACCTTCGAATTGACCGTTCTAGGTGCTTCGATCTGTGGCGTAGTTGGAATGTTCGCGTTGAACAAGCTGCCGCAGCCGTACCACCCGGTTTTCAACGTCGAGCGTTTTGCGCACGCTTCCACGGATCGCTTTTACCTGTGCATCGAAGCGCACGATCCAAAGTTCAACCTGGCCGAAGTATCCCGATTGCTGCAGGAAGCTCATGCGCGGCACGTGACCGAGGTGAAGGATGAAGAGTAGGTCCTTCCTGATTGCGGCGGCGTGCCTTTGCGTGCTGGGAGCGGCCGGCTGTGGAAACACGCTGCGCCAGGACATGGCGAACCAGCCACGGCTGAATACGCTCTCGCCTGCGCCGATTTTCGCGGACGGGCGCTCGGAGCGGCCGATTATCGAAAACACCGTGGCGCGCGGCTCGATTGAAGACGACACCTTGTTCGTTCCCAAAGAGTCGAACGCGTTTCCGTTGCCTGTGACAGCGGAATTGATGTCCCGGGGGCAGGACCGCTACAAGATTTTCTGTTCGCCCTGTCACGGCCTGCAGGGGGACGGAAACGGATTGGTGACGTTGCGCGGCATGAAGCATCCGCCCTCTTACCACCAGGACCGCTTGCGCAATGAGCCGAACGGATACTTCTACGACGTCATCGCGAACGGCTTTGGCGCCATGAACGGCTATTCGGCGCAACTCAACCCACGCGACCGTTGGGCCATTGTTGCTTACGTGCGTGCGCTGCAGGTCAGCCGCAATGCGCACGTCGCCGATCTACCGGCGAATCTGAAGGAGAAACTGATGGCGGGAGGTTCCGCGCAATGAGTGCGCAAGACTTCAGGACGCCGGAAAGCTTCAACCGCGTTCAGACGCTTGGTTGGGGAATTGGAGGTATTGGTCTGCTCCTTACGATTGTCGGCGCCGTCACGTCTCCCGAGAAGTTCTATCATGCCTACCTGTTCAGCTTTTTGTTCGTGCTTGGCTTGACGCTCGGCTCTTTGGGGCTGCTGATGCTACAGCATCTCACGAGCGGCATCTGGGGCCTCGTGATTCGCCGTCCGCTGGAAGCCGCCAGCCGGAACATTTGGCTGGTGTTCCTGATGTTCATCCCGATCGTGTTCGGGATGAAGTACCTCTATTCGGGCAACGGAACGGAGCTGGGGTGGCTGAACTCTCCCAAAGCCGGCGAGCATGCGCTCACGGCCTGGCAGCAGGGCTATCTGACGACGAATGGATACCTGACTCGCGCGGTCGTCTATTTTGCGGTTTGGTTCTTCCTGGTTTTTCTCTTCAACTCATGGTCGAAGCAGCAGGATACTCGCCCGGAAGACGGCGCCTTGCGGCAGCGCATCAAGAGCTTTGCGGGCCCGGGTGTCATCCTGTATGTCCTCACGCTGACCTTCGCGGTGATTGACTGGGCCATGTCGCTTTCGCCGCACTGGGCCTCCACGATCTATGGTTTCATTTTTGTCGGAGGAGAAGCCATCACGGCGATGTGCCTAATGATCCTGACCGTCGTCAAGCTTTCCCGCTCGGAGCCCTATTCCGGTTTTCTCCGGGCGCGTCACCTGCACGATCTCGGCAAGCTGCTATTTGCCTTCAACATGCTCTGGGCGTATTTCGCCTTTTCACAGTTGCTCATCATTTGGTCTGGCAACCAGCCGGAAGAGATCAGTTTTTATCGCACGCGGTTGTATGGCGGTTGGGGTGGCGTTGCGGTGATTGTGCTCGTGCTCACCTTTGCGCTTCCCTTTCTTGTGCTGCTCTCGCGTGACGTGAAGCGCAGCGCCAGCCTCATTTCCAAAGTCGCCATCTGGATGTTGACCTTTCGCGTCGTGGACCTCTACTGGATGGTGAAGCCGGAATTTACTTCGTCTCCGATTCCGGATTGGCGCGACGTTGTGACTCCCATCGCCCTCGTGGGTGTGTGGGTGGGCTTCTTTGCCATGAACTTGAAACAGCGCCCGATAATGCCCTTGGGAGATCCCAAGCTGGAGGAGGTCTTAGCGCATCATGAGCACTGAGCATCTCAGCCATGCCGGCAACGGAAGGCCGGTCCACAAAGACGTGCAGTTCGAAAAGACGGACGTCCGCACTTCGCCCATTCTCAAGTTCCTAGTCTATCTAGGAATCCTGGTTATTTTTTCTTACGTGCTGACGTTGGGAATCTATCGCGGCTTGAAAAGCTACTGGTCGAGCACCTACACTCCGCCGCTGCCATCGCGTATAGAGGCGGGTCCGACCATGCCGCCGGAGCCGAGGCTGCAAGGCATGCCCGGCCATCTGACCGACCCGCAGAAGGATTTGCGGGACAAGATCAAGGCGGATACCGAAGAGAATCAGAAACTGGGCTGGATTGACCAAAAAGCGGGAATCGCACAGATACCGGTCAGTGACGCCATGCAATTGATCGTAGAAAAGGGTTTGCCGGCCGTGACACCACCGCTGGCGGAAAAGAAGTAAGAAGAGAAATGAACGCAATACGCAATTTTGCGGTCGTGGCGGGTTTGCTGCTCTGCGGCAGCCTCAGCCATGGCCAGATGATTCCAGACAATGTGGGCAAATCCTCAAATGGCCTGCCTCCCGCGCTGGTCAACGTTGGATTTGATCCGCAGTTGAACGCGCAAATCCCGCTGGATGCGCCGTTCGTCGACGAAAATGGGCAACCGGCGACGCTACGTCAATACACCGGCAAAAAGCCCGTCGTTTTGGCCTTTGTGTACTTCACCTGTCCGATGCTCTGCAACCAGGTGGAACAGGCACTCGTCGGCGCCTTGAAGATGATCTCTTTCAACCCCGGGACCGATTACGACGTTGTATTTCTCAGCTTTGATCCAAACGATACGCCAGAGGAAGCCCTGCAGAAGAAACACGAAGCGATGTCGCGCTTTGCGCGTCCCACCACGGAGCCGGGCTGGCATTTTCTCACCGGGACGCGGGAATCGATTGACACCGTCACAAAGGCCGCCGACTTCCGCTTCACTTACGATCCGAAGACCAAGCTGTATGGCCACGCCAGCGGCATACTTCTGCTGACGCCGGATGGCCGCATTTCGCGTTATTTTTTCGGCGTGGAGTATCCGCCGAGCAACGTTCGACTGGGGCTGGTCGATGCGTCTTCCGGGAAGATCGGCACTCCGGTCGACCATCTTCTGCTTTTCTGTTACCAGTACGACCCAACAACGGCCCACTACAGCGCCACAATTCTCACGGTCATTCGCATGGGGGGAGTTGTGACCCTGCTCTGCATGGCCATCGGTTTTGTCATTTTCCGCCGCCGCGAACATCACGGAACTAGTAACACAAATATCGGGCCGGGTACACCGACGCAAGGAGCACATTAGAGCCGTGCAGTCACCGCTTCCATTCTTTCCAGAACAGGCCTCCAATTTCGCGTCAAGAGTGGATCCCCTGTTTATATTTGTCTTGCTGACGTGTCTGTTTTTTGCCGTGCTGGTCACGCTGCTGGTTATCTACGCTGCGTTCCGGTACAGGCGGACGTCGCCCGGCGAGGTGGGCTCCACAGTGGAAGGTAACACGTTGCTGGAAATCGGATGGACGACGATTCCACTGATGATCGCGCTCGTTATGTTCGCCTGGGGCGCCGTGGTCTACACGAATTACCGGATTGCCCCGAAGGACACGCTCGATATCTATGTAGTCGGCAAGCAGTGGATGTGGAAGCTGCAGCAGCCGAACGGCAAGAGAGAAATCAACGAGCTGCATATCCCCGTGAACCGGGACATCAAGCTGATCATGGGCAGCGAGGACGTCATCCACGATTTCTATGTCCCGGCGTTCCGCGTGAAGATGGACGTGGTGCCCGGGCGCTACAACACCATGTGGTTCCGGCCCACGAAGATCGGGAAATACCATTTCTTCTGTTCGCAATATTGCGGGACGAACCATGCCGTCATGGGCGGCTGGGTTACCGTCATGGATCCGGCGGATTACGCCGCATGGCTTTCGGATGAAGCCGCGGACTCGAATCCTGCCGCCGCTGGAGAAAAGCTATTCACGCAGCTCGCCTGCGTCACCTGTCACCTCGGCAATGGCACCGGCCGTGCTCCTTCGCTCAACGGCGTCTACGGGGCCAAAGTCCTTCTCGCGGATGGCAGCATTGTCGTGGCCGACGATGCCTACATCCGGGAGTCGATTCTGCAGCCCAAGGCAAAGATTGTGGCTGGGTATCAGCCGGTGATGCCCACGTTCCAGGGCTTGGTGACGGAGGAGCAGATCCTGAATCTGACCGCCTACATCAAGACCCTGCAGTCGCAGCCAGTTCCCGCCAAGGGTGCCGGCATTGCGCCAGCAGCAGCGGGGAAGAAATAGTCATGAGAACTGCAAGCACGGCCAACGCGCGACCGGCATTGAAAATGCCGGAGAAACACTATCTGAACTCCACCTACGGCATCCGTTCGTGGTTGCTCACCACGGATCATAAGCGGATTGCGCTACTGTACCTCGTTTCCGTCACGTTCTTTTTCTTCATCGGCGGCTTTTTCGCCATGATGATTCGCCTGCACCTGCTCACGCCGAGCGGCTATTTGCTGTCTGCCGATACATACAACCGCATGTTCACCATGCACGGCGTGGCCATGATCTTCTTCTTCCTGATTCCTTCGATCCCGGCGATCCTAGGGAATTTCCTGATTCCGTTGATGGTCGGTGCGAAAGACCTGGCGTTCCCGAAGATCAATCTTCTGAGCTGGTACATTTACATTGTCGGTGGCTGCTTCACGCTTTACTCCATGGTTACCGGCGGTCTGGATACCGGTTGGACCTTCTACACACCGCTGAGCACCGTGTATTCGAATTCCGCCGTTGCGCCGGCTGTTGTCGGTGTCTTCATCACAGGCTTCTCCTCGATTCTGACGGGCCTGAATTTCCTGGTCACCGTTCACACCATGCGCGCCCCTGGCATGACCTGGTTCCGCTTGCCTCTTTTCGTTTGGGCGCACTACGCCACGTCCGTGGTGATGATCCTCGGCACCCCCGTCATCGCCATTACTCTTGGATTGGCGGCCATGGAACGTGTGTTCGGTTTGGGCTTTTTTAATCCAGCAATGGGTGGAGACCCCATTCTCTTCCAGCACCTTTTCTGGTTCTATTCACACCCCGCCGTGTACATCATGATCCTTCCTGCAATGGGAGTGATCAGCGAATTGATCCCGACCTTCGCGCGGAAGAAGCTCTTTGGCTATCATTTCGTTGCCGCGGCCAGCCTGGCCATAGCGGTAATCGGCTTCCTGGTTTGGACCCACCACATGTTCCTGACCGGGCAATCGACTTACGCGGCCATCGCCTTTTCGTTCCTGACATTCCTGGTGGCCATTCCCTCTGCGGTGAAAACGTTCAACTGGACGGCCACGCTCTTTGGCGGGTCTATCTCCTTTGATACGCCGATGCTGTACGCATTCGGCTTTCTCGGCTTGTTTCTGATCGGAGGGCTGACCGGACTGTTCCTGGGCTGCCTGGGTGTGGACATGCATGTCCATGATACCTATTTTGTGGTCGCGCACTTCCACTACATCATGGTGGGTGGCGCGGTCATGGGCTATCTCGGCGGGTTGCACTTCTGGTGGCCAAAGATTACCGGCCGCATGTATCCGGAATGGCTGGCCCGCATCGCGGCGCTGATCCTGTTCGTTGGATTCAACCTGACCTTCTTCCCGCAATTTGTGCTCGGCTATCTGGGAATGCCGCGCCGCTATCACGTATATCCTCCGGAATTTCAGGTGTATAACGTGATGTCCACTGCCGGTGCTTCCATCCTCGCGGTCGGCTACTTGTTGCCGATGATTTATCTCACATGGGCCGCGTTTTTCGGGAAGGTGGCCGGAGACAACCCCTGGCCTGCTACGGGGCTCGAGTGGACGACTGCGTCACCGCCGCCAACGGAGAATTTTGAGGTTACTCCCGTTGTCACTTGGGAGGCCTACGACTTTCATAATCGGCCCGACCTCGGACTGGACGTACCTGTTGGACATCCTGGGGTTGTGCCGGCCCACGGGGACGACTGAGGTAATGCCGGGCTTCGGCCCGGTCCAGGCGGACAGTTCACGCCTGAAACTGAAGGATAGGAGTGCGAAGTGCATCGCACCGGAGCGCTGTACGGACAATTCAATACGCTAGAGCAGCAGAAGGATACCGCCTCGCTGGGAATGTGGATCTTTCTGGTGACCGAAGTGATGTTCTTCGGCGGCATCATGCTGGCGTACGCCATCAACCGCCACACCTATTTCCACGCGTTCGCGGTGGGGAGCAACACGCTCAGCATTCAATTGGGCACCATCAACACCGGCGTGCTTCTGGCCAGCAGCTTCACGATGGCCATGGCCGTGTGGTCGGCGCAAACCGGCAAGCAGAAGCTGATTCCCATGTTTCTCACGCTGACCATCCTGCTCGGCTTCATTTTCTTCGGCGTGAAATACGTGGAATATGCCCAAAAATTCCATCACCACCTGGTTCCCGGCCGCAATTTCGACATCACCTACTGCGTCAATAATCCGGAGAAGTGCGAAGACATTGACGCAAAGGACCTCAACATTGAACGCAACGAGATTGAGGAAGCCATGCAGGCCGATCCAGATCTGAACGCCCACGCGCAGCTTTATTACTCGGCATACTTCGGCATGACGGGTTTGCACGCCTTGCACATGGTTATTGGGGCGGGCCTGCTCATCTGGCTCTTGCGCGGTTCGCTTGCGGGACGCTTTACGCCGGAATGGAACACGCCCGTGGACATCGTGGGGTTGTACTGGCACTTTGTCGATATTGTATGGATTTATCTTTTCCCGTTGCTCTATCTGATCGACCGGCACAAATAGGGAGAGGCACGTGTCTGAACACGAACATAGCGAACACATTGTCCCGCCGGGAATCTACCTGGCGATCATCATCACGCTGATGGTTTTAACGACGGTGACGGTCGCTGCGGCGTTCGTCAATCTCGGCAGGCTCAATATCGTTGTCGCACTGACGATTGCGACCGTTAAGGCGACTCTCGTCGTGCTCTTCTTCATGCATGCCAAGTACAGCCCGAAGCGGACGAAGCTGGTCATCATGGCCGGCATTTTCTGGCTGGCCATATTGCTGTTCATGACCCTGAGCGATTACGTTTCGCGCATCGATTATCGCGGCGTCCGCTTCCCGATATCGCAGAACTACTCCCTTAGCCACTCCCCGCGTTCCTAGCCGCGTTTCGCAATCAGATAGAACCAGCGCATTTCCCGCTGCACAATTCTTCTGCAATGAATCCCTCGTTGTGTCTTCCAAGGAAAACGTGAACCGCGAACAGTGAGGGGCCGGGGATACGATTCAAATGTGTGTGGGAAATTTGTTTCCGGAAGAAATTACCTGGAAAAAAAGCGAGGGGAAGAACGAACCGGCCCAGCCCTCAATCCCCTAAAGGGATCCTCGGCTCGTCTCCCCCACGCGTTTAAAGTTGCAAGCGATGGACCAATGTAACTATCCTACTTTCAACACGTTAAAGTCCGCTGCCTTGTAAAAATGCGCTACCTCCGGGGAAAAAATTACTCTGCACCTCTTCACCTGCGAAATACTTTCCTCTTTCGCCCCGCGTTCGCGCTTCCTGTCGTCTTGACCGCTCCATGCCTCAGTTGCTATGTTGAAAGACTATACTGGGCCCATTCTATTCACTGGGTGCCAGGGCTCCTGTGGAGGGAGCGCTTTTTCTTATGGCTCTCAGCAAACTGGTTGTGCGGGGCGCGCGGCAGCACAACCTTAAGAACATCAGCCTCGAAATTCCCCGTAACTCGCTGACTGTCATAACTGGGCTGTCCGGCTCCGGCAAGTCATCGCTCGCGTTCGACACCATTTACGCCGAGGGCCAGCGAAGGTACGTCGAATCTCTTTCTGCTTACGCTCGCCAGTTTCTCGACCAGATGGAACGGCCGGAAGTGGACGTCATCGAGGGACTGTCTCCTTCGATTGCTATCGAGCAAAAGACCACTACGCGTTCGCCGCGTTCTACCGTCGGTACCATCACCGAGATTTACGATTACCTGCGCGTCGTGTACAGCTCCGTCGGCGTGCCGCATTGCCCGAATTGCGGCAAACCCATCACACGGCAATCCAGCGAGCAGATTGTCCAAGCGATTCTTCAGGGCGAGCTTTGCAAGCCCGATGACCGCATCATGATCCTTGCGCCCATCGTGCGCGGGCGCAAAGGAGCCTATCGCAAAGAGCTTGAGAAGCTTGCGCAAGATGGTTTCGTGCGTGTTCGCATCAACGGCGAGCTTTTGCCGCTCGACCAGACACCGGTACTGGACAAGCGGAAGAACCACACCATTGAGGTGGTGGTCGACCGCTTGCTCGTGAAACAGGGCGTCGCCTCGCGCCTGGAGCAATCCATTGCCACGGCGTTGAAGCTTGCACAGGGCCTGGTGACCGTCGCCGTCGTAGGGGGCAACGAGCACACCTTCTCAGAGAAGCTGGCTTGTCCCGATTGCGGGCTTTCCGTACCTCAACTGGAGCCGCGTTCGTTCAGTTTCAATTCACCGTACGGCGCATGCCCGGAATGCCACGGGCTTGGCTCTAAATATGATTTCGACCCTGCGAAGGTGATTGTGGATTGGACACGGCCGCTGTTTGACGGCGGGCTCGGCCCCGGTTCGGGCTCTGCAATCTTGAAGCGCACGCTCGAACTTGGCGCGTATGCTCACGGCTTTCACCTGGACACGCCCTTCGAGAAGTATCCTGCCCGAGTGCAGAATCTCTTGTTGTATGGCTATCCTCCGTCTGGGGGAAGAAAGGCCACGGGAGACGTCAGCGAGAAATCCGCAAGCAAAGACAAGGGATTTCGCTTCCAGGGCGTTTTGAAATTCCTGGAGCGCAATTTTGAAGAGTCCAATTCCGACTCTTATCGAGAATGGATGACTCAGTACATGTCCGCTACGCTCTGCAGTGCGTGTCTCGGCCGCCGCCTGCGTCCCGAATCGCTTGCGGTGAAGCTGGGTGGCTGGTCCATAGCCGATTTCACGGCCTTGGCGCTCAGCGACGCTCGTCC
>Ga0187780_10000222_pt1 | contig 44119 bp, 43 predicted proteins | sample 1015_Q2_SP10_20__FD_132429 | JGI IMG/M metagenome (GOLD analysis project Ga0187780, IMG submission 132429) | Tropical peat soil microbial communities from peatlands in Department of Meta, Colombia - 1015_Q2_SP10_20_MG | ecosystem: Environmental > Terrestrial > Soil > Wetlands > Peat | place...
ATCACTCGCGTCGGCCAATCTGGCGTGGACATCGATTATCGGCTTGCAGGTCGAGCCGCAATTGCGCGGCTACTTTCACCTCATCGATTGGCAGCGGGCCAACGGTCATATCGGCGTCACGGTGGCCAGGATTCTTCCGATCGCGTGGCCAATCGGGTTGGGCAACGAAGGCGAAACTCTCGAGGATCCGGACGAGACGCCGCTGATGCAGGCTGCCGAAAAAGGCGACCTCACGGCGGTGAAGCAGCTGCTCGTCGGCAAACCCGACGTCAATGCCCGTGACCAGGGTGGCGAGACCGCGTTAATTCGCGCCTGCCGCAGCTCGCAGGCGAATCCGGAAGTAGTGAAGGCCCTGCTTGCAGCTGGCGCCGACATCAATTTCCGCAGCCGCAACGACTATACTGCCCTCGCTTGGGCGACCGCCCGCAACAACACTGCCGTGGTGCAGGTACTGCGGAAGGCCGGGGCGAAGCCGTAGTCTCAAGATCCGGTCCCAATCAGCTCCACGGTATTCTCCTCCGCACTCCCCGACGCGAGTAACGCAAGTACGCTTCGATCCAAAGTGGCAAACCTCCCCTTCTTTCGTATCGCCAAACCGAGAAGATATGCGTCCGTAATCTGCTGATGGCCGATGATACGATCGCGGAAAGGACGAACTGCCTCCACAAAGCCGACGTCGTTGGTCCAGAAGCGATGTGTCGGATGGCCCACGTTCGTAGCTAGCAATGAGATGGCGTCGGCCGTGGTAAGCGCGTCTGGGGAGAATGCCGGATTAGAAAGGATTCTTACGAAGGCCGCCTGGGTGAAGGGGCAAGTCGCCCATCCTTGCTCGGCATGTCTCGCGAACCAGCGTGTAACCCGCTCGTGGGCGCTGTGCGCTGGCCACGCGTAGGCAATGAGGACGTTGACGTCGAGCAAAACTCCGCTCACGCGAGCTCGTCCTGAAGGCGTTTTACGTCCTCAGTTGTCACCCGAGGCGAGTCTGGCGGGAGCACCACGACATGAAACCCATTGACAACCCGTGTCTGCAGCGGCGCTCGCAGCCCTTTTCGCACAAGCTCAGAGACGGCCTTTCCCAAGCCCAAGGACCTGCTTTTCGCGTACCTTTGAGCTTCGCAGAATACATCATCATCGAGACTGAGCGTCGTCCTCATACCATTATGATGCCATATTTCAAACCATGATGTCAATAATTACCTAAATGCATCATTACCGCACTGTGATGCTCACGTAACAGTCCGATGCTTTAGTAAGGCTTCGAGCTCCTCCCGAAAAAACTTAAGCTGCTCCAGCCTCTCGGGCGTGGCTTCCACGATCTCCTGTTTGGCCTGGAAAACCTTGCGCCCGTCGACCTCGGTCAGAACGCCGATCGCCTCCCCGATTGCCCAGCCGGGCGTGCCGAGCATCTGCAGACCGTCGGGTACCGGCACCAGCAGTGCGATGCAATTTTCGCGCACCACTCCCACGCATTTAGGAAAGCGGTCAAAGGTTTTCAGTTCGAATCCAGCGAGATAGATTTGCTGCAGTTGTCGGGCAGGATCGGGCATGAAGGAAATTGGTAATTGCGTAATTTGTAATTGCGCAATTTAAAGGTTGTGGCTCTTCGCTTTACAAATTACAAATTGCCAAATTACCGATTCTCCTACATCTTGTATCTTCCCAGGTCCTCGTCATTGAGGTTCTCGAGCCACTTGCGCAGTTCTTCCTGGCTGACCCGGTCTGAAGCGCTGGCGGCGAGTTTGGAATTCTTGAGAACCTCGTCGTCAACGAAGATGGGACAATCCACGCGCAAAGCCAGGGCGAGCGCATCGGAAGGCCGCGAATCGATGCTGATGATGTGCCCGTCCCGCTCCAGCCAGATCACCGCATAGAACGTATCTTCCTTCAAGTCGGTGACCACAACTTTGTGCACCTGGGTGTCGAGTCCGGTCAGCACATTCTTGATCAGATCATGGGTCATGGGTCGCGGCGTACTGACTTTTTCAATTTCCAGCGCAATCGCATTCGCCTCGTAGATTCCAACCCAGATCGGCAGCACCGTGTCGCTGCCCGAATCCTTCAAGATCACGATCGGCATATTTGTCACCGGATCCATCATTAGGCCACGGATTTTCATTTCAACTTCCATCGTGATCTCCCGAAGTGCTTCGACTCTTATATCACCATTTCCCCGGTCAGGCTGTTGGGAAAACATCCGGTGGTATGCACGTTGACATAGGCACCGGGTGTCAGTTGCCGGCCGGCAGTGAAGTTCATGACTTTGTTTTGTGATGTGCGCCCGATCCACTGCTGCCGGGCCTCGTTCTTGCCTTCAATCATTACTTCAACCACACTGCCGAGATGTTTCCGGTTCCGCTGGCGCTGAATCTCCCGCTGCTTCTCGTTGAGCACTGCGAGGCGCCGGGCCTTCTCCTGATCAGGGATCGTGTCCGCGAAACCCAATGCGGGCGTGTTCGGGCGCGGTGAATACTTAAACCCGAAAATTCCGTCGTACTCGACTTCGTCCAACAGCGACAATGTCTCCTGGAATTCGGCTTCAGTCTCGCCCGGGAAGCCGACGATGACGTCTGTGGTGATGCTGATTTCGCGCCGCGCAGCCTTCATCCATGAAATTCGTTCCAGGTACTGCTCACGCGTGTACAGACGCTGCATGGCATCGAGCACGCAGGTCGATCCGCTCTGCACTGGGAGATGAACGTGATCACAGAGTGTGGGGAGGGATTCGATTGCATCAACAATGTCGCGGCCAAAATCTCTTGGGTGTGAGGTGGTGAAGCGCACACGCCTGATGCCATGGACTTCCCCCACTGCAACAAGCAAGTCAGCAAAGCTTTTCTTTCGAATAGGATCCTGATAAGAGTTCACGTTTTGGCCGAGCAGCTGAATCTCGGTGTATCCGAGATTGGCCATCTGTCGAGCTTCGGCCAGAACGGAATCCGAAGTACGGCTGCGCTCCTTGCCGCGCGTGAAGGGCACCACGCAGTAGGCGCAGAACTTGTCACATCCTTCGATGATGGTGATGTACCCGCGATGTGGGTTGGTGCGGGCGGTGAACTCAGTTTCGAAGCAATGATCGGTCTCGCGGTCGTCGAGGCCGGTAGCCCGCTTCCCTGCCTCGATCTGGACCAACAGTTCGGGCAAATTGCGGTAAGACGCCGAGCCGCACACTATCGAGACGTGGGGCGCGCGCTCGAAAATCTTGTCGCCTTCCTGCTGCGCCACGCAGCCTAGCACGCCGAATTTCTTGCCCTGAGATTGAAGCTTTTTATAGTCGGCCAAGCGATGAAAAACCTTTTGCTCAGCTTTGTCGCGAATGGAGCAGGTGTTGTAGAGGATCAGGCCGGCTTCTTCGACGGTCGAGACCTGGCGGTATCCCTCGGAGATCAGTGTTCCGACAACCTTTTCGGAGTCGTGGACATTCATCTGGCAGCCGAAGGTTTCGAGGTAGAAGGTTTTTGGCTGGTCCGCGGCCATCCTGGGTCAAGTATAGCGCAGGCGTCATTAGCATCGGAGCGGAGAAGTCCCCACTCGATGCAAGATCGGGCTTGGTGGGCCGCCCCCGCCCGGACAAGAGTGTCCGCACTAAACGATATACAGTTTCCCGCCTATGGGTTGGGCAAGGGCGCTGGGCATAAGCCGCACGACTGTGACGGAGTCGCTGAGGACGACTGTTGGGGCCGTCGCTTCCCTGCTGATCGCCCGCGGTCTGAGGTTGCCGGAGTTTTACTGGGCGCCAATTTCGACCGTCGTCATCCTGCTCTCTACGATCAACCCTTTCACCCTGGCGTGGCAGCGCTTTGTCGGCACAGCATTAGGTGCGGTGTTGGGCGCACTCATCGCAAGCGTTCTGCAACCTAACTGGATATGCTACGGTGCGGGCATTTTCTTTTGCGGGCTAGTCAGCGCTATGTTGCGACTGGGTAACGCGTACCGATTTGCAGCAATCACACTGAGCATAGTGTTGCTGGTCGCCCGCAGTGCTCCGCCGTCGAGCGTGGCCCTTCATCGTTTTATTGAAGTGTCCGTGGGAATTGGCGTGGCGCTGCTGACGACGTTGGTCTGGCCAGATCCGAAGGCTACGCCTTAGATTAGTTCCCATCCCTCGAAAACCGCTGAGGGTCGGGCAACCTACAATGTGAAACAGCTTGCAGCAGAGAAAACTTTTGCAGCTCGAAATTACAATTTCAATCTCGCTTTTCCGCGGCTGAGGCGTTATGTTCAGTTCACCTACCAAAACCGCCAAATGCCGCGGCTGATGGCCAACTGCAGATTCGCGCGGCACGGTGGAGGCAAGTACGTGGAGGCAGCTATGCGGTATCTCCCAGTTCTTCTTGCCAGCCTGATCCTGATGGGATGTGGAAACGGCATCGCCAATAAAAGCATGGATCCGAGGACAGTGAGCGTGGTTGTCCTTCCACCTTCGATCATGGAACTTTCCCCGGCAACTACGCCGGTAAACAGCGTTCCCTTCCTCATGACCGTGAACGGCACAAATTTTGGTACCGCTTCGATCGTGTTCTGGAACGGCACACCGCAACACACAACTTTCCTAACCTCGAACCAGCTCGTGGTCACGATCACGCCCCAGGACTTGTTGTTCACCGGGCTGGTTCACGTATATGTGCTCAGCGGAGGCCTCACATCCAACACGGTGGATTTTAACGTGACACCTCAGTAGAGTGCAGCGCCCCAAGGCTTGCGAGTTCGGCTGCAGTGCCCGAAGTGTCCGCGTTAGTTTGGGCCTACACGATCCCGTCTAGCCTTATACGCATAGACAACGGCCAGGAGTGGAGGCGCGAGCAAAACTCCCCAGAACGGAACGATGATCCCCAAGATGAAGGGTGCGAGAATCGACACCCACATCGGAACCTTTGCAGCGCGCTTCAGAATGAATGGCTGCAATAGAAATCCGTCGAGCGCCACAATCGCCGCATACAACATGAGAACGTAGAGAGGATGTTTCCAGTCGGCCCAAGCGATTGCTGCGGACAAAACCGGCCCAAGCATGCCTAAGACCGGTCCGAGATGTGGGATCAATTGCAAGAGTGCAGCTAACACCGCCCAAAGCGGGGCGAAGGGGACCTTCAAGAAATACAAACCCAGTAGCCAGAGGATCCCCACCGAAACCGAGTCGATCATCTGAGCAATCAGCCAATTTTTCAGGGCGCCACCGGTGATGCGGGCATGCTGCGCTAGGTCCATACAATTTTTGATGCCAATAATTGTCTTTCAGGAATCACAGTAGTCTCGGGAACCGCTGTTTTCCGCATGTTAGACTCAAAGCATCCCAAAAGGTACAGCGTATGAAATTCGGCGTAATCATTTTTCCGGGCTCCAATTGCGATCACGATGCGTACTGGACCATTCAGCAGGTCGCGAAGCAGCCGGTGACGTTTCTCTGGCATGAGTCTCACGATCTCCAGAATTGTGACGCCATCATTGTTCCTGGTGGGTTCGCATATGGCGATTACCTGCGAACCGGGGCCATCGCGAAGTTTTCGCCGGTGATGGAGTCGGTGCTGAAGTTCGCCAATGGCGGAGGTCTGGTGCTTGGCATTTGCAACGGATTTCAAATCCTTTGCGAGTCGGGATTGCTGCCCGGGGCCCTGATGCGGAATGTTGGCTTGAAATACGTATGCAAGCCGGTACATGTGCGTGTCGAGAGTAGCAACACGCCATTCACGAACGCTTGTCGTGAAGGCGAGGTCCTCACCATTCCCATCGGTCACATGGAAGGAAACTACTTTTGTGATGACTCTACGCTCGCGGAATTGCGGCGCGAGAAGCGAATAGTGTTTCGCTATGCAGAGCCCGATGGCCGGATTACGGCCGCGGCGAATCCCAACGGTTCGCTGGAGAACATTGCCGGCATCTGCAATCCCGGACGCAATGTGCTGGGCATGATGCCGCATCCGGAACGCGCCGCTGAACCTGAGCTCGGCGGCACAGATGGTTTTAAGATTTTCGAGTCGCTGGTCGGCGCCATGGCCGAAAAGTGACGGAATTACACTCTGACCGCCTCGTAGATCGAAACCGACTACTCCAACTCAGGTAGTGCTCAACCTGTTATATTAAAGCTCACCTCAATCACTGAGAGACAAAACCGGAGTTTGCGTCTTTCAAACGAATGATTAGCAGATTTGCATCCACAGCACGCTGGGTGTCCGCGTCTATATTTTTCATGCTGCTAATCTCAGTTCCCCACTTGCACGCGCAGGAAGCGTCGCGCTTTGATGTGTTCGGCGGCTTCTCCTATTTGCGGTTCAATGCGCTGACTATCGGATACCGTAATGACGCCAATCTGTATGGCTGGAACTTTGACGGAACCGGTTATATCAAGCTGAGCTTTGGGGTGACGGTGGATGCCAGCGGCGATTATGGCTCGAAGATCAGCGCTTATCATTTCATGATCGGGCCGCAGTACACGTGGAGACGGGACAAATCCAACCTTTACGTGCACGGGTTATTTGGCAAAGCGCAAAACAACATAAGCATTGTGCAGCCGACGAGAAGCGGGTTTGAGAGTGTGGGCCGATCATTTGGCGGAGGGTTCGGTTACGACTACCACTGGAGGGATCGCTTCAGCATTCGCGTATTTCAGGTGGACATTTTGCACAGCACTACTTTCGGTAAGGGCCAGAACGACGCGCGAGTCTCAACCGGCCTGATCTATCACTTCGGACACATCGGTCATCGCCGCAGGTTATGAGAGTAAAAGCAAAAAGGCGGGAGCCGGTGACGACAATAATCTCATCAGCGAGACCGTCACGGCTGGTTACGACGCTAACGCTGCTTATACCTATGCTCTTGATGGGCGCGACGGCGTGCGCGCCCGGCACGCACCTTGCCTATGTGACGTTGCCGGAATCGAACGGGGTTGCTGCATACCGGATCCGGGATGTAAACAGCATCTTTACTGCGATTGTGGGTTCGCCGTACCTGGCCGGCAACTCGCCCGGGCCGATTGTGGTGAGTCCTTCAACGAAATATGTCTACGTCGCCAACAGAGTTGACAACACGATTTCGCTGTTTAAGGTCGATAGCCAGATCGGATCTTTGACTGAGGTTCTACCGCGCGCTGCCACAGGACTGGTTCCGGCGGCGATGGTAATGAATGCCAGCGGCAGCCTTCTCTTCGTGGTGAATGAAATTGGAAGCAGCATCTCGGTTTACTCAATAAACTCCAGCAATGGCGCACTCAGCTTGGTGGCTGGAACGCCAGTGTTCACAACGCCTAATCCGGTCACGTTGGCGGTCACACCGTCGGGACAATTCTTGTATGTGGTCAATACAAATCTGGGTGCGATTTTCGGCTACTCGATTGCTGCGTCAGGCGCCTTACAACTGGTTCCCGGGTCGCCATTTCCGTCCGATGTTGGAGCTTTCTCTCTGGTTATCGACCCCAACGGCAAGTTCGTTTACGTAGCTAATTCGACAGCCAGCACGGTGTCGATTCTGGCGATTGCTCAGAATGGGGCGCTCAGTCCAGTAGCCGGATCGCCATTTGCGACCGGAACAACTCCGGTATCGGTGGCGGTATCAAAAGGCGGACAGTACTTGTACATTGCGAACCAGGGTTCCAATAACATTACTGAGTACTCGATTGACCCCAACACCGGGTTCCCTACTGTGCTTACCGGATCTCCGGTGAGTGCCAGCATGGGGCCCTCCCTCTTGCTGACTGATCCCGACGGCTTCTTTCTTTATGTCGTAAGCCAAGGCTCCAAGACCATTACGTCGTTCTCGATTCCGGCAGCCACCGGCGAGCTGGCCGGTACAGCCGAATCCACGAGCACATCCGCGTCGGTGGTTGGTATGGCTGTCAGCCACTAGGAAAGCTGCGTCGGCTAAATATGGCGACTTTGGTTGGCCTAAAGGTTCAATGATCAACTTTGGCATCGTCGGTTTCGGGCTGCATGCGGTCAAGCGGCTGATGCCCGGCTTCGCGTTGGCAAAGAACTGCCGAGTGGTGGCGCTTTCACGGCGCGATCCGGAGAAGGCTCGCGAATCTGCGCGGCAATTTCAGATCCCGCTGGCTTTTTCTTCAGCGGAAAATTTGTGCCGGTCTTCGGAAGTGCAGGCAGTTTTTGTGGCTACTCCGAACGCCTGCCATGTGCGCGACGTTCTGGCCGCCATCGAGTGCGGGAAGCCTGTTTTGTGCGAAAAGCCGATGGGGGTGAACGGGGATGAATGCCGGCAAATGGTGGAAGCGGCACGCCGGAGAAAGGTTTTATTGGGCGTCGCCCAGGTGTTCCGGTTTGAAGAGAGTACCCGGCATTTCCGCCAGCGAATCGCGGCTGGACAGATTGGAAATGTGATTTTTGCCCGCTCGGAATTTTCGTTTCCTGGGGGAAGCAGCCACCCCAGAAGATGGCTTAACAATCTGGCGATTGCTGGTGGCGGGCCAATTGCCGACGTGGGCGTCCACGCCGTGGACGCCCTGCGTTTCATTCTGCAGGACGACGTGGTCCGAGTGACTGCGCGCGGGTTCTCGGACCGGGACTCGGGCGATGTCGAAGCCGCTGCCGTATTGATCCTGGAGTTTGCGCGCGGGACGCTCGGCACCGTGGCAGTCTCGTTTCGCGCTGAGTATCGCACCCCGTTGGAGTTTGTGGGCACGACAGGGGTTCTGCGGGCGGATAACGGTTTGAACGTGGAAAGACCAATCAAACTTGAGCTGCGCCGCGGCTGGGATGTAGTGGAGGCCGAGACGGTCTCAAACCAGGAAGCTTACGCTCGACAGGTCGACGCCTTCGCTGATGCAGTTGAGGGCGGAAGCGAATTCCCTGTCCCGGGCGAGGATGGCTGGCAGAATCAGGAAATTCTGGATGCGGCGTATCGAAGCATCAAAAGCGGCAAAACCGAGCGGGTGCGTACGGTGAGAGATTCGTAGCCAAGACTTGACCCTGCACGTTGCTCCGGCACGGCCAGGCAAAGGGTTCGGCGAGGGATTTGAGTGTATCGCCTGATAGCCTCAGTTACAGCGTTGAAGAAGTTTATCGGAGACAAAATGTTCGAAGCATGCTTAAGACCGCACTAGGGCAGTTCTAACTCGAGCGCATACAGCTCGCGGTTACCGATGTCACGCATGATAAGCAGCGAGCCGTCCGGGGCAACTCCGTTCCAGGGTTCCTCTGATCCCCTCAGCGGCACGCGGGCAATATTCTTCAGACCTAGAAACCGCTCCTTTTTATGACTCAGTACGTTTACGCAGTTGATCTGGGGTTCGTCGCCGGGTTGCTCTTCGTAACAAAGCTCTCTGCTGTCGGGAGACCAGAAGGGATAGTACATATTCTTTTGCGTTGCCAGTTGTGACCATTGTCCCGTGTTAAGGTCGAGCAACATGAGCTTGTTGTCGTCGATAGTGAACGCGGCGATGTACCGGCCATTTGGCGACCATCGCGGCGCCCATAGTCCAATCGAGCCGGGAAGCGTGGAAGTCTTTTTGGTCTGCAGATCGAGTTGCAGAATCGAGTAATCGTTGCTGCTTCCGCCGCTGATCTGGGGCGGGTACTGTTCGATGATGACGCTCTTTCCATCCGGCGACCAGGCGGGATCGTCTTCGCCATTCTTGTCGTCCGGTAGAAGCTCCGTCGCGTTGCCACCCTGGGAGGAAACGACGAGCACCTTGAGTGACTTGCCGCTTATTGGGCTGATGAATGCGACTTGCTTACCGTCCGGAGACCATCGAGGCATGGAGGCTGTAAGCGGCGGATAGGTCAATTGCAGCTTCTCAGTTCCGTCCATGCGCATGCGCCAAAGGGTGTCGTCAGGATAAGTGACATAGGTGACCCACTGTCCGTCGCGAGAGAAGTCGACCTGCCCTGCCGAGATGCCGGATAAATGAGGTAGAAAACTTTTTGTCTTATCATCGTAGCGCTGAAGTTCGGCGCGGGGTTGTTCTCCCACGACGAACACCCGATTGCCAGTCAAAGAAGGAGTCGGGTCCCAATAGGAGAGCGGACCGTTGGTGACGGGAAAGGGATCGGCGCTATGCTTGCGAAGCAGACCCACCGGCTCCTGGAGAGCCCAAATGTCAGTCCGTCCATTTCGAGTGGCGGTAAAAAGGTAGTAGCGCCCATCCCGGGTCCATTTGCCAGCATACTCGCCGGGATCCTGGTGAAAGCTTGCGGGAAGCACCGGCCGCAGCCCGGTACCATCAGCCTTGATCTCCCAAATGGACAACGATAGGTCATCGGGGTCGCGCATGGTGAATCGCAGCAATGTGGCGTCGGGAGAGAATTGCGGAAGGAATGCGAACCCTTTGACCGTGGCCAATTTGTGCGATTGGGTGCCATCCCATTTGGCCACGAATAGCCCGCTGCCCCGTGTATAAGCGAGCTGCGAACCATCCGGTGACCAGGAGGCATCGTTCGCCATGAAGTCTCCAATGCGTCGGGGTGGGCCGGCGGGAACCGGAATGGCCCAGAGCGGGCCTTCGCCGGTGGTGGTGATTCCGCCCTCACCACTGAAAGAATCCACCAGAAGTTCTGAGCGGGTTGCGGCCACATCGTGAACGAACGTGTTAGCAAAAGGCGTGGGTATCTGAGCGATGTCACCCCCAGCTGCAGACACCTCGCTCAAGACGGTTCTTTCCCCGACGGTCTCGTTGAAATAGAGCCGCGGACCATCAGTAACGATGGTGAATTGGGGATGTCGGCCGGTGGTCAGTTGCTTGATGGAAAGCACGCGCGGCGGGGGTAGAGGCATGCGCAGCCAGAAGAATCCGATGAGCAGAATCGCGAGCACGGCGATGCCGAAGACGATGCTAGTTGTTCGCTTAGAAGGCTTGATGGTTGCAGCTTCGGCGATCCCGCTTCTTCCTGACTCGGTGTCGCGCTTCAGACGTTGCAAATCGGCGCGAATGTCGGAGGCGTGCTGGTAACGGAGCTTTGGGTCCTTTTCCAAGGCCTTCTCGATAATCTCGGGGAGTCTTGGCGGGAGCTCCGGATTGAGCCGCACTGGGGGAGTGGGCGCACGGTTCAGAATGCCCTCAAAGATGACCCCTGAGGTGTCGCCGCGGAAGGGCAAGGCGCCGGTCGCCATTTCGTAGAGCACGATACCAAAAGAAAACAGATCAGAGCGGGGATCCAACTCCCTTCCACGTACTTGTTCAGGAGACATGTAGGCCACTGTGCCGAGGGCAAAGCCCGGGCTGGTGAGATGCTCGAGCGCCTCGGTCATGGTCGTGCCTGTATGGGCGCCTCCCCCTGTCTGCGTAACTTTGGCCAATCCGAAATCCAAGATTTTGGCGTGACCACGCTTGGTCACGAATATGTTCGCAGGCTTAACGTCGCGGTGGATGATACCTTCGCCATGGGCAGCATCGAGAGCGTCCGCCACTTCGACTGCAAGCGATAAAAGCACCTCGATTTCCAGCGGGCGTCCAGCGGCGTGATGCTTGAGGGTCGCCCCTTCGAGAAATTCCATCGCGATGAACGCTTTGCCTTCGTGTTCCCCGATGTCGTAGATCGTGCAGATGTTGGGATGGTTCAGGGCCGATGCGGCCTGCGCCTCGCGCTGAAAGCGGGCCAGCGCCTGCGGGTCCTGGGCAATGTCTTCGGGAAGAAATTTGAGCGCGACGAAGCGACGGAGGCGCGTATCTTCGGCCTTGTAAACCACACCCATTCCCCCTCCCCCTAGTTTTTCGAGGATGCGGTAGTGGGAAACGGTCTGGCCGATCACGAGAAGAAATGCTAGGCTGTGTCATCCAGCAAGTCAATCAAGATGGTAGAGGTTGGCAGCACTCCGGCTGCTTAAGTCGAATACGCGATCTAGATCACATTAACTTGGAATTGAGCTGTTCACGGCGTCGCTCCCACACGGATCACATTCCGCCCCAGCGGAGGAAAGGGCAGAGCGGATCCGGCGGCTGCGGTCACCGACGAGACTTGACGTCTTGAGTATCGTTAAGGCGTTGAGCCCCCTTACGGGCTGATGGCGACCAATCCTGGCGAGCGCCATGGCTGCTATGCACCCGCACTGGGAACAGTCGGGATCTCCTCCAAACTGGCATGGAGTAATCCTGGTTTTTAAGTCTGCGGAGATTGTCTCGGTGACCCGTGCGAAAGCACAATCTTCCGGGCGGACCGGAGGATGCAAGAACGCTTCCATGATCTCGCGGTTCATATCGAGCTTGGGATAGAACTCTGCGAGGCGCACCAGTTCCTGTATGACGAAGCGACGCTGATCGGGATTGAGGATCTCGACGTCGGTCGCGCCCCGTTGTGGCGTGAACAAACTCATCCAGATCCTCTTTGCCTCGGGCCGGTTAGTCCAAAAACACAGAAACTCCTCCAGGTACGCCGGTCGGACCATTGAGGATGTCACGGTGCAGTGGACCGTGATCTGGTTCCCCGCGATGTTTTGGAGAATTCGCTCGTAGGTCGCAGGCTTGCGGCGGACATCGTGCTCGGGTTGCAGCCCGTCTATAGAAACAACAATATCGAGACCGGGAAGCGAAAACCACGAATCCGGAATCTTGCGGAAGGCGCTGGTAACTAGAAATACGCCAATGCGACGGCGTGACAGTCCGGGGAGAATCTCCGTGAGTTCGCGAAAACGAACCAGCGGGTCACCGCCAACGATGGAGACGTGCAACGGGCGAAGCTGGTCCACCAGGGCGAACACGCGACGAATGAGATCGTCTTTCCGGTAGTCAGAGAGTTGGCGCAGCAGCACGCCGTGGAGGTGCTGTGGTTCGTAGGCATAGCAGCCGGGACATCGAAGTGGACACTCCCGCGTGATTTCAATCGAAAGAAATGGCTTGTATCCGGTGAAAAGGCGCCCCCAGATTTTCAGCACATCGCGACGATCGAGCAGGTGGCGGAATTTGTCGGGCGCGCTTTGTGTCTCGAACAGGCGGGAGGTCCCATTGGGCATGGAGGTTCTCCACATGCTTGCGTGGGAATGGTAGGTCGGGAGTTTAGGTAAGTCAATTCTCGGGATTTGGTCTTCCCAGGTGCGAGCGACTCCAACTTACTGCTTTGCTTCTGGGACGATCCCCTCTAGAATCCGGCTAAAGGAAATTCAAAAGGGGATTGCATTTGGCGTTGCTTGCGTTTCTGCTTGTTCTCATACTTGTCCTGAATGGGGTGCTGGTTGTCCTGGCAATAAACTTCCAGAAGAAAATTAACAATTCTCCTCAATTACAAGAGCTCAGTAAGCTTGCGTCGGGTGCTGAATCGCTTCAGCGAACCCTCTCGAATCAGTTCAGTTCGGCGACGGCGGACATGGCCCAGCGTCTGGAGCGGACGAAAGGAGATCTGCGGCAGCAAGTCGCGGACCGGCTCCTTGCCGGGTTTGGCGAAATTCGCACTGCCGTTGAGTCGCAACTTCAGGCTGGACGAAAGGAGCAATCTGAGAGGCTGGCGGAAGCACGAACGGAGCTGACGAATTCACTAGCGTTAACGACATCGCAGTTGAAATCCGAATTTGATGGCCTAAACCAAACGACGGTTCAGAGCCTCGAGTCCATTCGCGATCGGGTAGATGCCAAGCTGCTCGCCATCACCGACCAGGTACAGCAGAAGCTGGATCAGAACATCAAAGAGGGATTTGCGCAGTTCGAAAAAGTGCAGCAACATCTGAGGGCTGCCGAGGAACAGCTGCGCGAGGTTGGCGCGCTGGGACACTCCATCAATGACTTGAACAATCTGCTGAAGCTGCCGCACCTGCGCGGCCAATTCGGCGAGGCCAGCCTGGAGCGTTTGCTGGCTGATTTTCTTCCCGCGCACATGTTCGATATGCAGGCTTCCCTGCCCGACAGCGGCGGCCGTCCCGATGCCATCATTCATTTTCCCGACCGGCGGCTGCCCATTGACGCAAAATTTCCCCGCGAGCAAGTGCTGGCGCTGTTTGAAAGCACGGATAAGAGCGAGATCGAAGAAGCGCGCGGGGAATTTGTGCGAGTGATGAAGGCGGAAGCCAAGCGGATCAAAGCTTACATTCAGCCGGAGCACGGCACGACCGATATCGCGCTCATGTATCTGCCCAGCGAGACGCTTTATATGGAGGCGATCCGCAACCGCGAGCTGGCCGACTGGCTCAACCAGCAGCATGTTTTCCCCGTCTCGCCGAATACTCTGCTGATGACATTGAAGACGATTGCGCTGGTACACAAGTGGTACGAAATGGCGGGGCGGTTCGAAAGGAGCAGGATGGAACTGGCGAAAGCGCAGAAGTCGTTCGACTACTTCCAGAGCCAGTTTGAAAACGTCGGCAAAAGCTTGAGCAAGGCGCAAGAAGCCTTCGATAAAGCTTCCACGCATCTGAGAACCTACCGTGGACGGGTGTCCGCACTTAGCGGGCAGGAGCAGCTGGATCTGGACTCCGAAGCCAACACCGCTGCTGAACCGCTCCCATTGACCGACAAAGCCAGCGCGTAAGGCATCAACCTCCTATTTGTCATCCCGAGTAAACGAGGGATCCACAGTTCTGGCGTGTCCCACCCTTCGAAAAACGGGAAGGGTGGCCGAGCCCGCGACTAAAATGGTGGGATGACAGTTCCGGCTGCGATTCACGACCAGAGATATATCTCGCTTACAACATTTCGGAAGAGCGGCGTCGGCGTGCCAACTCCGATTTGGTTCGGAGAAGAAAATGGCAAGCTTTACGTCAAGACGCGCAGCGATTCGGGAAAATACAAGCGGATCAGAAACAATTCCCGGGTGCAGGTGGCGCCGTGCACCATGCGAGGCAAGATTACCGGACCGCAATTTGACGGCACAGCCCGCATTTTGCCGACGCCGGACTGGCCCGCAGCACAAAAGACAATCAATCGAAAATACTGGCTGGCGCGACTTCCCTTTTGGAGCAAGAAGAACGTGTTCGTGGAGATTGCGATCGGCTGATCTCCCGCACGGAACAGCAGGTCCCTCGACTGCGAGGATCGTTCGCCAGCGAACGATCTTCTACGCTCGGGATGACAAGCGTTACTTCTTCGTCCACTGATCCACCCAATCGTTCACCGTCTTGTACCAGAGCCGGCTGTTCTGCGGCTTGAGCACCCAATGGCCTTCGTCGGGGAAATAGAGCATCTTCGAAGGCACACCCAGACGCTGCAAAGTCGTGAAAAGCTGGAACCCCTCGGATATATCCAGCCGATAGTCAAGCTGCCCATGGATGACGAGCGTTGGAGTCTTGAAATTGGTGGCGCTCAGGTGTGGCGACCATTTGTCGTACATCGCACGGTTCGTGTACGGCGTGCCTTTGTACTCCCATTCATTGAACCAGAGTTCCTCGGTTGTGCCCCAGGCAGAAGTCGAGTTGAACATGCCATCGTGCGAGACGATACACTTGAAGCGATTGGTGTGGCCGAGAATCCAGTTGGCCATGTATCCGCCATAGCTCGCGCCCAGCGCGCATTCGCGATCTTTGTCGATGAAGGGATAGTGCTGCTCCGCGTAGTCGAGACCCTTCATCAAATCTTCAAACGGCGCGCCACCCCAGTCGCCGTTAATGGCATCGACAAACTTCTGCCCGTAGCCGGGCGAACCATGAAAGTTGATTTCGATGACCACATATCCACTCGCGGCGAAAAGCTCGGAGTTCCAGCGGTAACTCCATTCGTCACCCATAGGCACTTCGGGCCCGCCATGGACGATGAACTTCAACGGATATTTCTTCTTCGGATCGAAGTTTGGGGGTCGAAGAAGGAAACCTTCCACTTTGTCGCCGTAAGCGCCGGTGAACCAGAACGGTTCGAGCGGGGACATCGCGACTTGCGAAAGGACGAGATCGTTGACGTGTGTCCCCTCGTTTATCAGGCAAACAAGCTTATCGAACGCCCGTTCGTCCATGGATGACCCCTCGACCTTCTTGCCGAAGCAGGGCACGTGCGAGAGCTCCGAAATTTCATTTGGCCTCTGTAGTGACATGGACGTGAAGAACAGCTGTCCCTCGGCACTGATCGCTAAGTCATCATTGAACCCGCGTACAACCTCTTTCGGTTCGCTGTCGGAAAGACCGATGTGATAGATCGGGGCTTCGCCTTTGTCCTCCGAAGTGAAATAGAGTCCCCGAGAATCCGGCATCCAAGCCATCGATCCGACCCAGCGATCAAAGTCCTCCGTCAGATTTTTCTTCTCTCCCGTCTTGCGATCGTAGAGGATCAGCCGGAAGCGATCGCTTTCGTAGCCCGGACGCTGCTGGGCGCGATAGGCGATGTATTTCCCGTCGGGCGAGTAGAGCGGCGTGGAATCGCTGGCTTTATTTTCGGCAGTGATGTTCTTTGCCGGACCGCCATTCACCGACACAATCCACAAATCGTTATTTGTCGAAATCGCGGGTTCGGGATCGTGATTGGAGGTGTAGCAAATCTCCTGGCCATCGGGTGAGAAGGCGTAATTGTCCTGACCGCCGAGGCTGAAGACCGGAGCGTCGTAGTCCCCGGGCGTGAGATCGCGGGGCGGCACGGGAAGTTGTCCTGCGATGACCTCGCCTTCGTGCGCCAGGGAGATCACCAACAGGTGGGTACGCTTCCCTTCCTTGTAGACATTCCAGTGGCGATAGAGCAAGTGATCAAATATCAATGCCTTTACTTTAGAGTTTTCATGTTCCTCAACCTTCTTCGCATTGCAGGGCACTTCGGTTTCCGGTTCGCCATCGCATTCCGCGTACACATCCGACTTGAACACAATGTTCTTGCCATCGGGCGACCAAAGTTCGCCGCTGGCCTCGGTGGCAATTGAGGTCAACTTGTGTACGCGAGTGACTGTGCCCTCTGATGCATCGAAGTCAGCAATCCAGATCTGTGACCCGCCTTCCTTGGTTGAGACAAAGGCAAAGCGTTTGCCATCGGGCGACCAACGTGGGCGGTCTGCGTCCTGACCCGAGATAATTTCACGTTCCTTTCCGCCCGCGGTTGGGACAACCCAGATGTGCGGGGTTCTTGTATTTGCCGCGAGATCGACATCGAGGGCGCTGAAGAGCACCCATTTGCCGTCGGGTGAGACGATGGGCTGGCCGACACGTTTCAGCGCCATCATATCTTCGAAGGTGAAAGGATGCCTGGTTTGAGCGAAGGCCGAGCTGAACAGAAGCAAAGAAACAATAAGTAACGAAAAATGACGCCGCATGACTGTTTCTCCCAGAAAGCGAGTGTAACTTATGCGAACGGGCCCTCGCTGTGAGCTACGCCACTAACCCATGGTGTAGCGCGGGCATTCTTGCCCGCGAAAAAACTGGCGGACAAGAATGTCCGCCCTACACGAATTCGTTCTGTGCTAGCATTTGGCTTCCTCATGGCCTCAAACCCGCAGCCTCCAGCCGAAGCCAAGCCCGAACCGTTTTATTGTCCCAAGTGCGGGACAGAGGTGGCCGATCCCCTGATATGTGGTGATTGCTCGGCCATCATCTGCCGACGCTGCGGAACTCCGCTCGAATCGCCGGACGAACTGGGAATCGGATAAGCCATGGAGCCGCCCACGGTAGCGCAGGCAGCGGCAGCCACAAAGCCTGAGGCGCAGCCGACCCTCGTTCGCGGCCTGTCGCTACTTGATTGCGTTCTGCTGCTGGTGAGCGGCATCATCGGGTCATCAATTTTCCTGACAGCGAAGGATATCGCCGGGCCATTGCCGCAACCCGTTTTGTTTCTGGGAGTGTGGGTGCTCGGGGGAATTGTGTCGCTCTTCGGCTGCGTAGCTTTTGCCGAGCTTGGTTCGATGTTTCCCGATTCCGGCGGCCAGTACGTGTTTTTGCGAGAGGCTTATGGAGATTTAATTGCTTTTCTGTATGGCTGGATGCTGTTCAGCGTCGCGAATGGAGGAAGCATTGCGGCGCTGGCTGTGGCCGCGGCGGCGTATACGGGCGAAGTTGTGCCCGTCATTTCGCAGCAGCGCGTTGTCCTCTCACTGCTTGGTATCACACTGACCCGCGCTCATCTGGTTGCGCTGGTTCTCATCGCGGTGCTGACCTACGTCAATGTTGTCGGGCTTCGCTGGGGCGCGCTGCTGCAGAACGTATCTACCTGGACGAAGTTCGCGGCCATGGCGGCTTTCGTTGTCCTCGGGATCCTCGTGGGCAAAGGTTTCTGGGGGAATTTCAGTTCGCATGGGACCAGCCTGACTCTGGGCTTGAGTCCCGGGCCATTTATCTCCGCGATGGGAATTGCTCTGATCGCCGTGTTCTGGGCCTATGACGGTTGGGTCTACGTCACCTGGGTGGCGGGCGAAGTAAAAGATCCACGCCGCAATGTTCCGCTCGCGATGGTACTGGGGATTGTCGCTGTTGGCGTGATCTACATTGCGATGAACGTCACATACGTTTATGCCATGCCAATCTCAGAGGTCGCCAAACATGAAACGATTGCGCATGCGGCCGCAGCCGTATTGTTTTCGCCGGGTGCTGCCATCTGGCTTTCGGCGACGATTGCGATTTCCTGCTTTAGCGCAGCGGCAACATGTACCTTGTCAGGAGCGCGAGTGTACCTGGCGATGGCGCAAGATGGGGCTTTTTTCCGGCGCATGGCCGTGATTCACCCGAAGTGGCGCACCCCGGCCTTCAGTTTGATCGGACAGGGGATCTGGGCGGGGGTTCTTACCTTGAGCGGACGCTATGACCAGCTTTACACGTATGTGATCTACGGAATGGTGCTGTCGTACACGCTGACGGTAATCGGGCTTTTCATTTTGCGCTGGAGGCGGCCAGACATTCCGCGGCCGTACCGCTGTTTTGGATATCCCTGGATCCCCATGATCTATATTCTGGTTGGGGCCGCATGGACGCTGAACACGATCATTACGCGTCCCGGGGAAGCGTTCTGGGGAACGGCCATCGTGCTACTAGGGGTGCCGGGATACTTGTATTGGAAGAAGGGCGCGCCGAAGACTGCGAGATGAGGTGGTTGGGTTGTTGCAGTTGTCTGCTCTGCAGACAAGCCCGGTTAATGGTGCAGTCTAATAAGGAAGCGAGCCAAACGCGCGATCCTTGTGTCGCAAAAAACCGCGACACTTCGAGCGGCTCGCCCAGATCCCTCGCGGCGCAAAAGAGGCTTGCTCGGGATGACAAGCGCGTCAGAACTTATCGTCGTTGACCTCGATCCAGTAGCCATCGGGATCCTGGAAATAGATTTGCCGAACCCCATCGGGACGGTCTGTAACCTTCCCACCCCTGATCCCACCGTATTTCACGTTCATGCGATCGAGATGGGCCATGAAGTCGGCAAGTGAGGATACGCGGAAAGCAACGTGAAGCTCCGTTGGCTGCGGAGGCACAGCAGTGGCACCGCCGACCAAGTGCAGTTGCTCGTGCGCGCCAACGCGATACCAAACGTGCTGACCGTCTTTGAACGGGTCGGGCATCCGGTTAAGCTGCATGACCTTATCGTAAAACTCTGCGCTTTTCTGCAAGTCACGCACGTTGCGGGTGACATGATCGAACTCAGCGGGAGCCGCCTGCGGGGCAGATTGTGCGGCTGCGCAAGTCACGAGGAAACATGTCGACAAGGCGATGAGTAAGGCGATTCTGGTTGGTTTCATGGTCAGGCATCCTAACAGAAATTATGCTGTGAGCTGAGCTCATCCTGACCGGGTCATCGACTCCCCACACAGACTCATACCGGCACGGCGGTTTTGCGCTTGGGATTAAAGAATGGCATGGGCACGATTTTGGCCGTAACCCGATGCCGAATGGCTTCGATAGTGATTTCCATTTGAAGCCGACTGCCGAGCTTCGAGTGCGCGGTTTCAATGCTGGCCAGCGCGATCATCTTCTTCAGGACCGGTGACCAGGTTGTAGTCGTGGCTTTGCCGACTTGTTTCTCGCCGGAATAAACGGGGACCGCGACACGCGAGGCCTGGGTTGGTGCCGCAGGGGTCAGACCAAACTTGTCGTATCTCTGCTCCACTTCGGTCCAATCGATTTCGAGCCCCACATACTGCCTCGGAACCCCGGACTTCTGGTCGTGCTCGAGCGCACTCTTTCCCACGAAATTGGTTTTGTCGAGGTGCACCATCTTCCCAAAACCCAATTCATAGGGAGAGTATTTCTGGGACGGAATCAGCGCCTTCTTGCTGCTGATGTAGTCGACTTCTATCAGCAGAAGACCGGCTTCAACCCGGGCCACATCCAGCGCGAGCATGCCAGCAGCATGAATGTCGAACTGCTTGCCCTTGTCCACGAGCGCGTCCCAGACTTTTACGGCATCATTCCACGGCACCCAGATCTCGTAGCCGAGATCGCCGGTGTAGCCGGTGCGCGAGATGTCGACGGAGACGCCCGCGATCTTGCCGCTGGTCATGCGGAAATATTTGAGGTTAGCGATGTCAGCTTCGGCTGCGGCCTTGAGCAGCTTGCCCGAAGTTGGGCCCTGCAGCGCCAGAGCAGCGACTTTCTCGGAGATGTCCTCGATCTGGACATCCATGTTGTTGCCGTTCTGGCGAAACCAGCGCAAGCTGGGATCGGCGGCAGTCCAGCGGTATTTGTTCTCTTCCAGGCGGGTGATGGTGCCATCGTCGATGACCTTGCCTTCTTCGTCACACCAGCAGCAGTAGATCACCTGGCCGATGCCGACTTTGGTGATGTCACGCGTGATGACCCGGTTCACGAGCTTAGTGGCGTCTTTGCCGGTGACCAGGTACTTGTAAAGCGGCGTGATATCGATCAGCGCGGCGGCATTGCGAATGGCGTTGTACTCGTGCTCGTGATGCACCTCGTACACGCTGACGGTGTAATAGCCAGACCACTCGCGGTAATTCAGACTCTGACAGAGGGCGAAGGTTCGTTCGTGAAATGCGGTTCCGACGGGCAAGGTAGTGACCTCTAGGATCAGTGGTTGAAGTCGGATTATATTTAGGCGCACGCATCAGGAGCAACCCGGCAGGTTAGGGAGCGATCATTTTCGGCGGAATACCAGCTCTGTGGACGCCGGGAAGAAGACTGCCTCACTTCACGCAGCTCACCGGCAGGGAAACGTCCCAGCTGGTCACAAGTCAACCCGTCGGATACAATACTGCTCTGGCTACCCACATGTGCCGCCTGCTCCAATGGGCCGTTCTACCTAGCGGACTCTGATCCGCTTTCTGCGGCAGAAAAGTATCGTCTGCGAGTATCATTCCCTTTCCTGACCGAGAAGCTAACCGCTGAGGGCTGAGAGCTGATGGCGAATGCATACGACGTGATCGTGATTGGCGGAGGCCACAACGGCCTGGTGAATGCCGCATATCTCGCGCGTGCCGGGAAAAAGGTGTTGGTGCTTGAGCGCCGTCACGTGCTCGGAGGCGCAGCCTGCACCGAAGAGATTTTCCCCGGATTTAAGTTCTCAGTGTGCTCGTATGTCGTGTCGCTTCTGCGGCCGGAGATCATTCGCGATCTTGATCTCCCACGCCATGGCCTGGAAATCCTGCCGCTGGATGGAACGTTCACGCCGATGCCTAACGGCGACTATTTGTGGCGCGTGAATGATCACGGCAAAACCCACCGCGAAATTGCGCGCCACTCGAAAGTCGACGCCGAGGCTTATGACGAATTTGGCAAGGCGATGCAGGCGATGTGCCGCTTCGTGAAGCCAATTCTCGGTATGATCCCACCGGACCCAGCGACGCTCAATCCCAGAGAGCTGATGAAGCTTCTGTTTATCGGCCGCCGTTTTCAAGGCCTCACCAGCGATGACAAGTACAACCAGGTGCAGTTGATGACGATGAGCGCGGTCGATTTTCTTGATCAGTGGTTCGAGACCGATGTGCTCAAAGCGACGATGTCGGCGTCCGGAATTATCGGTACGTTCCTGGGCGTGCGCTCGCCCGGGACGGCTTACGTTCTGCTGCATCACTACATGGGAGAAATTGACGGCGCGTTTCGATCGTGGGGGTTTGCCCGTGGCGGGACGGGCGCGATTTCCAACGCGATCGGCGACGCGGCGCGCGAAGCAGGAGTGGAGATTCGCACGCAAGCCGGAATTTCCAAAATTATCGTCAAAGGTGGCAGAGCGCGTGGAGTGGTACTGGCGAATGGTGATGAGATTTCCGCGAAGGTCATTTCCTCGAGTGTTGATCCGCGGCAGACTTTCATAAACTTGATGGACAACCACGATCTTCCGTCTGAATTCGTCGAGGAAGTCAAGCGATACAAGTTCCGCGGGTCGTCGGGAAAGGTGAATCTCGCACTGGATGCACTGCCGAATTTCAAGTGCATGCCCGGGCCCGGAGCTCATCTACGTGGGGCAATTTCGATCTCGCCGAGTGTTGAGTACATGGAACACGCATACGATGATGCCAAATATGGAAATTTCTCACGGCGCCCATACATCGATATGGTCATCCCCACCCTGACCGATCCATCGGTTGCGCCGCCGGGCAAGCATATTCTGTCGTGTTTTGTGCAATACGCTCCTTATAAGCTGCGGCCGGGCCTGAACTGGGATGAGCAGAAAGAGGCTTTCGGCAACAACGTGATCAATACGATTGCGGAGTACGCGCCCAACATCAAGGACATCATTCGGCACAAGCAGGTGTTGACCCCGCTTGACCTGGAGCGCGAATGGGGCTTGAGTGAGGGCAACATTTTTCAGGGCGAACTTTCGCTGGAACAACTTTTCTTCTTGCGGCCCGTCCCCGGATACGCGCAGTTTCGTACCCCGATCAAAAATCTCTACTTGTGCGGCTCGGCCACCCACCCCGGCGGCGGAATCATGGGCGCGCCGGGCCGTCTGGCTGCGCTGGAGATTCTTAAAGACGCCAAGGGAGTTGCTTAAGCATGGCCGTGACTCGCGACATCGTCATCATTGGAGGCGGCCACAATGGCCTGGTCACGGCTTTTTATCTCGCAAAAGCAGGATTCAAGCCAGTGGTTCTGGAGCGACAATCGCAGGTTGGCGGCGCGGCGATTACGGCAGAATTTCACCCCGGGTTCCGCTGCTCGATCCTGGCGCATGCTGCCGGCCCACTGCGGCAGGACGTTGTTCGCGACATGCAACTGGAGAGGCACGGGTTAAAACTGATCACGCCAGATGTCGCTGTAACTTCCTTCTCGCCTGACGGGCGCGCTCTCACGCTGTACAACGACCTGACAAGGTCGGCACAAGAGATCGAGAAGTTTTCCAAGAAGGACGCCGTCAAGTATGCCGAATTCCAGCGGTCGCTGGAAAAAATCAGTAGGGTTATCGCTGAGGCCTTCGCTTTGGCACCTCCTAACATTGATCACCCGACGAGCGGCGATCTGTGGGGCATGCTGCGGACGGGGCGCTCCATGCGCAAACTGGGCAAAAAGGATATGTACCGGATGCTGCGATGGGGACCAATGGCGGTTGCGGACCTGGTGGCCGAGTACTTCGAGACTGAGTTGTTGCGGGCCACTATCGCCGCACGCGGGATTTTTGGCACGTTTCTGGGACCTTGGTCTGCCGGGAGCAGCCTGGTCCTCCTCATGCGCGCCGCAGCGGACGCCCACGTTGCGGGATCAGCCTGTTTGGCGGAAGGCGGGATCGGCGCCGTGACGCGGGCGATGGCGTCTGCGGCGCAAGAGGTGGGCGCCGAGATTCGTAGCGGAGCTGAAGTCATCGAAATCTCAGTCGGAAATGGAGTGGCCAGTGGCGTGGTGCTGTCCAATGGCGAGGAGATCACGGCAAGAACGATCATCTCGAACGCCGATCCCAAGCGGACGTTGCTGAAGCTGGTCGATCCGATTCACCTTTCACCGGACTTCGTCACGAAGCTGCAACACTACCGGATGCCGGGCACGGTCGCAAAAGTGAATCTCGCCCTCTCGGGACTTCCGAATTTCACCGGCATCAATGGCAACAGCGACGCTTTACGAGGGCGCATCCATATCGGACCGGAGATCGATTACCTGGAGCGCGCTTTCGATGAATCCAAGTACGGAAGTTTCTCCAGGCAGCCTTATCTCGAAGCGACGATTCCGTCGCTCAGCGATCCCTCGCTTGCGCCTCCGGGCAAACATGTCATATCGATTTACGCTCAGTATGCGCCATTCAAGCTGAAGAACAGCGACTGGGAGACGGAGCGTGTGGCTTTGGGCGACACCGTAGTAAAGACTCTCGCTCAATACGCACCCAACCTACCGGAGCTGATTCTGACCCATCAGATCATCACCCCGCAAGACCTGGAGGACATCTACGGGCTGACCGGAGGACATATCTTTCATGGCGAGCTGGCGCTCGATCAGTTCTTCACCATGCGTCCCTTGCTCGACTGGGCCCGCTATCAGACTCCGATCAAGAACTTGTTTCTGTGTGGCTCGGGCACACATCCCGGATCGGGATTGACCGGTGCTTCGGGAGCGAACGCGGCGCGGGAGATTCTGAAGCAATTGAAGAGGTAAAGCCCCCTCGGATTCCCTTATCACAGCGCGGTTTGACTGCTATCACTGAGAATCAAGCAACCGATTGATAAACTTTTCTCTTGTAGTGTGGCCTTTTACGAGTGTTCTGGTGGCGGATACCTTAGCCTTCTCGGTTGTGGACTTGGCAGATAGTCGACCACCGTATCCATGTTCGCTGTGCAGCGTGAAACCAGCCTCGTTTCAGTACCACATAGACAGCGATGAACCGACTTTCCAGCAACTGAGCGGTTCTTGTTGCCTGGGGTGTGCCAACAACCTCCTCTCCAGTTTCGAGGAATTGCGGCGTGCGCGCAGCGGCGAGAGTACTTCGCACGACGCGGATGCCGTGGCCAATTAATTGAGTGAAAAAGGCGCAACTTCCGTAGTGGTCGTTGGCTGCAGTGGCTGGTTAGAATGAGACATGCCAAAACAGCGCCACTACACGCGCGAGCACGCGGAAGCGGGACTTAATCACAAGTTTCCGGAGATCGAGACCTGGCCCAATCAGTTCCCTGGTTATGAAATCGTAGTCGACGATCCGGAATTCACGTCGGTGTGTCCAAAGACTGGCCTGCCAGATTTTGGGACACTCACGATTCGATACATGCCCGACAAGCTTTGCCTCGAACTGAAATCGGTCAAGGAGTACCTGCAGTCGTATCGGAATCTAGGGATTTTCCAGGAGAACATCGTAAACCGGGTTTTGGAGGACGTGGTCCGCTGGGCGAAGCCGGTGTGGGCTGAAGTGAAAGGCGACTTTCGGCCCAGAGGCGGTCTGTCGACGGTGATCGTGGCGCGGTGGCCCCGGCCCAGAAAGTAGTTCGCTCCGAATGGTGCGGGAACGGGCATTTTGAGTGGAATCGCTAAAGTACATACTTCCGTCGGTAAATCGCACTGCCCATAACCTAAACCTTTGCGCATAATGCAAGAATGGTGACTCTTTTCGTTGAAGAGCGATGGCTCCCGAAGTCTGTTCTTTGTCTGCGAGACTACAACCTCAACAAATTCTCGCACGATTGCATTGCCGGTGTAACGGTTGGCTTGGTGGCATTGCCGCTGGCAATGGCGTTTGCCATTGCCTCCGGTCTTACTCCACAAGCTGGCATATATTGCGCAATCGTGACCGGGTTCCTGATTTCCGCACTGGGTGGATCGAACACTCAAATTGGTGGACCGACCGGGGCCTTCGTTGTCGTCGTGGCAGGAATCGTTGCCGCCCACGGAGTAGATGGTCTGTTTATGTGCACCGTGATGGCGGGTGTGCTTTTGGTAGTGATGGGGATCACGGGTTTTGGAACGGCAGTTAAGTTCATTCCGCGGCCGGTGGTCATTGGTTTCACGAACGGAATTGCTGTTTTAATCGCCAGTACCCAGGTGAAAGATTTCTTCGGATTGCGCTTAGAAAAAGTACCTGGTGTTTTCTGGCTCCGCGTGGAGGCGCTTTCCAAGAGTTTTCACACCCTCTCTTTGACCGCAACCCTGTTGGCGATTGGCACGGTGCTGGTGATTGTGGCATGCCGAGCCATTTCCAACCGTATTCCCGGTCCGATTATTGCGCTGGTAGTCGCCACGGGTGTGGTTGTCGCATTGAAATTGCCTGTAGAGACGATCGGAACGCGGTTTGGGGGAATCCCTGCCGGTCTGCCCCATCTTGAGATTCCGAAATTCCGGAGTGACCTGATCCACGGACTGCTGGGCCCGGCATTCACCGTGGCGATGTTAGGCGCGATTGAATCGCTCATGTCAGCCGTGGTGTCCGACCGCATGAGTAGCGATCGCCACAATCCCAACGTTGAACTCATAGGACAGGGGGTGGCTAACATCGTGTCGCCGATGTTCGGAGGGTTGCCGGCGACAGGAGCCATCGCACGCACCGCGACCAGCATTCGCAGCGGGGCCCAGTCGCCCGTAGCGGGGATGATCCACGCTTTGACGCTTTTATGCATTCTGTTATTTGCGGCACCGCTAGTGAGCTATGTGCCCATGTGCGCACTAGCGGGAATCTTGATGGTGGTCGCTTACAACATGGGCGAGTGGCCGGAGATCCCGCAATTATTGAAACTGACCAAAACCGATATCAGCATCTGGCTGGTCACGTTCGGCTTAACTGTCTTTGCAGATCTCACCGTAGCCGTCGAAGCAGGCATGATCCTGGCTGCCCTGCTTTTCATCAGCCGCGTCGCCGCAACCACCACCGTATCGCAGGTTACCGACGACTACATAGAAGATGGTCGCGTGCACATTCTGCAAGACAAGGACATTCCTTATTACGCGACAATTTTCCGCATTCATGGGCCCTTTTTGTTCGGGGCGACCGACAAAATAGCGGTAGTGACCGAAAAACTGCACCGGTTACCGCCGGTGGTTATCTTGCGGTTACGCAATATGACCGCGCTCGATGCAACTGGCATTTATGCTATCGAAGAAGTAGCGAGGCAACTCCATGCCAATAAGCGCACACTGATTCTGTGCGGGGCCCGTGAACAGCCTGCCAAACTCATTTGCCAAGCAGAGTTTCAGGATGTAATCGGAGCCGAAAACATCTGCGAAAATGTTCAGGAAGCCTTGCGTCGTGCCGAAGAAGTGTTTGAGCGGATGGAGGCGAAATCGGCGAATGCAGCGGCGCGAGGAGTCTGATCCATAAGGTAATGACCACAACCGCGCCGGGAGTCATGACTCAACTCGGTCGGTTTGTTAGTGATAAATCGCCTGTTCGTAAATCTTGAGCAACAGTAAACCAGACCGTGATAGCCACTACCTAATTCTGGACAAGAAACTGGCAATTTTCTCGTTGAGAAATTTCTCGTCAGCCGGGTTGCTGCCAGCGCCCGCGGTATGGCCCCAAAGCGAAGGAATCGGTACCAGGGAAACCTTGGGAATAAACTGCGCCTCGTAACGCGCATCGCCGACCGGGAAGTAGAGATCAGTTTCTGAAGGCATATAGAGAAGTGGCACTTTTATCGAGCGCAGCGCCTTTTCCACGTCTCCGCCAAATTGCGGCATGGCACCGACATCGTGCTTCTCCCAAGTCCGCATCTGCGCGATCAGATCGTTGGCGTCGGCACCAGGAATGAAGTCAGTACGAAAATTGTTCAACACCTGCTCAAACGTAGTACCCGGCTTTTCGGTCTCACGCCACAATTCCCTCCGCCACCATTCTTGAGAAAACAGCCATGCGGTCCAAACCAAGGCGAACGCTTCCAGGCCCTTCTTGGGTGGACCAGTGTAGTCTCCGTTCTGAAAGGCGGCGTCGGCGGTCAGCGCAGCGATTTGCCCCTCCAGCCGCACGAACCCGTGTGGGTAGGTTTTCGCTGTCCCGGAGGTAGCGACAATGCGGTCGGCGAAATCCGGATAGCTGACGGCCCATTGAAACGCCTGCTGCGCGCCCATGGAGAATCCGATGATGGCGCGAACGTGGGTGATGTGAAGTTCCTCGGTGAGCAGCCGATGAACCGCTTCAACATTGTCACGGATGGTCATCACGGGAAAGCGGGGACCGTGGTACGGCTCGGGCGTGTTACTGGGAGAAGATGAATGCCCGTTGCCAAAGAGTTCCGTGGCAATAAGGAAAAGACCCGGGTCGTCGAGCGCATGATCTTTGCCCATTAACCACTCATAGCCGTGATAGTCAGCCATGTAGTGAGAGGGCAACAGAACGACGTTGTCTTTGGCTGGGTTCAGATGGCCGTATGTGCCATATACGACTCGTGCCTGCGGGAGTGTGATCCCGCTCTCGTTGCGGAAATTTGTGATGACGAACTCGTGGCGTTCTGAGGCCGGAGCTTGGCTTTGTGAGGCTTCCTGAGCGGAAAACATCAGCGGGACCTGGAGCGTAAAAACGATGAGCAAGAAGGTGAATCGTCGTTTCATATCTATTTTTTCCTTTGGGCGAGGACACGAGACAGCGCGTTCGATGATAACAGCCGGGTGCAACTGAGTGATTTGAAGCACGGTTGCACGTTGTCCGTTCATGCCATGCTATATTCCTTGCCCAAGTGACCTCCACGAAACTTCATCCATGGACAGCGCTCACGCTGCTGACGACGCTCAATCTGTTGAACTACATCGATCGCTCTGTTCTGTTTGCGGTGCAGCCGCTGGTCCAGAGTGAATTCCATCTCACGAATGCTCAGGTCGGATATCTCACCAGTGCCTTTCTTGGCTTCTACATGGTGGCGGCGCCGTTCACCGGGCCGTTGGCGGATCGCTACTCGCGAAAACTCATCATTGTTCTCGGTGCGGTGTTTTGGAGCGGTCTGACTTTGCTCACCGCAGTGACGCACACGTATTGGGAGTTACTGGTGCGCCACACGCTGGTAGGTATCGGGGAAGCAACCTTCGTTACGATTGCTCCTACTTTTGTTGCGGACCTTTTTCCGGAAGACGAACGCGGCCGCATCTTCGGGATCTTTTATCTGGCGATTCCAGTGGGTACCGCAGCCGGATATCTGCTGGGTGGGAAGCTCGGGCCCGAACATGGCTGGCGATTCCCTTTTTATATCGCCGCGCTTCCCGGATTTCTGCTGGCTTTGGCCATCTGGTTTATTCCCGAGCCGGAGCGCGGCCAATTTGATTCGCTGAAAGAAACGCCCGAGCGCGGGACGATCCTGGGCCTGGCGCGCAACGCGGCATTCTGGACGGTTACGCTAGGCATGTCTGCAATGACGTTTGCCCTGGGTGGAATTCAGGTTTGGATGCCGACATTTCTGTCGGAAGCCCGCGGATATAGCCTACAAGCGGCCAACGAAATTTTTGGCGCCATTGTGGTTGTGGACGGGATCGTCGCTTCACTCGCCGGCGGCTGGCTAGGCGATCTCCTCCTGCCGCGGATGAAGGGCTCCTACTATTTTGTGTCCGCGCTGAGCATGGCGGCTGGGGTTCCGGTGATGATCCTGGCCTTGTTTGTTAAAGGCCCTCTGATGCTGCCGGCAATCGCCCTCGCCGCGTTTCTATTGCTGGTGAACACGTCCCCGCTAAACACGGCGCTGGTGAACTCGGTGGGAGCGCACATTCGCGCAACTGCCATTGCCGTCAATATTTTCATTTTTCATCTGCTCGGCGACGTCCCCTCCCCGACCCTTATGGGCTATGTCGCAGATCAACGTTCCCTGCAATCGGCGTTCATCCTGCCGGTGATTGCAATGGCGATTTCAGCCGCCATTCTTTTCTACGGAATGCGCTTCGCTCCTCCGGTACGGGTTTCGCACGCGCACGCAACATCTGGGATTCATGCCGGATGAATTACTTTCACTGGATTGCAGGTTCATTTCTGGCGTTGGTGTGGTTATCGCGGGTGCTGGATGCGGCTGTCGGTATGCCCAAAGTAGCGGATATCTCGCGTCCGAAATGGGGCCCGAAAGCTAACCCAAAGCGTGCGGAGCCTCGCGTCAGCATTATTGTTCCTGCTCGGAACGAGGAAGATCACATTGAAGAATCGCTCATCCGCCTGCTTCAGCTTGACTACGCCAATTACGAAGTGATTGCGATCAATGATCGCTCGATCGACAAGACGGGTGAGGTCATGAACCGGGTCGCGGCAAAGCCGCAAGCGCAAGGTCGGCTGAAGGTCATTCACGTTACCGATCTTCCGAGTGGCTGGATGGGGAAAGTCCACGCCATGTGGAAGGGTGCGAACCAAGCCAGCGGCGATTGGCTATTATTCACTGACGCAGACGTTCTGTTCCGGCCCGACTCTCTGGGTCGCGCGCTGACATACGCCGAATCGGAGCGCGCCGATCATCTCGTTTTGTTTCCGCTCATAATTATGCACAGCGTGGGCGAGACCATGATGGTAGCCTTTTTTCAGAGCCTGTTTGTTTTCGGACATCGCCCATGGAAAGTGGCTGATCCGCGAACCAAAGACCACATGGGCGTCGGAGCATTCAACCTGATTCGACGGCCTGTTTATGACGCGATTGGCAGCTACAAGTCTCTGCGCCTTGAGGTGCTCGATGATATGAAGCTGGGCAAACTGGTCAAAGAAGCGGGGTACGCTCAGCGCAATGTCTTTGGAGATGACCTGATTTCTCTGCGGTGGGTGAAAGGCGCCATGGGCATGGTCAGTAATCTAACCAAGAATTTCTTTGCGATCATGTCCTTTCAGTCGTGGCGCACGCTGGGATTTGCATTCATGCTGGGCTTCCTGAACGTGATGCCGTTCGTGGGTGTGTTTCTGGCAACCGGTTGGGCGCGCCTGCCCTATGCGATCGCGTTTGCGTGCTTGTTTGGGATCTACATAGGCATGTCGTGGAAATCCGACGTCCGCGTTTATTACTTTCTCCTGCACCCCATCAGCTCACTGGTTTTTGTGTACATCGTACTGCGTTCCATGGTGTTGACCCTGGCGCGCGGCGGCGTCGAGTGGCGCGGCACGTTCTATCGCCTGGAAGAGCTGAAAAGCGGAAGGGTCTAGATTTCAGCTGGGCTATTGTGGGTCTTCCGGTATGTCGATGGGCAGCGTGGGTATCTGCCGTTTCTTGGCAGGCTTTTTGGAAGGCTTCGGCAGCCTGAACTTGCCTGCACTGTAGCGCCCCTTCTTTTCGACGTCGTAGTTCTTTGGCAGCTTGGGAACCAAGGCTCCGGTGCTTCCGAGTTGGCGCAGCTCAGACAGCACGATTTCCGCTCTCCCGTCGTATTCCTTCAAGTCACCACGGATCTGAACGACTTTGTCCTTCAATTGGCGCACGTCGCCGATGTCCTTGAGATGACCAGGGAAAATGACGACGGTAAATGGGCAGACGCGGAAGTCCTCACAAAAATCGAAAAAGGTGACACCACGCGCCCCGGGCTTCACCCGAAGTACTTTTCCGGTCACGCAGCGCGTCTCGCCAATGTGAGATTGGGCCTCAGTGATGGGGATGCAGTCGGCGACCAGGAAACCAGAGAATGCAACCAGAAATGCTACTGTTCGCAGTGCCACGACTCTTTATACGTCGCGGCGCCACGGGGCTGCGGTGATGAGGAGCCCACTGATTGTCGCCGTTCCCGAAAATGGAAATAGGCAAAAGGCTGCCTGCAACCCAGGCAGCCTCAGACAGAAGACAAATGTTGCGGTCTATTTGAAAGCTTTGATCGCCACCGCCTCGTCGTCCTTCACGTCGAAGACGGTGTAGAGCTTGGTGATCTGCAGCAGGTCGTTAACTTTCTTGGTCAGGTTCAGGAGTTTAAGATCACCGCCTTGGTTGCGCACCGTTGTAAATGCGCTGACCAACTCGCCGATGCCTGAGCTGTCGATGTAGCTGACGTCGCCTAGATTCAGCAGAATTTTTTTCTGCCCTTTGCCGAGCAAGCCGCGGACAACGTCGCGCAGAATGACGCTGCCTTCGCCCAACGTAATGCGACCACTGCAGTCCACGATGGCGACTCCATCTACCTGACGAGTACTGGTCTTCATGCTCACTGGGAAGCCTCCTTAGCGGCCCCGGAGGAACCGGGGACATGCTTAACAAGTTTGATTTCGGTGCCCGTGTGAGACGGGTGTATTTGTACTTCATCCATGAAAGAACGTATAAGAAAAATTCCTCTGCCAGACGTCTTTAACAGATTCTCGGGCGCTAAGGGATCGGGGATCTTCGCCGGATCCAGCCCTTTGCCTTGGTCCCGAATCGTAATTATCAATTGCTTGCCGTTGGTCTCAAAATCCAGCTTAACCTTCTTGTCGGGATCGTAGGCATTGCCATGGAGCACGGCGTTCACCGCCGCTTCACGCACCGCCATGGAAATCTGCATGACTTCTTCTTCGGTAAAACCCGCTTCCACGGCAATGCGGGTGGCTGCCTGCTCTGCGTTATCGACCGTTTCTAACGTCGAATCTAGCGTATAAGAAACACGGCTGTTCGTCATAGCAACGAATTGATAGAACGGCGCCCGCCCACCTTCGCCAATCGGGACACCATAAGCCGTTCCCAGAGATACCCGTTTTGGCGAACCGCTAGTTTCACCCGTGACTGTGGAAATGTCAACGGAGTGCCTAAATAGAGCAGCGGGAAGCCGTCCAACCCGCCTAAGTTGTACAATGCTTGCTGCCTTCCCTCAGGTGGAGGAAGCCTCGACCGCGCCATTTGCGAGGCTTCAGCGAGGAGACTTCGATGAAATCTTATTTTCGACTGTTCCCATGTGTATTGCTGATGGTCGCGCTGACGCCAGTTCCGCAATGCACAGCCCAGGATGGAAAAATAGCTATTCACGTCACTCCGAAGCAAGCCTATCTTTTTGTCGACGACCATGCCATCAGTGAAGCCAGCAAACACCGCACTTTGAACTTGAGCGCTGGCAGCCACAAGATTGAACTGGTCAACTATGGATATACTCCAGAAACCCGCAACATTACTGTGACTGCGGGCCAAACCACCAGCCTTGATGTAACCCTCCAACCGGTACCGGGCAAAGTTTCCGGCCCGTTCGGCGCGATCACACTGGAAGGCGCGGACCGGGATGCCGTTCTGCTGAATGGCAAAACTCCGGACTTTTTCGTCGGCCACGGCGACGAGTTCAATCACGACTGGTGGTGGAAGCAGGAACTGGTCGTGCCTGCCGGAACGCACCAAGTCAGCGTGCTCAGCGGGGACAAAGAAGTTTGGTCGGGTTCGGTTGATGTTCCCGCCAACAAGCGGGTGGTGATCGACGTGCCCAAAGGAGTTCGTAAGACCGTGGATTGGTCGCGCGGGGAGAAGTTGACTTCAGTCCCGCGCTTCACCGTAGGCACTGCCAGTGCCACCGTCGCCATCGCCAAGCCGACTTCAGAATTGTCCGCATCCGCAGCACAAGTGAATTGCGGAAATTCCTCGCAGCTCAAGTGGTCATCTTCTGATGCGCCTAAAGTGGAAATCAGCGGGGTTGGACCGGTTGCGGCCTCAGGCGACCAAAGCGTTCAGCCCACCCAGACCACGACGTACAACTTGACCGCATCGGGGCCCGGAGGCACTGCGACTTCCAGTGCGACCGTAAACGTAAACAATGCCGTGCAGGCCAACCTTGCGTTATCGCCCGCGGAGGTGCATTACAAGCGGGTGGGTGACAAGGTGGTTCAGCAGGACAACACAGCACTGAACTGGTCCGCAACAAATGCCTCGACCATCTCGATAGCTCCCCTGGGTACTGTGGATGCGAGTGGCAATCGTACACTGCAACCAACGCCGAAGAAGACTGACCCTGGGGCCATTGACGAGACTGTCACATATACACTGACCGCTTCCAACAACTGCGGAGGCTCGGAAACACGCACCGCGACCTTGCACCTCGTTGGTGCTATCGAGCAACCGGAAATTAAGCTAACCATGCGCAGCGTCTATTTCCCGACAAACAAGCCACGGTCCCTCAAGTCCGAATCAGCTTTGTTGCCGAGCGAACGGGACGAACTGAAATCGATTGCAGATGCGTTCAAGACTCTTCTCACCGCCAAACCGGACGGGCATCTCGTGCTCTCCGGGCATGCGGATAAGCGCGGTGACAGCAGCTACAACCAGGCCCTGTCAGAGCGGCGCGCCGAGCTTGCCAAGCGCTTCTTGGTCGAGCAAGGGATTCCCGAGGCGAACCTCGAGACGCAAGCCTATGGCAACAAGCAAAACCTGACGGTTGATCAGGTGAAGCAACTCCTGGAGCAAAACCCGAATTTGACCGCTGAAGAACGCCAAAAGACGGAGCAGCGGATCGAAACCATCGTCCTCGCCAACAACCGCCGTGTGGACATCACGCTGAGTACAAACGGGCAAGAATCAGCGCGGCTTTATCCGTTTAACTCGGGCGACTATCGCGCTCTGGTTGATCGCGGAAAGCCCATGGAGGGTAGCGAAGGCAAGGTGGTCAACGCGTCGCAGAAAGAAAAGGTTGCGAACTAACCGAGGATAGAGCTTTCCGTCAACCGGGCGGGGTCTCAGCCTATGTAGAGGATTGAGCCCCGCTTTCTTTTTCGACTGTATTCTCTGTGGGGTTTCGACCGTGGTGCTCCTTCCGACTCCCGACCAATAAAATTGCGCCTCTACTCGTTCATGTCTCTGGATTCTTGCTAAGCAGTTGAGTATCCTCGGACTTGATGTCCACGCTCGCACTTACCGAACTACTTGGGCGTCCCGTGCTTGATCCTGGAGGCCGATGCGGGCGCGTGCGCGAGCTGGCGATCGCACCGGCGGAGGACCGGGCGCGAATCGCGGTCTTCATCGTGCGGACCAAAACGGCTGACCGGGTGCTGCCCTTCAGTTCCGTGACTGCGCTCAACCATGTACTGCGAACCGATAGCGAGGTTTCGAACTGGCCGAAGGCCGATGGCTCGGAGGGTCTATTTCTTCTGAGCCGTGATTTGCTGGACCAGCAGATCATCGACGTGCATGGCCGCAAAGTCGTCCGTGTGAATGATGTCGACTTGAACCGTGAGACGAGCAATGGCCATCCGGTGCTCAAAGTAAGTGCAGTCGATATTGGCGCGCGGGGCGCTGTGCGCCGCCTGCTAAAGGGACTTGTACCGTCAATCGTGCTCAGGAATCTTTTAGTCAGGATTCCGGAGCGGCCTATCCCTTGGGATTTCGTTGATCTTATCGAAACCGATCCGGCCCGGCGGGTGAAGCTGAAAATCTCCCACGACCGACTGGCTCGCCTACATCCCGCTGATATCGCTGACATCGTTGAGGAACTGGCGCCAGACGAGCGCGAAGCCGTGTTCGAGACTCTGGACGAGGAAGTCGCCGCCGAGGCTTTGGAGGAAGTCGATCCCAAAGTGCAGAAAGCGATCGTCGAGTCTTTGCCTTCGGAGCGGGCCGCGGAAATCGTTGAGGAAATGAATCCCGATGCCGCTGCGGACTTGCTGGCTGACCTGCCGGAGGAGCGGACTTCCGAGATCCTGCTCGAAATGGCTCCGGAGGAGCGCAAGGAAGTATCCGAGCTTCTTAGCTTTGAAGAAAACACAGCCGCAGGGCGCATGAACACGGAGTTTCTCGCCCTGGGCGTGACTGCGACCGTCCACGATGCGATTGAAGCGCTCCGGCACTTCGAAGGCGGCATCGAGACGGTGAGTACGGTTTATCTGGTCGACTCGCACGGCACACTGGCGGGAGCGGTCTCGTTGGCTAAATTAGTGCTGGCCACGCCAGATACTCCATTGTTGTCCCTGACCCAGGAGCCACTGATCTCATGCGATGCCGGGTGCAACGAAAAGCAGGTGGCCGAGTTGTTCGACAAGTACAACCTGTTGACTTTGCCCGTTGTCGACGAGAAGAAGACGCTGACCGGCGTAATTACCTCTGACGACGTGATCAGCTTGCTGCGGGCCAGGCTGTAACCTGCACGTTGCGAACGAGTCTGAACGCTGTGAGATAGCATCATACTTCCAGGAGTTTTCGAAATGGGCGCACTGGCACTTCTGCAATCACTGAAAGAAAGCGTTCTCACCCAGGCAAGCGTAAAGGCCATCTATGGCGATCCGATTTCAGCCCAGGGTAAAACGGTGATACCCGTTGCCAAAATCATGTACGGCTACGGCGCCGGAGCTGGCACGGGCGGCGTCGGTGATACCCGCGCTCGCGGCGAAGGCGGCGGTGGTGGCGGAGGGGTTCGAGCCATCCCGGTCGGTGTAGTCGAAGTTACGGATCAGAACACGCGGTTCATTCCAATCAACGACCGCAAGAGGCTCGCCGGAGCGGTTACCGCCGGGCTGTTTCTGGGCATGCTGCTGGCGCGGCGCCGAGGCCGGTAAGAAATCTGTGGCGCTGACTTGCTGCGCGGCTGGCGCTCCGCAGTCCCATGGCGATCAGCCCAAGCCGAATCGGTATGACATTCCCAATTTCTCTCTAATTTTCAGACTGTTCATATTCTCTCTTCCCGTTTATCCTGTCGCTTCTTTATGTTCGTGATTTGTGCCCATGAGATTCCTGAGACGCTGGAAGACCCGGATTCTGCTGTTTTTCGCCGTTGTCGGTCCGGGCTTCATTACCGCAAACGTCGACAACGATGCCAACGGCATTTACACCTACTCGTCCGCCGGCGCGCAATTCGGGCACATGCTGCTATGGACGTTGATTCCGGTCACGCTGGCACTAATCGTGGTGCAGGAAATCTGCGCGCGGATGGGCGCCGTTACGGGCAAGGGCCTGAGCGACTTGATCCGGGAAGAGTTTGGCCTGCGGGTTACGTTCTTCATGATGATCGGCATTCTGCTGGTCAACTTCGGCAACGTGGTGGGCGAGTTTGCCGGCATCGCCGGCAGCCTTGAGTTGTTCGGGGTTTCGCGGTACGTCAGCGTTCCTATCTGCGCGGTGATCGTCTGGCTCATAGTTGTCAAAGGGCAGTACAAGGGCGTCGAGAAGGTCTTTCTGGCCGCTTCTTTCTTTTATGTGACCTACATCCTTGCCGGTTTTTTTGCACGTCCAGCCTGGGCCGAGGCCCTTGTCGCGACAGTTAAGCCGCCATCCCCGGCAATATTTCACCAGCCGGGCTATCTGTATATGGCGATTGGAGTGGTGGGCACCACGATCGCACCCTGGATGCAGTTCTACCTGCAGTCCTCGATCGTGGAGAAAGGAGTTACCCGCCGTCAGTACAAGGCTTCCCAGATCGATGTAATCTCGGGCTGCATTTTCACCGATGTCGTAGCGTGGTTCATTATCGTCGCATGCGCGGCCACGCTTTATGTGCACGGCTATCACAACATAGCGGACGCGAAAGACGCTGCGCAGGCGTTGCGGCCTTTGGCCGGAGACTACGCTTACATCCTTTTTGCGCTGGGATTGTTCAACGCTTCGTTATTCGCCGCCTCGATTCTGCCGCTCTCGACCGCCTATACGGTGTGCGAAGGGTTGGGGTTCGAATCCGGTGTAGGGATGAGGTTCAGCCAGGCGCCGGTATTTTACTGGCTTTACACGATCTTGATTCTTGCCGGAGCGGGTTGCATTCTGTTTCCCGATCTGCCCTTGGTAAAGATTTCGATCCTGTCGCAGGTCATCAACGGCATTGCAATTCCTCCCGTTTTGATTTTCATGCTGCTTCTGGTGAACAAGAAAGAGCTGATGGGGGAGTATGTGAATTCCCGCCTGTACAACGTAGTTGCCTGGGCAACGACGGTGATTATGATTGCCCTGACCGTGGTCTATCTATGGAGCTTGAGAAGCGGGATTAGTTAGGCTTTGCCGACGCTGATCCCCTGATGGCACAGCGAGTTAGGTAGCCGTTTCGATTCCCTCAATCCCCGACGAAACGAACGAGCACAGACTCGGCAGTCCTTTGGTTCGGAAGGCTGCGGCAGGCAAAAAAGCATCCAAGTATGTATTTGCCGCGCTCCGTATTCGACTATAATGTGGCGGTTGGCGCGGAGTGACGCGGGCCATGAGTCGTATCCCCATCCTTTGTACGATTTCCCTTCTGCTGGTCGGCCTCGCCCTTGCCCAGAACAGCTCGGACCCACCGAATCTACCCACCACAGCAACGTCGCCAGCAGTGAAGGTTTATCACGACCACGGCGTTCGAGACGTTGACGCTATCGGCAATCGAAATGTTGGCTGCGGACGCGGCATTGGCAACTGGTACAGCCTGGAAAAACAAATCGAAATGGGCCGCTCATATGCCCAACAGGTCGAATCCAGTTCCAAGATGATTGGCGATCCCGAGATCGCGGAGTATGTCAACCGTGTCGGGCAAAACATAGTGAGGAACTCCGACGCGGAGGTCCCATTCACGATCAAAGTCATCGACACCGATGACATCAACGCCTTTGCCCTTCCCGGCGGGTATTTCTACGTGGATTCTGGGCTGATTCTGGCAGCCGACAGCGAAGCGGAACTGGCAGGAGTGATGGCACACGAAATCGCCCACGTGGCGGCGTGCCATGCCGCTCGCGAGATGTCGCGCGGACAACTCATGAATCTGGCGTCGATTCCGCTGATCTTTGTCGGCGGCGGGATCGGTTATGCCATCCAAAATGTTGCCGGGCTGGCAATGCCAATGGGCTTCTTGAAATTCACCCGCGGCTTCGAATCAGAAGCCGACTTTCTTGGCGTGCAGTATATGTACAAGGCGGGATACGATCCGCAAGCTCTCACCGCGTTCTTTGAAAAAGTAAAAACGATGGAGAAGCATAAGCCCGGAAGCCTGGCCAAAGCTTTCGACACTCACCCGCAGACTCCGGATCGGATCGAGAAGACCCAGCAAGAGATCAACACGTTATTGCCGGGTTTAGCAGAGTACAAGGTGGATACGTCCGAGTTCCAGGACATAAAGGTCAGACTTTTGGAATTGGAGAACCGGCACAAACTCGGTGGCGGGGAAAGCGGGGACAAGCCCACGTTGCGCCGAGCGTCGCACACCAGCGATGATCACGCGGGTGCGGGTGAACCTGATGATCGTCCCACTCTCAAACGGCGCGGCAGTGATTCTCAATAGGCCGAAACCCGGTTAAAGATTGATTTCGCGACGCGAAAGATCATCGGCGAGAATTTTTCCGCTCGCCAAGTCTCGCACCAGGGTCAAATCAGCTTCAAGAAAGTCATAGGACGGCAACTCCGAGCGCGGCGACCAGCGTACATCACGAAAAATCCTGTTCTCAATCTCTCCCTTATAGTGATGGACCACATAGAAGCGTAGTTCCACAGAATTCCCGCTTTTGTACTCATGTCGAATGCGCGCCACCTCTTCGCCGATTTTCGCGTCGATGCCGAGCTCTTCGTCCAGTTCACGTCGCAGCGCATCCCGCGGCTGCTCCCCTTCTTCGATCTTTCCTCCCGGGAACTCCCACTTTAAAGGCATGCTTTGGTGCCGTGTGCGCTGGCAGACAAGCACTTTCCCATCCTTCATGATCAGAGCTGCCACCACGCGTTTCATTGCCGCATCGTTGTTCTTGCTGGAAATGCTCCCAGGTTTTTCAGTCATCCCCGGTGCTTCTCCAGGCATTTTCCGACCAAGTCGGCGCAGTACTCGACGAGTTCGCGATCTTCGTTTCCAAAAGCGGCCAGGAAATGGCTGTCGATATCTAGTTCGCCGCGCACCTTTCCACCGGCAAATATGGGCACCACGATCTCGGATTTCGTCTCAATGGAACATGCCAGGTACCTGGGGTCTTTGCTGACATCATCCACCACAACCGTTTTGCCGGTTGAAGCCGCAGCTCCACAAATGCCTTGATTCAAAGGGATGCGCGTATGTGGTGTCATCGCACCTTCAAACGCCCCAAGAACCAGAATCGGAGCTTTCCCAGAAGCGCCGTCCTCGAGCATATAGAAGCCCACCCAGTTAAACTTCAGCTTGCGGTCGTGCAGGAGCCTGACGATGTGAGACATCAAATCCTGCGGCGACTTAGTTTTAGAAGCTAAAGCAGCTACCTCAGACTTCAGTTCCTCAGTCTTGGCTTCTTTAGGCATCGGCGATCTCCGATCAGCGCTGATCTTTCAGTTCGGCCACGTCAGTAATGCATCTTAGCCCTGCGGCTTGTGGAAAGTCCTGCGGATGAATCGCGGCGGCCAATGCGCGCAGACCATTTATCAGGGTCGGCGCCGGCGTATTCAGAAATTCGTCGCGAATACAGTACACGCGGCCATTTTTTGCCGCATCCGTAGTGGACCATTGGCGTTCGCGAATCAGCTTTGCCAGCGGGACGCGCTCGCCAGCACCACACCAGGCGGCGATCAGCACGTTTGGATCGGCGGCCACGACTGCTTCCGCTGGGATCTGCGCTCCGGGAGTTCCTACGAACTCGCCCCCGGCAGCCTCGACCAGTTCCGCCACCCAACTCTGCGAGGTGATGATGGGCTTACCCCACTCCTCGCAAAAAACACGAGGGCGTGCTTTGCCCCTTGTTTGTTCGCGAACGACTGAAATTTCATCTCGCATTTTCGCGATAATCTGTTCAGCGCACGCGGACGCGGCGAACATTCCAGCGATGGACACAATATCGGTGTAGATATCCGACAGGCTCCTCGGCGCTAATCCCAGAAACCGCGTGCCCGATTTCAGAATCTCCGCGACTGCCTTTTCCTGGTAGGGTACAGCCGCAATGACCAAGTCAGGTGCCGTCTTCGAAATCTGCTCCGCGTTTGCGGTCCACGAATCGGAAACAATAGCGATTCCGCGGCGACTAATCTCGGGACACACATCAGCGCAATATTTCGTGCAAGCGACAAGACAGTCCAACCTGCCGATTGCATCAAGAATGACAGTCGCGCTTGGCTGCAGCGAGACGACGCGGCGCGGAATGTGGGGTGAAAACATCCTGCCATGTTACAAGTGAGAGGGCCGCCCCAGCCACGCTATATCGGCACGTCGGTTGTCCGCACGCTACAATTCTCTCGATGTACTCGCCGCAACTCCTCGACCATTTCGAACATCCCCGTAATGCAGGAGAGATCACGAATCCTGACGCTTGGGCGCAGGTCGAAAACCCGGCCTGTGGTGATGTGCTGAAGCTCACATTCCGCCTCGTGGATGGCCGCATAGCGGATGTTCGCTTTCGTGCCAAAGGCTGCGTTCCGGCTATGGCCTGTGGCTCAGCGGTGACTGAGTTAGTAAAGGGAAAAACCATCGCAGAGGCCCGGGCATTGCGAACAGCCGAGGTCGTCGATGCGGTGGGAGGCTTGCCGGAGGCATCCTCGCACGCCAGCCATCTGGCGATTGACGCACTTGCTGCTGGATTGAGCGCTCTGAAGCCGGATTGCCGAAGCTAGAGCGGCGTTAAGCGTGCGGTGTCAAGCCGTCCGGCCAATAAACCGTCCAGCCTCGCTGACGAGCCGCTTTCTCCAAGTCGGGATTCGGATTTACGGCAAAGGCGTGGCCGGAAATCTTCAGCATGTCCAGGTCCCAGCGCGAGTTTCCAAAGGCTGCATCGGGCGTTGTGCGAATTACGTCTCGAATCGCCTTGGTCTTCCCGTCTCCGCTGGGGACCCGCACGAGCCGATCCGTGACAATTCCATTTTCCACCTGCACTGCCGCAGCGAGAATCCGGTCTGGGGAAATTCCGCAATACTTCATGCCTGCGCGAATTAGCCACAGGTTGCTGGAGGAAACTGCCCAGACGTCACTGCCGGACTGTTGCAATCGTCCTACCAGCTCGCGCATTTCCGGGAAAATTTGTCGGACAAGATTCTGTTCGAAGTACTCCGTCGCGGCCTTCTGTACCTCTGCCTCAGGGAGGCCGCGATGCATGGTCACCATTTCGCCGCACATCGTCTCTTCGTCCACTTTGCCGGCCTTGTAATCTGCGTAGCGCGAACGCGCCCAGCGCACAACGTCATCCGAGACCAGGTGACGCTTCAACTCCCAGTCGAAGAAGCCTTCGCCTGCATCGCCTGCCCAGAGTGTTCCGTCACAGTCAAAGACAGCGATTCTCGGTTGAAGTTGCAGAACTGAGTTGATGAATTCGGCGGCTTTTAGAGAAGTCGATGGAGTCACGATTGAGTCCGTCTTAAGTCTTTGGGCCCGGCGAGGGTGACTGAGACAACGCTGCATAGTCCTCTGGCGTGTCCACATTCAGGGTAACAGCGGGATCATCCACCTCGAGATATTGAATATGTTGCTGGTGCTGGTGCTCGATGTCACGGGCGCTTGCTGTTGCCGGAGCTTCGGAGAAAACTTGAATCATTTCCCTGTCAATCAGGAAAGGATGCCCGTGCTCACCCTGATATTCGGGAACGACCGACCATTTGTCGTGCATCCTCGTGGTAAACGCCTCGCAGAGCATTTGCAAAGTGGAAGAGCGGACGGGCGGGCGATCGACCAAGGTGACAATCGCCGCATCCCGGCCCCGGTTCAGCACCTCCTGCAGACCGATTTGAAGCGAACTGAACTGCCCGCGCTCGGGCGCGGGGTTCTTCACGAGGAATGCAGCGTTTGCATAAACGACGGGAGCGAGATTGGCAGCATTCTTGCCCGCGACAACGATCACCATATCAGAGAAATTGTTGAGGCACTCGATGGCAGCGGATAGAAAACTCTGCCCTGTTGCGGTGCCGGGAGGCCACGGCAGAAGTGCCTTATCCGCGCCCATGCGCGAGGACTCGCCCGCCGCAAGTATGACTCCACAAACACTGGACGCACCATTCATGAAGCGAAGATAACAGAAAGAAATCGCGAAGTCAGTGCGGGGTTCCGCCGCTCAGTTCGGTAGGACCAGGGAGAAGAAAGTTTTCGCCGATTACCTTGCGTCGCTAAGCGATGAGATCATTGCGATAGTTCGCGGTTATGTACTGAAGACTATTCCTGATTTTTCGAAATTTCGAGGTCGTCAGCTACAACGTCACTTTTCCCCAAGTGCGACTTGAACCAGCTCATGTGGGGCAAGGCACGTTCGGCGTGACGGCGCACGGCGATAAGCTCAGCCGTGATAGCAACCGCAATTTCCTCTGGAGTAATCGCTCCAATATCCAGACCCACAGGCGCGTGCACCCGTTCAAATAACTCCGGGGCGAGGCCTTCTTTCACCAGTTCGCGGAAAATGGTGACAGTTTTGCGCTTCGAGCCGATCATGCCGACGTAACATGCCTGGGTTTGCACAGCCCAGCGGAGGACACGCATGTCGTCGCGATGGCCGCGGGTCACGATCACAATGTACGCCGATTCGCTGGGAGACAGTTTGGCCATCGCCTGCTCGAAATCCTCCGCAATCACTTCCCTGGCGTCGGGAAAGCGTTCGCGATTGGCGTAAGCTTCGCGGTCATCAACCACGATTACGTCGAAACCCGCACTTTTTGCAATCCTGTAAAGATTTACTGATACGTGGCCTGCACCGAAAATATAAAGTAAGGCTGGAGGTAGCACGGGCTCGACGAAAACGTCCAGCGTCCCGCCGCAGACCAGGCCGGTGTCGTATTTGGGGTCTTGGTTCAGGTTGAAAGTCAAGCTGCGGGGTTTTTCACTTTCCATGACCTCGCGCGCGGCCTGCCAGACCTCCGCCTCGACGCACCCGCCGCCGATGGTTCCGGCAATCGATCCGTCGTCGCGCACCAGCATTTTTGCGGTTTCAAAGGAGGGGATCGAACCGCGTACATTTACGATGGTAGCCACCGCGCCGCGCCGGCCTTCCTGCCGCAGCTTGACTATCTCCTCGTAGATGTCCATAAGCAGACTTCATTATTCGATGCCCGGTCGGACAAGTCAAAAACTTTTAGCCGCGATGGCAAACCGCGGAACTCCACATTCGTACCCGGAAGCTGTAAGCTGTACGGTCTCTGGAGGATACAATGCTGCACTGGTCTGCAAACTGCCATGCCACCGCGGCAATATGCGCACTACTTCTGCTTGGCGGCTTTTGGCGCCCTGGGCAAGGCGGGGAGGTGGTTATGACGGTGGAGCACAATGTCCGCTTACAAGAGGAAGCAACACGGGCGACTATTGAAAGCTTCAACGAGACGTTCAACCAGCATAATGCGGACGCGCTGGCAGCGTTCTTGACCGAAGACACGGTTTTTGAGGATACGTCGCCCGCTCCCGATGGCCGCCGGGTCGAGGGCAGGGCCGCCGTCGTTGACTTCTGGCGTGGATGGTTCGCGCGCAATCCTGACGCGCGCTTTGAGGCTGAGGAAGTGATCATCAGCGGAAATCGGGCGGTAGTGCTCTGGGTTTATCGCAAGATGCGAAATGGACAGCCGTGGCATCTTCGCGGCGTCGATATCTTCACGGTGCGCGAGGGGAAGGTGGCCGCAAAGCTCGCGTATGTGAAAGGCTGAACTCGTCTTGATCCTTGGCTTGGAGATCATTTCATGAAAGCTGTTCGCATCCATGAATTCGGCGGGCCGGAGGTTCTCCGGCATGAAGATGTTCCTGATCCGCAACCACGCAAAGACCAGGTTTTGGTGCGAGTAAGAGCTTGTGCTATGAACCATCTCGACCTGTGGGTACGCAAGGGGCTGCCTGGCGTGAAGCTTCCACACATTCTAGG
>Ga0187780_10000223_pt1 | contig 43992 bp, 41 predicted proteins | sample 1015_Q2_SP10_20__FD_132429 | JGI IMG/M metagenome (GOLD analysis project Ga0187780, IMG submission 132429) | Tropical peat soil microbial communities from peatlands in Department of Meta, Colombia - 1015_Q2_SP10_20_MG | ecosystem: Environmental > Terrestrial > Soil > Wetlands > Peat | place...
ATCGTTTCAAGTTGAAACGATCACGGCTCTAAGTATTTGATGGGGCATAATTTTTTTGTAAACCGGTTTCCACTTTTCCGGATCATGCCCTCACGCCCCGAAGCTGACGCTCCAGCATTCTGGAACACGATTCGCCGCGAAAGCTAGCCCCCCGACGCCCGGATCGCGCTCCTGTGCGCGCTACTCCTTGAAGCGATAGCCGACACCGTAGAGCGTTTCGATCATATCGAATTCGTCGTCGCTTGCCTTGAACTTTTTGCGCAGCCGCTTGATGTGACTGTCGATGGTCCGGTCATCGACATAGACCTGGTCGTCGTAGGCCGCGTCCATCAAGGCGTTGCGGCTTTTCACGACCCCCGGCCGGCTCGCCAGCGCTTGCAGGATCAGGAATTCGGTCACGGTGAGCGTCACCGGCTCGTTCTTCCAGGTACAGGTATGGCGTTCCGGATCCATGCGCAGCTGCCCGCGCTCCAGCACCTTGCTGTCAGTCTCCTTCGGCACGACGCCGTCTTTCGCCGAGGAACGGCGCAACACGGCTTTGACGCGTTCGACCAGAAGCCGTTGCGAAAACGGTTTGCGGATGAAATCGTCCGCACCCATTTTCAGGCCGAAGAGTTCGTCGATCTCCTCGTCCTTCGAGGTGAGGAAGATCACCGGCAGATCGGATTTCTGCCGCAGCCGGCGCAACGTTTCCATGCCGTCCATACGCGGCATCTTGATATCGAGAATGGCGAGATCGGGCGGCGCGGTCTTGAAACCATCGAGCGCGGAAGCGCCGTCGGTGTAAGTGGTGATGCGATATCCTTCGGCCTCGAGCGCGATCGATACCGAGGTGAGGATATTGCGGTCGTCGTCGACGAGAGCGATTGTCGGCATGGCGGCCTTCTTGCATGAATCGGCCGCAGCCTTTTCAGCCCGGCCCCGTGATGACTTTGAATCCCCATGTGGGGGCGGAAGTGTGGCCAGACAAGGCAAAATCGGGGCAATTACGGGGGTGTGTTCCGTCGGCTAGAATGGATGGCCCCTTGAGAAAATGGGAACCATGGAGCCGTCGATGAACCCCGAACCGGCCGAAACCGGCCGAAACCGGCCCGAGGCGGACCGCCCGTTACCCGGCGCCATGCCCGATCGGCTGCCCGAAAACGCGCCTAGACCCGACTTCGACCCGAAAATCACCGCCAAAAACCTGTTGCGGACCGTCCGCGCCGGTGCGCTCGCGACGCTCGACCGCAATACCGGCCACCCCTTTGCATCTTTGGTCAATGTCGCGGCCGACAGCGACGGATCGCCGCTCATCCTTATTTCCAGGCTTTCCACCCACACCGCCAATCTCGAAAAGGACAGCCGCGCCTCGGTGCTCCTGGCCGCGACCGGCAAGGGCGACCCGCTCGCTTATCCCCGCCTGACCGTCATCGGCAGCTTTCGGCACGTTGCGCATAACGATGCCGACGACCCGCGCCTGCGGCGGCGTTTCCTCGCGCGCCATCCCAAGGCGGAGCACTATGCCGGCTTCGGCGATTTTTCTTTCTGGCGATTGGCGGTCGTTTCGGCGCATCTCAACGCCGGCTTCGCCCGCGCCGCCGACCTCACCGCCGCCGACCTGATGACCGATATTTCCGACGCGACGGATTTACTCCAGGCCGAAGCGAGCGCGGTCGCCCACATGAACGACGATCACGCCGAAGCCGTGCGGCTCTACGCGACGAAACTCCTTGGCGCCGAAGACGGACTTTGGCGTTTGACCGGACTCGACCCGGACGGCCTCGATCTTGCGTGCGGCGATGCGGCGTTGCGGCTGCAATTTCAACGGCGTGTGACGACGACTCAACAATTGCGCAAAGTGGTGAGCGACTTAGCGAGCAAAGCGCGTGAGCAATAGCAAAATGTGCCGGCCCGAATGCGGCTGCCGTCGTTGCACTGCAGCGATGGGAACGCGCCTGCGACAAAGCGGTTAACGCTTCGGACACGCTGGTCTTGCCCGCGGTCTTGCTGCGGTCTTATCAAATGGGTTGGCAGATATCTTGGCAGACGCTGAGCGGCCCGATATAGGGTCGCACATTCGCTGAGCGGGCAAGAACGAAGCCGGGGGGCCGCTCGCATAGCGCCGAAATCGGCCGAGAGTTCGGTCCGAAGGACGCGCCAAAGAAATACGCCCAAGAGGCGCAGCAGAAGCGGAGGCGAGAGTGCAGGAGACGGGCGTGAGGAACGGCGCATACGGCGCCGATAAATTCGGCTTTAGAGATCTCGCCAGCCTACATTGCAATTTGCCCGATACCCTCTTGGTGGAGCATGCGATCAGGAATGGCGAGGGCTCGCTGGTGCAAGGCGGCGCGTTCTGCGCCGAGACCGGCGTTCACACCGGCCGCAGCCCGAAAGACAAACACACCGTCGTTGACGCGCTGACCGAAAACACGGTGTGGTGGGACGGCAACCGCAAGCTCAGCCAGGCCAATTTTCAGCTCCTTTACGACGACATGATCGCGCATGCGCGCGGCAAGACGCTATATGCGCAGGATCTCTATGGCGGCGCCGATCCGAAATACCGGATAAAAACGCGCGTTTTCACTGAATTAGCCTGGCACTCTTTGTTCATTCGTCAATTGCTGATCCGTCCCAACGTTTTCGAACTCGCCGACTTCGTCCCCGAACTCACCATCGTCGATCTGCCGACGTTCAAGGGCGACCCCAAGCGTCACGGCGTGCGCAGCGACACGGTCATCGCCATCGACTTCACCAAGAAAATCGTCCTGATCGGCCACTCGTCCTATGCCGGCGAGATGAAGAAGTCGGTCTTCACCACGCTCAATTTCTATCTGCCGGCGCAAGGCGTGATGCCGATGCATTGCTCCGCCAATGTCGGCAAGTCCGGCGATGTTGCGCTGTTCTTCGGACTGTCCGGCACCGGCAAGACCACGCTGTCGGCGGACCCGAATCGAACGCTGATCGGCGACGACGAACATGGCTGGAGCGAGGACGGCGTGTTCAATTTCGAAGGCGGCTGCTACGCCAAATGCATCAAGCTTTCGGAAGAGGCCGAGCCGGAAATCTATGCCGCCACGAATCGCTTCGGCGCCGTGCTGGAAAATGTCGTCTTCGACCCGCAGACGCGCGTCTGCGATTTCGACAGCGACAAGCTGACCGAGAATACCCGCTCGGCCTATCCGATCGAATTCATGCCGCTTGCTTTGCCGACCGGCTGCGCCGGCCAGCCGAAGAACATCGTCTTCCTCACCGCCGACGCTTTCGGCGTGATGCCGCCGATCGCCAAGCTCACGCCGGCGCAAGCGATGTATCACTTCCTGTCCGGCTACACCGCCAAGGTCGCCGGCACGGAAAAGGGCCTGGTCGGCGTCGAACCGGAATTTTCAACCTGCTTCGCGGCGCCGTTTCTGCCGCGGCCGCCGGCGGAATACGGCAACCTGCTGCGCGACATGATCAAGAAGCACAATGTCGATTGCTGGCTTGTCAATTCCGGCTGGACCGGCGGTATTTACGGCGTCGGCCGGCGCATGCCGATCAAAGCGACGCGCGCGCTTGTCACTCGCGCGCTCGACGGCTCCTTGAAAAACGCGAGCTACCGCACCGATCCCTACTTCGGTTTCGCCGTGCCGACATCGGTGCCCGGTGTCGAGCCGCATCTGCTCTATCCGATGAAGACCTGGAAGGACAAAGCCGCCTTCGACGCCACCGCGCGCAAGCTCGTCGGCATGTTCCAGAACAACTTCGTTAAATACGAGCGGCATGTCGATGCCGAGGTCCGCGCCGCCGCGCCGGAGGTGCGGCTCGCGGCGGAGTGACGCCCGTAACCTTTTGCAAAAGCGGCCGGATTTTAGATCCGAGCTTAGGCTGGATCAGTTGAGATTGAGCCGGCAACACGCCATCGCCGGACTTGTTGCGTCCATCGACCTTACCCTGCCGCTGCAGCTTTTTTCGAGTTTGCTTGGCGCGCGATTACCAGCAGACCCACCGCCGCCAGCAGCCGCGCCATCCACAGACCCTGCGCCATCCGCACCACGCCTTACTGACCGGCGAGGCCGCCGCCGCGGCCTGGCTGATGGCGTTTCCACTGGCTGGCGCGGCTATTGACGATGAGGCCGCAGTCAACGCGACGCCAGTGGCGAGAACAGCCGCCAAAGCAACTTTCTTCATCGTAGCCTCCTTCGTTAAGGGCACCGGCCGTCTTCGGCGCTGTACGCTAAGGATGCGCGCCAAGCGTAACGCTGCACAATCACAACGCCGTGACACCCGGTCCATGCCTGCGCATGTCCGCCATGCCCTCGATAGCGAACTCAAGGGGACCGATTGGCCATATCGGCCCGGTGTTATTAACCCGGAAACTTCAGGATGCCGGCGTGGCTGCCACAAGATTCTCCAGCTTGGCGAGCACGGACGCGTCGTCCTCTTGATAGGGTATCACGGTGACGAGTCTATCATTTTCACTCATCAGATAAATGACGGCGGAATGATCCATCACGTAGCCGCCGTCATCCGTCGGAATTTTTTTGTAGTAGACGCGATATTCCTTGGCGATCTGCTCCGGCGTGCCCGTGAAGCCGCGAATGTGTCGGTCGAAAGACGACAAGTACGTATGCATCAGCTTCGGCGTATCCCGTTCCGGATCGATCGACACGAACACGTAGTTTAATTTTTCCGCATCCGGCCCGAGTTTTTTGATCCACCGCGACATATCCAGAAGCGTTGTCGGGCACACATCCGGACAAAAAGTGTAACCGAAATACATCGCATAGGGCTTTCCGGCGAGCGTCTTCTCCGTAACCGTCGCGCCGGTGTCGTCGACGACTGTAAACGGCCCGCCGATCCGAGCCGCGGCCGCGCCATGGCCCGCCCCGCCGAACGACACGACATAGAACACACCGAGCGCGGCCGCGGCAGAGCCGGTAAGACCGCAGATCGTTGTGAGAATCCAATCGCGCGCGCGCATCACTTCATCTCCATTTTGCCCATGCCGCGGCCCGATTTTTTGTCCTCCACGCCTCCCACGCCACCCATCTGATTCACGCCTCCCTTGCCGTCCTTCATCGCGCCCATCGCCTGGACCGGTATCGTGACCGAAATATTCCCGGCTTTCGCGAACGTAAGCGTCAGCGGGAAGGTTTCTCCGGCCGCAAGCGGCTTCTTCAACCCAATCAGCATCACGTGGTAGCCGCCGGGCTTAAGCGTCACGGACCCGCCCGCCGGAATGGGCAGGCCATCGGCGAGTTGACGCATTTGCATGACGCCGTCGACCACCGCCATTTCATGAACTCGGACCTGGGCGGCAACGTCAGACGACGCACCGGTGAGACGATCGGCGGCGCTCGTCTTGTTGTTCAGTGTCATATAGACGGCACCGGTCTGAGCGCCGGCGGGCGTCGCCCGGGCCCACGGCTGCTCGACGGCGATAGCGGAATCTTCGTTTCCTTGCGCGAGAGCGGCAGGCGCACCCGCGATCAACGCGGCGAATATGACGAGTTTGAACAAAGAGCGCATGAGTGTTTCTCCGAAAGCGCGTGAAGGACGTCTCCGCTGAAAGCGGAGCGAATTCGAGCGTCAGACGGAGAATGCTGGAGGAGCGCGCGGATCGCCGGTTGTGCGGCGGAATTGAGAAACAAAGGTCCCATCCCCAATGGGACCCAAAATTGCGGCGACAAAAACCCCAGCATAAGCTGGCAATGTTGTGGCTTCGCCGACCAGTGCATTATCAGTGGCGCTTTGAGCGGCGACAAAGCAGAACGGACATCGCGGTTCCGGGCTGGGCTTCTGCCGGTCGCCGTCGGGCACTGATCCTGAAGCAAAATGACAAATGACGGCGCTAGGCTGCTCTGGCGTCGCGAAAACCGACATGCCCAACCCGACGCTTGCCATAAGAGCTTGCATCGCCAGCGCATAGGCGATGCAAACAGCAACTACGCCGTTCGGCCGTCGAGAGCGTCTCGATTGTCGCATTTGTTTAACGGATAGCACCTATCGCCCGCGCGATACTGCCGATGGAATATTTTAACGCTGCACGGGGTTCACGTCGCGACCATGTTAACGCCAGTACTTTTACACGGAGGTAAAAATGCGCAAGTTGATCATCACGAGTATTGCTGCCGCAACTGCAGCGGCATCAGTAGCATTCGCGCAAATGGCGCCAACCAAGACGGGCGATTCCGCCAAGGGCAAAGTCCTCACGAACAGCGTTGGAATGACGCTGTACGTATTCGATAAGGATTCCGGCGGCAAATCCGCCTGCAACGGTCCGTGCGCCGGCAATTGGCCGCCGTTGATCGCAGCGGCAGGGGCAATGCCAATGGCCGACTACACGATCATCCCCCGCGACGATGGGAGCAAGCAGTGGGCCTATAAAGGCCGGCCGCTCTATACGTGGAAAAACGATGCAAAGCCGGGCGACATCACCGGCGACGGTTTCCTCAACGGCGCTTGGCATATCGCGCAGCCGTAGCGCGATCTGACGAACCAGCCGAAACAAGTGTCCGCTCGATTCGGATCGCCATGCAGAATCCGAATCGGGCGGATATCTCTGTATATGGTTCGAGAAAGCCTGGCGTCGCCACGGCTATCCAATCAGTAATCCTGAGCCACACGCGAGTGCGGGCTACACATCTTGCATTTCCCGTCCCGCACGCCGCGCCCAATTTTCCCAGGCGCGGTTGAGCGAGTAATCGTTCAGCCGCGCGACGATCATCTCGATCTCACCCGCGCTTAAGAACTTAATGTCGCCGAGCGCCATCGCCTGCATCTGCAGCTTGGCGGCGACTTCCAGATAAACGGAGACAAATACGGCGTGGCGCACCGTGCGGCCGACCACGGTGGCGCCGTGGCCGCGCATCAGCGTTGTCGGCCGCGCGCCGAGAAGCCTCGCCAGGTCGCGGCCCATCGCCATGTCGCCGACCAAGAGCGTCGTGTCGCCGAACTTGTCGCGCGAATCCCAAGTCGGCACCTCGTCGCCGATATGCGCGCACAAATGCAGAAACGGCTTGAGCTTCTTGCCGGTGACTCCAAACGGAATGACGCTCGGCGAATGATTGTGCACGACCGCGTGCACGTCGGGCCGCGCTTCATAGATCGCGCCGTGAATGAAGCGCTCCATGTAGGGCGCCGGGGCATCGTTGTCGATCGCGGTGCCGTCGAGCGTGTATTCGACGATGTCGCCGCGCTCGATGCGCTCGGGCGCACGCGCCCGCGAGAGCAGATAATGCTGCGGATTGTCGGGATGCCGCGCGCTGACATGACCGAAGGAATCGACGATTCCCTCATTGGCCAGAATGCGGTTGGCCGTGACCAATTCTTCGAAAATGAAATCGAGCTTGCTCATTGTGCGCCTCCTCGCCAGGCGCACTTGTAGCGGCAGCAGGTCGCGGGACTCAACCGCCAATCTGCGCTATGCCATCTGCCGCAAACGCGGTCGTGCAAAAGCGGTCATGTAAAAGCGGTCTGGCGACGGCCGCCGGCCGCCGCGATCTTGAGGGGGTTACGGATGCTGCGGCGCTCGACACTCATCGCATCGCTCGGCGCCATCGCGGTCTTCGGCGCCGCGGCAGCCACTAGCGCGGCCGTGGGCGCGGCCGATTTCCCGGACCGCCCGATACGGGTCATCGTCGCGGTGCCGGCCGGCGGCGGCGTCGACACCGTGACGCGGCTCGTCACCGACAAAATGCGCCAGCCGCTCGGCCAGCCGCTCATCGTCGAAAATAAAGCCGGCGTCAGCGGCAGCCTCGCCGCCGAAACCGTATACGGCGCGGAGCCGGACGGCTACACGCTGCTGGCCTCGCAGCCGGCGCCGATCACGACCAACAAGTTCCTCTACAAATCGCTCAATTACGATCCGGCGCAGCTCGTGCCCGTGGCGATCATGTCGCACATTCCCAATGTCGTCCTGGTGCGCAAGGATTTCCCGGCGCAAACGATGCAGGACCTGATCGCCTATGCCAGGGCGAATCCCGGCAAGATCAATTATGCCTCGCAGGGCATCGGCACCACTTCGCACACGACCGCCGAGCTGTTTCAGGCCATTACGCATACCAAGCTTACGCACGTGCCGTACAAGGGCACCGCGCCGGCTGTCAACGATCTGCTCGCCGGCAATGTCGATCTGATGTTCAACGAGCTCGCCACTTCGATTGAGCTGCACAAATCCGGACGCGCGCGCATCCTCGCCGTGACGGTCAAGGATCGCGTCCCTTCGCTGCCGGATATTCCGACGCTGGAAGAAGTGGGCGTGCACGGCTGCATTTCCGACACTTGGCATGCCTTGACCGCGCCGCCGAAAACCCCGCCGGAGATCGTCGCCAAGCTCAATGCCGCCGCGAATGCGGCGATGCGCGACCCGGTTCTCCTAGAGCGTTTCAAAGAGCTCAGCATCAGCGCCGGTGGCGGCACGCCGGCCGAGATCGCCGCCTTCGTCAAGGAAGAGACGGAGCGTTGGGGCAACGTGATCCGCGAGGCCGGCATCGAGCCCGAATAAACCGATTGGGCTGAAGCGAGCCGGCCGCCGCGCTTCCCGGTTGCGCGGCAGGACGGCGCTGGCACAATAGCGGCTCATGAAAGGGCGGCAATGAAAGTCCTCATCGCGGGCGGCGGCATCGGCGGGCTCACCGCCGCCTTGATGCTGCACGCGCGCGGCCTGAATTGCGAAATCTGCGAACAGTCCGACCAGATCCGCGAACTCGGCGTCGGCATCAACACGCTGCCCCACGCGATCAAAGAACTCGCCGCGCTCGGGCTTTTGCAGCGGCTCGACGAAGTCGGCATCCGAACCTACGAGCTGTTCTATACCAACCGCTTCGGCCAGGAGATTTGGCGCGAGCCGCGCGGGCTCGATGCCGGCTACGACGTGCCGCAATTTTCGATTCATCGCGGACGCCTGCAGGGCGTCATCCACGAGGCGGTCTCCGCACGGCTCGGCGAGAAGCGCATCCCTACCGGCCATCGGCTCGGCGCCTTCCGTCAGGACGAGGCCGGCGTGACTGCCTATTTATTCGACCGCGCCGGCTCCCATCGCGCCACCGCGCACGGCGACGTTCTGGTCGGCGCCGACGGCATTCATTCTACGGTGCGGCAAATGCTGTTCCCGGACGAAGGTCCGGCGCGCTGGAACGGCGCCATGCTCTGGCGCGGCGCCGCCGACTGGCCGCGGTTCCTGACCGGGCGCTCCATGATCGTGGCCGGCGGCATGGCGGCCAAGCTCGTCGTCTATCCGATCGGCGAAAGCGCCGACGGCGGGCGGCGGCTGACCAATTGGGCCGTGGTCGCCAAGATCGGCAACGGCGAAACGCCGCCGCCGCGCAAGGAGGACTGGTCGCGGCCCGGCCGGATGGAGGATCTCGCTCCGCATATCCGGCGCTTCGCGCTCAGCCATGTCGACGCCCAAGCGCTGATCGCGGCGACGCCGGGATTTTGGGAATATCCGATGTGCGATCGCGATCCCTTGCCGCGCTGGTCGTTCGGCCGCGTCACGCTGCTCGGCGACGCCGCGCATCCGATGTACCCGGTCGGCTCGAACGGCGCCTCGCAGGCGATTCTCGATGCGCGTGCGCTCGCTGATCAATTGGTCGCGACCGAACACCCGGCGCAGGCGCTTTGGGCCTACGAACGCGAACGGCTGCCGCCGACGGCGCAAATCGTGCGCATGAACAGAAGCGGCGGGCCCGAAGGCGTGATCGACGCCGTCGAGGCGCGCGCGCCGGAAGGGTTCGAGGATATCGACGCCGTGCTTTCCTATGAGGAACGCAAGGCCATCGTGCGCGGCTATGCGGCGACCGCGGGCTTTGCGCGCGAACAGGTCAATGCCGCGCCGGGTGGAGCCGTTGGCGGCGGCCGTTAACGGACTTTCGGCGCGCCTGGAACAAAGGCTCCGCGGCCATTGTCTTCAGGAAATACCAGGCTCAATATCGCCGTATCATCGCAACCACGGATAGCGCGAGAGAGTCCCGCCATGACGCAGCATCGCTCGGATCAAGTCGTCAATGACATCGCCGCCCGCTATTTTTTGGTTCTCGGCGCAGCCGCCGCGGACTTGTGGGGCGAGTTGCCGCAGGAATTGCAGCATCGGCTGTTCGAGCGGGCCGTCGTGCTCGGTCACCAAGGCGAAGAGGACGAGAGCCTGCGCGAGCAATTGGCCAAATTCCTGCACGATCACCACGAGCGGACCTTGGCGCGCTGAGCGGATCGATCATGCCGAAACATCAGGACGAGCCCGAGCGGCCGCGCCACGAACCGGAAATCATCCCGCCGGAGCGGCATTCGCGGCGCGGCTCGGCTTGGCAGCCCAACGGATACACCCAATATGGCGGCCAGCGCATCTATATCACGCGCATGGGGCCGCTCGGTTTTGCGCTTCTTGTATTGATCGTCGGACTGTTCGGCGGCGTCTTGCTCTTGGCGCTGGTCGGCGCGGCGCTGATCTGGATTCCCATCGCCGCTGTGCTCGTGGTTATCGCCGCGATTTCCGCGCTGCTTCGCCGGCTCTGAATCATCTTCCCGGACAGGCCTGCCTTACCTTTGATCCCCGGTAGAAAGCAACGACTGGTTTCCGGAAAAAATCTTGCTTAAATAAGAGACTAAGGTGCCCATGAAGCGAAAGATCATTTCGCCTCGGATGGGCGGCATTACCGAACGTTAACCTTGGCTCGCCGGCGCAGCCGTGGGATGCGTAATTGCCACCACAGCGGCTCGGCCGCCCGCGTAACGCAAAGCATCGAGCAAGATCAACGGGATCGAATGGCGGCGTTAATGGCATTCTATCATGACCTTAATGAACTTTAATCCGGCAGCCATTTGAATGCGAACTGCGCTGGAATAAAGTCCCGGCTTGCACGTTAGAAACGTTAGGAAAAACAGCTATAGCTGGATCATGGGGATGTGGATGACCGGGCGCAATTCCCGGCGGATTTTTTTCGCAGTCGTCGGGATCGCGCTGGCGTCCTTGGCGGTGGTCGTCATTTTTTGGCGCCACACCAGTTCGCAAGCCGCCCCGACTGCGGGCCCGCCCGCCGTGCCGGTCACCGCCGCCACTGCGGTAACGCGCGATGTGCCGATCTATTACGACGCGCTCGGTACGGTTCAAGCGCTCAACACCGTCGCCATCCGGGCTCAGGTCAGCGGCCAGATCGTCTCCATCGACTTCCGCCAAGGCCAGGATGTCCGCCGGGGCGACGTGCTCGCCAAGATCGACCCGGCGCCGTTCAAGGCCGCGCTCGATCAGGCGGTCGCCAAAAAAAGCGAAGACGAGGCTCAGTTGATCGACGCGCAAAAGGATCTGGCGCGTTTCAAGGCGCTCGTGCTCAAGGATTTCGAGACGCAGCAAAACGTCGACGCCCAGCAGGCTAAAGTCGACCAAACCAAAGCGACGATCGACGCCGACCAGGCGGCCATCGACGCGGCGCAGACCCAGCTCAATTACGCAACCATTACTGCGCCGATCGACGGCGTGGTCGGATTCCGCCAAGTCGACATCGGCAATATCGTGCACCCCAACGACACAAGTCCGCTGACCGTGCTCACGCAGATCAAGCCGAGCACGGTCATTTTCACTCTGCCGCAAGCCGATCTCGGGCCGGTGCGCGAGGCGATGTTGCACGGTACCGTTTCGGTCTTGGCTTTCGACCAAGACGACAAAACGCAGCTCGCCGAAGGCAAACTCCTTCTGATCAACAATCAAATCGACCAAACCACCAGCACGATTCAGCTCAAGGCTGAATTTCCCAACGCGGACGAGCGGCTGTGGCCAGGCGAGTTCGTGCATGCCCGCATCCTGATCACCACGCGCAAGGACGCGGTCACGATTCCGGCCGTCGCGCTCCAGCGCGGACCGGACGGTTATTATGTGTGGGTAATCAAGCCCGATAATACCGTGGAGCAGCGGCCGATCGATGGGATGACGGTCGACGAGGATACCGCGATCGCCATCAAAGGGCTCGCTGTCGGCGAGACCGTCGTCGTCGAAGGCCAATCCCGCTTGGATGTCGGGACCCATGTCGCGATCCGCTCGCCGGCGCCGGCCACCGAGCAACCGGCGGACAAGTCCTGATGAATTTCTCGGAAGTCTTCATCCGCCGGCCGATCGCCACATCGTTGTTGATGGCTGCGCTTGCGCTCGTCGGCCTTGTCGCTTTTCCCCTATTGCCGGTCGCTCCCTTGCCGCAGGTCGATTTCCCGACCATCCAGGTTACCGCGACGGTACCCGGCGCCAGCCCCGAAACAATGGCGGCGACGGTCGCCACCCCGCTTGAACGCCAGTTCGGACAGATTGCCGGCGTCACCCAAATGAGCTCGGTGAGTTCGCTCGGCTCTACGGTCGTGACGCTGCAGTTCGATCTCAATCGCAATATCGACGGCGCCGCGCAGGATGTTCAGGCCGCGATCACTGCCGCGGGCCCGCAGCTTCCCAAGAATCTTTCCACGCCGCCGACTTACCGCAAGGTCAATCCGGCGGACTCGCCGATGCTGATCATCGCGGCGAATTCGCAGACGATCCCTCTGACCAAGGTCGACGATTTTGCCGAGAACGTCGTGGCGCAGCAGATTTCGCAGATCGCCGGCGTTGCTCAGGTCGTCATCGGCGGTCAGCAGCGGCCCGCCATTCGCGTGCAGGTCGATCCGGCAAAGCTGACGGCGCGCCAATTGACGCTCGAAGACGTCCGCAACGCGCTGACCAACGCCACGACCGATGCGGCCAAGGGAACGCTGCTCGGCAAGCAACAGAGCTTCACGATCTCCGACAACGATCAATTGATCGAGCCGGATGACTATAACAACGTCATCATCAGCTACCGTAACGGCGCGCCGGTTCGTGTCAGCGACGTCGGCCGGGCGATCGCGGGCCCGCAGGATGTGACGCTCGGCGCGTTGCACCGCGATCAAACGGCCGTCGTCCTACTCGTCTTCAAGCAGCCAGGCGCTAACGTCATCGACACCGTCGACAACATCAAAGCCGCTTTGGCGCAGATGCATTCGCTGATCCCGCCGGGCATTCATCTGACGACGATCGTCGATCGCACGCAGACCATTCGAGCCTCGGTCAAGGACGTCGAATACACGCTGCTGTTGTCGTGCGTGCTCGTCGTCCTGATCATCCTTTTGTTCCTGCGCAGCCTGCACGCCACGCTCATTCCGGCCGCCGCGGTGCCGCTGTCGCTGCTCGGCGCGATCGCCTTCATCTATCTCGCCGGTTTCAGCCTGGATAATCTATCGCTGATGGCGTTGACGATCTCGGTCGGCTTCGTGGTCGACGACGCCATCGTCGTGGTCGAGAATATTTTCCGGCATTTGGAAGCCGGCACGACGCCCTTGCAATCGGCGATCAAAGGCGCGCGCGAGATCGGCTTCACCGTTCTTTCAATCAGTATTTCGCTGATCGCGGTGTTCATTCCGCTTTTGTTGATGAGCGGCATTGTCGGACGGCTGTTCCATGAGTTTGCCATTACCGTCACCGCCGCGATCATCGTGTCGGTTTTCGTTTCGCTGACATTGACGCCGATGTTGTGTTCGCGGTTTCTGGTCAGCGAACACGACCGTCAGCACGGCCGGCTCTATCGGATCATCGAATGGGGCTTCGATGTGGTTCTCGACGCCTACCGGCGCGCGCTTGACGTTGCGTTGCGGCACCAGTTCACGACGCTGCTGGTATTTATCGCGACGCTCGTGGTCACCGGCGTGCTGTTCGTGACAATGCCGAAGGGCTTCTTCCCGACCCAGGACATCGGCATGATCCTGGGCATATCCGAAGCCGGGCAGGACGTCTCGCCGCAAAAGATGCAAGAGATCCAGGGGCAGCTTTCCGATGTCATCGCGCGGGATCACGATGTCGCCGATTTCGCCTCGTTCTTCGGGCCGAGCTACGGCAACACGCAGAACACCGGCCGCTTCATTATCGGATTGAAACTGCGCGACGATCGCACGGCGTCGGCATCCCAGATCATCGATCGGCTGCGCCCGAAGCTTGCTCAAATCCCCGGCGTGCGGCTGTTTCTGCAGCCGGCGCAAGACATCACGGTCGGCGGCCGTATCGCGCGCGGCCAGTTCCAATATGTCATGCAGGATCCCGACCTGCGTGAGCTCAATACCTGGGCACCGCGCTTGACGGCGAAGCTCAAGACGCTGCCGGAATTGGCCGACGTGGCGACCGACGCGCAAAATGCGGCGCCGCAGCTCGCCATCACGATCAATCGCGACGCGGCCGCGCGCTTCGGCATCCAGCCGGCGCTTATCGACGCCACGCTCAACGACGCCTTCGGCCAAAATCAGGTGACGCAATATTTCACCAATAACTCCTACTATGTCGTCTTGGAAGTGCTGCCGCAATTACAAGGCAATTTGCAAACGCTCAATCAGCTCTACATTAGGGCGCCGGCCACCGGCCAGCTCGTTCCGCTCTCGACATTGGTCAATGTCGACAACGCGCATATCGGGCCGCTGCTGGTCGCGCATTCGGGGCAATTCCCCGCGGTGACGCTGACATTCAATTTGCCTCCCGGTGTGGCGCTCGGTCAGGCGGTCGACGCCATCCAAAAAGCCGCGGCGGAAATCGGAATGCCGCAGTCGCTCATCGGAACCTTCCAGGGCAACGCACAGGCCTTCCAGGCGGCGCTATCGAACGAGCCGGTCCTTATCGCGGCCGCGCTCGTGGTCGTCTACGTCATTCTCGGCGTGCTCTACGAAAGCTACATTCATCCGCTGACCATCCTGTCGACCTTGCCGTCGGCGGGAATCGGCGCCCTGCTTGCCTTGTCGATCGGCGGCTTCGATCTGTCGGTCATCGGCATCATCGGCATTATCCTGCTCATCGGCATTGTGAAGAAGAACGGCATCATGCTCGTCGATTTCGCCATCAATCGCGAGCGCGCTGGATTGGCGCCGCGCGAGGCGATACGGCAGGCTTGTTTGCTGCGGTTCCGCCCGATCGTGATGACGACCATGACGGCGCTATTGAGCGGCTTGCCGCTGATGCTGGGACATGGAGCCGGTTCCGAATTGCGTCAGCCGCTCGGCTATTCGATGGTCGGCGGTCTTGCGCTCAGCCAGCTGTTGACGCTGTTCACGACGCCGGTGATCTATCTTTACCTCGATCGGTTCCAGGCTTGGCTGAGCGGCGAAAAAGGCGAGCATCAAGCGGCAGAAGAATCGCTGCCGCTTGCCGCGGAATAAATTTCGCGCCGCGCGGTTCCAAAAATCTTCAAAAATATTTGGTCGGAACTTCCGCGAAAGTAGACTGTTACGCGGAACGCGCTCTATCGTTCTCGCGTTTCTCCTCGTTACCTGAAGAAAGAAAGAGAGGAGAAGATGATGAAGAAACTTGCGCTCGGCATCGCTACAGCAGTGCTTCTAGCAACAGCGGCTGCACCGGCCATGGCGCAGGTCGGATTCTACGCCGGCCCGGGCGGCGTAGGCATCGATCTTGGTGCGCCCCGCCCGTACTACTATAACGACTGCGGCTACAACGGCTGCGGCGGAGGTTATTACGATTATTATGGCGGGCCGAATGTCGTCATCGGCGACGGTTGGAACGACGGATGGCGTGGTGACGGCTGGCATGGCGGTCACCCTCACGTTCACGCGCACCGCTAGCGCTGTCGCGTGACTGTCGGAAAAGGGCTCCCGAAAGGGGGCCCTTTTTACTGCGGCTTCGCGTGCCTCATTGTCCCGGCGGACGAAAGTCGATCTTCCTTTTGGTGGCCTGATCCATCTCCTCCGCCGTCAGAAGCACGATCGTCTTGCTCGCTAAAAAGCCGGTTTGATTCGCTGCAAGCGAAGCGGCGGCGGCGGAAACATTATCGGGAAGATCGACGATGATATAGACGTCGACGTCGCCAAAGGCGAAGTAGACCGTCTCCAGCTTTCCTCCCGCGCTTTCAACCGTTTTCGCGATGGCGGCGCGGCGTCCCGAGCCTCCTTCGCGGGCTAGACCCTTTGCTCCTTGGGTGGTGTAGCGCGCTTCAACCAGATATTTGGGCATAGGAGTTCCCTCATGGAACGTGGCTGCTGCTTGGAGGAAACGCTTTCGCCGGTGTCCAGGCGACAGCGTGCGCTACTACAACCCCTTCTTAATGCCAGTTGCGGCGCACAATCTCCAGGAACACACCAGATTGTGAAGCAAACTTAGTAGCGGGCCTGAGCGTTCCCTAATGCATGAGGAGCGGTGAAATGCCATGATCGCCGGACGAAAGCATGATCGGGCAAACGATCCGGAATAAAAAACCGGAAAAGCGATCATGCCTTAAAAAGACTGGGCTCGGGCGCCTCGCGGCCCTCCGGCCGGATGCGCGCCTGAACCGAAAGGTCGGGAGGAGCGCTTATGACGAATTCGCATATTCTTCTCGGCGCGGGCACAAGCGCCATTCGGCCTGTCGTTCGCCGCATCTCGCCGTCGGACCTTTACGATTCGCTCGCGCGCGGCGTCGACGATTTCCTCGCCATGCCGAGCCACGCGATTTTTCTTTGCGTAATCTATCCGATGCTCGGCATTTTTCTCATCGCTTTGACATTGGGAAATTCGCTGCTGCCTTTGGCGTTTCCGATCGCCGCCGGCTTCGCGCTGGTCGGGCCGCTTGCCGCGATCGGTCTTTATGAATTGAGCAGGCGCCGCGAAACCGGCCTCGACACATCGTCGGAACATGCTTTGAACGTAGTGCATTCGCCGTCGCTCGGCTCTATTATTGTGCTCGGGCTTTTGCTGATGGCGATTTTTCTGATTTGGCTCGTGGTCGCAGAAGCGCTTTACATCGCCAATTTCGGCTATGCGCCGCCGCCGCCGCTCGTACAATTCCTCGGCAATATACTGACCACGCCCGCCGGATGGCGGCTCATCGCCGTCGGCACCGGCGTCGGCTTCCTGTTCGCCGTGCTTGTGCTCACGATCAGCGCCATTTCGTTCCCGCTGTTGCTCGATCGTGACGTCGGCGCCGCGGTCGCGGTCTATACCTCGGTCAGGGTGGCGGCGGCGAACCCCCTCACCATGGCGTTGTGGGGACTGATCGTGGCGGCGCTGCTCGTGGTCGGCTCTATCCCGTTCTTCCTCGGTCTTACGGTGGTTATGCCGGTGCTCGGCCATGCGACCTGGCACCTCTACCGGCGGGCCGTCGAGCCGGATGCCAATCCGCACCTGGAATATATACCGCGAGAGCGGCCGCACCGCTCGGCCGCGGATTTCCCGGCTGCGCTATTCCCGACGCGCGAAGCGCGGAAATAGTACGGGGCTCGCTTTCGAGCGGCTTTCCATTCCACCTCTCGCGTTTTGCTTTGCCCACGGTTTGTCAGGGCATGCGGCAGAGGCCTATCATGCCGCGGAGAACGGACGCCAAACCGGTTCCTAGTCCATGCTCGATCTGGGCCTGAGCTTCCTCGGCAGTGTCGCCCGCGACCCGAACGCCCTCGCAATCGCCGATGGCGATCTGCGCCTGACCTATGCGCAATGGTACCGGCGCATTTCGGCGCTCGTCGCCGGCTTCGATGCGCTGGGCCTCAAGCCCGGCGATCATCTCGTCACAGCGCTGCAGAATCGCTGGGAGGCCGCCAGCTTGCATTGGGCCTGCCAATTCGCCGGCCTCATTGTCACGCCCGTCAACTGGCGCTCGACGGCAAGCGAGCTCGATTTCTTCCTGGACGATAGCGAAGCCAAGGCGCTTGCCTACGAGGAGGCATCCGCCAATGCGGTGGCCGGATCGATGCTGGGGCTAAAACTGCCGCGAATCGCGGTTGACGCCGCGGTGCCGGGAGAGGAACGCTTCGCCGCGCTCGCGGCACTCGCTGCGCCCGATGCGGTGCCGCGCGCGGACGCCGAGGCCTGGTCGGTGATGCTCTACACGTCCGGCACGACCGCGCGGCCCAAGGGCGTGCCGCGCCGTCAGCGCGCCGAACGCGCCGCCGCGCTCGCCCATGTCGCGCAAAATCTTTATCGCCGCGGCGAGCGCACGCTTGGGGTCATGCCGCTCTATCACACGATGGGCGTGCGTTCGCTCCTTGCCATGTCGCTCGTCGGCGGCGCGTTTATCTGCCTGCGCTGCTTCGATGCCGCCGAAGCTTTGCGTTTGATCTCGACCGAGCGCGTGACCAATCTTTATCTGGTGCCGACGCTCTATCACGATCTCGTGCATCATCCGTCATTCGCGACCAGCGATGTCGGCGCGGTGCGTAAGCTAGGCTTCGCTGGTGCGCCGATGACCGATGGCCTTTTGAAGAAACTCGAAGCGGCTTTCCATCCTGATTTGTTCGTCAACCATTACGGCTCGTCGGAGGTCTACACTTTCACCATCGACCAGAGTGCGCCCGCCAAGCCCGGCTCGGCCGGCCGCGCCGGCATCAACCAGACGGTGCGGGTGGTGAAGCTCGGCGCCAAGTCGGTCGACGAGCGTGCCGCGATCGGCGAGGAAGGAGAGATCATCGCGCTTCTTGCCAGCGACGAATCCTTCGAGGGCTATTGGCGCCGTCCCGACGCCGACGCCAAGGCGCTCCGCCAGGGCTGGTATTTTACGGGCGACACCGGCTTCGTCGACGGCGACGGCGATATTTTCGTTACCGGCCGCGCCGACGACATGATCATCACCGGCGGCGAAAACGTCTCGCCGGTCGAAATCGAGTCGTGCCTGTCGCTCCACGCAGCCGTGTCGGAAGTCGCCGTCGTCGGTCTACCCGACGAGCGCTGGGGTAAGATCGTCACCGCTTTCGTCAGGCGCCGCGCTGCGATCGAGCCCGAGGAGCTCGATGCGTTCTGCCGCGCCTCGGGCTTGGCGAATTTCAAACGACCCAGGCGTTATATTTTTGTCGCCGAAATTCCGAAATCGCCGGTCGGCAAGCTCCTTCGCCGCAAGCTCGCCGCGGGCGAATATACGGCGGAACCGGCCGAAGCCGCCAGCGGCGCGCGCGAACGCGATACGGCTGCGTGAATCCGATGGCATGAACCCAACGGCATGAACCTAGCGACATGAGCAGTGCGCCGATGACCGTTATTTCCGATCCGCGTTTACAGAAACTCGACGGTTTTCGCGTCGAGATCGAGCCACAGCGCGAGCGCGCCGATATCGTGCTCGACCGGCCGCCGCTCAACGTCATCGAAATGGTGCAACGCGAGGAGCTGCGTCTTTGTTTCGAAGCGCTCGACGCGGATGCGCGCGTGCGCGTCATCGTGCTGCGGGCGGTAGGTGAGCATTTTTCCTCCGGCGGCAATATCGCGGGTTTCCTGCAAGCCTCGCCCGAACACGTCGCGAAGCTCGCTTGGAACATCGCCGCGCCGGCGCGCTGCGCGAAACCCGTGATTGCCGCCAATCGCGGCTATTGCTTCGGCGTCGGCTTCGAAATTTCGCTCGCTTGCGATTTTCGCATCGCTTCGGAGACCTGCCTCTACGCGCTGCCGGAACAGCGGCTCGGCCAGATCCCAGGCTCGGGCGGCTCGGCGCGGTTGCAAAAGATCATCGGTATCACGCGCACCAAGGACGTCGTGATGCGCTCCAAGCGCATTCCGGCAAAGCAAGCCTACGACTGGGGCATCGCGACCGAGTGCGTTCCCGACGCGCAACTCGAAGCGGCGACCGATGCTTTAGCCGAGGAGCTGCGCGGCTTCTCGCCGCTCGCCCAGCGCACGGCCAAGACGCTTCTGAACGCGACCGAAGACACCAATCTGCAAGCCGCCATCGAACTGGAAGGGCATTGTTACAGCCGCTTGCGCCAGTCCGACGATTTCCGCGAAGGCGTCGAGGCGTTTCACGCTAAACGCAAGCCGAAGTTCCGCGGGATGTAGATCGCCCGCCGGTTTTACGCTAATTTGTGCCGCAAAAAATCCAATTTGGAAGGCACCGAGACATCCCGCCATGAAGCTCACCCCCACGCAACTGAAAGAGTTCGACGAGCAAGGCTATTTGTTCTTCCCGAACTGTTTCGGCGAAGAGGAAATCGCGCTCCTACGCGATGACGCCGAAGCGATCCTCAAACTCGACCGCCAGGAAGTCTGGCGCGAGAAAACGGGTGCGCCGCGCACCGCCTTCGCTGCGCATACGTTCAACGAGACGTTCCGCCTGCTCGCCTGCCATCCGCGGCTGGTCGAGCCGTTGCGCCAGATCTTCGGGGAAGACGTCTACGTGCATCAGTTCAAGCTCAACGCCAAGGCGGCTTTCGAAGGCGATGTCTGGCAGTGGCATCAGGACTACGGCACCTGGGCGCGCGACGACGGCATGCCCGAGCCGCGCGCCATGAATATCGCCGTGTTCCTCACGAGGTGATGCCGATCAACGGCGCGCTGATGCTGATCCCGAAGAGTCATAAGCAAGGCGTGCTCGCCGCCGGACACGACACGCTCACCACGTCATACCCGTTGTGGACGCTGGACAAGGAAACCGTGACGCGGCTCGCCGCCGAAGGCGGCATCGTGGCGCCGACCGGCAAGCCCGGCTCGGTCTTGATGTTCCACGGCAATCTCGTTCATGCCTCGCCGCCGAACATCACGCCGTTTCCGCGCAAGATCGTTTACTTGACGCTGTGCGCGGTCTCCAACCACATCACCAAATTCACGCGGCCGGAGTGGATCGCGCACCGTGACTTCACGCCGATCGTGCCGGTCGCCGACGACGCCCTGCTTGCCTATGCGCGCGCACACCGGGTAGCGGCGGAGTAGCCGACGACAATGAACCTGCAATCGCTGCTTGCCGCGCGCGTCGAAGCGGGAAAGCCGGTCCGCGTCGGCCTGATCGGCGCCGGAAAATTCGGCTCGATGTTTCTCGCCCAAGTGCCCTCGATCGGCGGGCTTGAAATCGCGCTGATTTGCGACCGCGACGTCGATCGCGCCAAAGCCGCCTGCCGCACCGTCGGCTGGGACGCGGGCCGCATCGCGCGCACGCGATTTGCCGAACGCGGTCGCGACGCTTGCATCGACGAGCACATCGAGGTCGTGATCGAGGCGACCGGCGATCCGGCTGCGGGCATTACGCACGCGCTTGCCGCGATCGCTGCGCGTAAGCCCATCGTCATGGTCAATGTCGAGGCCGACGCGCTTGCCGGCGCCTTCCTCGCCCGCAAGGCGCGCGAAGCCGGCGTCATCTATTCGCTCGCCTATGGCGATCAGCCGGCGCTCATCGCAGAAATGGTCGATTGGGCGCGCTCGGCCGGTTTTGTCGTCGCCGCCGCCGGCAAGGGCACCAAATATTTGCCGGCCTATCACGCGGTCACGCCCGACGGCGTATGGGAGCATTACGGTCTCACCGCGGAGGAGGCCAAACAAGCCGGTATGAATTCGCAGATGTTCAATTCGTTTCTGGACGGCACCAAATCGGCGATCGAGATGGCGGCAGTCGCCAATGCCTGCGATCTCGACGTGCCGCATGACGGCCTTTTCTTCCCGCCATGCGGCGCGGACGCGCTCGCAAGCGTATTGCGGCCGAAAGCGCTGGGCGGCGTCCTGGAGCGCGACGGTATGGTGGAAGTGGTTTCCTCCCTTGAGCGCGACGGAAGCCCGGTCGAGCGCGACCTGCGCTGGGGCGTCTATGTCGTGCTCAAGGCGGCGAACGATTATGCGGCGGCCTGCTTTAAGCAATATGGGCTGCCGACCGACGCGAGCGGGCGCTATGCGGCGATGTACAAGCCCTATCATCTGATCGGGCTCGAACTGTCGATTTCGGTGCTCAACGCCACACTGCGCGGCGAACCGACCGGATGCTGCCGGACCTGGCGCGGCGACGCGGTCGCAGTCGCCAAGCGCGCCTTGAAAGCCGGCGCAACGCTCGACGGCGAAGGTGGCTACACCGTTTTCGCCAAGCTCATTCCGGCGGCGCGGAGTCTCGCGCTCGGCGGCTTGCCGATCGGACTGGCCCATCACGTCAAGCTGACGCGCGATGTTGCCAAAGGCGAGATTTTGACGGCGTCCGATGTGGCGCTCGACGGCGGCGAGGAAGCCGTCCGTATCCGCCGCGAAATGGAACGGCAGGCGACCCAGGATTCGCGATCAGTCGCGGCCGAATAGTCGTGGGGATACTTGCAGCAGCGCTTCTGATTGCGCTTGCCCCCTCCCCGGCGCGCTTCGCACGTCGACTCTTCCCCTTTCAGGGGAGGAAAAACGACTATTCTCACTCGGCCGCGAGCTGCGGCGGCGGGCGCATCGATTCGACGCCGTCAATGGCTGTCGCCGAAATCGTCGTGCGCACCATGTAACGCGCTTCGTGCGCCGGCCAGGGCCGGCCGCGATGCATGGTGGCGCGATTGTCCCACATGACGACATCGCCGGCCTTCCAGGCGTGCGCGTAGCTTAAGCCGAGCGCGGTCGCGGCCCGCGTCAGCTCGTCGATCAGTTTCTCGCCGGCGACCGGGTCCATGCCCTCGACCGCATAAGCGTGCGAAGCGAGGTAAAGCGCGCCGCGGCCGTTGACCGGATTTCTCCAGACCATGCGCCAGCATTGCGGGGACAAAGCCGCCAATTCTTCCTGGGTGGCGAGGTCGGGCGCGATCTTGCCGCGCGAATGCGCGTAGTGATGCCAGGCGAAGGAGTTTTCCAGCTTCTCGCGGATCGCCGAATCGAGGCGCTCAAAAGCAAGCCGCGTCGAGACGAATTCCGTCTCGCCGCCGTTTTCCGGGATGATCCGCGCCGAGAGGATCGACGCCAGCGCCGGCACGCTCTTGAACGAACTGTCGGTGTGCCAAAGCTGGTTGGCCTTGTTGCGCAACGCATAGCGATGATCCGCCGGCACGACTTTGCCGTCCTGGCCGATCGTAGTGAGGATGACGAAATGCGTTCCGGTGCCGAGCGAGCCGACTTTGGTCACTTCCGGTGGGCCGAAGCGGCGCGAAAAGGCAAGTTGGCTCTCATTGGTGACGTCCTGGCCGCGGAAGACCAGAACCGAGTATTCTTCGAAGGCCGCGCGCACCGCCGCGTAGGCGGCATCGTGCGCCGCAACATCGGCCAGCGTTACACCGCGCAATTCAGCGCCGAATCCCGGGTGCAGGGGAACGATTTCCATCGGCGTATCCTCCATGCGTTCTACTCGTTTCGGTTTGTGCAAATCTCCTCCAAAACAGACCGGCTGGCAAGGAATGCACGGCCACGAATGAGAGGACGCGTTGCACGCCCCGCGGTCCCGCATTAGGCTTTCGCCGGCCGCAAAGGATGCGATGCAGCGGGGATTTTTCGCGGCCGAGCGAGGCATGCGTCGAGCGGGGAGCGCCCATGCTGGAAGACCTCCTGCAGCGCCGGCCCTATAACGCCGTCACCGATCTCATCGATGCGCAGGTCGCGCGCGGGCTTGCTGGCAAAATCGCTTTCGTCGACGCCGATCGCGCGCTCACTTATGGCGAGCTGCAAGAACGCAGTTGCCGTTTCGCTTCAGCGCTCAAAGAAATCGGCCTGCGCCCGGAGGAGCGGCTCGCGCTTTTGCTGTACGACACGGTCGATTTTCCCGTCGCGTTTTGGGGCGGCGTCCGCGCCGGTATTGTGGTGCTGCCGCTCAATACGCTGCTGAACGCCGAACAATATGCGTATATTCTCGGCGACAGCCGTACCGCGGCGATTGTTGCCTCGGCTTCGCTTGCCAAAACGCTGTTGCCCATTCTAGACCGGCTGCCGCGGCTGCGCAGCGTTATTCTCGTTGGCGCAAGCGCGTCCGAACGTGACGCGTTCGGCGAAGACGTAGGCGCTGGAATTCGCCGCGACGTCCACGATTTTTCTTCTCAATTGTTGGCGCGCGGCCGCGCCGAGCCGTTCACCGCGCCGACGCTGTCCGACGAAGTCGCGTTCTGGATGTACACGTCGGGCTCCACCGGCGAGCCCAAAGGCGTCAAGCATGTGCATACGACGCCGCTCGCGGCGGCGCGTTTGATGGGACGCCACGTCGTCGGCATCCGCGAAGACGACGTGGTGTTCTCCGCCGCCAAGCTTTTTTTCTCCTACGGCATGGGCAATGCCATGGCGTTTCCGATGTCGGTCGGCGCCACCGCCGTGCTGTTGCCGCAGCGGCCGACGCCGGAGGCGGTGTTTGACGTGATGCGACGGCATCGGCCGACGATCTTCTACGGCGTCCCGACGCTCTTTGCCTCGCTGCTCGCGCATAAGGAGATGCGTCGCGGGGCGGGATCGGACCGGCTACGCCTTTGCATCTCTGCCGGCGAGCCGCTGCCGCAGGCGCTCGGCGAGCGCTGGCGGGAAGCAAGCGGCGTCGATGTGCTCGATGGCATCGGCTCCACCGAAATGTTTCAGACCTTCTTATCCAACCGGCCCGGCGACGTGCGCTACGGCATGACCGGCAAGCCGGTCCCCGGCTATGAGCTGAAAATCGTCGACGAGCACGGCCGCGACGTACCGGACGGCGAGATCGGCGAGCTCGTCGTGCGCGGCGCGACCGCCGGCGAAGGTTATTGGAACCAGCGCGCCAAGAGCCGGCGCACTTTTGCCGGCGAATGGACCTTCACCGGCGACAAATATTTCCGCGACGGCGACGGCTACTACCATTATTGCGGCCGCACCGACGACATGTTCAAGGTGAGCGGCATGTGGGTGTCGCCGTTCGAAGTGGAGGCGGCGCTCGCCTCGCACGAAGCCGTGCTCGAGGCCGCCGTCATCGGCAAGAAAGACGCCGACGGCTTGATCAAGCCGAAGGCCTTCATCGTGCTGCGGAACGGTTTTGCCGCCGACGAGCGCCTCATCGAGACGCTGCGCGTGCATGTGAAGCAACATGCCGGCCCATGGAAATATCCGCGCTGGATCGACATCCGGCCCGATCTGCCGCGCACCGCGACGGGGAAGATTCAGCGGTTCAAGTTGCGGGAGCTTGAGTCGTAACCTACGTCATTGCCGAATCCCACAACCGCTGCACCAAGCGCCGCGCCAGGACGGCGGCGACGCGGCGGCGGTAGTGCCCGGGCGTGAACGTGGTCTTCATCGCCATGATTTGATCGCGGGTGAGCGCTTCGAGGCCCTCGAACACCCGAGCATCGAGCGCGCCGCCGCATAGGTGCTCGGCGCCGGAGAGCCGCACCGGACGCGGATTGGTGCCGGTGAACGCCACGCGCAGATCGGCAAGCCTTTGGCCATCGCGCCGCAACGCCACCGCCACCCCGGTCACCGGATATTCGATGGAGCGGCGGATGCGGATCTTATCGTAGGCCGAGCGCAAGCCAGACGCATTTTTTGCCCGCACCGCGGTGACGATTTCGCCCGGACGCAGCGACAGAAAATATTTGCCGTCGCCGCGAGTCGGCGTGAACGGCTCGTCCTGCCGCGCATAGCCGATATAAAGATCGGCCAGCGGCATCGTGCGCCGGCCCGCCGGGCCGGCAATGTCGACTTCGGCGTCGAAGACCAAAAGCGCCGGCGCCAGATCGCCGCTGAAGGTTGCGAAACAGACGCCGCGGCTTTTCGGCGCGACATGGCAAATCGTGCCGGTGGTTTTCAGGCAATGATCATTGGCGGCGCGCCAAAATTCGCTTTGATTGTAAAAGATGCAGCGCGTGTCGAGACAAAGATTGCCGCCGACGGTTCCCATATTGCGCTGGGTCGGGCCGGCGATATGCGCGGCGGCCTGCGCCACGGCGGGATAGTGGCGCGCCACGCCGGAATGCGCGGCCACCTCGGCCAGCGTCGCTCCGGCGCCGATGACGAGCCGGCGTTCGTCGGCTTGCATGGCGCGAAGCTCGTCCACGCCGGTCATGTCGATCAGCACCGGCGGCGCGACGATGCCGCGACGGATATTGACTAAAAGATCGGTGCCGCCGCCGAGCAGGCTCGATTGCGGATGCGCCGCGCGCGCCTTTATCAGCGCCTCGAGCGTCTTCGGGCGGACGAGGTCGAAATTCGGAAGCGAGTCCATCAGCGGCCGCGCGCGCGCTTTTCAATGGCCGCGAACACGCGGTCTGGCGTCACCGGCAGGTTGTTGAAGCGGAGCCCCGTTGCGTCGGCAATCGCATTGGTCAACGCCGGCAGGAACGCGGCGAGCGAACCTTCGCCGGCTTCCTTCGCGCCGAACGGACCGTGCGGATCGACGCTCTCGACGATGCCGACTTCGATCGGCGGCGAATCCTGAATCGTCGGCACGCGGTAATCGAGCATATTGGCGGTGAGCATCAGGCCGTCGTGATAGGCCGCCTCCTCGCTCATCGCCTGGCCCATGCCCATCCAGACCGAGCCCTGCACCTGGCCCTCGACGGTAAGCCGGTTGAGCGCCTTGCCGCAATCGTGCGCGACCCAAACCTTGTCGACGCTGACGACGCCGGTCTCTTCGTCAACGCTGACTTCCACGACTTGCGCCGAATAGCTGTAGCCCATGGTGCCGCCAATCGCGGCGCCGCGGTACTTCTTGCCGCCGTGCGACTCCGGGATGGTCGAATAATTGCCGGTGACTGTGATGGTGCCGGAATCTTTTAGCGCTTCGGTGACGACTTCGTTGAAGGTCAGGCCCTTGTCCTGCGCGCCGGCGCGATAGAGCTCGCCCAGGCATTCGATCTCGCTGGCCTTGGCGTCGAGCTTGCGCGCAGCCGCGGCAATGAGAACGGCTTTAAGATTTTGCGCGGCGTCGATCGCCGCATTGCCGACCATGAAGGTGACGCGGGACGAATAGGAGCCGTTGTCCTTCGGCACCACGTCGCTGTCGCCGCTGACAATGCGGATGCGCGAAAGATCGAGCCCAAGCACTTCGGCGACGCTTTGGACGAGCACCGTCGAGGAGCCTTGTCCGATTTCGGCGGCGCCGGTCAGCAGCACGATCGAGCCGTCGAAATCGAGCTTAAGTTTCACGGTCGCATGCGGCTCGCCGGTCCAGTTCACCGGCTTCGACGCGCCGCTTATATAGTGCGAACAGGCCATTCCCAGGCCCTTGCCGTTCGGCAATTTACCTCTGCGGGCCTTCCAGCCGCTTTCGCGCTCGACCCAATCGAGGCACTCAGGCAAACCGTAAGAGTTCACCATCAGATCGTTCTGCGTGAATGCCGGCGCGCGCAAAAGATTGGCGCGCCGCACCGCGAACGGATCGAGCGCAAGCGCCTGCGCCATTTCGTCGACCAGGCTTTCGAAGGCAAAACGCACATCGACGGTGCCGTGGCCGCGGAAGGCGCCGCAGGGCGGCGTGTTGGTGAGTACGCGCTTGCCGATATATTTGACGTTGTCGAGATCGTAGATCGCGTAAAGCATCGAGCCGGCATAAAGGATCGTGACGATGCCATAGCCGGAATGGGCGCCGCCGCGCTGAATGCACTCACATTCCACGCCGGTGATGCGGCCGTCGTTGCGCATGCCCATCTTGAGGCGAATATCGGTTTCCGGCCGGCCGCGATGCGTAATGAAGGTTTCCTCGCGGGTGACGGCGATGCGCACGCAGCCGCCCGCCTTGCGCGCCAGCAAGGCCGCGATCAATTCGACGTTCAATGTCTCGGTGCGGCAGCCGAAGCCGCCGCCGACATGCGGCTTGATCACGCGGATGCGCGACATATCCATGTCGAGGGTCTGGGCCAGCATCAAGTGCACGTAATACGGCACCTGCGTCGAAGCATGCACGGTGATGCGGTCGCGCACCGCGTCGTAGTCGGCGAGCGCGGCGTGCATTTCCATCTGGTTCTGGCAGACTTCGGCGCAATTGTAGACGCCCTCGCGCACCAGATCGGCGGCCGCGAAAGCGGTTTCGACATTGCCGAGTTCGAACAGAACGTCGCGCTCGAGATTATGCGGCCGATGCTCGTGAATGCCGAGCGCCTCCGGCGTCATCGCCTGCCGTGCGGTGTAATAGCCGGGAAGTTCGCGAACTTTGAGTTTGATTCGGCGCACCGCCTCCTTTGCCGTGGCGTCGTCGATCGCCGCGACCGCGGCGACCGGTTCGCCGCGATAGCGCACGCGCTCGCGCGCCAGCACGTGCTCGGTGCGCGCGACCGGAAGAACGCCGAAGGTCTTGTCGCAATCGGCGCCGGTTACGATCGCTTTGACGCCGGGAAGCTTCGCCGCTTCGGAAACGTCCACTTCGAGGATTTCCGCATGCGAATAGGGACTGCGAAAAATCCGTCCGGCCAGCATGCCGGGAACGATCAAGTCAGCCGTGTATTTCGCTCGCCCGGAGACTTTCTCCGGGCCGTCGACCATCGGCACATAGCTGCCGATATTGTGCGCCGGTAGGATCTCGTTCACGGCGTCAATCCCGTGGCGCAAAGCGCAGCCGCGTGTTTAACCGCTTCGATGATTTTAACGTAGCCGGTGCAGCGGCAAATATTGCTCCCGAGCGCTTCGCGGATATCGTCTTCCGAGGGCTTTGGATTGCGGCGCAGCAGACCCGCCGAAGCCATGATGTAGCCTGGCGTGCAATAGCCGCATTGCGATCCGAGCTTCTCGTGAAATCCGCGCTGCACGGCGGACAAGTGACCGTCCCGCGCCAGCGATTCGATGGTATCGACGCGGCGACCCTCGACGGCGCCCGCGAGCGTCAGGCAAGACAGCCGCGGCTTATCGTCGACGAGAACCGTGCAGGCGCCGCATTCGCCGCCATCGCAGCCCGTTTTCGTTCCGGTAAGCCCGACGATCTCCCGCAAATAATCCAGCAGCAGCACATTGTCAGCGACCGCGTCGGTGCGGGCGCGGCCGTTGAGCGTAAGCTGAAGAATGCGCGCCATACTGGTGGTCGGCAGTTTTTGAACGGGTCACTCAATACCAATAATGCCGAAGACCTTCAAACCGTTGCCAGACCCGCTGCCAAGTTTTTCAAGCCCAAATCCTCAAGCCCGATCACTGCAACGCAACTAGAGCGCAATCGCTTCAAATTGAATCGATTGCCGCGCTAGGTTTTTGATGGGGTATGATCTTTTTGGAAAACCGGTTTCCATCCCGGATCGCGTCCGAGACGAGCTTTTTTCGGATCATGCCCTAAATTTGGAAACGCGCGGTGACTTCGGGCGGGATCGGCTTCGATTTCATTTTGGACGGATCGGCGGGATCGCGCGCGGCCCATACCCGCGTCTCGCGGCCCTCGACCGCCACGATCCCGCCGATCGCCAATCGATGTTCGACATCGAAACTCGAGCGGCGGAACGCGCTCACCTGCGAGGTCATGTCGACGACGTCGCCGAAGCGGGCGGGCGCCAAAAAGCGCGCCCCGGCATCGACCAGCGGAAGTCCGACGATGCCGAAGGCAGACGCCAGATCCTGCGGATTAACCCCGAGCGCGGCCTCGAACAGCGTCCAGGTGCCCCAATCAAAAAATTCGAAAAAACGGCTGTTGAAGACGATGCCGGCCGGGTCGCATTGGCCCCACTCGATGGTGAACCGCCGGCGGCTGATAAAATTTGCCATTAATGCACGATCCCGAAAAAGCCTGTCCCGGACGCGATCCGGAATGGAAACCGGTTTTCGGAAAAGATCATGCGCAACAATAAACTGAAGTGAAACAACGCCTCAACCCACCGCCGCTTCACAGCACATCGCCGCGGTCAACGGGTCGTCGATCCGGTCCGGCCCAAAATCATGACGGGCGAGCTCGCGCTCGCCCGTCACGTTCCTTGCGCTGCTACCCGCTGCAGGGAACCAGGATCAAATCCGCCCCTTGATGCAAGGCCAGTAGCGGCGGCTTACACCCAGGCCAACCTGACCTTGGCGATCGTCACATTCGGCAGAACCAAACGCGACCGATCTAATGGCGAGGATAACTCGTGATTTGAGAGTCTCAAGTTAAAGCATGAATCGCCCGTCAAGATTCACGTTTGGGGATAATTGTGTGGATTGACTTCGAGATGGCCTCCGAAGAACGCTTATTTGTTTGCGTTTTCGATTTGAGCGGGCGAATTGACGGTTTTCCCCGGCCACTTGCACAAGTCGGCGATGATGCATTTTTCGCACAACGGACGCCGCGCGAGGCAGACATAGCGGCCGTGCAGAATCAACCAATGATGCGCATGGAGCCGGTAACGCTCCGGCACCACCTGCATCAATTTCGTCTCGACTTCGAGCGGCGTCTTGCCGGGTGCAAGGCCCGTGCGATTGCCGACACGGAAAATGTGGGTATCGACGGCGATGGTCGGCTCGCCGAAGGCGACATTGAGCACCACATTGGCGGTCTTGCGGCCCACCCCCGGCAAGGCTTCCAGTGCTTCGCGGTCGTGCGGAACTTGGCCGCCGTGCTCGGCGACAAGCTTTTTCGACAGTGCGATGACGTTTTTTGCCTTGGTCCGGTAAAGGCCGATCGTTTTGATCAGTTCGCGCACGCGCGGCTCGCCGAGCTCGATCATTTTTTCCGGCGTATCGGCGAGCTTGAACAAAGCCGGCGTCGCCTTGTTGACGCCCGCATCGGTCGCCTGCGCGGAAAGCACGACCGCAACGAGCAGCGTGAATGGATTGATGTGCTGCAGCTCGCCGCGCGGCGCCGGATTGGCGGCTTCAAAACGGCGGAACGCCTCCGCGACCTCGGCGGGCGTCCATTGCGGCGGCGCGCCAGAGGGCGCGCCGTGAGCGGCCTTGACGCCGCCCGCGGCGCGCGCCTTGACCCCCTTGAGCCGCACCGTTTTGCCCTTGCGAGCGGCGCCAACCCATTTTTGGGCGATTTTGCTTGAGGAACGCTTCTTCGGTGCCGTGTGCTTCCGCATCGGATTTTCGTATAATGGGCGCCATGAATTCCGGCAACAATTCCGGCAACGACGCTCACGATAGGCGCGACGACGGTTCCGCCGCCGACCCGAAAATTTTCTCGGCCATCATCACGCCGTACCGCTCGCTCGGCCCGACCGGCTTTCTCATCTTCATGCTTTGCCTCGGAGGCCTAAGCTTTATTTCGGGTGTGATCTTCGTCACGCTCGGCGCGTGGCCGGTGTGCGGCTTCTTCGGTCTCGACGTTTTGCTCGTCTACCTCGCCTTCCGCGCCAATTACCGGACAGCGCGCGCCTACGAAGAGGTCATCGTGACCGCCTCGGAATTGACCGTGCGCAAGGTCAATCACCGTGGCGGCGTGCGCGAATGGACGCTCAATCCGCTCTGGGTGCGGCTCGAGCGCATCGTGCATGAGGAATTCGGCGTCGAGCGGCTGTTTCTTGTTTCGCACGGGCGAAGGTTGGCGATCGCCGGTTTTTTGGGACCGGCCGAAAAGGCAAGCTTTGCGCGTGCGCTCATGAACGCACTCGGCGAAGCTAAGCGAGGACCAACGCGGACGAGAATCGGCTGACAAAGGCGCGAGAAAAAGCGCCGGAGAAAAAGGCTCGGAGAAGGCTCAGGGAACGGCTCAGGAAGGGCTCAGAAATCGGGTGGTTTGGCGCGCGAGGGCGCCCTACATCGGGAGCAAATAATGGAGACAGCCATGTTGTCACCCGATCGTGTTTTCGACCCCGCCCCGCTTTCCGAGGCCGCCGCAGATTACGAAATTGTGCGGCGGGCCATCGGGCATATCCGTGGCCATTGGCGCGAGCAGCCTGAAATCGAATCCATTGCCGAGGCAGCCGGAGTGACGCCGACCGAGCTGCATCACCTGTTCCGCCGCTGGGCCGGCCTGACGCCGAAGGCCTTCCTGCAAGCGCTCACGCTCGACGGCGCGCGGCGGCTGTTGCGCGATTCGGCGAGCGTGCTCGATGCGAGCTACGAAGTGGGCCTTTCCGGACCTAGCCGCCTGCACGATCTGTTCGTGACCCATGAGGCCATGTCGCCCGGCGAATGGAAATCGGGTGGCGAAGGCCTGACCATGTATTTCGGCTTTCATCCCTCCCCGTTCGGCAACGCGCTGGTCATGGCCACCGACCGCGGCCTCGCCGGCCTAGCCTTTGCCGATCCAGGCGAAGAAGCGGCGATGCTTGCCGACATGAAGCGCCGATGGCCGCGGGCGACCTATGTCGAGGACGATGCGCGCGCCGCATCGCTGGCGCGGCGCATTTTCGATTCCACCCAATGGCGGGTGCGCCAGCCGCTGCGCGTCGTCTTGATCGGAACCGATTGGGAGGTGCGGGTCTGGGAGGCGCTCCTGCAAATCCCGATGGGACGGCTCACGACCTATTCCGGTCTCGCCGGTAAAGTCTCCAAGCCGGCTGCGGCGCGCGCCGTTGGCGCCGCCGTGGGTAAGAATCCTATCGCCTTCGTGGTGCCGTGCCATCGCGTCATCGGGAAGGCCGGCGATCTCACCGGTTACCATTGGGGCATCACCCGCAAGCGCGCTATGCTGGGCTGGGAAGCGGGGCAAGTCACCGCTGCAGCGTAAGCTCGCCGTTGACGGTGGGGCGGCAATCCGCAATACCCGTCCCATCCGATCAAAGGCGAAAAGCGATGCAGCGGCGCCGGCCCGTGATGCTGGTCATTTTGGACGGCTGGGGCTCGCGCGAAGACACAGCCGACAATGCCATCCGCCAGGCCAAGACGCCGGTCTTCGACCGGCTCTGGCAGGCGGGACCGCACGGCTTTCTCCGCACGTCGGGCAAGGATGTAGGTCTGCCGGACGGCCAGATGGGCAATTCCGAAGTCGGACATCTTAATATCGGCGCCGGCCGCGTGGTGATACAGGACCTGCCGCGCATCGACAATGCGATTGCGCGCGGCGAGATCGATCACGCGCCTACCCTTCTCGCGCTGATTGAAAAACTGAAACAAAGCGGCGGAACCTGTCATCTCGTTGGACTGGTCTCACCGGGTGGCGTGCATTCGCATCAGGACCACGCTGTCGCGCTCGCCGAAATCCTCAGTCGCGCCGGAATACCGGTGCTCGTGGACGCGATCACCGACGGCCGCGATACGCCGCCGCAGTCCGCCGGCGGCAACATCAAGCGGTTCCTCGCGGCTTTGCCGCCACCGGTTCGAATCGCGAGCCTGTGCGGACGATACTACGCGATGGATCGTGACAAGCGCTGGGATCGCGTCGAAAAGGCTTACAAAGCGATCGTGGAAGCGGACGGTCCGCGCTTTGCCGATGCGCCGGCCGTTGTCGCCGCTGCCTATGCCGATAATAAATTCGACGAATTCATCGTTCCGGCGGTCGTCGGCGATTATCGCGGCATCAAAGACGGCGACGGCGTGCTGTGTTTCAATTTCCGCGCCGATCGCGTGCGCGAAATTTTGAGCGCGATGCTCGATCCGAATTTCTCCGGCTTTCCACGTAAACGCCTCGTTCGTTTCACCGCCGCCGCCGGCATGGCGCAATACAGCGACGAACTCGACAAATTCATGCTGACGATCTTTCCGCCGCAGACATTCGCCAACATCCTCGGCGAAGTGGTGGCGGATGCCGGGCGCACGCAATTGCGCATGGCGGAGACGGAAAAATATCCGCACGTCACCTACTTCCTCAACGGCGGCCGCGAAGAGCCTTATCCCGGCGAGGATCGCGTCATGGTGCCCTCGCCGAAGGTCGCCACCTACGATCTGCAGCCGGAAATGTCGGCGCCCGAACTCACCGACAAGGCGGTCGCGGCGATCGGTTCCGGCAAATACGACTTGATCGTTCTCAACTATGCCAATCCCGACATGGTCGGCCATACCGGCAGCCTGCCGGCGGCGATTAAGGCCGTCGAAACCGTCGATGCCGGGCTGGGCCGCATTGCCGAAGCCGTTGCGAAAGCCGGCGGCGCGCTCGTCGTCACCGCCGATCACGGCAATTGCGAGATGATGCGCGATCCGCAAACTGGCGGCCCGCACACCGCGCACACAACCAATCCCGTGCCGGTCGTGCTTGCCGGCGCGCGTAATCGCGCGCTCGTTGGGCAAGGCAGCCTTGCCGACATCGCGCCGACGCTGCTCGAGCTGATGGAATTGCCCAAGCCGAAGGAGATGACCGGCCGATCGCTGCTGCGCGGGGATAACGACTAGATCAGACTCGGATCAATGCCGGCCGGCACATCAGCGCCTTAGATATCCGCAAGCCCCAGCACATCGGCCATCGAATAAAGCCCTGGCTTCTTGCCGCGCGCCCAGCTTGCCGCATGCAGCGCGCCGCGGGCGAAAATCATACGGTCCTCGGCGCGATGCGTCAGCTCCACGCGCTCCGCCGGCCCGGCGAAAATCGCCGAATGCTCGCCGACGACTGTGCCGCCGCGCAGAGACGCAAAGCCGATATCGCCAGCGCGGCGCGCGCCCGTCATGCCGTCGCGGCCGCGCACGGCGTGCTGTGCGAGATCGATGCCGCGGCCCGCGGCGGCGGCGCGGCCCAGCATCAACGCGGTGCCGGAGGGCGCATCGATTTTTTTGTTGTGATGCATTTCGACGATCTCGATGTCGTAGTCGTCATTGAGCGTCTTGGCGACGCGCTTAACCAGCGCCGCAATGAGATTGATGCCCAGACTCATATTGCCCGACTTCACGATGGTCGCACGCTGGGCGGCCTTGGCGATGATCGCCTCCTCCTCGGCAGAATGCCCCGTCGTGCCGATGACATGAATGAGTCCCGCCTTGGCCGCGAGTTCGGCGAAGGCCAGTGTGGCGGCCGGAATGGTGAATTCGATCAGGGCGTCGGCCGTCCGCAATAGCGGCGCAGCGTCGGCAACCACCTTGACGCCGTTCGGACCAAGCCCCGCAAGCTCGCCGGCATCGCGGCTGATCGCGGCCGAATTCGGCGCATCGACCGCGCCCGCGAGCGTCACGCCTCTGGTCGCTGCGACGGCATGAATAAGCGTGCGTCCCATGCGCCCGCCCGCGCCGGCAATCACCACCCGCAGATCGGAATTTGCATCGGACATGAGCTCTCATTCCTCCGGCGCGGGTATAGCGGGGCGTTCCGCAGCCAGCAACACACGCTCTCTTCCTGTCAAAGAGTCCAGCCTTGTCCCCTTATCTTTTCCCCGTTTTAGAGGATGGGGGTATTTAGAACTTCGCTCCGTCGTAACCTTCGGCGATGACGAGGTCGGCCTCCGCCTTGCCGTCCCGGAATTTCTTCGCCGCCTGATACGACGGGGAACGATAACAGGCGAGCGCGGCCTCGTAGCTCGGGAACTCCAGCACGACGATGCGGCTTCGAGCCTTGCCCTCGGTCACTTCATACTGCCCGGCGCGCACCAGATAGCGCGCGCCGAATTCGCCGAACGGCACCTGATTGGCGGCTAGATAAGGCTTGTAGCCGTCGGCATCCGCCACATCGACCTGGACGATCCAGTAGCCTTTCTTGTCGCCTTCGTTGTCGCTTTTTCTGGATGCGTGCGGCGAAGGCGAAGCCGGCTGCGCGCCGTCATAGCCTTCGACGATGACGAAATCGCATTGCGCATGCGGCAGCCGCAACAGCCGCGCGCGCTGATAACCCTCCGAGCGATAGCAGGCGAGCGCCGCGGCGTAATCGGGAAATTCGCGCAGTACGCAACGGCCGCGCGCGCGGCCTTCGACGACTTCCATTCTGCCGCCGCGCACCAGCGCCACGCCGTGGTACTTCTCGTGCGCCGGCGGCGTCGCGGCCATATAGGCCTTGTAGCCTTCCGGATTGCTCACGTCGATCTGCGGCAACCAATAGCCTTTGGCCATAGCCCGTTCCTCTTATCTTTGCGGTGAGGCTCCCGCGATTTCGGCGACGATCGCCTCAGCCGTGGCTTTCGGATCGGGCGCTGCGAGGATGGGGCGGCCGACAACGAGATAATCGGCGCCGGCGGCGATTGCGGCGCCAGGCGCGGCGATGCGTTTCTGATCGCCCGCGCCGGCGCCTGCCGGGCGAATGCCGGGCGTCACCAATGTCAGCGCGTCGCCGACAATCCGGCGAACATTGGCGGCTTCTTCCGGCGAACAGACGAGCCCATCGACGCCGATGTCGCGCGCTTGTGCCGCGCGCCGGGCAACGACCTCGCCGACCGTTGCGGCATAGCCCGCTGCGGCGAGGTCGGCGTCATTGAAGGACGTAAGCACGGTGACGGCAAGAATGCGCAAACCGCGCTCGCGCGCCGCTACGGCGGCTTGCATGGTTTGCGGGTAAGCATGCACGGTGAGGAAAGTCGCGCCAAGCCCCGCGACGCTCTTGACGCCCGCCGCGACCGTATTGCCGATGTCGTGGAGTTTCAGGTCGAGAAATACGCGCTTGCCGGATCGCGCCAGCTTCTCGGCGTAAGCAAGTCCGCCGGCAAAGACGAGCTGATAGCCGATCTTGTAGAACGAAACCGCATCGCCCAGACGCGCGACCATCGCCTGTGCCGCTTCGACGGACGGCACGTCCAGGGCGACGATCAGGCGCTCGTGCGGCTGCATTCCCGCTCCAATTGCTGCTCCAACTTCTGTTCCATGATCATGCTCTGGCCATCATGCCGGCCAGTTCGACGAGCCGCTGCACGGCCCCTTTCAGCGCGGCGGTAAGCGCTTCATCCTTCAGATTGTCCATCTCGTCGAAGGCCTGCTCGGCGCGCGGCACGCCGACCTGTTCGGGGACCACCAATGCGCCGCAGCCGAGCTCCAGGATTTGCCGCAGCGCCATCATCGAGCGCAGACCACCCCCGCCTCCGGCGGTGGCGGAGCCGATCGCGAAGACGCGGCCCTTGAAAGCGGCATAGGCTGGTTCACCGCGTTCGCGCACGCGCGAAATCCAATCGATCGTGTTCTTGATGAGCGGTGTCACCGAGGCGCTATATTCGGGACTGGTGATGAAAACCCCGTGGTGCGTCATCAACGTCTGTTTGAGCTTGACCGCAGCTGCCGGCGGTCCGGACGCGGCGGCCAGATCGGCATCGAACAGCGGCAAGGCGTAATCCTGCAGCGAAATTCGCGTGACCTCGGCTCCGGCGAGCGCCAGCTCCTTGGCCGCCAGGGCCGCGAGCTTCACATTGTGCGACCCGGTACGCAGCGAGCCGGGAATGACGAGAATTTTCGGAGCGGGCATCGTTGGCGGAAGGGACGAGGAACGGGGCGAACGAGACGGCGACGTCCGTCGGACTACCGTCCATTATCACGTTTTCCGATAAACCCACACGCGGGCCGGCGGAATATTCATCCAGATACGCTCGGAAGCTTCGGCCGAAAACCCGCCGAACCGCTTCGGCAACGGCGAGGCCACCGCATAAGTGAATTGCACAAAGGGCGCGCCAGGCGCCATAAGCTCGAAGGCGTCGCGAATGAGCCGCAGGCGCATCTTGACCGGCTTGGTGATCAGCGGCAGGCCGGAGACCACCGCCGCGGCCGGCTCAAGCACCACCGTTTCAAGCAGCCGGCGCATGCTATAGGCATCGCCTTGTACCAGCGTGGCCTCGGGGAAGCGGGTGCGCAGGATCCGACAGAAGGCCGGATTGGATTCCACCAAGACGAGCCGCGACGGGTCGACGCCGGTTTCGACCAGCGCTTCAGTGACCGGGCCGGTGCCGGGACCCAATTCGACCACCGGGCCGACCGAATTCGGATCGACATGGCGCGCCATGGTGCGCGCGAGAATCTTGCCCGACGGCGTCACCGCGCCGGTGGACAATGGGCGCTCGATCCAAGAGCGGATGAAGCGCACTTCGTCGTCGAGCCGATGGCTCCTCTTCGGCTCCAATTGTTTTATCCGCTGCTCGATTTTGCGGCCGATACCGGTGCGCTTTTGCTCGAACAGCCGGAGCTGGCGCTCGATCTTACGCTCGATAATGGTTTTGCGAATTTCCAGGAGGCGAAGCTGCCGCCCGATTTTTTTCTCGAATATTTCCAGGGCCGGCAGTGGCATGGCGCCCACGTGACAAAATCTTCACAGTTTTATTAAAGCATTTGCCCGGCAAAAACCATAGACGGCGATCAAGCCGTCCCAGCGCGGTTGCTGAGCCCGTCAAGGAACTCCTTGACCTTACCCAGGAATCCCGAGGATTCCGGCTGCGTGTCGCTCGATGACAGGCGATCGAATTCCGCCAACAGGTCGCGCTGTTTCTTGGTGAGTTTCTGGGGCGTTTCGACCACGACCTGGACATACATGTCGCCGCTCTGGCGGGCCCGCAATACCGGCATGCCCTTGCCCGCGAGGCGGAACCGCCGGCCGGATTGCGTACCTTCCGGCACCTTCACCTTGGTCTTGCCGCCGTCGATCGTCGGCACTTCGAATTCGCCGCCGAGCGCCGCCGTCACCATCGAGACCGGCACGCGGCAATGCAGATCGGCGCCTTCGCGCTGAAAGAAGGGATGCGCGCTCATCGACAGGAAAATGTAGAGATCTCCGGACGGACCGCCGCGCACGCCGGCCTCGCCCTCGCCGGCGAGCCGTATGCGGGTGCCGTCCTCCACGCCGGCTGGAATATTCACCGACAGCGTGCGCTCCCGCGTGACGCGACCGGAGCCAGCGCATGACGCGCAAGGTGTGTCGATCGACTGGCCGCGACCGTGGCAATTCGGACAGGTGCGTTCGAGCGTGAAGAACCCTTGCGAGTGCCGAACGCGGCCATGCCCGCCGCACATTGCGCACGTCTTCGGCCTGGTGCCGACCTTAGCGCCGGAACCGGAGCAAGCCCCGCAGGTCACCGAGGTCGGAATGCGGATTTGCGCATTCTTGCCCGCGTAGGCCTCCTGCAGCGTGATCTCCATATTGTAACGCAAATCGGCGCCGCGCTCGCGACCGGTGCCGCGGCCGCGGCCGGCCGACATGCCGAAAATGCCTTCGAACAAATCGGAGAACGTCGTGCCGAAATCGGCGCCGAACCCCGCGGCGCCGCCGTTGCCCATGCCGTGCTCGAACGCTGCGTGGCCGAAACGGTCGTAAGCCGCGCGCTTGTCGGGGTCTTTGAGAACCTCGTAAGCCTCGTTGATCTCCTTGAAACGATGCTCGGCTTGCTTGTCGCCCGGATTCCGATCCGGGTGAAATTGCATCGCCTGCTTACGGAAGGCCGCCTTGATGGCGCCGTCGTTGGCGGTGCGTTCGACCGCCAGGGTCTCGTAGTAGCAGCGCTTGGCCATCAGTCCTCACCCGATCGATGGCCGATTATCGATGAACGAGCACCCCCGTTTGGTTAGCAGGGGCGCCGTTCGGATAAGCGGCAACGGCATCGAACGCCTCACTGCATCAGGCGGATTTCTTGTTCTTCTTGTCGTCGTCGACTTCGGTGAATTCGGCGTCGACAACGTCTTCTTTTTTGCCCTCGGCGCCGGCGGTGCCGTCGCCGCCGGCCTGTTGCTCCGCGGCCTGCTTATACATCGCCTCGCCGAGCTTCATGGAAGCTTGCGCCAGCGCATTGGTCTTGGCCGTAACGGCGTCGGCATCGCCGCCTTTCAAAGCCTCCTTGAGGTCGGCCATGGCGTTTTCGATCGCGCGGCGGTCGGCTTCGCCGACCTTCGAGCCGTGCTCGGCGAGCGCCTTCTCGGTCGAGTGGACAAGCGCCTCGGCATGGTTTTTCGCTTCGACTTGGGCTTTGCGCTTCTTGTCTTCCTCGGCATGCGCCTCGGCATCCTTGACCATCTTCTGGATGTCGGCCTCGGACAGGCCGCCGGAAGCCTGGATGCGGATCTGCTGCTCCTTGCCCGTGCCTTTATCCTTGGCGGAAACGTTGACGATGCCGTTGGCGTCGATGTCGAACGTAACCTCGATTTGCGGCACGCCGCGCGGCGCCGGCGGAATGCCGATAAGATCGAACTGGCCGAGCATCTTGTTGTCAGCCGCCATCTCGCGCTCGCCTTGGAAGACGCGGATCGTCACCGCCGTCTGGCCGTCTTCGGCCGTCGAGAACACCTGGCTCTTCTTGGTCGGGATCGTGGTGTTGCGATCGATCAGCCGCGTGAAGACGCCGCCGAGCGTTTCGATGCCGAGCGACAGCGGAGTCACGTCGAGCAACAGGACGTCCTTGACGTCGCCTTGCAGCACGCCGGCCTGGATCGCGGCGCCGACAGCGACGACCTCGTCGGGATTGACGCCCTTGTGCGGCTCCTTGCCGAACAATTGCTTCACGACCTCCTGCACCTTCGGCATGCGCGTCATGCCGCCGACCAGGACCACTTCATTGATCTCGGCCGCCGAGAGACCGGCGTCCTTGAGCGCTTGCTTGCACGGATCGATCGTCTTCTGGATGAGGTCGTCGACCAGCGCCTCGAACTTGGCGCGGGTGAGCTTCATCGTCAGATGCTTCGGTCCCGTTGCGTCCGCCGTGATGAAGGGAAGGTTGATCTCCGTCTGTGTCGTCGAGGACAATTCGATCTTGGCCTTCTCAGCCGCCTCCTTGAGCCGCTGCAGCGCAAGCTTGTCGCGGCGCAGATCGATGCCCTGCTCCTTCTGGAATTCGTCGGCGAGATAGTTGACGAGGCGCATGTCGAAATCCTCGCCACCGAGGAAAGTGTCGCCGTTGGTCGACTTCACCTCGAACACGCCGTCGCCGATTTCAAGAATCGAAATGTCGAATGTGCCGCCGCCGAGATCGTAGACCGCGATGGTGCCGGATTTGTTCTTGTCGAGGCCGTAGGCGAGCGCAGCCGCCGTCGGCTCGTTGATGATGCGCAGCACGTCGAGCCCGGCAATCTTGCCGGCGTCCTTGGTGGCCTGGCGCTGAGCGTCGTTGAAATAGGCGGGGACGGTGATGACCGCCTGCTCGACCTTGGTGCCGAGATAGGCCTCCGCCGTTTCCTTCATCTTTTGCAGTATGAAAGCGGAAATCTGTGAAGGCGAATAGCTCTTGCCTTCGACTTCCACCCAAGCGTCGCCGTTCGAGGCGCGCACGATCTTGTAAGGGACGAGCTTCTTGTCCTTCTCCACCATCGGGTCGTCATAGCGACGGCCGATGAGGCGCTTGACCGCGAATATGGTGCGCTCCGGATTGGTAACCGCCTGGCGCTTCGCCGGCTGGCCGACCAGCCGTTCCCCATCATCCGTGAAAGCGACGATGGAGGGCGTCGTGCGCATCCCTTCAGCGTTCTCGATGACCTTCGGCGTCTTGCCTTCCATCACGGCGACGCAGGAATTCGTGGTCCCGAGATCGATACCGATGACCTTGGCCATGGTCCTAAATCCTCTCTATTTTCGGCAGGTCGGGCTGGCCCGTCAGGCGCCCTTTAGTCCGACCCCCTTAATCTACGGTCGCCCCGGCGGCGTCGAGAAGGCTGCGCGAGGCGATTTCCCTTGGCTCATATAGGAGGGCATCATCGCCCTGCAAGGCGGAATTGTCGCGTCGGACGATTGCCAAGGGCGGACCGGGAGCCCGGCGTAGCGCCCGGCCGGGAGCGCGGTGAAGAACACCGCCGCGGCGCCCGCTAACCCGGGCATGACCGTCTTCGGTCCAAGCGTTCCAGATCTGGTCTTGCCGGGCCGCGAGGGATGCCTTGCATCGCAGTCCGGCCGTGCGCGGGAAGAAGGGGACATTACGGAATGAGGGTGGCGGCAATCGATTAAAAATCCGATGATGGCGCGCAAATGACCTTGCAAATCGGCGGTTCGGGACTGCGGCTCTATCCGGAATATTTCGACCGGAAGGCGCAGGGTGCAGTGCTCGCCGCGTTACGCGGCGTGTTGGCGGTTGCGCCGTTTTTCACCCCGCGCATGCCCAAATCCGGCCGGCCAATGTCGGTCGGCATGTCGAATTGCGGTCCGCTCGGCTGGGTTTCGGATGAAAGGGGCTACCGCTACGAGCCGGCGCATCCACAAACCTGCACGCCCTGGCCGGCAATACCCGATATCCTGATCGCGCTATGGAGCGACGTGGCCCAATACCCGCATCCGCCGGAGGCCTGTCTGATCAACTATTACGGCGCGGCTGCCAAAATGGGTCTGCATCAGGACCGCGACGAAACGGATTTTTCCGCCCCTGTCGTGTCGCTGTCGCTCGGCGATTCTTGTTTGTTCCGCATCGGCGGCCTGCGACGCAACGACCCGACCCGTTCGCTCCGCCTCAATTCCGGCGATGTGCTCGTGCTTGGTGGCGATGCGCGGCTCGCCTTTCACGGCGTCGACCGGATTTATTCGAATACGTCCACCTTGCTCGCCGAAGGCGGCCGGATCAATCTAACGATCCGGCGCGTGAGCCATGCGCCAAACGCGCTTGCCGGCGCGCGCGGTGCGTCGCAAACGGGCGTTTCGGGATCCGCAAATTGGTAACGCCGATGAAACTTACGCTCAGACATCGTTGCCTAGGCCAAACTGCGGTCCCTGGCGCCGCGGCGTCTTTCTTCTTTGCCGTACTGGCCGTTCTGACGGCGTCGGTACCGTCGGCCTGGTCGGCCGATCCGATTTTTCCGACCGGCTCGCGGCTTGGCCTAGTGCCGCCTCATGGCATGGCGACCAGCCGGACATTTGAAGGGTTCGAAGACACCGACAAAAACGCAGCCATTCTTTTTACGACGCTTCCCGCCGAGGCCTACGAGCAGCTCGATAAAACCATGGTTCCCGACGCCATGAAGAAGCAGGGCATCGACGTCGACAAGCGCGAGCCAATCGAAATTCCCGCCGGCAGGGGCTTCCTGCTCAGCGGCAAACAGGCAACCGATAAGGGCCTCATTCGCAAATGGCTGCTCGTCGCCGCGGCGGGCGACGTCACGGCGCTGGTCAACGTTCAGGTGCCGGAACAAGATGCAACCTATTCGGACCAGGTGGTGCGCGCGGCGCTCCAAACGCTCGCGGTGCGCGCCCACATACCCGATGCCGAACAGCTAAGCCTCATACCGTTCAAGATCGGAGACTTGGCCGGTTTCAATGTCGAGGACGTCATACCGGGCCGCGCGATCATGCTGATCGACAACTCCGCCGGTCATAACGACCAAGGCGCGACGACCGTGAAGACGCGCATGTTCATTGCAGCGCAGCCAGGCGGGCCGGAGGAACCTGGCGACCGCGGAAATTTCGCCCGCGTGGCGTTCGACCAGATTGTCGGAATAAAGGACGTGCACATACAAGATGCCGAACCGCTCCGCATCTCAAATCAGGCCGGCTATCAAACCTTGGCTAAGGCCACCGACATTGAAACCGGCAACGAGGTGATGGTGATCCAATGGCTGCGGTTCGGCTCGGGTGGATTCTTGCGGATGATCGGCATCGCCCACACAGCCGGTTGGGTCGACACGCTGAGCCGCCTGCGCGCTGTGCGCGACAGCATTGAGACCAACTGACGAGACCGCAATCGATTTAGTTTGAAACGAATTCGCTAGGCAACACTTACGAATTTTTTGCAGCCCGCCCCTTCGACGCATTGTCATTGGCGTTGGTCGGCGCCGTCGGCGCTATCTTCGGTCCACCCTTCGAGACCCCGACGAGGGCCGGACGCAGGACACGGTCGCCGATCATATAACCGGGTTGCACCACTTGCACGACGCTGCCGGCCGGCACCGTTGCATCTGGAACTTCAAACATCGCTTGATGAAGATTGGGATCGAATTTTTCGCCGAGTGGCGTGAATTGGCGCAGGCCATTTTTCTCTAGCGCCTTCGAAAGCTCCCGCTCGGTCAGCTCGACGCCGTCAATCAGCGCCTTTACCCCGCTTTGCGCGCTGGCGCGCAATTCGGGCGTCACCGCTTCGAGCGCGCGGCGCATATTGTCGGCCACGACGAGCAGATCGCGCGCAAACGACGTGACGCTATAGAGCCGCGAATCGGCGATTTCGCGCTCGGTGCGCTTGCGCAGATTTTCCATCTCGGCAAGCGCGCGCAACAGCCGATCCCGCATTTCGGCGTGCTCGCGCTCCAGCGCCGTGGATGGCTCGGGTAGCGGCGCCGCTTCGGATGCCGCAGCATTCGCCGGCATCGCGTCTTCTTCCTCGGCGCGGGCGGTTTGGTCCGTCATCTCCCATCCTATGTCTAAAGGCGCAATAAAGCGGATTTCGGTCGCCGGTCATGGACAGAACGCTCAAACCGGTGCCCCGCATATCAGGGCTAAAGCGGCAAAAATCAAGCGCCGGCAACGTTCTTTAGCCGCCGAGCAACTTGCTCACCACCTTGGCGGTGTAGTCGACCATGGGCACGATCCGGGCGTAGTTCAGGCGCGTCGGGCCGATCACTCCGAGCACGCCCACGATCCGGCCAGAGGCGTCGTGATAGGGCGCTACGATGGTCGAGGAGCCCGACAGCGAAAACAGCTTGTTTTCCGAGCCGATAAAGATGCGTACGCCTTCGGCCTGTTCGGCGCGGCCGAGAAGATCGATCACCTCGCGCCGGGTTTCGAGATCGTCAAACAACAGCCGCACCCGTTCGAGATCGGCGAGCGCCTTGAGGTCGTCGAGCAGATGCGCTTGGCCCCGCACGATCAGCTTGCGCTCTTCGTTTTCGCCTCCCGA
>Ga0187780_10000224_pt1 | contig 43896 bp, 44 predicted proteins | sample 1015_Q2_SP10_20__FD_132429 | JGI IMG/M metagenome (GOLD analysis project Ga0187780, IMG submission 132429) | Tropical peat soil microbial communities from peatlands in Department of Meta, Colombia - 1015_Q2_SP10_20_MG | ecosystem: Environmental > Terrestrial > Soil > Wetlands > Peat | place...
AGCGCGGGAGGGCAGTGCGACCCGGCATGGACGAGCAGCCGCAGCGACGAGAGCCCCTCGGGTGCGCCGGGATGACGCAGCAGCCGCCCGAGCGCGGTCGGCGCCATGAACGTGGTCGTCGGGCGGTGCTCGGCGATCGCGTCGAGCGCGAGAGCGGCGTCGAAACCGGAGAGGACGACCAGCCGGCCGCCGCGCAGCAGCGTCCCGGCGGCGAAGCGAACCGACACCGAGTGGTACATGGGCGAGCACACGAGGTGGACGTCGGACTCGTCGAACCCCCACAGGTCCGCCTCGTCCTCGAACAGTGCTCGGGCATCCCCGTCGTCGAGCAGCCCACTCCACACGCCCTTGGCGCGGCCCGTGGTCCCCGACGTGTAGTGCATCGGCCGCGCCAAAGGGTAGGGCGCCAGCTCCACGGGCCGGTGGCGCCCGCCGAGGAGCGCGCCGAGACCCGCCTCGTCCTCGATGACCAGGCACGGCTCGGCGTCGGCGAGGAGCGCGGCGCGCTCGGCGGGAACCAGCGTGGCGTTGAGCAACACGGGGACCACGCCGCGACGGAGCGCGCCGAGGGCGCACACCAGCAGCGCGGCCGACGACCCGAGGCAGAAGGCGATCCGCTCCCCCACCCCGATGCCCATGGCCTCGAGCCCACCGGCGGCGCGGCGCTGTGCCTCCTCCGCCGGCCCCGGGTCTAGGACCTCGACGCGCGCGGTCACAAACCGGACGGCGCCGGCGCGGGCTCGACGGCACCCTCGTCGGTGCCGATACCGGCGGCGCCCGCGGGTGCTCCGGCCTCCGAGTCCTCCAGCGCGGCGAACACGCTGCGGCGGAGCCAGCCCACCGCCACCATGACGGCGAGCAGGCCGACGCCTGCGGCCACGGTGACGGTGCGGATGCCCACGGAGCGGGCGAGGGCACCCTCCAGGACCAGCCCGATCGGGTAGATGGTGCCGAGCGCCATCATGTAGAGACCGAGGATGCGGCCGCGTGCCGCATCGGGTGCACGCAGCTGGACGACCGTGCTCAACCCCGAGAGCACCCCGATGTAGCAGCCGCCCACCACCACGATGGCCAACGCGGCCGCCCACAGCGACGGGGCCAGCCCGTAGCACACGAGCGCGACCGGGAACGCGAAGAGGGCGCGCACGAGCAGGCGGCGACGGCCGAGCGCGAGGGCCAAGGGGGCGAGGGCGAGCGCGCCGACGACCGCGCCGATCCCCTGCCCCGTGACGAGCACGGCCGTGCCGGCGGCCGCCCTGTGCACGTGCAGCCCTTCGATGGCCACGGCCGGGACGAGACCGATGAAGGGCGACCCGATGAGCGCCACCACCGCGATCAACCCGATGGCGTTCCGGCATCCGGGTTCGCCCATCGCCACCCGAGCGCCGGCGGCGATGCGCGAGAAGATGCCCTCGTCCGGCGCAGTCGGCACATGGCGCGGCAGGCGGACGAACATCAACGCCACGACGACGGCGCCGAACGACACCGCGTTGATGGCGAAGGCCAAGGAGGCGGAGCCGGCCACCATGATGATCCCGGCCAGCGCGGGCCCGACGACACGGCCGAGGTTGAACTGGGCGGAGGACAGGGAGACCGCGGCCAGCAGATCGTCGCGCTCGACGAGGTCGGGCAGCATGGCCTGGTACGAGGGGAACCCGAGCGCGGCGGCGACGCCGCCGAGGAATGCGAGGGCCACCATGGCGGAGGGGCCGGCATGCTTGGCCGCGAGCACCGCCAGGCCGGCGGCGAAGGCCGCCTCGAACACGGTGGTCACGATGAGCCACCTGCGCCGGTCGAGTCGATCGGCGAGCGCGCCCCCGACCGGGGAGAGCAGGCCCATCGGGACGAAGGCGGCCGCGGCGACGAGGCCGGTCCACAGCGGGTCGTGGGTCCGCAGCGTCACGACCACGCCGAGGGCCACGGTCTGCACCCACGAGCCGATGTTGGACACGAGCGCGGCCGACCAGACCAGGGCGAAGTTGCGCGAGTGAAGCGGCCGCAGCGACGACAAGGCCACGGACGGAGGCTACCGCCCGTCCCCGGGCCGTCCGCCGGCTCCACCCGACGGGTGCGACAATTGGGACCATGACACCCGGGGCGACGGCACAACGGCGCGAGGTCGAGCGGGCACGACGGCGCGTGGCCGGGGCCCGCCGGGTGGTGGTCCTCACGGGGGCGGGGATCTCGACCGACTCTGGCATCCCGGATTTCCGCGGCCCCAACGGGGTGTGGACGAAGAACCCCGAGGCCGAGAAGCTGGCGACGCTCCAGGTCTACATGTCCGACCCCGAGGTCCGACGCCGCGCATGGCGGCAGCGCCTGGAATCGCCGACCTGGCAGGCCAGGCCCAACGCCGGGCACCTCGCCCTCGTGGACCTCGAGCGCGCCGGTGTCCTCGACACCATCGTCACCCAGAACATCGACGGGCTCCACCAGGCCGCGGGGTCCGACCCCGGACGGATCGTGGAGATCCACGGCACCATGCGCGAGGTCGCCTGTATGGCCTGCGGCAACCGGACGCCGATGCCGGCGATCCTCGAGCGGGTGGCTGACGGCGAAGAGGATCCCCCGTGCACCGCGCCCGGGCCGTCGGGCGCACCCTGCGGTGGGATCCTCAAGTCGGCGACCATCAGCTTCGGCCAGGCCCTGGTGGCCGAGGACCTCGAGCGCGCCCATGAGGCGGCGCTCCGCTGCGACCTGCTCCTGGCCGTCGGCTCGACGCTGTCGGTGTACCCGGCGGCCGGTCTCGTCCCGACCGCCTTCCAGGCGGGTGCGCCGGTGGTGATCGTCAACGGCGGGCCCACCGAGTTCGACGAGATCGCGGACGTCGTGGTCAGGGGCGAGATCAGCGGGGTCCTCCCGGCCATCGTGGCCGGGGGATTGGAGTGACCGATGGAGAAGGCCTACGAGATCTACATCCGCACGACGCCCGAGCGGCTGTGGGAGGCGATCACCGACCCCGAGATCCGGGGCAAGTACATGTTCGGCAACTGGGTGCGCTCGGAGTGGACGCCGGGTGCTCGCATCGAGCTGGGCAACCCGAGAGCGCCGGGGCTACTCGGCGAGGGCGAGGTGCTCGAGATCGACCCGCCCCGCCGGCTCGTGCACACCATGGTGGCCCTGTGGAGCGACGAGGTCCGCTCGGAGGGCGCCTCACGGGTGACGTGGGAGATCGAGCCGGTGGCCGACTCCTGCCGACTGACCTTGGTCCACGATCAGCTCCGCGACGGGGCCAACGCCGAGCTCTACGGCGGCTGGCCCATGATCCTCTCGGGCCTCAAGACCTGGCTCGAGACCGGTGAGGTCCTGACCACGCCGGGTTCCCTGCGCTACGGCTGATCCCTTCCGCACGTCCGGCCGTCGTCCGGCGGGACGCCCCGAGCTCCCGGTCGTGGCATCGTTGAGGAAGCTGTCGCTCGGGGGGTGCCATGCCAGACGAAGGTGTTCTCGACCCGTGGGTCGCCGAGTGGCTGGAGGCGAATCCGCTCCCAGTGGACGATTTCTCTCCCGAGATCCTCCGCCTCGCGCGAGGCGGGTACGAGTTCCCGGTGACCCGCGAGATCGCCAAGGTGCACGACGACACCGTTGCCGGGGTGCCGGTGCGCGTCTACGAGCACGCAACCGCACCAACCGGTCTCGTCGTGTACTTCCACGGCGGTGGATGGTGCATCGGAAGCGTCTCGCTCATGGACAACGTGGCCCGCGAGCTGGCATTCACCACCGGCGCGGCGGTCGTCTCCGTCGAGTACCGGCTGGCGCCCGAGCATCCGTATCCGGCGGGGCTGGACGACTGCGAGGCCGTCACCCGATGGGCGCTGGCGAACACGCCGGCGTTCGGTGCACCCGAGGGGTCGGTGATCGTGGCCGGGGAGAGTGCCGGAGGCAACCTCGCCGCGGCCGTGACCTTGCGGCTCCGCGACGCCGGGGCGACGCCACGGCTGGCAGGCCAGATCCTCGTCTATCCGGCGCTCGACGCCCACGGCTCGGCTCACGAGTCGAGGCGCACCTTCACGGGCCTCGTCATCTCGGAGAAGACCGGCCAGTGGTTCTGGGACTCCTACGCCGGCGGGCGCGACATCGACCATGACCCCCTGGCCGTGCCGCTGCACGCCACGACGCTCGAGGACCTCCCCCCGGCGCTGCTCGTTCTCGGAGGCTGCGATTTCCTCCGTGACGAAGGCCGGGCGTACACGCGACGGCTCAGGGATGCGGGCGTCGACGCGCAAGAGGTGTGCTTCGCCGGGCAGCCCCACGGGTTCGTGAACCTCGGATTCCCTGCCGCCCAGGGCGCCTTCGACGCGATCGGCACGTGGACGCGCCGCCTGCTCGGCATCGGCGCGGCATAGCCAACGCCGCGAGCGATCGGGGTCCCGTCGCCGTGCCCACCTCGAAGGGCCGCCGGCACGAGGCCGGACGCGGGTTCCTCAGCCGCCGCTCGAGGAGGCGCGCTTGCGCTTGCGCCGCGGGCGCAGCGCGAACCACCAGATGCTGATCACCGTGCCGACGACACCGACGCCCGCCGCGACACCCTTCGCCTTCTTCCCGGGGCTCACGGCGACGACCCTACCCGCGCCGGTCAGGCCTTGAACTGCAGGTCGCCGTAGCGGACCAAGAGCTCCTCGACCGTGCCGCGGGTCTTGACCGCCCCCGTCATGCCGTAGATGGGCGCCATGGTCCCGGTGGCCGCGGGGTTCTCCCGGACGGCGATCGTGGACGACCGCAGGTCGGCCAGGAACCGGTCCGCCACGCCCGGGCGGCAGTGACGCAGGGTCACGCACAGATGGAAGGCGGCGGGATTCTGCAGGCCGTTGAGCGCCCATCCCCGGTGCCCCATCTCGTCCATGACCGCGTAGACGTCGAGCTCGTCGGAGCCCACGGCGACGACCCACAGGGGGTCCCCGAGGACGTGGAGCCCGGTGATCTCGCCGATGCCCTTCTTGACGGCGGCGGCGGTCTCGAGCACCGCCTTGCTCGCCACCATGTAGCCCTCCTCGCCGAACGCCAGCATCGCCGCCCAGCACTCGGCGGTCAGCCCGCCGGGGCGGCTGCCGGCGAAGGTCGGCGAGTAGTACAGCCCGCCCATCCACGTCGCCGTCCGGTAGTACTGATAGCGGCGGAGCTCCGGCGTCCGGTAGAGCACGACCGAGGTGCCCTTGGCCGCGTAGCCGAACTTGTGGGTGTCGGCCGACATCGTCGTCACGCCGGGCACCCGGAAGTCGAACGGCGGCACCGGGTAGCCCAGGCGCTCGGCGAACGGCAGCACGAACCCCCCGAGACAGCAGTCGACGTGCATGCCGATCTTGTTCTTCTTGGCCAGCGCGGCCAGCTCCTCGATGGGGTCGATCACACCGTGGGGGAAGCCGGGCGCCGAGCCCACCAGGGCGATCGTCTTGCCGGTGACGAGCTTGCCCGCGGCGTAGGCGTCCGCGCGGTAGTCAGGGTCGAGGGGCACCGGGACGGCCCGGATGCCGAAGTACTGCGCGGCCTTGTCGAAGGCGGCGTGGGCGCTGCGCGGGACGAGGATCTCGGGGTCGGTGATGCCCTTGGTCTCGCGCGCCCAGTCCCGGTAGGCCTTCATGGCGAGGAGGATCGACTCGGTGCCCCCCGACGACACCGTGCCGCAGACGGAGGCGACCCCGTCCTCCCCGCCGCCGAGCAGCGACGCCGTCATGGCCACGATCTCGGCCTCGTACTTCACCGCGCTCGGCCACAGCTCGGGGTGCAGGGGGTTCGCCTGGGAGGTGATGGCGTAGGCCTCGTTGAGGAAGGCCACGTGGTCCGCACCGCCGTGGTAGACGGCGCCCGAAGCGAACCCGTCGCGCCACTTGGCCTCCTCCTGCGCGGCGAGCTCCCGCATCTCGCGCAGGATCTCCTGGCGGTCGCGGCCGGTGGCGGGCAGCTCCCGGTACACCTTGTGCGTCTCGCGATACGGCCGGAGCTCCGCCTCCAGCGCATCGATCACGACGTCGAGGTCGGACGAGTCCATGCCCTGCCCCCCTGCTCGCAAAGGCGGCCCGGCTCAGTGCCGGTTGAGCCGCCGGTGGATGGCCTTGGTCTGCTTGTACAGCTCGACGAATTCCCCGAAGAGCTCGTCGTACACCCCGCGCACCGCGGGGTCCGGATCGACGCTATCCCGCACTTCGACCATGGTGGGGATGTCCTCGGCCCGCACGCGGCCGAGCGCGACCAGCGTGAGCAGCCCCGCGCCGCGGACGTTGGCGAGGACCGGGTCGGCCACCGGGCGGATCCGGCGCCCGGTGACGTCCGCGTGGATCTGGGCCCACACGTCCGAGTTGGCGCCGCCGCCGATGAAGGCCAGGCGCTCGAGGCGCCGCCCGACGAAGTGGTCGACGGCCTCGAGCAGCCAGCGCGAGTTGAGGGCGACACCTTCGTACACCGCCCGCACGAGGTCGGCCTTGACGGTGGCCAGCGACAGGTTGTGGAAGCCACCCCGGATGGTGTGGTCGTCGACCGGCGAGCGCTCGCCGTTGAGCCACGGCGTGAAGAGCACCTTGTGCGACCCGGCGGGGGCCGAGGCGGCGATCTCGTCGAAGCGGCGGTAGGTCTCGCCGCCCGGCTCCTCCCCCAGCATCCCGGCCAGGAAGGTGAGGCACGCACCCGCCGTCTCGTGCTCGTCGGCCACCAGGTAGCGGTCGGGCAACCCGGCGGGGATCGACGCCACGTTGCGCAGCGCGTCGGTCTTCTTGAACGGCACGTGGCAGGAGATCCACGACGACGTCCCGATGTAGAGATGGGCGTCGAAGGGGGCGACCGCGCCGGATCCCACGGCGGCCGAGTGCAGGTCCCCCGTGCCGGTGGCGACGGGGAGCCCGGGCGCCAGCCCCAGCGCCTCGGCCGCAGCCGGCGTCAGCCGTCCCATCACCGTGGCGCTGGGCACGAGGTCGGGCAGCTTGGCCCGCTCCAGGCCGGCCATCGCCAGCAAGGTGTCGTCGTAGGCGACGGCCCCGATGCGCCGGTTGTCGGTCACCCAGTGCAGGGTGATCGAGTCGTGCGAGGCGGCGAAGCGCCCCGTCATCCGCTGGTTCAGCCAGTCGACCGGCTCGAGGAACTTGTGCGTGGCGCGATAGACGTCGGGCTCGGTCTCGCGGATCCAGAGGATGTGGGCGGTGGGGTCCTTGCCCGAGTGCCCGGGCACGCCGCCGGTCAGCCGCACCCAGCGCACCAGCTTGCGGACGTCGTAGCCGAGCACGCTGAGCGCGCCCCCGGTCTGGCGGGTGATGGCCGGGGCGCCCCGTGCGTCCATCCAGATGACCGCCGGGCGCAGGGGTCGTCCCTCCTCGTCGGCGGCCACCGTGCCGGACCACTGCGCCGTGGCGCCCACGCCCACCACGTCGCCGGGCGCCACGCCGCCCTCCGCCATCACCCGGCGCGACGCGGTGGTGATCGCCGACCACCACTCCTCGGGGTCCTGCTCCGCTCCCCCGCCGGCCAGCAACGAGGTCGTCACGGGCTCGAACGCGCTGGCCGTGACCCGGCCCGCGTCGGACACCAGGGCCACCTTGGGGCCGCCGGTGCCGAGGTCGACGGCGAGGACGTGGGCCATGCGGGTGGGGGACGTCAGACGGCCGTGGCCGGCCGCCGGGGCTCGGTCACCAGATCGATGTGGTCCGGGATCCCCTCGACGTGCACGTCGTCGCCCTCGATCTCGACCGTGACGCGCGACCCCGCGAGGGGGATGCCCGCCACACGCAGGCGCTTGATCCCCTCCGGCAGCATGGGCGCGAGCCACGTCTTGCCGTAGGGGACCCAGGGGTCGAGGCGGAGGATGGTGCGCAGGCACAGCAGCGGCGACGCCGCCGCCCAGGCCTGGGGCGAGCACGAGGTCGGGTAGCCCACCGGACAGGCGAACTCGGCGCGGTCGAGCCCGCTGAAGAGCTCGGGGAGCCGGCCCCCCATGGCCACCCCGGCGTCGATCATCCCCGTGAAGAGGCGCTGGCTGTGCTCCATGAGGCCGTATCGGGCCAGACCGGCGGCCACGATGGCGGTGTCGTGCGGCCACACCGAGCCGCAGTGGTAGCTGATGGGGTTGTAACCCGGCATCGACGCGCTGAGGGTGCGCACGCCCCAGCCGCTGAACATGTCCGGGGCGAGGAGGCGCTGCGCCACCAGCGGCGCCTTGTCGTCGTCGACGATGCCCGACCACAGGCAGTGCCCCATGTTCGAGGTCAGCGAGTCGATGGGGCGCTTGTCGCCGTCCAGCCCGACGGCGTACCAGCCGCGGTCCTCGAGCCAGAAGTCGCGGTTGAACGCCTCCTTGAGCTCGGTCGCCTTGGCGCGGTAGCGCTCGTAGGTGGCCTCGTCGTCCATCTCGTGGGCGAAGTGTGCCCGGGCGAGGTAGGCACCGTAGACGTAGGCCTGCACCTCGCACAGGGCGATCGGCGCGGACGCCACACGCCCGTCCGCGTAGCGCACGCCGTCCCAGGAGTCCTTCCAACCCTGGTTGGCCAGGCCGCGGTCGGTGGCCCGGTGGTACTCGACGTAGCCGTCGCCATCGATGTCGCCGAAGCGCTCGATCCACTCCAGGGCCCGCTCCGCGTTGGGGAGCAGCTCGTCCACCACCTCGCGTGCCAGGCCCCAGCGCCGCAGCTCGCCGAGCAGCATCACGAACAACGGGGTGGCGTCCGCGGTGCCGTAGTAGATGTTGCCGCCGCCGAGCGAGAGCGACGGGGCCTCACCGAAGCGCATCTCGTGGAGGATCCGGCCGGGCTGCTCCTCGCTGCGCGGGTCGATGTCCTTGCCCTGGAAGCGGGCGAGGGTCTGGAGCACCCCGAGTGCGAGGTCGGGGTCCACCAACAGGGCCATCCACGAGGTGATGAGCGAGTCACGCCCGAAGACGGTCATGAACCAGGGGGCACCTGCCGCCACGACCACGCGCTCGGGGAAGTCGGGGTCGAAGATCCGCAGCGCACCGAGGTCCTCGGCGCTGCGTACCAGGAGGCTGCGCAGCCCGTCGTGGTCGGTCTCCACCTGCGGGACCTGCCGGCGCCAGCGCGCCAGGCGCTCGGCCGGCGCGGCACGCTCCACCGGTTGCCCGCAGCGGTAGCGGGGGTCGATCACCTTGCCCTCGATGACCGGGTGGACCTCCATGCACGCCCGCCACTCCCCGTGTGCGGGCACGATGGCCTCGAAGGACACCAGGTCCTCGGCCAGCGACGTGGGTGTGGGCGAGAAGCGAAGCTGGGTGCCGCGGCTGAGGGTGCCGCGGCGGTAGGTGAAGACGAGACCGTCGTCCTGGACCTCGTGGCGGGTCTCGCCGTCGGGGTCGCCCCCCGTCCGCCCCTCCTTGACGGCGAAGAGATCGGCGAAGTCGACGGCCAGGAACAGCTCGACCGAGCAGAAGGTGGGCTCCTCCCCGAAGTTGCGGATGACGATGTCCTCGCGCATCCCCTGGCCCGCGTAGCGGCCCCGGAAGACCATGAGCGTGGAGTCGGCACGCCCGGCACGCGGCGGGCACCGGGAGACGAAGGTGGCCGAGAACGGCTCGTCGCTCACGCAGGCCAACGGCTCGGGCGCCACCCCGTTGACCCGCAGCTCGAAGCGCGACAGCACCCGGGTGTCCCGGACGAAGAGGCCCCCCGCCGGCCCCCGAACGACGTCCCCCGAGGTGCCCGAGATGATGAACGTGGACTCGTCCACCAGGGTGACCGCCCCCCCGTCGGTACCGGTGGTCGACACCTTGCCGGAGAACGTCCACGGCTCGCTCATCCCGACCGACGCTATCGGAGCCCATGTCCCTCCCCGAACCGGCACCGGCCCAGCTCACAGGGGTGGGATTCACACTATCGCCGTAGTGCAAATGGCACCCCGAGCGGTAGACTCCCGCTCGTGAGCACCCCCGAGCGCACCGAGCGCACCGAGCGCACCGAGCGCACCGAGCGCACCGAGCGCACCCGGACCGGCAGCGAGGCCCGCACCGACGGTGCGCCCCTGCTCGAGGTGGCGGGGCTGCGCGTGAGCGCCGACGGGACGCCCATCCTGCGGGGGATCGACCTGACCGTGGCCGCGGGTCAGCTCCACGCCATCATGGGCCCCAACGGCTCGGGCAAGTCCACCTTGGCCAACGCGCTGGCCGGGAACCCCTCGTACCAGGTGGACGCCGGCCGCGTCTGGCTGGCGGGCGACGACATGACCACGTGGGCGCCCGACGTGCGCGCCAAGGCCGGCGTGTTCCTCGCCTTCCAGTACCCGGAGGCCATCGAAGGCGTGCCCGTCCTCCAGTTCCTTCGCCAGGCCACCTCGGCGCGCTTCGGCGAGGAGCGCTCGGTGCTCGAGATCCGCCTGGCCATGCTTGAGTGGATGGAGCGCCTGGGGATCGACCCGGCGTTCGGCGAGCGGCCGCTCAACCAGGGCTTCTCGGGCGGCGAGAAGAAGCGCAACGAGATCCTGCAGATGGCCCTGCTCGAGCCGCGCCTGGCGATCCTCGACGAGACGGACTCGGGCCTCGACATCGACGCCTTGGGCGTGGTCGCCCGCGGCGTGCAGGCCGTGCGAGCCGAGCGCCCGGAGACCGGCGTGCTCCTCGTCACCCACTACACCCGCATCCTCGAGCTCCTCGAGCCCGACGTGGTCCACGTCCTCGTCGACGGCGTCCTCGTCGACCGCGGCGGCCCCGAGCTGGCCGCGCGCCTGGAGGTGCAGGGCTTCGACGCGTGGCGGCGGTGACGATGCCCGGCGCACCCCGCATCGACGCCGTCGCCCCGAAGGCCGACTTCCCGCTGCTCGGGCGCCAGGTCCACGACCGGCCCATCGTCTACCTCGACTCGGCGGCCTCGTCCCAGCACCCGTCGTCGGTCCTGGAGGCCATGGAGTCCTACTACGAGCGGTCGCACGCCAACGTGCATCGCGGCGTCTACAGCATCGCCGAAGAGGCGGACCGCCATTTCGAGTCGGCGCGGCTGGCGGTCGGACGCTTCATCGGGGCCCCGGACCCCGAGTGCGAGGTGATCTTCACCAAGAACGCCACCGAGGCGCTCAACCTGGTGGCGTGGAGCTGGGGCCGCGCGATCCTGCGCCCCGGCGACGCGGTGCTGCTCACCGACATGGAGCACCACGCCAACCTGGTGCCGTGGCTCATGCTGGCCGAGGAGCGCGAGCTCGAGCTGCGCTGGATCGGCGTCGACGACGCCTATCGCCTCGACCTGACCGACCTCGAGCGGCTGGTCGACGGCGTCAAGCTCGTGGGCGTCACCGTCGCCTCCAACGTCCTCGGCACCGTCACCCCCTTCGACGAGATCGCCAAGACCGCGCACGACGCCGGCGCCGTCGTCGTCGCCGACGGCGCCCAGGGCGTGCCCCACCTGCGCACGGACGTCGCCGCCATGGGCTGCGACTTCCTCGCCTTCAGCGCCCACAAGATGCTCGGCCCGACCGGGATCGGTGTGCTGTGGGGACGGCGCGAGCTGCTCGAGGCGATGCCGCCGTTCCTCGGGGGCGGCGGCATGATCCGCGACGTGCGCCACGACGGCTTCACCTCCAACGTCCTGCCCTGGAAGTTCGAGGCGGGCACACCGCCGATCGCCGAGGCGGTGGGCCTGCACGCGGCAGTGGACTACCTGTCGGGCATCGGGCTCGACGCTGTGCACCGTCACGAGGAGGCGCTCACCGCCTACGCGCTCGGTGCCCTGGCGTCGCGCTTCGGCGACGACGTCCGCGTGTTCGGCCCGCCGGCCTGCGGGAGCCGGGTCGGGGTGATCTCCTTCGCCTTCCGGGACGTGCATCCCCACGACATGGCCCAGGTCCTGGACCAGGCGGGCGTATGCGTGCGGGCGGGGCACCACTGTGCGAAGCCGCTCATGCGCCGTCTCGGTGTGGCCGCCACCGCCCGGGCGTCGCTCTACGTGTACAACGATTCGTCCGACGTCGACGCGCTGGTCGAGGCCGTCGCCGAGGCCGGTAGCCTGTTCGGTTGACGATGCCCGGGCTCGAAGACCTCTACCGCGAGATCATCCTCGACCACTACCGCAGCCCCCGGAACCGGGGCGAGCTGCCCACCCCGCCCGCGCACCGGGTGGAGGGCTTCAACCCCCTGTGCGGGGACGAGGTCGTGGTCTACGTGGTGGTCGACGGCGACAGGCTCGCCGACATCCGCATCGGCGGGCAGGGTTGCTCGATCAGCCAGTCCTCGGCCTCGCTCATGTCGGCCGCGGTCAAGGGCAAGACGCTCGACGAGGTCCGCGACCTGATCCGCACCTTCAAGGCCATGATGTCGATCCACGAGGCCCGGCTGGGCGACGGGGCCGACGAGGCCGACGCCGAGGTTGCCGGGCTCCCCGACCTCGACCGACTCGGCGAGCTGGCCGCCCTGCAGGGCGTGGTGAAGTTCCCGGTGCGCATCAAGTGCGCCACGCTGTCGTGGAACGCGTTGGCCCAGGCCCTCGACGAGCTGTCCGCGGGCATCGGCGCCGCCTGACGGCAGACCCACTGCCGCCACCCTTCTCGCACCTGCCACGGTTACGATCGCCCGGTGGCTGTCCGGGCCAACGAGATGGGCGCTCGTCGAGCGGCACCGACCGTCCTTCCCAGTGGCCCATGGGTCATTGTCCTCGGCATGCACCGCAGCGGCACCTCGGTGGTGGCGGGCAGCCTGGCCGAGATGGGGCTTCGGCTCCCGAACGGGCCCGACCTGATGCCCGGCGGCCCGTACAACCCTCGGCACAACGAGAGCCTCGGCCTGACGGCGCTCGACGAAGCGCTCCTGGCACGCGCGGGGGGGACGTGGGACGCGCCGGGGCCCGAGGGCGACGAATGGGTCGACGGTGCCCTCGACGAGCTGTCAGAGGTGGCCAGCGACACCGCCCGGCGGGTCTTCGCGGGTTCCGGGCCCCTCGTGTGGAAGGACCCACGGCTCTGTCTGGTCCTGCCGTTCTGGCGCCGGCTCCTGCCCGCCCCGACACGTGCCGTCTTCGTGTGGCGCGCGCCGCTGGCCGTGGCCAGGTCGCTCCAGCGGCGCGACGGCTTCTCGCCTGACTACGGCCTTCGCCTGTGGGAGCGTCACGTACACGACGGGCTGCGTCACCTGGCCGGCATGCCGACGTTCTTCCTGCGCTACGAGCTGCTCGTGGCCGACCCAGAGGCGGTGCTGACCGCCTTGGCGGGTTGGCTGGGGAGCCAGGCGGTCCTCGACGTCGCCGAGAAGTCGGTCCGCGCCGCCTCGGCCCTGGTGTCCCCGGCTCTCTGCCACGAAGTGGGCGACGGTCCGGTCCCCCGTCGGATCCGTGCCGTGGTCGACGCCCTGGAAGCGCGCTCGTCCCTTCCGGGACCGGGGTCGAGAGGGTCGAGAGGCTAGGCCGGCTCCATCCCGTGACGCCGCATGAGGGCGCGCTCGGTCTCGCTGTCGGGCGGCTCGGGCGCGGCCCACAGCTGCTCGAGGTCCGCGAAGTAGGCGTCGAGCGCGGGGGCGTGGAGGACCAGGAGCCGCGCCGGCACCGTGTCCGTGTTCCCGAACGTATGGTCCTCACCGGCGCGGACGAGGACGAACGTCCCGGCATCGCCCTCGAACACCTCGCCGGCGACGTGGAACTCGACGGTCCCGTCGAGGACGAAGTAGGCCTCGTCGTTGCCCACGTGGCGATGCGGGGGTGGCATCCGCCCTCCGGGGGGCAGGGTCCGCTCCATCAGCGAGAACCGACCACCGGTGCTCGCCGCGGTGGCCTTGAACCACATCTCGCTGCCGCGAGCCTCCCGCCGCAGTCCCTCGCCGCTCGACCAACGGAGCACCATCCACCTCCACGGGACCCGCCCGACGATCCCGGTCCGGATCGGCACACTACGACACCCCGTCGGCGGGACGTCGACCGCGCGAGCACCGAGCCGACCGCCGGCCCGGGCGCGGCGGGTCAGCAGGGCGTGGGGTCGAAATCCGCTTGGGGCGGCGCGGTGGTCGACGTCGTCGTGGTCCCCGCGCCCGCCGCGCCCGGAGCCGAAGCCGAGGAGCCGGTGCCCGAGGAGCCGGTGCCCGAGGAGCCGGTGCCGAGCGAGGAGAGCGGCACCGGGTAGCCGCTCGGAGCGATCGGCGGCGTGGTCGGCGTCTGCGGCGCGGTCCCGAGGAACTGGGTGATGAGGTTCTGCGCGTCCGGCTCCTTGACGAAGAGGACGTCGCCGTAGGAACCCCAGGAGCCGACCGAGTAGGTGGGCAGGGTGTAGCTCTGGAGCGACGCCGACGAGAACGCATGGTACCGCTGGGCCAGCGACAGCAGCTCCCCGAGCGAGAAGGTGTTGTCGATGGTCACGTCGTGGACGATCGAGCCCAGGAAGGCGTTGATCGTCAGAGGGTTGTAGCGCGACTCGGCGCGGTTGATGAGCGCCCTGAGGAACGCGTCCTGCCGCTGGATGCGGCCGAAGTCGCTGGTGGGGTCGTACTGCCAGTACCCGTCCTTGAAGTACTCGTAATGACGGGACCGGGCCACGGCCAGCGAGTACCCGCCGTTGAGCAGCTGGCAGCCCGGTTGGGTCACGTTCAGGCCTGTGTAGGCGTCCTTGGCCGGATAGGGGAAGTCCATGGTCACCCCGCCGACCGCGTCGACCGCCCCCTCGAAACCGAAGAAGTCGATCTCGACGTAGTGGGAGATGGGGATCCCGAACGTGTCCTGGATGGTCTGGACCAGCGCGTCGGCGCTCGTGCCGAAGGGCACGTTGATGCGGTTGTAGGACCCATAGGTCGAACCGACCCCTGACATGGTGACGAGCGTGTCGCGAGGGATGTCGAGGATGCGGGCGGTCCCCGAAGCCGGGTCGACGTGCAGGATCTTGATGACATCGCTGCGCGCGCCGGTCACCTCCGTGGGACTGCCGAACTGCTGCTCCTGGGCTGCGCTCTCGCCCTGGCGCGAGTCGGAGCCCACCAGCAGGACGTTGAAGGGGGCGCCGTCGGCGATCGAGCTCAGGCTCGGGATGGCCACCTTGGGGATCTGGCTGAAGCGGTAGCGCGCATAGCCGTAGAGCGCGCCCGCGCCGACGAGGGCGAGGGCGGCCAGGACGATGAGACCGAGGAGCACCCGCTCTCCCCACGAGCGCCGGTGGCGGCGCCGGCCGCGCCGGGCGGGCTGCTCCGGAGACGGCATCCCCGACATGGCCGTCCCGTTGTCCGCGCCGGCGACGTGCCTCCCCCGTTGCACCTTGGCCCGCTTGCGGCCGCCCACGACGGTGCTGCCTTCGACGTAAGGCGACATCCCGGACAACGGTACAGCGGATCCCCAGGTGAGAGCGGTCGGTGCCCGTCCTACTCGGGTGCGCCGTAGGCGGCGTAGCCGGTGCGCTCGAGCTCGTCGGCCAGCTCGGGACCGCCGGAGGCCACGACGCGGCCCCGGACGAGCACGTGGACCGCGCCCGGACGCAGGTCGGTGAGGAGCCGGCGGTAGTGCGTGATGGCAAGGACCCCGAGCCCCCACTCGTCGACCCCGTCGCGGATGCGCCGGGCCACGTCACGCAGGCCGTCGACGTCGATGCCGGAGTCGAGCTCGTCGAGCACGGCGATGGCCGGGCGCAGGACGGCGAGCTGCAGCGTCTCGCTCCGCTTGCGCTCCCCGCCGGAGAGGTCGACGTTGAGGGCGCGCTCGAGCAGCCGCGGCTCGAGCCCGACACGGGCCGCCTCCTCGGCGGCACGGGCGCCCACGCCGACGAGGTCCGGCTCCCCGCCCCGGGCGAGGGCCTCGGCCAGCGCCTCGGTCAGGCGCACGCCCGGCACCTCGGTCGGGTACTGGGGGGCGAGGAACAGCCCGGCGCGGGCGCGCTCGTGCGGTGCCATGGCCAGGAGGTCGGCGCCGTCGAGCGTCACCGTCCCGCCGATGACGTCGTAACCGGGCTTGCCCATGAGCACGTGGCTGAGCGTGCTCTTGCCAGATCCGTTCGGCCCCATGACGGCATGGACCTCGCCGCTGCGGACACGCAGGTCGATGCCCGACAGCACCTCGCGGCCGCCGACGCCGGCACGCAGGCCCGAGATCTGGAGGACGTGGGTCACGGCAGCTCCACGAGGACGTCGTCGCCCGCGACGCGCACCATGTAGACGGGCACGGGCTTGGTGGCGGGCAGCGAGCACGGCGTGCCGGTGCGCAGCTCGAACGTCGAGCCGTGCTTCCAGCACTCGATCTCGCACTCCTCGGCCAGCACCTCGCCCTCCGAGAGCGAGTAGTCCTCGTGACTGCACTGGTCGCCCAGCGCGAAGAACTCGTCCTCCACCCGGACCAGGGCGATCCGGTGCTCGCCGACGTCGAATCGGCGCGCCGAATTCGGCTCGAGGTCGTCGACGCCGCACAGGCGGACCTCCTCACCCATGGCGTCCCTCCCCCGGGGCCGGCGGGCCGATGCGCCCCGCGAGGCGCCGTGCCACGGTCTCCTCCACCACCCGGCCCGGGCCGTCGAAGGGGGCGCGCGCCGCCATGGCCGAGAAGAACCCGAGGACGATCAGGCGCTCGGCCACCGTCGGCTCGATGCCGCGGGACTCGAGGTAGTACCGCTGCTCCTCGTCGATGGGCCCGACCGTCGACGCATGGCTGCAACGGACGTCGTTCTCCTGGATGTCGAGGTTGGGCACCGAGTCGGCGTGCGCACCTTCGGAGAGGACCAGGTTGTGGTTGGTCTGGAACGCGTCCGCGCCCCGGGCGCCCTTGCGGATCCGGATCATGCCGCTGTACACCGAGCGCGCCGCGTCGGCCACCGCCCCCTCGAAGATCAGCTCGCTGCGCGTCCTCGGCGCATGGTGGTCCTGGAGGGTGCGGAAGTCGTGGACCTGCTCGCCGGTGCCCAGGTAGGCCGCGTGCAACATGGTCTCCCCGCCCTGGCCGACGAGGTCCGAGTCGGTCCGGACCCGCGCGTAGGCCGCGCCGAACCCGGCGGTGAACGAGCGCAGGGTGGCGTCGCGCCCCACCCGGCTGGCCTGGGTGCCCAGGTGCACCGTCTGCGGCCCGAGCTGCTGGACGTTGACGTAGGAGAGGCGGGCGTCGTCGCCGACGTCGAGCTCGGCAACGGGCACGACCAGCGCGGCGCCTTCGTCGCCCGCGGACGCCAACAGCTCGACGACCCCCGCGTCCGCGGACGTGCCCACCGACACCGACGTCCGCGGGAACGACGCCGGCGCCCCGGCGGGCGTGGGACCGGGCGCGGCGCGCCCGTCGACGAGGTGGACGACGACCACGGGAAGCCCCGGTGACGCCTTGGGGGCGAAGCGGACGGAGAGGGCGTCGACCAGGAAGGCGTCGTGGAGCTCGCCGAAGGCGTCGTGGACGGGCTCGAGCGCGCCCAGGCCCGGCAGGGGCTCGTCCCCGCGGGCGGCCTCGATGACCACACCGGCGTCGGCAAGGCCGGGGTCGTCGACGTGGACCACGACCCCGCCGACCGTCACCACCAGGGCGGCACGCGGGCCCATCGGCTCCGCCAGGGCACGCGCCCGGGCGAGGGCATCGGCCCGGGGACCGCCGGGCACGGGCGCGACCGGCACGAAACGGTCCAGGTCGAAGCCGTCGACGCCGCTGTAGCGCCAGACCTCCTCGGCCTCGGTCGGCAGGGACAGGGCCCGGAACCGCTCCAGGGCCTCGGCCCGCCGGCGCGCCAGCCAGGGCGGACCGCCAAGGGCGGCGGACGCGTCGGCGGTGAAGGTGTTCAGGGCGGGCTCTTTCTCGGGGGGTCGCCCGGCATCCTACCGGGGCCTCCGAACCCCTCTGACCAGGGACGATCGCTCGCATCGGCACGCCAGGGCCGCGGTCGGGCAGACCGGGTGACGCGTAGGCTGGGCCGATGGCCCAATCGGAAGTGCTCACCGTCGAACACGACGGCCACGTCGCCACCCTCTGGCTCGATCGCCCCGAGGCGCGCAACGCCCTCGGCCCCGCCTTCTGGGCCGACCTGCCGGTGGCCATGGCCGAGCTCGCCGCCGCCCGCGACGTCCGGGCCGTGGTCGTCGCCGCGCGCGGGCCCCATTTCAGCGTGGGGCTGGACCTCAAGGCCATGGGCGAGCTCCTCGGTGGCGGCGGTGGCGGCGCGGACGGCGGCCAGGGTGGCACCGGCCCGTCCTTCGCAGCGCGGGCCACGGCGGCGCGTCCGCTGATCCTGCGGATGCAGCACGCGGTCACCTCGGTGGCCGAGTGCCCCAAGCCGGTGATCGCCGCCGTCCACGGCTATTGCATCGGCGGCGGCGTCGACCTGGCGGCCGCCTGTGACATCCGGTTGTCGAGCGCCGACGCCGTCTTCTCGGTGCGTGAGACGCGCATGGCCATCGTCGCCGACCTCGGCAGCCTCCAGCGGCTGCCCCGGATCATCGGCAAAGGGCACCTGGCCGAGCTCGCCTACACGGGCAAGGACATCACCGCCGAGCGTGCCGCCCAGATCGGCCTCGTCAACGACGTGCTGCCCGACGCGGCGTCGACGCACAAGGCCGCGCTGGCGCTCGCCGCGGAGATCGCGGCCAACTCGCCGCTGGCCGTCCAGGGGACGAAGGCGGTGCTCAGCGCATGCGAGGACAAGTCCGTCGCCGACGGGCTCGACTACGTGGCCACGTGGAACGCCGGGTTCCTGCAGTCCGACGACCTCGTCGAGGCGGTCACCGCCTTCGTGGAGAAGCGGCCTCCGAGGTTCACGGGTCGCTGAGGGCGCCGGCGGTGCGCCGCGACCGGATCAAGCCGCGGCGCACCCTCCGCCGGAGCGGACCTCGGGCTCAGTCGAGACCGAGCTCGCCGATCGCCTCGATGGCCCGGGTGTAGTAGCCGGTCACCTCGTCGACGGACCCCCCGACGCACAGGTCGAGCTCGATGTCGTCGACCACGGCGGCCGCCTTGGCCAGCAACCGGGTGGCCTCGGTCGAGGTGGCGATCCTGGCCAGCTCGGTCATGTCGCCCTCGATCACCAGCGAGCCGTGCATGCGCATGGTGCTGGCGAAGACCCGGTAGCTGGTGATGCGGCCCTCCTTGGCCAGCTCGTCGTAGAAGGCGAGCGACTCGCCGAACACCTCCATCCCCTTGGTGCCCGTGATCCCGGCGCGCTGGTTCCCCCAGCTGATGATGATCGCCCCGCGCTCCCCCATGGTGGACCTCCCCTGCATCGAGCCGCCCGCCGTGGCCGAGTCTTCACCCAGTGACGCGGGGCATCAACCGCTTTCGGCGCAACCACCGCGCTGCGTCACCGCGCCTGCTCGGGGGTGGGACAGGCGGCACGGTCCGCCACGACCCGTGGTCAGGCCAGCGCGGCGGAGACCGATGCGAGGAAGCGGTCGGGGGCCTCGAGCATCGGGTAGTGGCCGACGTCGACCAGCTTGGCCAACGACGCGGCGCCGGCGGCCGCCTCCACCCGGTCGGCCATGGCCACCACGGCGATGGGATCGTCGACGCCCCACACGACGCCGAGGGGGGAGGGATGCGCCTCGATGGCGCCGGTGAACCGCCGCTCGTTGCGCCGCCGCTCCTCGATGTAGCGGATCGTGCGGGGCAGCACGAGATGGCCCTGACGGTGCTCGATCAGCTCCCAGGCGGCGTCCAGCTCGGCCTGGTCGACGGCGCTCGCCGGGCTGAAGGTCGCCGTCAGGCCGGCCTGCAGGGTGGCGCCGTCGATGCCGACGGTGTCGGGGAGACGCTCGTCTGGCAGGGCAAGGAGGAATTGCTGCCCATCGCTCAGGTGCGCCATCTCGATGTAGATGCTCCCGTTGGTCAGCACGCGCCGGGTCACCTCGACGGGCCAGCGTCCCTCTGCGGCCCGCGCCAGGAGCTCGCCGCCCACGGTGTCACCCATGTCGTGGGTGAGCAGCGCCAGGCGCGTCACGCCCACGTCGGCCACGAAGGCCTCGACCACGTCCGCATGGAGGTCGAAGGTGTAGGCGATGTCGGGCTTGGCCGACAGGCCGAACCCCACCATGTCGAGCAGCAGGATCCGGCGGTCCTCGGCCAGCGCGTCCACCATCAGGTGGAAGTCGAAGGACGAGGTCGGGAACCCGTGGAGGACGAGGAGCGGCTCCGCGGTCTCCTCGCCCGTCGGGGACAGCTCGAGGGTGAACACCTCGTGTCCGGCCAGGGCCCGGTACGCGCCCCGTGCCTCCCAGGCCGCCACCGCGGCGCTGCGCCAGGACGCGCCGGTCATGGCCGGGACACGCTCGAGCCGTCCGGGCGCTCAGCGCCGCCGGCCGAAGGGCCAGCGGCGCCGGGTCGCCTTGCGGGCCTTGCGGTCGCGCTCCTCCTCGACCTCCGCCAGGGTCTCGGGGAGCGCCGCGTTCACGATGCCCTCCGCCTGGTCGAGGAGCTCGACCAGGTTCTCGCCCTCGGGCTCCTCCTCCACGGCCGGCTCGACCAGACTCCCGTGGACCCAGCCGGCGTCGGCGATCCGGCGCTCGTAACGGGGGCAGTCGTCCGGGCAGCGCCAGGGCGCCTCCGGGGCCAGGTCGAGCTCGCAGATCCTCGCCACCTCGCCGTCGGCGTAGGTGCGGCTCTGGAAGTGCTTGCACTCTTCGCGCATGGGCACGGGCTCATCCTTCCATCGCCGGCGCGAGTCCGCAGCGCGGGCTCAGCCGACCGAGCCCTCCATCTGCAGCTCGATCAGCCGGCTCCACTCCACCGCGTACTCCATGGGGAGGGTCCGGGTGACCGGCTCGATGAAGCCGTTGACGATCATGCCCATGGCCTGGCTCTCCGAGAGGCCACGGCTCATGAGGTAGAAGAGCTGGTCCTCGCCCACCTTGGACACGGTCGCCTCGTGGCCGATGCGAGCGTCGCGCTCGGCCACCTCCATGTAGGGCTTGGTCTCCGACGTGGAATGGTCGTCGAGGATCAGCGCATCGCAGCGCACGAAGCTCTTGGCGTTGGTGGCGCCCTCGTCGACGTGCACCAAACCGCGGTAGGTGGAGACGCCGCCGTCCTTGGAGATCGACTTGGAGACGATGGTCGATGTCGTCTCGGGGGCGGCGTGGATCATCTTCGCCCCCGCGTCCTGGTGCTGGCCGGCACCGGCGTAGGCGACCGAGAGGACCTCTCCGGAGGCCTTCGGGCCCACCAGGTAGACCGAGGGGTACTTCATCGTGAGGCGGCTTCCGATGTTCCCGTCGATCCACTCGACGTGGGACTCGGCCTCGGCCCGGGCGCGCTTGGTCACCAGGTTGTAGACGTTGTTCGACCAGTTCTGGATGGTCGTGTAGGTGATCCTGCTCCCCGGAAGCGCCACCAGCTCCACGACGGCCGAATGCAGGGAGTCGGTCGAATACACAGGCGCCGAGCAGCCCTCGACGTAGTGCACCTGGGACCCCTCGTCGGCGATGATCAGGGTGCGCTCGAACTGCCCCATGTTCTCGGCGTTGATCCGGAAGTAGGCCTGCAGCGGCATCTCGACGTGGACACCGGACGGGACGTAGATGAACGAGCCGCCGGACCACACGGCCGAGTTCAGGGCCGCGAACTTGTTGTCGTTGGGCGGGATGACCGTGCCGAACCACTTGCGCACGACGTCGGGGTAGTCGCGCACGGCGGTGTCCATATCGCAGAAGAGCACGCCCTGGGCCTCGAGATCCGCCCGGTTGCGGTGGAACACGACTTCAGATTCATACTGGGCGGTGACACCGGCGAGGTACTTGCGCTCGGCCTCGGGGATGCCCAGCTTGTCGTAGGTCGACTTGATGGCGTCGGGGAGGTCGTCCCAGGAGTTGACCTGCGACTCGGTGGGCTTGATGTAGTAGTAGATGTCGTCGAAGTCGAGGTCCGGCATGTTGACCGCGAACCACGGCGCCATGGGGCGGGCGAAGAAGCGCTGCAGGGCCTTGAGCCGGAACTTGAGCATCCACTCGGGCTCGTGCTTCATGGCCGACATCTCGCGGACGATCTCCTCGGAGAGGCCCTTCTTCGGCTTGAAGACGTAGTCCTCTTCGTCGCTCCAGCCCAGCTTGTAGCGACCGAGGTCGAGTTCTGTCGTGCTCATGGAGACCACCTGGAGCCGTACCCGACGGGCCGCCTCGGCCCGGGGATTTCTCCTATCTGCATAGTAACAACCCGGTCCCGCCCGGGCGAGCTCCCCCCGCCGGATCTGCAAGCATCCCCCCCGTGACCCCGCCCAGCCCCGAGACGCCGCCGCCCGTCGCCGAACGCCGCCCGACGGTCATCGAGGCCCACGGCGACCGTCGGGTCGACGAGTGGGCCTGGCTGCGGGACCGGGACGACCCCGCCCTCCTCCCCCTGCTGGAAGCGGAGAACGCCTACACCGCGGCGGCCATGGCCCCGCTGGCGGCCCTGCGCGAGCGGCTCTTCGAGGAGATCAGGTCGCGGATCGTGGAGACGGACCTGTCGGTCCCGGTGCGGCGGGGCCCGTGGTGGTACTACTCGCGAACCTTCGAGGGCAAGAGCTACGCCGTGCACTGCCGGCTGCCCGTGTCGGGCCCCGGGCGCGACCCGTCGGTGCCGCCGGGGTGCGAGGACCCCGGTGGGGCCGACCCCGCGTCGGCGGATCCGGGCGGGCCGGCGGCCTGGCCCGACGAGGTGGTCATGCTCGACGAGAACGAGCTGGCCGACGGGCACGCCTACCTCGCCCTCGGCGCCCTGTCCGTCAGCCCCGCCCACCGGCTGCTCGCCTACTCGGTCGACACCACGGGGGACGAACGGTTCACGCTTCGGGTGCGGGACCTCGACAGCGGCGAGGACACGGGCGACGCCGTGGAGGGGACGTCCTACGGCGTCGCCTGGGCGAACGACGACGCCACGCTCTTCTACACCCGACCCGACGACGCCAACCGCCCGTACCAGGTGTGGCGGCACCGGCTCGGCGCCCCCCAGGGCGACGACGTGCTGGTGCTGGAGGAGCCCGACGAGCGGTTCCACGTGGGCGTGGGGCGCACCAAGGACGGCGCCTACGTCGTCGTCCACCTCCAGTCCCAGGTGACCTCGGAGAGCCGGCTCGTGCCCGCGGACGACCCGTCCGCGCCGGCCCGCCTTGTCGAGGCACGCCGCCAGGGCGTGGAGTACGCGCTGGAGCACCACACCGGCACGCTCCTGGTGCTCACGAACGACGAGGCCCAGAACTTCCGCCTGCTGGCCGCGCCGGCCGCGCCGGCCGCGCCGGCCGGACGGACCGAGTGGCGCGAGCTCGTCCCCCACCGGCCCGACGTCCGGCTGGAGGGTGTGGACGTCTTCGCCCGCCACGTCGTCCTCTTCGAGCGGATCGCCGGCGAGGCCCGCGTCCGGGTGGTGGGCGTCGGCGGCCAACCCGCCTTCGACCGCCCGCTCGAGCCGGGTGAGGTGCTGGCGTGCCCCGACTCGCCCTCGACCTCGTGGGCGGGCGCGAACCCGGAGTTCGACTCGGGATCACTGCGCTACGAGTACTCGTCCCTCGTGACCCCCCGCTCCGTGTTCGACGTGGACATGGACACCAAGGCACGCTCGCTGCGCAAGCGCCAGCCGGTGATCGGCTACGACCAGCAGGGCTACGTCACCCACCGCGTGTGGGCGCAGGCACCGGACGGCACCCGCGTGCCGGTGTCGTTGCTGGCGCGCTGCGACACGCCCCGGGACGGCACCGCGCCGTGTCTTCTGTACGGCTACGGCGCCTACGAGATCAGCATGGACCCCGTCTTCTCCTCGATCCGCCTGAGCCTCGTCGACCGCGGCGTGGTCTTCGCCATCGCCCACGTGCGCGGCGGGGGCGAGATGGGCCGCCAGTGGTACGAGGACGGCAAGCTGCTGCACAAGCCCAACACCTTCAGCGACTTCGTCGCCTGCGCGCGCCATCTGATCGACGAGGGATGGACGAGCGCGGACCGTTTGGTGGCGCACGGGGGCTCGGCGGGCGGGCTGCTCATGGGCGCGGTGGCGAACGCGGCTCCCGAGCTGTTCGCGGCGATGGTGGCCGAGGTTCCTTTCGTCGACTGCCTGACCACCATGCTCGACGAGACCCTGCCGCTCACGGTCATCGAGTGGGAGGAATGGGGCAACCCGGGCGCCGACCCCGAGGTCTACGGCGTGATGCGCTCGTACTCGCCCTACGACAACGTCCGCGCCGCGCGGTACCCGTCGATGTTCGTCACGACCGGCCTCGAGGACCCGCGGGTCGGCTACTGGGAGCCGGTGAAATGGGTGCAGCGGCTGCGGTCCGCCGACGCGGGCAACCGCGTGCTGCTCAAGGTCGAGGTCGAGGCGGGGCACGGGGGGCCCTCCGGCCGCTACGACGCCTGGCGGGACGACGCGCAGATGTACGCCTTCGTGCTCGACGCGGTCGGCCGGGCGGACTGACGGCGGACGGCCCCGCTCAGGCGGACGGGGCGAAGGTGGCGACGAAGGGGGACTGGAACGGCGTGGGCAGCGTGACCGCCTTCCCGTCGAGCGTCATGGTCATGTCGCTGGCCGCGCCCAGGGTGACCTTGAGACTGCCGGCGGTCTCGGTCAGGGTCTGCGTCTGCCCTGCCCCCATGGTGCCCGTGAACAGGATCCTGCCCGTGGCCGCGTCCGCCGCCATGACCCAGCAGTCACCGGTGGCGGCGAGCACCACCGTGTAGGGCCCGGCGGGCGCGTTGTAGGTCGCGGTGCTCGTCGTCGACACCGAGGCGTTGACGGTGCTCGGCACCGGTGCCGGCACCGTCGCCCCGGGGCTGGTCCCACCCACATGGGCAGGTGGTGTCGTCGTGCCCTTGCCCGACGACGGGAGGAACGCCACGACGGCACCCACGACCGCGGCCACGAGGACGACCACGACCGCGACGGCGAGCACACGGCCGGCGTGCTCCGTGCCCTTGGCGCGGCGCGCGCCCATGCGGGCGATGGCCCGGCGCCCGTCGGGGTCGTCGACCGAGGGCGGCGGGGCTCCGTCGTCGAAGACGAGACTCGGGCGGTCCCCCTCCTCCGGCGCCTTGGCGGACCCGTTCACCGCCACCGCGGCCGGTGTGCGCACGCGGTGGGCCTCGTCGACGTCGTCGACGTCGTCGACGGCCCGACGTGTCCGCTGGCGGGTGCGGCCGGCCTCGGCGGGCGCGCTCGTCGCGCCGGCGGCCGCGGCGGCCGTCGATCGAGACGGCACCCGGACCGAGGGGGCCGGCTCCTCGTTGCGTCCTCGGGCAGGCCCGGCGGCCTTGGGCGCCGGCACCCGCCCGTTTCGGGCCGCGGGGCGCGGCCGCGAGGTGTCCACCCGGTCGGAGACGTGGCGGAGGGTCTCCAGGGTGGTGTGGTACGCCTTCACCGACTGGCGCTCGTCCGCCCCTCGCCGCCAGGTCGCACCGGCCACGATGGCGCCGGCGAGGGCGAGTGCCCCGATGGCGGCGAGAGCGAGCACACCCCTATTGAATCGGAGATCGCGCGGGTTCGGTACCGCGGATCCACCCCGGCGGTGTCCGTCTCGACGTCGTCACCGAGCGGGTCCCGGCGATTACTGCTCGTCGTTCTCCAACATCGCGTCAACGAGTCGCTCGACCACGATCCGATCGCGCTCGCCGAGCCGGCGGAGCTTTGCGACGAGCGTCGAGGAGGCGACGTCGGGCCGCCCGTTCCCGTCGGCGTCGGCCACCGCCGGCCGCCCCGAGCCGTTGGCCCGCCCCACCTTGGCCATGAGGTCCTCCACGGGCACGTCCAGCGCCGAGGCCACCCGCTCGAGGACGGCCGGGCTGGGGTTGGGCAGCAGCCGGATGCCCCCGATGGCCTCCTTGCGGCCGGTCTCCAGGTCGCGCCAGACGGCCTCGGTGACCTTGGCCTTGCGGGCGGCGTCCCGGCGGCGAAGGCCCTTGGCCTCGCGCTGCTCGGCCAACCACTTGCCGAATTCGGCCCACTGGCGAGACTCGTCCACGTGATCAGCGTGCCCTGTGGCGACGCAATTTTCCAGCCGCCACCTGTGCCCGGGCGAGGCGCCCCTGCCCGATCAGGTCCGCAACCCGAAGTACGGCCGGCGCGAGGGGTCCAGATCGCGCCGGCGCGGGTTGTCCCGGTCCCGGGGCGAGAGGACGGGCGCCGTGAGGACCCAGTCGGCGCCGACCTCGGGGTCGTCCCAGGCGACGCCCAGCTCGTCCTCGGGGTTGTAGTACCCGTCGACCAGGTACCACATGAGCATGTCGGTCAGCGACGCGAAGCCGTGGGCCACCCCGGGGGGGATGAACACCCCCCGCTCGACGTCCCCGTCGAGGTCCAGCTGCATGGTGACCCCCTCGGTGGGCGAGCCCTGGCGCAGGTCGTGGAGCACCACGCGCACCTTGCCCCGCAGCACGTACCAGTAGTCGGCCTGGTGGAGGTGGTAGTGCAGGCCCACCACCGCGCCGGCCTGCTTCTCGGAGCGGTTGCCCTGGATCATCTCCCGGCCGTGGGGGAACCACGAGCGCCGGTAGGTCTCGACGAAGCGGCCGCGCTCGTCGCCGTGCGCGACGGGCCGGACGACCACGACGTCGGCGATGTCGCTGGGGTCGAAGGCGACTGGCACGGGCGGTCAGGCTAACGGAGCCCGGATCACGGTTCGAACCGGCCGAAGCCCCCGCGGTAGTAGAGGAGCGGGCGGGCCGGCGTCACGCCGAGATCCAGCACCCGCCCCACGACGAGCTCGTGGTCCCCGGCGTCGTAGGCGTGCTCGAAGGCGCATTCGACCCAGGCCAGCGCCCCGTCGAGGACCGGGGCCCCGGTCGCCCCCGGGCGCCACCCCACACCACGGAACTTGTCCCCGCCCGACACGGCGAACTCCCGGCACAGGGCCTCCTGGTCCTCGGCGAGGATGTTCACGCAGAAGCTGCCTGCGTTGGCGATGCGCGGCCAGCTGGTGGAATTCTTCGCCGGGGCGAGGGCGACGAGCGGGGGCTCGAGCGACAGGGAGGTGAAGGCCTGGCAGGTGAAGCCGACCGGCTCCCCGTCCTCGATGGCCGTCACGATGGTGACCCCGGTGGCGAAATGGCCGAGGACCTCGCGAAAGCGCCCGCTCTCGATACCCGGCCGCCCCGGGGCGCGCGGGTCCCCCAGCACGTCGTCTGCGGCTGCCTCACCCATCGTGCTCACCCCTGTCCGGCCGGGGACCCCCGCAGTGCCCCCGCCGGATCGGTCAGGAGGAGCGAAGGTCGAAGGTCAATCCTTCCGCGGCGGCGAGCACCGCGTCGAGACGGGCGGCGTCGCGCAGGTCGCGGACGCGCTCGAGGATGGTGTCGACCTGGTCGTCGTCGTGCGTGGGGTCGTGGTGGAACAGCGCGAGGCGCTTGGCCCCGGCCTCCGCGGCCACCCGCAGGGCGTACTCGGGGGTGCAGTGCCCCCATGTGCGCTTGGCGTCGAACTCCACGTCCGTGTACTGCGCGTCGTGGATGACCAGGTCGGCACGATCGCACAGCTCGAGGGCGGCATGGTCGACGGCCCCGTCGTCCGGCTCCTGGTGGTCGCTGAGGTATGCCACCGACACGCCGTCGACCTCGACCCGGAACCCGAGGGTGGTCCCGACGTGGGGGACGTGGCGCACGCGCACCTTTGCCGGCCCGATGGCCAGGTCGTCGTCGCCCACCTCGACGAAGTCGAAGCAGCCGTTGAGCTCGCCGACGTCCACCGGGAAGAACGGCGGGCGCACCATCTTGTGGATCATCTCGGGCAGTGAGGGCCCGTCTTGACGGGGGCCGTAGACGGTCATGTGCCCGCCGTCACGCTGGGCGGGGACGAAGAACGGCAGCCCGATCACGTGGTCCCAGTGCAGATGGGTCAGCAGCGCGTTGATCTCCAGGGGCTTGCCGCCGAGGATGGCCCCGGCCTGCAGGACGTCGCCGAGCGCGCGGAGCCCGGTGCCGAGGTCGAGGATCATCGGCGCGTCCTCGCCGACGTCGACCGCCACGCAGGCGGTGTTGCCGCCGTAGCGCACGTGCCGGTCGCTGCAGCAGGGGCACGAGCCCCGGACGCCGTAGAAGCTGACCTTCAGCGGAACGACCCCCTCCCGGTCATCCGTCCTGCCGAACACGTCCTGCCCAACACTGCTGCCCAACACCGGCCCGACACGGCACCCCGGCCGGCCCCGGGGGACCTCCCCCGGCGGCGACACTACTCTTCGCCCATGCCCCAGGGAATGGTCAGCGCCAACGGAATCCGCTTCGCCTACCTGGAGGAGGGTCCCCCGGACGGCCCCCTCGCCCTGTGCCTCCACGGATTCCCCGACACGGCCCACACCTGGCGCTTCCTGCTCCCGGCCCTGGCCGAGGCCGGGTTCCGGGCCGTGGCCCCCTGGACCCGGGGCTATGCGCCCACCGAGGTCCCGGCCGACGGCCGGTACCAGACCGGCGCGCTGGCCACCGACGCCAATGCCCTGCACGAGGCCCTCGGCGGGGACGACCGGGCGGTGCTGGTGGGGCACGACTGGGGCGCCATGACGTCCTACGCGGCCGCGGCCCATCAGCCCGGCCGGTGGCGGCGCGGGGTGACGATGGGGGTCCCGCCGTTCGGTGCGGTGGCCGCCGGGTTCCTCACCTACGCACAGCTCAAGCGCAGCTTCTACATCTTCGTGTTCCAGACCCCCTTCGCCGAGCCCGCCGTGGCCGCCGACGACCTGGCGTTCGTCGAGCGGCTGTGGGAGGACTGGTCGCCCGGCTTCGACGGGACGCACGACCTCGCACACGTCAAGGAGTCCCTGCGCGACCCGGCCAGCCTGTCCGCGGCCATCGCGTACTACCGGGCCATGTTCGACCCGTCCACGCACGACCCCGAGTACGCCGAGGCGCAAGCGGCGGCGTCGGCCGTCCCGCCCCAGCCCTTCCTGTACCTCCACGGCAAGAACGACGGCGCGCTCGGGATCGAGACCGTCACGGACCCCCTCGCCTTCCTCTCCCCCGGGTCGCGCTACCTCGAGATCGAGGACGCCGGCCACTTCCTGCACCTCGAGCAGCCGAAGGTCGTGGGCGATCTCGTGCTCGAGTTCCTTACGGCGTAGCCCGGGTCGGCCCGTGGCGACGGGCTGCCGCCGGTGGGCCCCGACAGGCTGCAGCAGCGTCAGCGGCTGAGCGGCACCCAGCTGAAGCGCCGCAGGGCGATCATCAACCCGCCCACTCCCCACGCGATCACGACGAGCAGGTCGCCCCAGGCGAACCCCGAACCGGAGGTGTGCGGGTTGTAGGCCACCAGCAGCGCGGCGGCCAGGTGCCGCACGGGGAAGACGTCGGCCACGTTCACCAGCCAGTGCGGCAGGATCGACACGGAGATGAAGACGCCGGAGATGAAGTAGAGGGGCAGCATGACCGCCTGGGTGATGGGCTGGGCGGCGTCCTGGTTGTGGATCACCGACGCCAGGGCGTACCCCATGGTGCAGAACGCCAGCGTCCCGATGACAACGGTCACCGCCAGCGCCGGCGCGGTATGGGCCGGCACGTGGGCCTTGAAGAAGATCCAGCCGATTGCCAGGAGTACCGCCGTGATGAACAGCGCGGCGACGGCGGACGTGAGCGAGCGCCCCGCGATGATCGCCGTGGCGGGCACCGGGGTGGACCGCCGGCGCTTGAGCACCCCCGTCTCGCGCTGGGCAGTGACCGAGATGACCAGGTTGACGAACGAAGCAGCGATGATGCCCAGCGTGATGATGCTGGGCACGTAGTACTCCTTGGTCGGGATCGTGCCCCCCGGCACCTTCGTCACGTTGTGGCCGCCGCCGAACACCGAGGCGAAGATGAGCAGGAAGATCACCGGCAGGGCGATGGTGAAGAACCGCGACTGGCGGTTGCGGGCGAACGCCGAGAGGTCGAAGCGGAACTGGTGCAGCGAGAGGCGCACGACGCCCCTGGTGCCGCGCCGCGCGGACAGGTCGGCAGACCGGGCGCTCACCGCAGGTCCTTCAGGTCCCTGGGGGCGGTGAGCTCCAGGTAGACGTCCTCGAGGCTTGGACGGTGCACCTCCAGGTCGTGGAGCTCGTAGTCGCCCGCTTCGGCCCACGTGACCAGGGGCGAGAGCACGGACAGGGGCGAGGGCGCCCGCAGGAGGAGGCGCTCGTTGCGGTCGTCCTCCACCGCCGCGCGCACGGCCGCGGGGAGGTCGGCCAGCGCGGCTCCGGCCGGGAGCGAGAAGCGGATCTCGACCGCCGCCCGCTCGCGCCCACCGATGGTCTCCGGGGTCCCCTCGGCGACGATCCTCCCGTCGGCGATCACCGCCACCCGGTCGGCGAGCTGCTCGGCCTCGTCCATGAAATGGGTGGTGAGGAAGACGGTGACGCCCAGGTCGCGCAGCCCGGCGATCATCTCCCAGGCGGCGCGCCGGGCCGAGGGGTCGAAGCCGGTCGTCGGCTCGTCCAGGAACACCAGCTCGGGGTCGCCGACCAAGGCGAGCGCCACGTCGAGCCGGCGCCGCTGCCCGCCCGAGAGCCGGCTGGCGATGGCGTCCGCCCGGTCGGCCAGGTCGACGAGCGCCAGTGTCTCCTCCACGCCGCGCGGCTCGGGGTAGTAGCCCGCGTAGAGCTGGAGACACTCGGCCACGGTGAGGTCGTTCTCGGGATCGGACTCCTGGAGCACCACCCCGATGCGGGCCCGCCAGCCCCCTCCCGCGACCTGCGGGTCGACCCCGAGCACGCTCACCTCGCCGGCGGTGCGCCGGCGATAGCCCTCCAGGATCTCCACGGTCGTCGTCTTGCCCGCGCCGTTGGGACCCAGGAAGGCGAAGATCTCCCCCCGGCGCACCTCGAGGTCGATCCCGGCCACGGCCTCGAACGAGCCGTAGCGCATGCGAAGGCCCGCCGCGCGGATGACGACGTCGCCGGGGGTGCCGGCCGATCCCTGCGCCGCCGTCCCGGCCGCGTCCTCCACAGTCACAACCTAGAGCGCCCCCGCGGCCTCGACCGCGGCGCGCGCCGCCTTGGACGCGGCCGAACCGGCGTCTCGCCCCAGGCGCACGAGCGCCGGCAGGCGTCGGGGACGGGCGACGATCGTCCTCAGCGCGGCCCAGGCGTCGACGGAGCCGTCGGGGCGCAGCATGTCCATGACGTCGTCGGAGAGCAGGCCGTCCTGGGGGCGGTCGCTGATGACGCGGAACGCGGACCACGGGCACCCGTGCGCCTCGCACACCTCGGCCACCGCGGCGGTCTCCATGTCGAGGGCGACGAAGCGCCGGTCCACCAGCGCGGCGAGGCGCGCCTCGTCGAGGATGAGCTCGTCCACCGTGGCGATCCGCCCCGCCGGCGTCGCGCCCGGCGGCGGCGCGGCCCGGAACTCGCGCCCGCTGCGCAGGTCGACGACCGAGTCGGGGACGACGGTGTCTCCCACCGAGATCCCGGGGCCGATCCCCCCGGCGATCCCGCTCACCACCACGTGGGAGACCGCCATGTCGGACCGTGTCATGGCGTCCAGGAGCCGTTCGGTGGCCCGGCGCGCGGCCTCGGGACCCACCCCGATCAGCGCGGCGACGACCTGACGTCCTCCGGCCCGCCCGCGGTGGACGTCGAGCCCGCCGACCACGGCCCGCCGCGCGGACAGGGCCCGGACCACCGGCCGGAGCTCCGAGCGCATGGGCGCGGCCACCAGGACCGTGCCCGCGCTCACCCGTGCGCCTCCGGCACGGGCAACGGCGTGGGGAAGAAGCGGTGGTGGTGGCGGCCGGTGACCTCGTAGACGGCAGTGCCCCGGCGCCCGTCGTCGGTCTCGACCGCCATGAGGTGCTGGCCCCCGCCGTAGAAGGGACGGTAGGGCGCGCACCACCGTCCCGCACCCCGCAGCGTGACCTCGCGTCCGCCCTCGAGCCGGAACCGCACCGTGCCGGCCAGGCCCTCCACGGTGGCCCCGTCGGCCCCGTAGTCGACGGGGTCGCCGGCAGCGTCGGTCCAGTGAAGGTCGTGGTGGAAGTCGACGACGGGCACCGGGGTCCCCCGGCCCGCCGGGGCCCAGCACCCGTCGGTGAAGATGCGGGCGCCGTTGGCCAGCTCCCAGTGCCACACGCCGAGCATCCCGTCGGGCAGCTGGATGGCCAGCCATGTCCAGAACGGCACCCGGCCGTGGTCGCGGATCCCCCATGAGTGGTCCCGCTGTCCCAGCCAGCCCTCGACCGTGCGGGTCGAGCCGTTGCGGCGGTAGGTGCCGTGGAAGGTGCCCGACTGGATCATGTGGCTCTGGTCCCACACGACCGCGCCCTCGTCGTCGAGCATGCGGCCGCGGCGCAGGCCGTAGTGGGCGCCGCGCGCCTCGAAGGTCAGGTCGAGGCTGGTGGCCGCCGGGTCGTCGGCGACGACGCGGAGCCGGCGGAAGGGCTCCTCCACCACCACGGAGACAGGGCCCACGGTGGCCGTGTGCGGGTCCCCGCCGGCGGGCCGCTGGTGGTAGGCGAACAGCGGCTCGCCGTCCACGCGGCCGAGCACGAGCGCGTCGAGGATGTGCCGCCCGGGGTACGTGGCCATGGCCACCACCAGGACGTCGGCATCGGCGGCGTCGGGTGCTGCGGCCGGCGCGTGGGTGACGAAGAAGTAGCTCTCCCGCCAGTGCTGGTGCTCGGCGGCGACGACCGACAGCGGCTCGGGGAGCTGGTGCACGAGGTGCTCGTCGAAGGCGGTGAGGTGCGTCACGACACGGCCTCCAGCAAGGACAGGGACTCCAGGTCCAGCACCTGGGTGGCGTGGCGCTCGGCCATGGCCAGGAACATGGCGTCGCCGCGTTCGGTGCGCTCCACCATCATCGACGCCCCCACGGCCATCAGATACCCGGCGTAGGCGTAGCGGCGGTAGTCGGCGAGACAGTCCTCCCACGAATAGCCGGCCACGCCCTGGGACAGCAGCCGGTCGTGGTACTCGCGCAGCAACGCCCGCTCGTGGGACCGGCGGTCCTCCACCAGCAGGCCCGCGCCGAGGAAGTAGGACGCGTCGAGCAGCCCCGGGCCGAGCACGGCGGTCTGCCAGTCGACGACGGTCACGGCCGGGGCACCCGGCACTGCACCGGCGCCGCCCGCGCCGGACGCCTCGCCGCCGGCGAAGAGCAGGTTGTCCAGCCGGAAGTCGCCGTGCTGCACGGTGGCGGGCCCGGGCTGGTCGCGCAGGTAGGACGAGAGATGGGCCATGAGCCCCTCGCCCACCCCGAGGGCCTGCGCGCTGAGCACGCCGCCGTAGCGGTCGACGAAGCCGCTGAACAGCATGGGCAGGACGGTCTCGCCCATGGCGAGGGACTCCTCGCTCCGCCGGTCCAGCCACTCGAGCGCCCGCAGCGACGGATCGCCCCAACGCGGCGCGTGCAGGGCGGCCATGGCCTCGAGGCACGTGGCGGCGTCGTCGACGCCGCAACCGGTCAGCTGGTCGCCCTGGCGGCAGGGGCTGACGTCGCTCATGACGAGCGCGAACTCCGCCGTGGCCGGGTCCACCGCGGCGTGGTGGCACACGGGAGTGGGCACGCGCACCGTCGGCGCCACCTGCTGGTAGAAGCGGACCTCCACCTCGGAGGTCCGCATGGCCAAGGCCGTGGCCCTGGAGGTGGGGTCGGCAGCGGTGAACTTCCCCACCACGCTGGCGGGGGCCCCGGGCTCGCCACGGTCGAGGGCGAGGGCGAAGCGAAAGCTGTCGGCCATCTGCCCCGTGCCCACCGGCTCGACCGTGAACGACGTCACCGCGGCCTCGGTGAGCACCCGCGCCTGGCGGAGCACCGCGGTCAGCCACTGGGCGTCGACGTCCTCGGGCCTCCAGACGGATCTCACGGGAGCACGAGCGTGCCACCCCGCCCCCGGCGCGACAACCCGTCCGCCACCAGGCCGTCCGCGATCCGCCGGGCCCGCGGCGGGTCGTCGGGCCAGCCGCACGCGGCGGGGACCTGGCTGGGGCGCACCGGGCCGAGCCTGAGGGCGGCCAGCAGCCGGCCCCGCCCCTGGCGGTCCGAACCCTCGAAGCGCGCCGGCCGGGCCGGGCGCGCCGCGGGGTCCGGCGCACGATGTCCGGCGGCGGCCCAGCGGCACCGCACCCACAACGGGCACGTCGCACAGCGCGGGCCACGTGCCGTGCACCAGAGGGCGCCGAGCTCCATCACCGACTGGTTCCACTCCCAGGCACGACCCGCCGGCACCAGCGCGTCGGCCAGCACCTGGGTGGGGCCGGGCGCGAGACGCCGGCCGGACAGCGCCCGGTGCAGGACCCGGCCGACGTTCACGTCGACCACGCCGACCTGCCGGTCGAAGGCGAAGGCGAGCACGGCGCGCGCCGTGTAGGGCCCGACGCCGGGCAGGGACACCAGCGCCTGGAGGTCGTCGGGGACACGGCCGCCGAAACGGTCCACCACGGCCCTGGCCGCCCGGTGGAGCTGGGCGGCTCGCCGGTTGTAGCCGAGGCCCGCCCAGGCCACCAGGACGTCGCCGAGCTCCGCGCGCGCACAGGAGGACACCCGGGGGAACCGGGCCAGGAAGGCGCGATAGGGCGCCACCACCCGTGTCGCCTGGGTCTGCTGGAGCATGACCTCGCTGACCAGGACGGCCCACGGGTCGCGCGTCGAGCGCCAGGGCAGCGGGCGCAGGCCGAGGCGGGCCACGGACAGCACGGCCCGGCGGGTGGCGGCCAGCTCGTGGCCGGCCGGTCCCGGCGTCACTCCCAGACGTCGTCGCCGTAGGGGCGGCGGCGGGCCGGTGCGGCGTCGCGCTTCCACACCATCACCTTGCGCCGGAAGTAGCAGACCTCCTCGCCCCGCTGGTTGAAGCCCTTGGACTCCACCGTCACCACACCGCGGTCGGGCTTCGACTGGGACTCGGCCTTCTCCAGCACCCGTGTCTCGGCGTAGATGGTGTCGCCGTGGAAGGTGGGGTGCCGGTGGACCAAGGACTCCACCTCCAGGTTGGCGATCGCCGCGCCGCTCACGTCCGGCACGCTCATGCCCAGGACGAGCGAGTACACCAGGTTCCCCACGACCACGTTGCGCCCCTGGACGGTCTCGTGCTCGGCGAACCACTCGTTGGTGTGCAGCGGATGGTGGTTCATCGTGATCATGCAGAACAGGTGGTCGTCGTACTCGGTGATCGTCTTGCCCGGCCAGTGGCGGTACACGTCGCCGGGCTCGAAGTCCTCGAAGTAGCGGCCGAAGGGGCGGTCGTGGGTCGCCATGGTCACGTCTCGACCCGTGGCCGCGTGGTGAAGCCGAGGGCCCATTCGGACTGCGAGTTGCCGTCGATGGCGAGGCGCCACGTGTAGCGGTTGCCGGGGGCGAGCGGGAGGGGTCCGAGGTTCACCGCCAGCGCCACGTCGATGGGCGTGCCCTCGGGGATGGTGCCCGGGCGGGTGACCGTGAACTCGCCGCGCACCTCCACCGGGTGGTGGCCTTCCGGGGTCTCCACCATGATCGGCCGCCCGTCCGCGTCCTCCAGGTAGAGCTCCCAGTGGTGCGCCTGGTCGGCCTCGTGCCAGTCCACGTCGATCTTCATGGCGATGGCGGAGGGCATCGGGTCGGGGCCGGTCAGGGACCAGCCGCCGCCGAGCACGAAGAGCTTGCCGTCGGCGACCTGGGCCGCGTCGCACAGGAGCATGGTGACTCTCACGGGCGCCGAGGCTACTCGGGCGCCCGCAGTGCCCGGTACCGTGGCGCCATGCCGAACGCGCTGCGCGACGACGTGTACCGGCGGCCGCTGGCGACGGCGTTGGACCGCCTCGGGATCGGCCCGGGCTGGCGCTGCGTGGACGTGGGGGCCGGGGGCGGCGACGTGGCGGTGGCCCTGGCCGAGATCGTGGGCCGCGACGGCCGGGTGTACGCCGTGGACGTCGACCCCCGGGCGCGCGACGAGGCCGCCGCCGCGGCGGCCGCCTTCAGCCAGGTGGTCGTCCTCACCCAGTCGGCCGAGGAGCTGCTGCTGCCGGAGCCGGTGGACCTCGCCTTCTGCCGGTTCCTCCTCATGCACGTGGTCGACCCGGCGGTGGTCCTGGCGCGCATGCGCGGGGCGGTGCGCCCGGGCGGCTGGGTGGTGGCGCAGGAGCCGATCACCAGCGCCGGGCGCATCGGCGGCAAGCCGCTGTCGATGCCCGACGCCCGTCACCCCGACGTCGGGGCATTGCTGCCGGGATTGGCGTCGGCGGGCGGCTTGACGATCGTGGACGCGTGGGCCGAGGCGCCCGCGGGGGCGGGCCCGGGCCCGGTGGCCGACTACCTCGAATCGCTCACCGAGGTCCCGCCGGGTGACGAGCCGGTGGTCCTGCCCCCGCTCGTCACCGTGGTGGGGCGGGTGCCGGAGACGACGTAGCCTCTCTGGCCGTGTCCGAGCCCGTCTCCGAACCCGTGTCGCCCGACCTCGACGCCGCCGCGGCGGCCGTGGCGGTGGCCGGGGGGGTCGTCGACGGCGCGGCGCGCGCCCTCGCCGCGGCCGGCGGTCCCGACGCCGAGCAGGTGCTCGCCTACGACCTCGCCCACGCGGCCGCCGCCGTGCGCACGGCCCAGGCCGCCTTGACCTACGGTCGGCTGGGGGCCGACGAGGCGCGGATCGCGTGTGCCTTCGTGGCCGACGCGTTGGCCGACCTGGCGGCGCGGACGGTGGGCCGCGAGGCGGCATGGGGCGCAGCACGCGACTGGCTGGCACCGGCCGCGGCGTTCGTGGCAACCCACCGCGACCCGCGCTTCCTGGCGGAGCTGTGCGGCACCGAGGGAGCCCGCCACCTCGACGCCGACTTCGAGCTCGTGCGCGACACGTTCCACCGCTTCGCCGAGGAGCAGCTGCGGCCCCGGGCCGAGCACGTACACCGGGCCAACGCCGACATCCCCGAGGATGTCATCGCGGGCCTCGCCGAGATGGGGGCGCTGGGCCTGTCGATCCCCGAGGAGCACGGCGGGTTCGCGACCGGCGGCGACAGCGACTACCTGGGCATGGTGGTGGCGACCGAGGAGCTGTCGTGGGGGTCGCTCGGGGCGGGTGGCTCGCTCATCACCCGGCCCGAGATCCTGTCGCGCGCCCTGGTGGCGGGCGGGACGGAGGAGCAGAAGCAGGAGTGGCTCCCCAAGCTGGCGTCGGGGGAGGTCATGAACGCGGTGGCGGTGACCGAGCCCGACTTCGGCTCGGACGTCGCCAACGTGGTCACCGCGGCGACGCCCACCGAGGGGGGCTGGCTGATCAACGGGGTGAAGACCTGGTGCACGTTCGCGGCACGAGCGGACGTGCTCATGCTGCTGGCGCGTACCGACCCCGACCGGGCCAAGGCGCATCGCGGCCTGTCGCTCTTCGTCGTGCCCAAGGCGCGCGGGGAGGCGCACGGCTTCCTCTTCACCCAGGACCCGCCGGCCGAGGGACGCGACGACCCGCCCGGGCGGATGGAGGGGCGCCCCATCGACACCCTCGGGTACCGGGGCATGCACTCCTACGAGATCGCCTTCGAGAATTGGTTCGTTCCCGCCGGCAACCTCGTCGGCGGGGACGAGGGGGTGGGCCGGGGCTTCTACCTGCAGATGGCGGGCTTCGAGAACGGCCGGCTCCAGACCGCGGCCCGGGCCCTCGGGGTGATGCAGGCCGCCTACGAGGCGGCCCTCGACTACGCCACCAACCGCGTCGTCTTCGGCCGCCCCATCGTCGAGTACCAGCTGACGCGGGCCAAGCTGGCGCGCATGGCGGTGCTGATCCAGTGCACTCGCCAGTTCGCCTTCGAGGTGGCGCGGCTCATGGCCAAGGGCGAGGGCACCCTGGAGGCCTCCATGGTGAAGGCCTACGTGTGCCGGGCCGCGGAGTGGGTGACACGCGAGGCCCTGCAGATCCACGGGGGCATGGGCTACGCCGAGGAGTTCCCGGTGAGCCGCTACTTCGTCGACGCCCGCGTCCTCTCCATCTTCGAGGGGGCGGACGAGACGCTCGCCCTCAAGGTCATCGCCCGGCGGCTCGTGGAGCGGGTGGGCGACCACACGAGCGGGCCGTAAGGCGCGCGCCCGAGGGTCAGCCCTTGGAGCGGCTGAGCCCGGCGCGCTCACCCCGCGTGACGAACTTGACGGCCATCTTCCGGCTCGCCTCGTCGATCATCTCGTCGCCGAACATGACCGCGCCCTTGCGGTCCTCCTCGGTCGCCTTCTGGTAGGCGTCGAGGATGTCCCAGGCGTGGTCGAACTGCTCCTGGGTCGGCGAGTACAGCTCGTTGAGGACCGTCACCTGGTCCGGCGTCAGGGCCCACTTGCCGTCGTAGCCCAGGACGCGGGTCCGCTGCGCGAAGTCGCGCAGGCCGTCCATGTCCTTGACCTTCAGATAGGGGCCGTCGATGACCTGGAGGCCGTTGGCCCGCCCCGCCATGAGGATCTTGGCGAACACGTAGTGGAAGTGGTCGCCCGGGTACGCCGGGATCTGCACGCCGCCGGTGAGCACGGGCATCTCCATGGAGGCGGCGAAGTCGGCCGGTCCGAAGATGATCGTCTCGAGCCGCGGCGACGCGGCGCAGATCTCCTCCACGTTGATGAGGCCGCGGGTCGTCTCGATCTGGGCCTCGATGCCGATGTGGCCCACGGGCAGGCCGTGGCTCTTCTCCACCTGGGTCAGGAGGAGGTCGAGCGCCACCACCTCTGCGGCCGACTGGACCTTCGGCAACATGACCTCGTCGAGCCGCTCCCCCGCGCCGCCCACGACCTCGATCACGTCCCCATAGGTCCACTCGGTGTCCCAGGCGTTGATCCGCACGCACAGCACGCGGTCGTCCCAGGCCTGCTTGCGGATGGCCTCGACGACCTTCGCCCGGGCGGCCGCCTTCTCCAGCGGCGCCACCGAGTCCTCGAGGTCCAGGAAGGACATGTCGGCGGGAACGTTGGGCGCCTTGTCGAGGAAGCGCTCGTTCGAGCCCGGCGTGGAGAAGCAGGAGCGGCGCGGCAGGTTCCGGGAGCGTTCGGACATGGCCCGATGCTACCGGCCGGGCCCCGCTGGCCTCCACGTCCGCCGGCGGGCCGACCGGGCTGGGCCTGTGCCCGCCCCTGGCACGAACGGGGCCGCGGCGACGGCCTACGCCGGCCTACGCCGCGTCGGCCAGGTCGGCGGGCACGAGCTGCTCGCTCACGAGGCGGGCGAAGCGCCCGGTGTCGGTGCCCACGAAGGCCCGGCACAGCGCCAACCCCTCCACGTAGCACGTGATGTAGGCCCGCCACGTGTCGTCGAGGAGGAAGGCCACGGCCTTCTCCGCTCGTGGTCGCGACGACAGCGACCAGCGCGCCAGCTCGTCGACGACGAGGTCGGGGTCGGCGCTGTCGACGTGGAGCCGCCACGCGGCGTTGGCCCGCACCTTCGAGAGCACCTCTGCCGCCTCGGAGACCGTGGCGATCAGCTCGGCGTCGTAGCGGATGCCGAGGGGGCGCAGGTGCGCGGCCACCATCGCCTCGGGCCGTGGCCCGACCACCACCTCGAGGCCCAGGTCGGCGAGGCCCTCGGCCAGCAGGCACTGCGGCGTGCCGACGAGGAAGATCGTCTCCTCCATCCACCGCCGGCGCCGCACCAGACCGGCCTCCTTGCGCGAGTGCTCGGTGTGATGCCCGGGGTAGGCCTCGTGCGCCACGAGGTGCGCCAGCGAGGTCGAGAGGACCGGCAGGTCGATGTTGACCGCCACCCGCGAGCGCAGGTCGCCCAGGTAGTAGTTGAAGCCCGACCAGGGCCGGTCGGTCACCAGCTCGAAGTCGACGCGCTCGCCCTCGGGAAGCCCGAGGCGCGACTGCGTGCGCTCGCGCAGGTCGTCCGCCAGCGAGCCGATGGCCGCCTCCAGCCTGTCGGGCGACACGGCATGGGACTCGCGCCAGGCGACGAACCGCTCCGCCAGCGGGCCGCTGCCGGGGACCACCTCGGCCAGCCGCGCGTGGGCGGCGGCGAACTCCTCCTCGGGGACGGGTGCGGGACGCACGCCGTAGCACCACTCGACTTCGTCGGGATAGGCGATCGCCTCACCGGCCAGGCGCCTGGCGGTCGTGTGCAGGCCGCGGACCTGGGCCGCGAGCCACCGGCGCCGCTGGCTGTCCGCGCCGGCCGGCGCCCCGGGCGCGCCCGTCCCGGTGTCGCCCTCGAGGGGGACACCGGCGTCGAGGTCGCCGAGCAGGCGGCGAGCCCGCTCGGCCAGCGCCGCCGGCGCCACGGCCGGCCCCGCCGACGCGCGTGCCGCATGCTCGGGAGGGCCGTAGTAGGCGTCGACGAGCCCCTCGACGTGGCGGCCGAGGGCGAGGCCGAGCTCGAGGTAGCGCTGGACGAGGCCGCCCTCGTCCCCACGTGCGCCCGCCGCCGTCACCCGAGCCGGGCTCGCAGGAACCCGATGGTCCGCTCCCAGGCCAGACGCGCCGCCTCGGCGTCGTAGACCTCGGGCCGGGCGTCGTTGAAGAACGCGTGGTCGGCACCCGGGTAGACGTGGAACTCGACGTCCTTGCCCAGGTCCCGCAGCTTCGTCTCCAGCTCGGCCGCGGCCTCCGGGCCGAACCAGCCGTCCTTCTCGGCGATGTGGGCGAGCACGGCGGCGGACATGGCCGAGTAGTCGGGCTGCGCGTCCGGCCAGGGGATGATGCCGTAGAAGGGAACGCAGGCGGCCACCGCGTCGGGACGCTGGCACGCGAGCACCAGGGCCAGGCCACCGCCCATGCAGAACCCCACCACGCCCACTCGGGCCGACGAGCCCCGCCCGGCCACCTCGTCCACCGCACCGGACATGTCCTTGGCGGCCTTGCCGAGCTCCATGGCCATCATGAGCTTGCCCGCCTCGTCCGGCTCGCCGAGCGCCGCCTGCTTCCCCGCGTACAGGTCGGGTGCCAGCGCCACGAACCCTTCGGCGGCGAAGCGGTCGCAGACGTCGATCACGTGGGGGACGAGGCCCCACCACTCCTGGATCACGACGACGCCGGGGCCTGCGCCCGACGAGGGCGTCGCCAGGTAGCCGTGGCCGGTGGTGCCATTGCTCGGGAAGTCGATCATCTCACCCATGGGCGCAGACGCTACCGCCGGCGGAGCGCCCCATGCAGGCGGTGATCGGCGCGTCCTGCGAGCCTGGCGCGCCGACCGATGGCCGCTGCAACGAGCGCGCGGCGTGCCCAGCCCGGGCACGGCCCCACACGAATTCTCAAGGAACGTCGTCAAGCGATCGATGAACAAAGCAACGACGTGGGGTCGGAGATTGGGGGTGCTCGGGTCATGCTCCCGGGACAGGACGACATGCATGGTCATGCGGACGCGGCCGGACAGGTCCGCGACTCCATGGCCAACCTCGCAGCCGCCATCGAGGCTGCGGTGCAGGGGCACGAGCACGAGAACGACGCGGCGCCCGGCGATCCGGCCGACCCCGCCCCCGTCTATCGCATCGCCAGCGGTGGCGACGCCTGCTTCGTGGCCGACCACGTCGGCGGCGACACCGACGCCTCCGAGGGCCCTGGCGCTTCGGCCGGCCCCGGCGGCCCGGCCGACCATGCCGGCTCGCACGGGACGACCGCACCCGACATGGGCGCACGGGACGTCGGGCACGCCATGACGCTGGCACCGGTCATGACGGTGCTCCCCGACATGGTCGAGCGCGCCGAGCAGGGCAACGAGCGCTTCACCCTGATCCTCGCCCGGCCCGGCGACGCCGTGCAGCCCGGTCAGGTCCCCCCGACCCCCAGCCCCGCCGAGGTGGACGAGCTGGCGGGGGCGATGTCGGCATCGCTATGGGAGGGCCAGAAGCTGTTCCGCTCCGGCCCGACCCACCTCGCCGCCGTGCTGGGGGGACGCTCGCGCCGGCAGACGACCGCGCTCATGCAGCGCGTCGCGGTCGCCGGCGCCCCGACCTTCACCTGGGTCGCGTGCCACTACCCCGAAGACGCCCGCAGCGCCGCGGGCCTGCTCGACCTCGCCGGGCACCATCTCGACGGGACCGCGCTCGACGCGGCCGGGGACGAGGCGGGCGCAGCCGTCATGTGGTGGCGTCGCCGCGGCTTCATCTCCGCCGTCCTCGGCTCGGCGGCGGCGCTGCTACTCGGCGTGATCTTCGCCACCACCGCGCACGGGAGCAACAGCGCGCCGACGAACGCGCACGAGCTCAACTCCGGGTCGGTCTCCGCGGACACCGGCGGGTCGCCGTCGTCGTCCTCGACCGGTGGGGGCACCTCGAGCACCGGCGGCACCGGCGTGTCCGGGAGCACCGCTGGCACCGGCGGGCACTCGCCGACCTCGGGCCCTGGCACGCCGCACGGCACGCCCTCGACCCCGACCTCGCCATCGGCCCCGGTCCCCCACGGGGGCACCTCCAGCACCGGGGGCACCTCCAGCACGGGGGGCGGCACCTCGAGCACGGGTGGCGGCGGCAACGGCGGTGGCGGTGGCGGCGGCAACGGCGGTGGTGGCGCCACCACGACGACGGTCCCGCCCACGACCACGACGACCGACTGCGACGGGCTCCCGATCGTCGGCGGGCTCCTCGGGGGCTGCCACCACTGAGCGACACCGCGGCGCGAGGGGTGACCGCGCCGGCGGCGCGTGGGGCCGCGCCGGCCTAGGGAAGCGACAGCAGCTCGGGCGGCTCCGGACAGCCCGACCGGGCCAGGGCCTCGGCCACTGCCAGCCGGCCGTCGGGCCCCACCACGCAGGCGACGCCCGACAAGTCGGTGATGCAGGTCGCCGTGCGCGACGCCGACGACTCGACACTGCGGCGAAGCGCCTCCCACAGCCGTTGCGGCAGGACGCGCCCGACACCGGCGAGCACCCAGATCGGCACCTCGAGCGCCCGCGCCGCCTCGACGAGCCCGAGGTCGTCACCGTCCACGACCATCCCGTCGGGCCCCATGGCGTCGACCTCGACCACGACGACGTCGGCCGCGGCCACGTCGCCGACACCGCCGTGGCGCACCACCCGGCCGTCCTCGGGCAACGCCTCGTCGAGATGGTCCGCCGAGTCGTCCTCCTGGAGCTCGTCCCCGCATGCCTCGGCCTCGGCGACGGGGTCACGGGCGCCGAGCACGCGCGCGGCCACCCACCACATCGGCCCGCTGGAGGGATGGCGCTCGAGCAGTCGCCGACACGCCGGCACCGCGGCGGGCGGCTCCTGCTCGATCAGCTCCGCCAGCGCCCACGCCGCCTCCGACGCGAGCATCGCCGGGTCCCCCCACCCGCCACGGGCCACGTAGCGGAGTCGCTCGATCGGGTGCACCGCGCGGAGGCTACCTGCGCGCCGCGTGCTCGGACACCGCCGGGCCGACGAGGCAGAAATACTTGTAACCGCCGTGGCGCGTTGGTAGACCGGACGGATTCAGACTGACGTCGGGCGCCTCTCGACCCAGCGGTCGGGGCGCGGGTGCAGGTGGCGACGCCGAGCCGCCGTGGTCGGCTCGGCCGTGGTTGCCGTCGCCCTGGTGGGCGCCACCCGGATCCCGCCGGCGGGCGCGGACCCGCTCGCCGGCGCCAGGGCCCAGGCGGCGCAGCTGGCGCAGCAGATCCAGGCCCAGGGCCAGCGCCTGGCGGTGCTCTCCGAGCAGTACGACGAGGCCCAGCTGCGGGTCGGCCAGCTCGACGCCCAGCTGGCCCAGACGCGAGCCGCCGTCGCCTCCACCGCGGCCCAGGCCGCCGCGGCCCAGGCCGACCTGCGCCGCCAGGCGCTGGACGCCTACATGTCCGCGGACAACGACATCGGGCTCGAACAGCTCTTCTCGCCCGGGTCGGAGCAGTCCGCCGTCGCACAGGAGTACCGGTCCGTGGCAGGCGGCAACGTCTCGGGTGCCATCGACCGCCTCCACGTCGTGGAGGCGACGCTGGTCCAGGAGCAGGCGCAGCTCCAGGCCACCGAGCAGGACGCGCAGGCGGCGCTCACCCAGGCCGACACCGCCCGGCGCGGCGCCCAGGCGGCGCTGGCGGGCCAGCAGGCCACGCTTTCGCACGTGAAGGGCCAGATCGCCACGCTCGTGGCCCAGCAGCAGGCGGCCGCTGCGGCCGCGCAGGCGGCCGCGTTCCAGGCGCAGTTGGCCGCGGCACGGGCGAGGCAGGCGCCGGCGGGGCCGTCGACGGCGGGCCTGGCGGCCGCGCCGCCCGCGCCGCCCGCGCCGGGGGGCGAAGGCGGCCGCGCCGTCGCCGCGGCGGAGTCGCAGATCGGCGTGCCCTACGTGTACGGAGGGGCGACGCCCGGGGTCGGCTTCGACTGCTC
>Ga0187780_10000226_pt1 | contig 43719 bp, 48 predicted proteins | sample 1015_Q2_SP10_20__FD_132429 | JGI IMG/M metagenome (GOLD analysis project Ga0187780, IMG submission 132429) | Tropical peat soil microbial communities from peatlands in Department of Meta, Colombia - 1015_Q2_SP10_20_MG | ecosystem: Environmental > Terrestrial > Soil > Wetlands > Peat | place...
GAAATGATGGGTGGTTCATCTTTAATTCTTTTTCCAATTATAACTCTACTGTTCTATCTAGTTCCAATTATATTTGCAGTATTTGTTGTCTGGTTTCTATTAAAATTTCTAAAGGTTCAACAAGAAAAGAATCGTATTCTAAAAGATATATCTGAAAAATTAGATAAAATAAGTGAAAACTAATTCTTAAATATTTAACTACATAAAATAAGACAGACAGTAATTTTAACTGTCTGTCTCATCATCCGCTAGCCTAGCATAAACTTTCCTTATATATTTTTTGTTTCGGTTAATCGATAACGGCTTTTTATTTGGTAAAAATACAAACTTTGCATCAATAAGGAAATGTAGGATGATCGGAATCCATAAATTGCCTGATACTACAAAAAGAAAAAATAATACACCTCTAAATAAGATGTTAAAAATACGCCTTTCCAGCCTTGATAAAGATGAACAATTCCAAATAACAAACTTGAAATAATTCCGATTGCAATGATCGATAGTTTAAAAGGAGGATGATTTAAATAATAAAGAAAGCACCTCGAAAAATGATTTCTTCACAAACTCCGGCCGTAATGGAAACAAACAGAAATAGTAAACGTTCTTTGAAAGATGATGGGATTAAAAATTGGATACTTGCATCACTTAGAGCATCGGAATAGTTCTTTCTTAATGTTTTTGAAAAACTAAATAGTATAACAAGCAATATTATGCCAAGTCCTACCCCAATGCCAAAAGTCCAAAAATATTTAATTGGAATTGAAAATAAGGGTTTGTTTATGAAAAATAAATCATTTATAGAACGGTTTGTTAAAAACCAATAGATGAACAAAATGATTACTAATCCCCATTGAACAATCATAATTTCTCCGTACATTCTTCCTTTTTTTACGAGGTCGTTTTTTATCTTTTTCATATAAAAATGATCCCATATAGGATAACCTACAACAATTAGTAGTAAAAAGATTGTTAAAAAAAACATGCATTCACTCCTTATTAAATTCAATTATTTAAAACAATTCTAATAGATTGAAAATCCATATTCCGCTTTTTACTTTGAATCTAGTAAATATTCGTTTGAAATTCTCATACCTTCTTCGACTACTTGAATAAACAGTTTTAATTATATCATAATAAATATCGGAAAATTCAAAATTAATTATTGTATTTTTCTTTATGATAGTAGATAATTAGAATTCTTATTAACTTTACTTATACATATTGGAGGGGAAATGATGAATTTTCATATTCGTGTTAGAGCTTGTGCATTAATTATTGAGAATGACTCAGTTTTGTTGGTTGAATTTACTGATGAAGATGGGGTTCATTATAATCTTCCAGCTGGTGGAGCTGAACCGGGGGAGACGATTATAGAAGCTGTTAGAAGAGAAGCAAAAGAAGAAGCAGGAGTAGATGTGGAAGTTGGTTCTTTAGTTTTTGTTTCAGAAGATGCACCTCATCAAAGTAAAAGTGGAATATCATTTCATTCTTTAAGTTTGATGTTTAACTGTAAGATTAAAAATGGTTCGATTCCTCACTTTCCGAGTAACCCAGATGTAAACCAAACTGACGTAAAATGGATTCCGCTCAGTCAATTAGTTAATATTATCCTCTATCCAAATATAAAGGAACAAATTACTCAGTATGTTAATGGTGAACTTAAAGAAGGTCACTTTATTAATGAATTCGATTTAGAAGAGCAAAAAATTTTAAAGTAAGTAAATGTATTATTGAAAAATTACATTTTGGAAAAGCATTAACTAAAACTAAAAAAGGGTTAATGCTTTTTTTATGCTTGAAAGCGTTCATATCTGACATCATTCATAAATAAATTAATCATGAAGGGATTCTTTTTTTTAGTAACCCAAAATGTGCTATAGAAACAAGCTTCAATTTTATTCATTCAAAGGAGGGAGGAAGATGAAGAAATTACTATCTTTATTTTCCATAGGAGCTTTGTTATCACTATTGGTTGTTGCTTGTTCCAATTCAGACAGTAGATTATTAATAAAAATAAATCAACCTAAAATTGGGGTTGCTATTTCCAATCTAAATGATCCATTTCTATCTGAAGTTAAAACTGCTATTTCTGATGAAGCAAGAGGGAATTTAAAAGTTGATATCGTAGATTGTCAGGATTCTCAACCTATCCAAAATGATAATATTGATCAATTTTTAAGCAAAAAATATGATGTAATAGCAATCAATCTAGTTGATCGGACTGCAGCAAGTCACTTGATTGAAAGAGCTAAAGAGGAAAACGTCCCAGTAATATTTTTTAATAATAAACCTGAAGGGACAGATTTACAAAAATATGATAAAGCCTATTATGTTGGAACACTTCCAGAACAATCAGCTTCATTAGAAGGGGAATTAGTTGTTGACTACTTTAAAGCACACCATGAAGCAGATAAAAATAAAGATGGCATTATTCAATATGTCATGTTATCAGGTACACCTAAGGAACAAGATACTGAATTACGAACAAAATTTTCAGTAGATGCAATTGAAAATTGGGGATTAAAAGTTCAGAAAATAGCAGAAGACACAGCAATGTGGAATCGGAAAAAAGCGGAGACAAAAATGACCTCAATTTTATCAACACACGACAATAAAATTGAAGCGGTAATTGCAAATAATGATGATATGGCCTTAGGAGCGATCGATGCACTAAAGGCAAAGGGATATTTTAATGGGACCAAATCTATTCCAGTAGTTGGAATAGATGGAACTGGTGAAGCATTACAGGCTATTAAAGCTGGAACATTACTTGGAACAGTATTAAATGATGGAAAGAGTCAAGGTAAAGCTATATCTCAACTAGCAATCTCATTGGTTAAAAAGAAGATTCCTTCACAAGATAATATGGACTTTGAAATGACAGATGGTAAATATATATGGATCCCATTTAAAAAGATTACGATAGATAATTTGGATGAAGCCGAATAAAATACCTCTCTCCTTAAAGATGTCTAATTTATACAATTGCTGCTTGATAAGGTTTCTGTTCATTTAAAAATGCTCTTCAACCTTGAGTTATGATGGGAAGAATATTCATAGGAAGTATATTTGTGCCACCTAGGGATAGGTGGTTTTTTTATGTGGGGGAGAGAGAAAGGAGTAAGAATGTAATAGATGAGATATTCATGGTTTTGTTTAAGTGCTTATTCATTATGCCCTCTATTGGAAACTCTTAAAAGATGCCAAGGTACTCAATATTAATGGTGTGTTAATGGTGTTTTATTTTCTTTCAATCCCATTAAATACCGTTTTATTGAAGAGATTATTCATCGTTTAATGGCACAAAAATGTGAATTAATCTGTTTGTTTGGACAAAAAACAAGTTGGCACGATAATTGCATTGTTATATGGTAAGTCGCTATACCTTGGTGAACACGTTTATGTAATGAAAAAGAGGAAGAGAAACTAAGCTTCTTGCATGCTGTTGATTTAATTATTACCTGTCACACATACCTTGGTCTATGTCAGATGTCTACATTTCCAGCACATTAGGTGTAACGGTTATTGAATATTTACCTTGGGAGATTACGTGTTATCTTGGACTAAATCATTTATGGGTATACTGGTTTACGATTTAAAAAAATAGTTCCTTAAACGATACGGCAAACACAAACGTCATTTGAGGATATATACAGGGGGAATCATAATGTTACAACTGATCAAAAATACGGAACTTTACACACCACAATACGAAGGGAAAAAAGATATATTAATAGCAAATGAGCGTATTGTAAAAATAGAGGATGAAATTAATATAATCGGCGTTGACATTCAAATAATTGATGGTACCAATACAAAGTGTATACCTGGAATCGTTGATCGTCATGTTCATATTACGGGTGGTGGCGGTGAAGGAGGCTTCTCGTCAAGTACACCTGAGATTCAAATCAGTACGGTTGTTCAACAGGGTATCACAACTGTTGTTGGATTATTAGGTACAAACGATTTGGCGAGGAATACCAAAAACTTACTGGCCAAAGCGAAATCGCTAAGAGAAGAAGGGGTGAATGCCTATATTTTGACTGGCGGTTACGGCTATCCGCCGAACACCGTTACGGGTGATGTAAGAGATGACATCATGTTTTTTGGAGAAGTGCTTGGGTTGAAGCTCGCCATTGAGGATCATCGTTCTTCATACGTGACGAAAGAAGAACTGAAGAGATTGGCTGCCTATGTTAGAGTGTCATCCATGCTCTCGAAAAAGTCGGGATTCATTCATTTGCATATGGGGAATGGACAAGGACTATACGATATGATTTATGAGATAATAGATGAAACAGATTTGCCTATCAGTCTTTTTAGTCCGACTCATATAAACAGAAATGTACGACTATTGGATGCTTCCATCGAATTTGCTAAACGCGGCGGCCTGGTCGATATTACGTCCAATATCAATTTGATGATGGACGGTAAAATGCTAACACCGAGCAAGGCACTTGTGTATTTACTCAATCAGGGAGTTGACATTAATCAAATCACTATTAGCTCCGATGCAAATGGAAGTATGCCTGTCTTTGATGAAGGTGGCCGATTCATCGGTCTTGAAGTAGCAGGCTTCGAACCAACTCTACATACCTTGAGAGAATTGGTAAATCAAGAAGGGCTACCTCTTGATAAAGCGTTAAGGCCGTTCACGATCAATCCGGCTAAAGGCTTGGGTATTGGGCATGAGCGGGGCGTTATTGTAGAAAATGGATATGCTGATTTTGTTTTAATGGACGAAAAGTTAAATGTTCGCGATGTGTTTGTAAGTGGAACTCCATTTGTGAAAGATTATGAAGTTATCAAAAAAGGAATGTTTGAATAAGAACTTTGAAGGGGGATGCCTTGTAAACTCATTCTTTTTTGAGGTATCCCCTTGATAGGAATCTAGCATGTGAAATCTGATAAAATCAAGGTTTTGTAGTCTGGTCCTTCATTGAAAGCATTCCTACTATTTATCTTGAACTGATGAGGCAATTCTTTTTCTTCCATGGACACAAGGGTCGTTCTCTTTCAAAATGGTAAGACAAAAATTTATAGTTTTCATAGAGTTGACCGTATAAGGAGGGAAAAAGATGAAAGAATTGATTGTAATTTCAGTAGGAATCAATACATTACATAGTGTCATACAGCAGATCAAACGCTATGTAGGAAAAGAAGTGGCAATAAAGGGATATTCAATAGAAGAAGGATTTGACGAAGATTTCTCTGGGAAGGTTGTGTTAATAACAGGGGAAACAGTCTTGCGTCTTGCATCTGAACAAATTCAGAATGCTTCAAAAGTCTTCATTGCAAGAAGGGCTTTACGATATGAAAATATTGAACAGCTGTTTACGTTAAAAGAAAAAACGAAAATTTTATTGGTTAATGACTTAAAAGAAAGTTGTCTAGAAACGATTGAGCAGCTAAAAGGACACGGATTTCAATCACTTTCCTTTTTTCCATATTATCCGGGGATTAAAACATACGAATCGTGCTCAATAGCCATTACTCCAGGGGAACGTCATCTTGTGCCAAACGATATACCGCAAGTTATCGACATTGGAAATAGACAAGTGGACATTACAACCATAACGGAGATCCTGAGTGAATTAAATATTTTATCTCAAAGAGGAGTAGCAGCTTCTTCAGAATTTGTAAGTGAAATTATTGGATTGACCAAAAACTTGTCTGTATTAAACCACAAGCTAGATCATTCAAATCTTTTACTGACAACGATTTTTGACAAATTTCCAAAAGCATTATTATTTTGTGATGATCAAGGAATGATTACATATTTTAACGAGAAAATAAAACGGATGTTTGATGGTTATTCATTATTGAATGCTAATATAAAGGACTTTCTAGGGCATGATTTTAAGTTACAACCAACATATAATCATGAAGATGAAATTTTCATTTTACACGATCATACATATATCGTTTCCATTGATAAAGTTGAACAAGATGAAGAAACAATTTGTTATCTTATAGAGTTTGAAAATTACGATATATTCAAACGGATTGATACGGTCATTCGTTCGAAATTAAAAAATAAAAAGTTTTTTGCACGCTATGATTTTACTCATTTATACTCACGAAGCACCAAAATGATAAAAACATTGGAACTCGCAAAAAAAATAGCCAAACGGGATTCAACCGTTCTCATTCAAGGAGAAAGCGGTACAGGAAAAGAACTATTGGCACAAGCCATTCATAATGCTTCTTTACGTGCCGATCAGCCATTTGTCGCTGTCAATTTTGCGGCTCTTTCTACTTCCGTATTGGAAAGCGAACTGTTTGGATATGAAGAAGGGGCATTTACAGGTGCCAAAAAAGGTGGAAAAAGAGGGCTGTTTGATGAGGCTCATCAAGGTACGATTTTTATGGATGAGATTGGAGATGCGCCGCTTGATTTGCAAGTGAAGTTATTGAGAGTGCTGCAAGAAGGAGTGGTTCGAAGAGTCGGTGGAAATGAACAAGTTCCTATTGATATTCGCATCATTGCCGCGACAAACGTAAACCTAGAGGAAAAAGTGCAAGAAGGTAAATTCAGGCAAGATTTATATTATCGACTAAATGTACTTCCACTTCAAACCATGCCGTTACGGGAAAGAAGGGAAGACATTCTACTATTACTGCATGATTACATCAATAAGTTCAGTAATGGCGAAATCTATCATATAAACGAGTATATGGAAAAAGAAACAATCGAATTTTTGCAGCATCATCCGTGGCCGGGAAATGTCCGAGAGCTCGTTAATGTCGTGGAGTACATGGTGAATGTAAAAATGACCGATCAAAAAATTCAAATAAGTGATTTACCCCATTATCTATTAAAAGAAGCTACTGAACAAAAAGATGTGGAAGTAAAAAAGGTGTCTGAAAGCATGCTATCAGAAGAAGAACACGTGCTGATGATCATTTATTTAAAATTTGGAATCGGTCGACGGAAAATCGTACAAGAGCTTGGGCAAAAAGGCGTAAATATAGGGGAAGGAAAAGTGAAGAGCATCATTGACACATTGCGGATTCAACAGTTGATCCAGGTAAATAAAGGAGTTAGAGGATGTGTTGTGACAGAAGAAGGAAAGAAATATGTTAATCGGCTTTTAATGAGACAATGATGAAATTGGGTGTTCTTGTTGTGGTTATTTATCCCACATTAACTGGAAGTAATACCTTCGCTTCAATGTGGAAACCGGGTTCAGGTAGAGAAAAAATGTTCGAAGTACAAGAATCAGAATCTGATAGCTAATTTCTATGAAGCAATGGAAAGCATGATATTAAGTATGTTGAAAAGGTAATGCCATATATTTATCAGCTGTGGGGTAGAGGAATACATCTTGAGATACAATTGAGAGTAAAGCTGATTTTGTTTAGTTATGATGGAAAGAATATTCATCGGAAGTACATTTAAGCCACCTAGGGAAGGTGGTTTTTTTGTGTGGGTGAAGAAAGTGGAAGAATACAAAAGGTGAAATAATCATGAACTTGTTGAAGGACTTATTTAACTAACTAGCTAATTGATGAATTTGGCCTTTCCATAAAAGGGCAAATGGAATATTGTGCTAAATAAGGCGTTTTAAACTAATTGCTATTATTCAGAAAATAGAAGTACATCTAATTCAATTTGTGTACAAAAATACTTACTGAAAATTCTATATCATGATATGTTTTTATTAATAACAAAAGGGAGGGAACAAGCATCAAAGGAAAGAGTATCCATATTAGAATTAATGAAACAATTTTAGAAAAATTTGAAGAAGCATTGATATATGAAGGAATAAACAAAACAGAATTCTTAACCCACGCTATTCAAAATTTTTGTGCAAAAGTGGAATCAGAAAAAATGAATGATATTAAGCGTCAATATGGAACCAGTACTCATTTACAAGTACGAATTGATACACATGTCAGGTATGAAGAAAAACGTATTGATTTAGATGAAATGGTTATCGATCTATTAAATTTAACAAATGATGAAAAGATACTTGATATTGGTTGTGCTACTGGAGCATTCCTTACACTATTACAAACAAAAGGTCATAAGGGTCAACTTACAGGACTTGATCAGTCACCTAAAATGATTGAAGAAGCAAATAAGAAATCACAACAAAAGAATTTAACTATTGAGTGGATTATAGGAGATGCCAGAAAACTTCCATTTTCTAGTAATTCCTGTGATTGGGTAGTCGCAAGACACATGCTGTATCATGTACCTGACCTTCAAAAAACAATTGAAGGGTTTAAAAGGATATTTAAACCAACTGGTGGATTAATTACAACTACAAATTCTCGTAATTCATTACCTCGAATTATGGAACTTTGTAATAAAATGCTAATAGAATTTGGTTTTCCTGAAAGAATTTCTACAGCTGCACCATTTTGTATAGAAAATGCAAAAGAAATTTTAAGTTCTACGTTTAATAGAGTAGAAGAAAAAGTAATCTCAAATTCACTAGTTTTTGAACAGGCTGAACCAATCGTGAATTATATAACCAGTATGTTTCCATCTTTAAACATACCTGATAATACTGACTTATATACTGACATGAAACATTGGTTGAAAGTTGAAGCAAAGAATAGATTATCACGAAATGGAAAAGTATGGCGAGATCCAAAAGATGTAGGATTCTATTTATGTAAAAAAGGAGAGGTGTAATCCATGTTATCAAAAGAAGATATCAAAGTAGTAATTGGAGCAGGGTTATACAATAATAACCCTGGTTGGATACATACACAGGAAGAGGAATTAAGTTTATTAGATAAAATACAATGGACCGAGAAATTTAATGTAAACATTATTACTGCAATCTTAGCAGAACACGTTTGGGAACATCTTACATATGAAGAAGGTGTAGAAGCAGCTGAAATTTGTTTTGAATTTTTAAAGACTAATGGTTATATTCGTTGTGCTGTACCTGACGGATTTTTCCAAAATGAAGAATACCAGAATGTAGTACAAGTAGGAGGTCCTGGACCAAAAGACCATATTTGTGCAAGCCATAAAATAGTTTACAACTATAAAACATTAACTAAAATGTTTGAAACAGCGGGATATGAAGTCGTTTTACTCGAATATTGTGATGAAAATGGTAATTTTCATTACAAAGAATGGGACGGAAAAGATGGAGTTATTTTCCGTTCAAAAAGGTATGACCCTAGAAATCACGATGATAAACTTGGTTTTCCATCACTAATTGTTGATGCGATTAAACGGTAACTTATGATTTTTGGGGGGATTTGTGACACCTAGCGATAGGTGTTTTTTTCGTGATGGGGAAAAGAAGATGGAATGAAAGTAATAGAGTAGAAATGGAGTTTTAAATAGCAGTTTAGTTGAATAGGAATTGAAATAATTATTATTTAAATAAGCTTTTAATTATCGATTTTCGCCATAATTTATTGAAAATGAGAATACTAAATGAATATACAACACTATCTTAGCGAGAAGTTTCCAACGGCCAAGTTAACAAGAAATAAACTCCTTAGAGAAGATCTTCTATATCTTATTCCAAATAAAGAAGGTGGACATATTTGCCCACCTTCTTTATTTAATCTGGTTTTATTTTTTTAAAACAAGACACTTTGCCATCATATCATGTAAAGCTTGTTTTTTCTCAGTCAAACCGGCCATTATATATCCAATATTAAGAATACCGGAAAGCATTTTACCAAAATATCTACCTGTTGCACGTCCAAAAGAAATTCTATTTCCATGAATGTCTGTTACTTTTATACCTACAATCTTTTTGCCAAGAGTCCCTTGTGATGCAGAACTTTCCATAAATGCAAAATACAACCACAATACAACTATTGAAAAAAGCTGTAAAATGGTAACTAAAGAATCTGAAGCTGAATTAAAAACCAATATAATTGCTAAAATAAAAATAGGTATACCAATAATAATAGAATCTAAAATATATGCACCAAAACGTACCCAAAAACCTGCATATGTAGTTAAATTTTCAGATTCCGAAGTTTTTAACGAAGAAAAAGATTGATTAAGATTTTGGATTGGAGTACCACATGATTGACAAAAACTCCCGCTATCTAAATTTTTTGTACCACACTTCTGACAAAACATAATTGCTTATTTCCCCTTTCACTTGCCAGTATTGAATTTTACGTTTAATAAAATCCTCAATAATTTATCTCCTTATTTTCAAAGTTATCATTATTTTCGATTTATTTCTACACTATTTTTATCCTATTAATTTATAAAACTTTATAAGCTACTCTTAAATTCTCCCACTCTTTAGTGTATTAATAATTGTTATAGATGAATTGGGTAGCTCTAACAATTAAGCAAGTGAACGTAATAGTTTTATAGAATTTTATTATTCCGTGGTTTCTCAATAATAAAAAACAGATGCATGTAAACATATGGAATTATCTGATAAAATCAATTATTCTAATAAAAGAAGGTGTATATAGTAAAATTTAATAAAAAAGGGGGAATACATTTGTTTTGTACAAATTGTGGTGTGAAATGTAGTAATGAAGATAAATTTTGTCATCAATGTGGAACATTATTGAAGCAAGATATAGCAATAGACGGAGACAGTTCAGTACAATTTCAAAGTCAGGGACAAAATCATCAAGATGGAACTGTCTACATAGTTCTTGGCTGGATCTTATTTGGGATGTCACTCTTATTCGTCCCAATTCTTTTTGGGGCAGGTAGTGTCATTATGGGATACTTAGTTAAAAAGAGGGGACGAGAAACACATGGAACTATCATGATGATACTTGGTGTAGCTGGCGGTATCCTTGGTTGTATAATAGGAGCCGCAGTTGGAGGCTGATTTTCAACTTCTAATGCAGATTGTTTGAGTATATGACTTTTGTCCATTTTACTCTTCTTTCCTTATTTACTAAATATTACTAGACAAGTTTTTGGCACATCCACTTCATGCATTAACTCAACCTTAGCTAACGTGAGTCAATCTTCTAACCATTGAAACTAGCAAAAAATTCATAGAAAGTATAGTTGAGCCGCCTAGTGATAGGTGGTTTTTTGTGTTGGGCAGAAGAATGGTAAGTGGAAGTATGATTGATAGTATTGTTGAAGAGCCTCTTATGTTCAATAAGGAAATTGTTTTTTTATGATAAAATATATTCAGAAATACCTGATAATTAAATATTTATTTAAGGGGTGGAAGAATGTTTCCTAAGCTTGAAACGAAAAGATTAGTATTAAGAGAATTAGTTGAAGATGACGCTCAAGATATATTAAATTGTTTTTCTAATGAGGATGTATTACGTTTTTACGGTCAAAAGCCACTAACAAGTAAAGAACAGGTAAAACAAATCATTCGAAATTTCTCAAGGCAATTCAAAGAAAAAAGTGGAATTAAATGGGGGATCGAGTTAAAAGAATCACGAACAATTATTGGATCTATTGGATTACAAGAGTGGTCTCTTGAACATAAAAGAGCAAACATAAGCTATGCACTTTTTCCGGAAAAATGGGGTAGAGGATATGCAAGTGAAGCTGTTGATAAAGTTATTTCTTGTGGGTTTCAAGAACTTGGTTTAGAACGTATAGGAGCAATTGTTTTTGTTGAAAATATAGCTTCAAATCAGTTATTAACCAAATTAGGTTTTACAAAGGAAGGGACTCTGAAAAAGTATATGTATCAAAATGATATAGTATATGATACTAATATATATTCTTTGTTGAAGTAAAAACCAAATCCTAAATTATATCTAAAAATTGATAAATACCATCTAAAAATGAATCGATATCAATGCTGTCAAATTGACGGCATTTTCTTATGTACGAAGGGTATTTTAGTTGAATTAGGGTATAAGTATTTTAAGTAAAATATATGTTTGTAGTATCAGGGATAATACGAGGGTATAAAGCTGGGAGGAAATAATGAAAAAGACAATATTCACAGCAATTTTAATATTTCTGGTATTTTCTTTATGTGCTTGTACAAATAACCATAAATCAAACAATACTATTTCTGAAGCAAAGCTGACCAAAAGAGATAAGGTAATACTTTCAACAACATCGGATAAATCTTTTGTTTATGACTTCAATGTTGAAAGAAGTTACAAAGAATTATCTGTTTGGGTTGAAAAATATGAATTTGGTAAATTAGTTGGAAATAAGATAAATCAAATTGCTTCTGGGATAAAAGATCATGGCACAATTATCTTTGCAATATCTAAAACATTTAATAATCAAAATCAATCCGTGTTTAATATCAGCATTAATAGTGATGGTGCAACATCTACAAGTAACCAGATAGAAACGATTATTAATGATAGATTACGAGGTGTTTCGAGTACTTGGGGAAGTAACCAGAAAACAACCTGATTAAAAATAATAATAATATTGTCTTAGCTAGCATTTGTTATAAAAAAGGGGGCAATGTAATGAATTCACTTACTGATGATTTTTATAGAGATGTGAATAAACATATTCGCGAAATAAAAGACTACAATGTTGTATATTTACTGAGAGCGAAATTTATTAAATAGGTGCGAATATTACGTAATTAAATATCATGTAACTTTAGTTGGCAAAGAATTAATTATGAGATCCCATCTTTTTTGAGTAATATTAAGTAAAAACTGTATATGGAGGACTGTTTATGGCTATAGTTTCAATCTATACTGTTGGTAGGCTAAATCACCCATATGACCACCCAGCTTCTCGCGAATTTTTTGAAGTAGGAAATGCAGTATTTCGTCAAGCAACCAAAACAGGACAACTAATAGAAGCATTTTCACCTGATGGAGTCCCTTTCCCAGAAGTAGCCGTAAAGGGGGATGGTAACCCTATTCTTACGCTAACGGTATGGAAAAGTCTTCAATCCTTATATCGTTTTACTTATTCAGGGCAGCATAGGCAAGCGTTGAGAGATAGGAGCAAATGGATGGCGCATTATGAAGGGAAACACCAGTCATATGTAGTGTGGTGGACAGATAAGCTGAAAGATGTCTCATGGGATGAGGCTTTCAAGAGATACGACTATTATATTCAAAATGGATCAACACCTTTTGCGTTTGATTTTAAGAACGCATTTGATGAAAAAGGGGAGACTTATCTAGTTAAGTAGCATGGGCATGGGTTCTCATGATTAATTGTTACATAATCCATTTTCTATAAAGATGACGTTAATCTAAGTAGGATTGAGGGTCTTTTTTTTGTTTACATATAAAGTTAAATGGCAGATTAGTAGAACAAGGATTTTAAAAATAAAGACAGTAATATATAAATAATGGTGTGAACAGGAGGTGTTACTATGTCTGATGTTACTGGAGTATTACTGGGTACGTTATTATTATGTGTTTTGGATTATATGTGGTTTCGGAAAGAAAGCAAAAGGTGGCAGTGGTTTACTAAAAAAACCAGAATGCAAAAAATCGGCTTACTTATTACAGTTTTTATAGCGTTTTTCATACTTAACTATGTATTTTACTAATAATTCTATCTAAAAACCAAAGCCTTTAGGATAAAAATCGTAAAGGACTTTCTAAATATAAAAAAGGTGATTATAAGTTGTGATGACTAATTAGCTTTATTATCATCAAAAATTTAAATTGAAAAGGGGCATTATTATGAAGTCTAAACAACATTACATTTTTAATTTACTTAATACTTTGATCCTTTCAGGTGCATTAATGTGGTGTGCAAATTTACTCTCTGATTCCATTCGACATAAAGAAAAAAGTAAGGATTTGTTGACACAAAGAGAACTATTAAATTATCTATCTATATCAGAAAAAGAACTTAATAATATTATAGAAGATGATAAATATGAAAAAGCTAAATTAATAGGAAATGGTTCATGGGAAACATATCGTTTTTTACCTTATGCTGAAGTTGGAGATAAAAAAATATTTATTAAAAGTGAAATAAAAAAATGGTTGCAATTTCAATCTGTTAAAGAGCCAAAATCGGACAGATAGATTTTATTTTTCACTATTTGGTAGTTTAGCTTAACAAGTAATATCAGAACTGGACTGATTAGTGAAAATTGCTATGTGTTTACACTTGCTAAAAGAACCCACGGTGTTTTAACATAGTTAAGCAATGATATGGGACAGTAACCCTTACTCTTACACAATCTAGAAAATATCTTACCTAAGGAGTGATAGAATTGGCACGTGTATTATTTATTAATGCTGGATCAGAAGGACATATTAATCCTACTATTGGTGTTGTGCAAGAGCTTATTTCACGTGGTGAAGAGGTAGTGTACTTTACAATAGAAGCTTATCGAGAGCGAATTGAGAAGACAGGAGCTACCGTTCGAACTATTGATGGTCAAAAATTTATAAAAGCCTTTATCTCAGGTGGAAGAAATCATTTACTAGAAAGAGTAAACGGTCTTTTACATACAGCAGATATCGTCATCCCTAGCGTTCTTGAACAGATCAATGGAGAGCATTTTGATTACATCATCCACGATTCTATGTTTGGTTGTGGACGTTTACTTGCCCAAATCCTTAAGCTTCCCGCTATTAATTCGTGTACATCTTTTGCGCAGAATAAAATATCATTCGATAGAATATTAGAACATCTTTCACAAAATGTCCCAACAGAAATTATTAAAAGGATAAATGATGATTTTCAAAACCTGACAACAAAAATCAAAGAAAAATATGATGTTGAAATCAGTTCTCCTTATGAAGTTTTTTGCAATCCTGCACCACTTTCAATCGTTTATACAACTAGGGACTTCCAGCCTTTTGGGGAAGCATTTGACCAAACATATAAATTTGTAGGCCCATCGATTTCTTCACGTTTAATGCAAAACTTTGACCTTACTGCAATCAAGGGAAAAAGCCCCATTTACATATCACTAGGTACTGTCTTAAACCAAGCCATTGTTTTCTATAAGCTTTGTTTTAAGGCATTCGGAAACACTGATCATACAGTTGTCATGTCTATTGGGCAACAAACCCAACTAGATGAATTGGGAGAGATCCCCCAAAACTTCATTGTAAAAAAATATGTACCACAAACCGAAGTACTAAAATACACTAAATTATTTATCACACATGGTGGAATGAACAGTACCAATGAAGCTCTCTATTACGGGGTTCCGCTAATTGTACTTCCGTTAAGTGCGGACCAGCCGATAATTGCGGGGCAAGTTGTTAATATAGGAGCAGGTATTCAATTACAAATGAAAAGTTTGACGGCAAATCAATTAAATGAAGCTGCAGATCGTGTGTTAAACGACACGTCCTTCAATAAAGCTGTTACAGCTATTAGAGAATCCTTTCAAAAATCGGGTGGGTATCACCAAGCGGTTGATGAGATTTTCAAATTTAAAAGTCAATATGCTATCTAATAATAAAAATTCTCAGCTGCCTTTATTGGTGGCTCTTTTTTATTAGAGGAGCAGCGAAATAGTTGGATAATTCGTTCCAATTTTTCGTTTATATAAAAAGAGAAAATTGTATTAAATGATTGGATGGAAATGAACTGTAGAGATCCTGATTACTATTATTTTAAATCGCGACCAAAAAACCACTTGAAAATTAAAACAATCAGTAGAATTATTTCAACTAACACATGAGTCAGTAGAAAATATCTTGCTTCTAAAGCAGTTCTTACTATACTGATGTAAGGGACATTTTTCAATAATAAGAAAAAGGATGTTAACTTTTTATGGACAAATACAAGAATCTAGTAAAAAAATGGGAACAAATATTAATTAAATTAGAGAGAAACAACGGAACAGTACAGCCGATTAATATAGGAGAAAAAGCAACTATCCAAGAAATACAAATAAAAGAAAAAGAGTTAGGATACAATTTACCTCCATCTTATAAATCTATTATTCTAAATCTCTCAAAGTCTCTTTCATTTTATTACTCTTTTTCAGAAGGCACATTGATCCCGGATGAATTTTCAGAAATTTTTTCTGGAGAAATTTATTGGGACTTTTCTGAGCTTCAAAACTTAGACGGGTTAGCGGAAGATTTGGTGGAAGACGGAGAAGATTATGGTAAGAACTTAAGAGGTAAACTTGAATTTTCACATGCTGGAAATGGTGACATTTATGCATTTGATATGTTAGTAGAAGGTGAAGAAAAGCCAGTAGTATATTGGGATCACGAAGAAGATACCGTCACTTATATTGCAGATTCGTTTAGTGAGTATCTAGAAAAGATTACCGAACTAAATTGTGTTGGCAGTGAAATATGGCAGATAGAATATTTTTTAAATAAAAATGGTATAGACTTAACAGGGTTGAAAGCACAAAACTGGAAGCAATGGTTTGATTCATTTTCTGAAACTACTTTAGATGATGTTAGAAATAAAATTGATGAGCTAATCACCTATATTATCTCTCGAAAGAAACTAGATACAGATACTTTAAAATCTTTATCGTTATTTAATAAATATGATTTGTTTGAAAAACTCCTTAATTACCTACATAAGTGTGAAGAGTATATCGATAAGAAGGTGATATGCGAGATTATTGGAGAGGTTTTAGGAACATACGCGAAGACATGGGTAGCAAATTTATGGGAATTTAATCAAGATAATCAATTAGATACAAGATTACGTTCATTTCTTAGCATAAAGTGTCTTGACCCTAATATTGGATTAAAATTAGTATTTCAATATTTAGAGGATCATGCTAAAAGAAAAATAAATGGTTATGATGCACTTTCTCATTTAACTTCAAACAAATCTAGTCAAATTATTGTTTGGATGGAAAGACATGTAAGTTTCCCTGTTACAGAAGGTTGGAGTGAATTGTTTATTGAATCCAATCCTTCTTGGAATGATATAAAAAGATGGTCAGAGTTAGAGGAAAGACATCAAGTCACTTTAATTCATGCTTTAGAAGGCATATTAAATAATAATATGAATGAACCTTCTAAACACGCTGGATTTATTCTACCTTCAAAAGAAGAATTTCTTACCTTTTTACATGACTTAAAAACGAAACAATTGCTTAGAACAAGAATTCAGATCCTAAACGATTTGATTGAAAATGTAGATCGATTTTACAATGCGTAATTTCTTAAGAATCTAAAATGTTACATATTTAACTAACGCATTCTTTAAGAATATGTCTTATATGATGGACTTAGGACAATCCATAATCCAATTACGATTTTTAAAGATGAATGGCTAATGAATTTGCAAAAAAAAAATGTTTTAAAATTAGAGATTCTTACTAACCGATAGTTAAAGATTAAGAGGGCTGTTTAGCAGTCCTTTTTTTATGGAAATGGCTTTTTAGTGGAAGGCTCTGTTAAAGTAAAATGTTGATATTTAATATTTATATTTTTTAGATCAAGGTTTAACATAATTCTTTTTTCAAAAGGTAGTTTGTATATTAAAATCAATACATTTCATTGACTGGTTTATGGTCAGCAACAAGGATTTTATATAGTTCATTAAATATTTGTAATTGATGATCAGTTAACTTATAGGTGTGTTCATCTATTCTTAAAAAACCATGTTCGTTAATGGTTAAAATAACAGTATTAGGTCCTAAATACATGGATAAAAATTTCCCATCATTATAAATATTACTTTGTTCAAGAACTCTAGTATATTTGGTTTGATCGAATGTCTTTAAAATTCGCTTGATTTCTGCAGGTTTCTTAAAATCTACTTCAAAATAATGTACCCATCCGTCGTCTTTATAGTCACCGAACTGAATGCTATCAACCTTATTCAGATTCCTCTCAGAAAATACTGTATCGGCGTTTATTGGGATCTTATAATAGGAAAACATAATAGCAATTAACACTATTCCAATTATGCCAAACAACAAGTATTTTTTTCTTTTAGACACACCTTATCCCACCTTAATTGAAATAAATATATTTATCACTCTTATAGTATTCCATTTAATCTCATTAAGTCCTTTCTAATTCAACTATACTGTAACAGCAGGTAATTCTGTTGATGATGTAGAAATTAAAGTCATGTGCTATGTTCTTCAACTAAGCGGAGCGTATAGACGTAGCTAAGTGGATCAAATAAGGGTGGGGAGTTAAGGTGTTAAAAAAACCAAAGAAATTGCAGCCAGGAGATATTGTTGCGACAGTAAGTCCTTCATGGGGAGGGGCAGGTAATCCTGAGCTTAGATGGCGTTATGAGCAAGGTGTAAAGAGATTAGAAGAAATTTTCGGTCTTAAGATTGTCCCAATGCCGAATAGTTTGAAAGGTGGAGACTACCTTTATAAGAATCCACAAGCTCGAGCGGAAGATTTGATGGCGGCATTTAAAGATAAAAGTATTAAAGGAATCATTGCAAATATTGGTGGAGAAGATAGTATTCGCATACTTCCATATATTGATTTTGATGTTATACGTGAAAACCCGAAAATTTTTATGGGTTACTCTGATGTGACCGTTTCACATTTTTTTTGTCATAAAGCGGGAATTTCTTCTTTTTACGGTCCAGCAATATTAACCGATTTTGCTGAAAACGTTGAAATGGACCCTTATACAATTGAAATGGTGAATCGAACGCTCTTTTCAAATGAGATTATTGGTAAAATTCAACCGGCCAAAGAATGGACGAGTGAGCGTTTAGAATGGATAGAAGTGAACAAGGATAAACGGCGTATTATGAACCAGAACACAGGATATGAAATACTTCAAGGCTCAGACATCGTACAAGGACGTTTGATTGGAGGGTGTATTGAAGTCCTGGAATTCATAAAAGGAACAGAACTATGGCCTGAGAAAAAATATTGGGAGAATAGTATTCTTTTCTTTGAAACATCTGAAGAACATCCAGAACCACATTATATTAGGTATTGGTTACGAAATTATGCCGCACAAGGTATTCTACAAAGAACAAAGGGGATTATTTTTGGTAAACCAAAAGACGAGAAATTTTATGAAGAATATAAAAATGAAATTCTGAAGGTCATGAAGGAATATAATTTAGAAGATTTGCCGATTCTTTATAATTTAAATTTTGGTCATACCGAACCGAAGTTTATTTTGCCTTATGGTGTGATGGCAGAAATAGATTGTAAGATGGGGAATTTCTCGATTCTGGAAAGCGGAGTAAAATAGTTGAAACCTAATTGTTAGAGGTGAATAATGAAGACCATTTTAATAAATCCTTTTGTTATTAAAAAAAGTTAATGGAGGTGCATGATTGAAAAAGTTTTTTCTAATTAGTTTAACTTCTGTACTTTTATCTTTTGTGCTTTTTGGGTGTCTAAAAGAATCTTCGAATGAAGTAGTAAAACATCAAGTGACGAGTGCAAAAAGTAATAATAAACAAGCGTTAGATGTCAGAGAGGCTGTTTGGAACCAACTTACAAAAAAGAAAAAAGAACATATAGTAGGTACTTGGAAGGAAGCAAGTGTTCAGAAAATAATTCTTCGAAAATCTATGGGAATTATCAATGACAAAAAATTTATTGGAAAAGAAGTTTTCATTATAGACTATCCTTCAAATGATAACCCCTCATTAGGTGGGATAGTAGTTTACGCAGATATAAAATCACATCAATTAATTGGGTACGGATTTAGAGATTGACTATAAAATTACAGAAATATAATCACTTTCAATTTCTGAATTTTAAACGCTAATTAGATTAACGTAAGTGTTAGTTAAAGATCACGAGTTACTTAGGGTAGTTCGAAGGTCTCTTTTTTTTATTCTTAGAAACAACAGGAAAATGTAGGGTGCTTACAGAATAAAAATAATGTTTGTATTATGATTTAAATTATAAAGTATACAACAGTTTAAAATGTAAAGAATATCTTGTTCAACTTACTGTTAGTTGAACATCAATAAGGAATTTGTTGAGTCCTCTTTTTATTGTGTTAACTGGCAGTGTTCTTGAAGAAGGTAAATTAAAAAAGTAGAGAATAATTATCTGTATAAATCGATAGGAGAAGATTTTGATGAACCAACATACTACTGAAATAGCGAAAAGCAAAAAAGATATTTTGGAAGATATAAAAAAAAACTATCGAATAAAGCCAGTAACGGCAATTATCGTATTAATTTTAACTGCATTTGCAATACTGTTATTTTTTGGTGAGGTTAACCAATTCGTAAGGAAACTGACTTCAAATTTTGATGACGCTTTATTCGCTCTGTTCTTCGCATGGATTTTGGGATTTGGACTGTATAACGGAATTTGGCGATTTTTTACCTCTCGAAAAATAAACAAAGAGCTTTTCCCGAAAATTGAGCAGTTAATAAGTGAAAGTGAAGAGAAAAGTTATGATGAAACGGAAACAGAAGTAAATGAAATGGTAAAAGTAGCATATAAGGATTACACAGAGAAATATAATAAAATCAATAAAATTTACTGGAAAGGTATCAACCTAAGTTTTGTTTTGCTAGCTATTACACTTGTTATTTCGCTTTTTCACTATATGTTTTTGAGGTGATTAGACAATTCGAATTTTTAGTATGCTATTCACATAATACATGCGTTAGTAAAGAGAGGTTCTCGAGTCATAATTGTGGCTCACTTTTTTGTATAGTTAGCTATTTTACTATTTGTGCAAAAAATGCATTAAATAGTAAATAAAGAGTAAATTTGGAAAAATTTTTATGTAAACTACATACATTAAATAAAAAAAACTTTTTGACCCCGTAACTTTTTCTCCTTCTTGAAACGTTTATAGGTTAGAGAGTGTTAACAAAGGAGTGAACATGAATGTCTAGTAAGTTATGCCCACGCAACATAGAAAAGGTAAATCAGGATGAAGGGTCTGATGAATATCATTGGAATGAGTACTATCCTAAACTGCAACGCTATTGTCATTTTCTTGCCCAAAATGAATGGGATGGTGACGATATTGCACAGGAAGCCTTTTTTAAAGCAATAAAATACTACAATATTGAAAAGATGAACTCAGCTTTATTGAAGAAAATAGCTTACAATCATTGGATTGATACTTTACGGAAAAGAAAAGATGAAACAGTTAGTCCTGATATTGAACTTTCCCAATATGAAGTTAATTATCAAATTGCTGATAAAATCAATAGTGTGGAGCTTTTGCTTAAGCATTTCACTCCAAAACAAGCGGTTATCTTTTTTCTAAAAGAAGCGTTTCAATATCGAACTAAGGAAATCGCAGACATATTAGGGACCACAGAAATGGCTGTAAAATCCAGCCTGCATCGAGCAAAAAAGAGACTAGAAAAAACCAACAAAGAAGAAGCCCTTTCTGTTGAATTTTTTTGGAATGAGGATGACCGTGAGCAGCTTGAGGAACTTTTTCATGTAGCTTTAGAAGTACAAGACCCTTCTGTTCTTATTCAAGCTATTCCTTCTTTAGATAGTATAGCTGATGGACCTAAAATGTTTTTCTGTAATTTCCACTCATATCGAACACAAACTCCTTCAAGCACTCTCTGTATGGCAGCATAGCCAATTAATGCTTTCAAGGAGGATTTTAAAATGAGTACAATTCCTTATGTAATTGAACAATCCAATCGTGGTGAACGTTCGTATGATATTTATTCCCGTTTGTTAAAAGATCGGATTATTATTATTGGTGATGAAATTAATGATCAAATAGCTAACAGTGTTGTTGCTCAATTGTTATTTTTAGCTGCAGATGATCCTGATAAAGAAATTTCCCTTTATATAAATAGCCCTGGTGGGTCGACTTCAGCAGGATTTGCTATTTTTGATACAATGCAATACATTAAGCCCGATATTAGAACGATTTGTACAGGAATGGCAGCGTCCTTTGGTGCAATGCTTTTGCTGGCAGGAACGAAAGGGAAGCGTTATGCGCTCCCAAACAGCGAAATCATGATCCATCAACCATTAGGAGGGGCAAGAGGCCAGGCAACAGAAATCGAAATATCTGCTCGACGAATAGTAAAATTACGTGAGCATCTTAATCAAATCATTGCCGACCGAACAGGACAGCCGGTTGAAAAGGTTGTCAAGGATACAGATAGAGATTATTTCATGAGTGCAGAAGAAGCAAAAGAATATGGGATTATTGATGAGATTCTCTATCCCAAAAATTAACTTAATATATAATATTTAAAGCAAAAAAAGGTTAGCAATGCTAGCCTTTTTTTGCGTACACGGGAAGCCGTTAAACCCATGAGTTAGTTGAAAAGGAATAATGAGTAAGAACACAGAATATACCATTAGACAACTTATTTAGATAATTTAATAAAGTAAAATTTGTTTGTGGATAAACTGCTTAGGTAGTTTTTTGTTATTGTTCAGTAAAACTGTGAATAAAAGTAGGTATTAATAATCACAAGAAAAATTTAAGAGGTATATTAATGAACTAATGAATGGGAAATGGAGGTTTTAAAATGACACACCCAAACTTAGATGGACAAACTAAGTCACAATTAAAGGTACTGAATGAAATAAGTACACTTTCCGAGAAAATAGGAATTGAATTCTGGCTGCGCGGAGGATGGGCAATCGATTTTCTACTTGGGAAGATTACTCGTCCACACGACGATATCGATATAATAACTTGGATTAAAAATCGGGAACGGTTAGAATATGAACTATTAAAAGTTGGTTATGAACTGACACCTGTTAAAGAAGAGTTTCGTTCAAGGCAGTCCGACTTTCGTAAGGATCATGTAGAAATTACATTTGGTTATATAACCTACACCGAGGACGGAAATCTTATTATGAATGGATTACCTGTATGGAAATGGCGATCAGATTCATTGTTACCGCAAAGCTTTATGTTGCAAGGAATATCAGCTCACATCTTACATCCAAAACAACTTTTGGAAGAAAAAGAAGTATATGAACAAATTGGTCGAACACCTCGACTAAAGGATGCAGAAAGCAAAAAGATACTTCGTCGTATAATTTCTAAATATTGAATGTGAATAAAATTGGAGAGTTCAAGGTGAGATTGTGTGAAAGGAAAATACTTGTTTATCACTATTTTAATTGATAAACGATTTTTAAGTTGGATAAAAGTGAATAATAAATGTAATTAACTTATCTTTGTTAAAGGATAATACGGCTTATTAATTTGTAAACACTTTATCTATTTTTTGATGATAGTACTCTAGTAAAAGTACTAGATAATTGAATACGGCTTTTTAGCTAACTAGCAGGTTGGATGAAGAAGGAATTTGTTTGTATTTCTTGAATTTCTAATTTGATGGTAAAATTTAAAAAATTAGAGAATGGAGCGAATTTATTATGATGATAAAAGGTTTCGGGGGAATATTTTGGAGGACTAAAAATCTAGATGCTATAAAAAAATGGTACAGTGAAGTGTTGAAGATTGAAATGGAAAATTGGAATGGGACTATTATTAAACCCCTTTCAGGAACTGAAACTATCTTTTCTTTCTTTACCGAAGATGACCTTTACTTCCCAACAGAACAGCAAGTGATGTTAAATTTCCAAGTTTATAATCTAAACGAGACTATTAAACATCTTGAACAAATTGGTGTTCCACTTGAAAAGGAAAAAGAGGTTAGTGAATATGGTAAGTTTATTTGGATTAAAGATCCTGAAGGTAGACTGGTTGAGCTATGGGAGAAATAATGAGTTGTAATTATTCATATTTTGTTGAACAAACGGGTCCATGAGCGAAACATAGAGAGGCTCAAGAACTCACATTTATTAATAAATTGCATAAAATATCAATTGAAGTTGGTAAAAAATATAAGATAGATTTAAGTCAAATAGAATTATCGTTAACAAAGTTATTAAACAAGCTATCTCAAGAAAAGTAATTTTCTTATGCAACTAATAGAGGATATGAATCTGAAAAGGGGAGTGATCACCATTATTAAAAGAAAAGTAGCCGTATCTTTTAGCGGTAAGGACTCAACCTTGGCTTTGCATGATCTTTTACATTCTGATGAATATGAAGTAGTTTTGCTCATAGCAACAGTAACGGAGGGATTGAATCGATCCAGTATTCATGGTGTTAGAGTAGAATTATTGGAGGCTCAGGCAAGGTCTATTGGACTTCCACTTCGGAAAATATGGATTCCAGAAAGTTGTTCTAATCAAAGATATCAAGAGATAATGACTGAGGTGAATTTAGAGTTAAAGGAGCAGGGGATTGAGGATATTGCCTTTGGTGATCTATTTCTAGAAGATGTGCGTAAGTATCGAGAGGAAATGCTAAAACCATTAAAAATAAATGCGATTTTTCCTCTGTGGGGTGAAAATACGACAACTGTACTTCAACGGTTTTTATCTCTAGGTTATAAAACCATTATTACCTGTGTGGATTTAACAAGATTAACAGAAGGATTTTCAGGTAAAGAGATAAATGATCAATTTATTGATGAACTTCCTGATGAGGTTGATCCTTGCGGTGAAAATGGGGAGTACCATTCATTTGTTTTTGAGGGTCCAATTTTTAATAAGCCAATACAGTTTCATGTAGGAGAAAAGAAGCTGTCAGCGGATGTATATTCTGGAGAAACTAGATTTTGTTTTACAGACTTGGTTCTGATTTAATATTGCTAATTTAATACAACCTAAGCAATAGTTTACATAAGAAAGTTCGGAATTAATAATGTTACTTTTCTTACCATTAACCGAAATATGTTCTAGTAGTTATTAAGGATGTCATTGGGAGTGAAAAAGGAACTTTTCAGTTATATTACGGAATGGTTAATTTTGTGATAAAAACTTCAAGTTTTTCACCACACATGGTAGAATTTTTACATTCTCAGGTATGGGAGAGTGATTAGATTGAATAACCTTCAAGGCAATTCACGTGTAACGGAAAGAGCTAAAAGGAAAAAATCCAAATTTATTTTATACGGATCAATTGTAATCGTACTTATACTTATTGCATTTGCTGCGTATTCGATTAATTCCGCGTTAAATAACAAGGCAGCACCCGAAAAAAGTGTTCAAGCTTCAGCTGGGAAAAAGAGTTCAACAAGCAATCAAACAAATGAGAATTCATCGTCCCAAGATCAAACTCAAAATGATCAAACTCAAAATGATCAACCGAATAGTGATACATCATCAGCAGGTAATTCATCTTCATCTGATAGCTCGCAGTCAAGTTCAACAATAGCACCGGAAACACCGGCACAAACGGGTCAACAACATATTACAAGCTATGATTCAAGTTCCCAAGATTGGCAAGAAATGCTGCAAACAATCTCTACTGCTACTGGAATAGATCAAAGCAATATGACTGTATGGTTTTTAGGTAGCGACAAAAGCAACCCAGGTGGCTCAGTAGGGACTGTATCAGCAAAAACAAAAGGCTCGCAAAAGTATCGTGTGTATCTCGAATGGGATGGCACAGGCTATACAGCAACAAAAGTTGAACCTGCTTCATAAAAAGATAAATAGGATGTACCTAAATTACATTATCAGGCTGTCGAGTAACACTCGACAGCCTATTTTAAGTCATCTATAAATCGGGATATTCTTTTTATGATGGTATATTGATAGAAACAGTTTTCTTTTTAATGAGTTTGGTAGGTTAGTTGATGAAAGATATCAAATGATACACCTTTTTCAATATAGGGATAATTTACAGAATAATAAAACAAATGTTACAATTAGTTAATTTGTGCAAAGGGGGATATAAATGAATACATATTATAGTGAACGAGCACATGAATATGAAAAAATTTATTTTAGAAATGATCCAATCCATCAAAAAGAACAAACTTTGATTCAAGAGAAAATCAAGGAACTATTTGCAAATCAATCTATTTTAGAGATAGCCTGTGGAACTGGATATTGGACACAATTTGTAGCTGAAACTGCAAAATACATAACAGCTATAGATTATTCTGACGAAGTATTAAAAATTGCACAACTAAAAGACATGTCTCCTTCTAAAGTGAATTTTCAACAAGGGGATGCCTATCAGCTAAATAAGATTTCTGGAAATTTTGAAGGGTGTATTGCAAACTTTTGGCTTTCACACATACCAAAATCTAGAATTCATGAATTTTTAATTCAATTACATGATAGGCTTGGAACTGGAACAACGGTCTTTATGGCTGAAAATGTTTATATGGAGTCAATAGGCGGAACTTTAGTATATAAAGATAATGATCCAAATACATATAAAATGAGGACTTTGGACAATGGAACAAAGTATGAAATTATAAAAAACTATTATACTGAGGAAGAACTAAAAAGTATATTTGTCCCCATTTCAAATGATTTACAGATATATATGGGACAATGTTTTTGGTGGATATCATACAAGATTAAATAGGAAATTTCAACATCCGAAAAAAATTATGTATACCATCCCAATTACAAATGACCTCATTTGCTTCAACAATCTTTTGTATGTTGTTATAATAAAAAAATTGGAGGAACTATGATAAATCACAATGATTCTAATCAAAGGCAGTATGATTTGGATTGGATACGCGTATTAGCAACATTTGGAGTATTTCTTTATCACTGTTCTATGTTTTTTAATCCATTTCCCTGGCATGTTAAAAATAATGTATTGAATAAGAGTAGTATTTTAGTATTTTCACTGTTTGTGGGATCTTGGATAATGCCAGTTTTTTTTGCAGTTTCAGGTATTAATGTATCAAATTCATTGAAAAAAAGAAAAGTGCTCCATTTTCTTAAAGAAAGAATAATTAGATTAGGTGTCCCTCTTATGTTCGGTGTATTCATTTTGACGCCTCCACAAGTTTTTATGGAACGTGTTGCGCACAATCAGTTTAATGGTTCATTTTTAAAATTTATTCCTCATTATTTTGATGGTGTTTATTTAGAAATAGGAGGGACAGGAAATTTTGCATTCTTCGGTTTACATTTATGGTATTTACTAGTACTAATACTATTCTCTTTTCCTACTTCACCCATATTTAAAACAATCCCTCAAAGAAATAATTTTGGGATGATTCATTTGGTTCTTTTGCCGTTCATTCTCTTTACTTCAGGTTTAATTAAAACAATAGGTTTAGGTGGATGGGATCTGGTTTTTTATCTAATCATTTTAATTTATGGTTATTATTTTTTCTCAAGTTCAAATTTTAAATACACACTTAAATCAACCATTAAATTTCACGTAATTTTGGCTATTATAACTTCAATTATTTATGTCGTTTGGTATTTATATGAAATTCCTCAACCAGGTTCAGCTCAAGATATTATATTTTACGCTGTGAGAACAACAAATTGTTGGTGTTTGCTATTATGCATTTTTTATCTAGCAGATAAGTATTTATCATTTTCAAACGGTTTTCTAAAGTATGCAAGTGAAGCCTCAATGCCATTTTATATTTTACATCAACCAATTATTTTATTTATTGGTTTTTTAATCCGTAATCTATCTTGGTCTATTCCAATTAAGTTAATTTTACTTGTTCCAATTTCTTTTATTTTGGTTGCTTTGTGTTATCATTTTGTCATTCGCCGTTTTAAGGTTTTAAGGTTTTTATTTGGAATGAAGGTCATCAAAATTGAATTGAAAAAAGAAACTGAACAAACTAGCTATGCACCGAATAAATAGAAACACATCTATAGCTAAGTTGTATTATTAAAATGTTCATAAACTTAAAAGTGCGGCTGAAATAGGCATCGGTTTTGTCGATGGGGATTGATATCATTTATCAAAAATAAATTACTCTATTATTCTTATTCAACTAATCGCATCCGATAGTTATATTAAATAAAAAAGGAAATGAGTAGTTAGGAGTGAAGAAATGTCCGAGTATAGTTTGATTGATTTGGAAACTTGGGAGAGAAAAGAATACTTTAAATATTATTGTTCTTTAAATGTTACTCATGAGTTAACAAAGAAAATAGATGTTACTAACGCAGTAAAATATTGTAGAGATAATAATTTCAGTTTCTATGCTTATATGATTTTTCATATTACAAAGTCTATAAACTCTATACAAAATTATCGGTATGACTTTATTGATGATAAATTGGTATGTTGGAATTACCTAATTCCAGCATTCACCATTTTTGATAAAGAAAAGGAGAAATTTAACTGTATTTGGTTAGAAAATAATGAGAATATAGTCGATTTCCAAGCTGATTATCAAGCAGAAGTCGGAAAATATGTTCATTCAGATAAAATGTTTCCTAAAGGTAATCTGCCTTTAAATATATTTGATATATCTGGCATCCCGTGGGTAGATTTTGATAGTTTTTCTCTAAATATCGTTAATTCTTCACCTTACTTGAAGCCCATAATCACAATAGGAAAATATACTGAACAAAATGGGAAATTGTCTATGTCAGTTTCAATAAAATCCCATCATGCCACAGTAGATGGTTTTCATGTAGCTAAATTTTATGAAAATCTATTAATGAGTATTGATTAAATACTTGTAATTGAATTCGAAAATGCTGTACGTACTTATCAAATTTAAAAACTCACTGGTTTATTTTAATTATGGTGGTAGTACCATTTTTATTATTAATTCCATTTGATTTCCTTTGGCAAACATTGAACTCAATCCTATTACACGACTTCCATTGCTCCTATTTCTCTATTAAGTAGGGTAGTTGATCAAGGTATAGAACTTAATCTATATGAAATTATTTTTTCGCGGGGGCAACATTGCATTTTATATTTATTTTAATTGGTAGTATTGTATCTGGCTGGTTTTATGGATTTTCATGGATTAAAATACAAGAAGGTTAAATAATCAATATTTAGATGATTACGAGAATGAGGCTTTATACAAACGAAGTATATTAGTAAGTGTCGTATTAGGGTTAGTTTTTTATTTCATTGGATGATAATAACAATATCCACCTAACAAAGTTACTTCCCATGATATTAACGATCGATTTAGGTTAGTAGCCAAATCAATGAATAATGATAGTAGTTGTTGAATTTGAGAATGTAAAATCAGAAAAAGATTTTGAGAAAGTTACTTCTAGAGTTATAGATTTATTAAATCTTCCAGAACGCTCATGGATTATCAAGTTATTAAACTAACCCAAGTTTAAATACAACAAGGGAAAAATAAAGAATCAGGAGGTAAGGAAGAATGACAACCGAAAATATCGTCGTTGCCTTCTCATCCGGAAAAGACTCCGTCTACACCGTCAATCAATTAGCAAAAGACAAAAGGTATAACATTGTATCGTTGATTACGACCTGCACCGAAAATGGAAGCGTGACCAGCCATCACGTAGATGAAAAGCTCGTTGAAAAACAAGCTGAGGCGATTGGACTGCCGCTATTTACAATCAAGATGAATGTGTTTACCACTGAAAACTTCGAAGATGAGTTAATCAGAACCATGATGTATTTCAAAGAACAATTTGGCGTAACCAAAATTGCCTACGGTGACTTATTTTTAGAAGAGGTCAAAAATTATAAGGAAGAGTTGCTAGCGAAACATGGATTCCAACTCATACTTCCGTTATGGAAGCGTGATACGAAAACACTAGCACACGAGATCGTGAAAGTGGGATATAAGGCTGCCGTCATATCTGTAGATACCACAAAATTGAGTACCGAAGTATTAGGGAAAACATTGACGGAAGAATGGCTGGAACAGTTGCCTCCAGGTGTAGACCCATGTGGAGAGTACGGTGAGTACCATACCTTTGTTTATGATGGACCACTATTTGAAAATACTGTTCCTATTGAGTTCGATATGGATAAGATGACAGAGAGGGATCGGTGGAAATTTGTCGGAATAAAAACGAACTAAGGGGCATTATCCTATTTTATTCTTATATAGAGAGTTTCAGCAGGATGTACGATACATAGGAATCATTGATCTTGACCAGCACGACAGACTTATAACGATAGGACTCAAATGATTTCAGTTATAATGAAAATGATTTAATATTGATGAATACATAAATTCGGACAAAAAATGACAGAAAGAATCAGGGGAATTGAGAATGATCATTCTTGACTAACAACTGATCGAAATATTGCAGAGGAGTGTTCCTTGATGACAAATAGTAGAAGAAATCCTAAAGTTGATGAATTTTTAAGTAAAACCAAAAAGTGGAAAGAAGAATTTGAAAAGTTGAGAAGTATCGTTCTTGACTGTGAGCTGACCGAAGAATTTAAGTGGATGCATCCCTGTTACACGTTTGAGAAAAAAAACATAGTTTTAATTCATGGATTTAAAGAATACTGTGCACTTTTGTTTCATAAAGGTGCTTTGTTGAAGGATGCCAATGGGATTCTAATACAACAAACGGAAAATGTACAGTCGGGGCGTCAGATTAGGTTCACCAATGTTCAAGAAATAGTTGAAATGGAAGCCATCTTGAAAGCTTATATTTATGAAGCCATTGAAGTTGAAAAAGCCGGTTTGGAAGTAAAAAAGAAAGAGCATAAAGAATTCATCATTCCTGAAGAACTTCAAAATAAATTCGATGAAATGCCTACTTTTCAAACTGCTTTTGAATCATTGACACCGGGAAGGCAAAGAGCATACATTATGTATTTTTCTCAACCTAAACAATCCAAAACTCGAGAGTCAAGGATTGAAAAATATATCCAGAGAATATTCGATGGAAAGGGATTAAATGATTGTATTTGTGGGCTTTCTCAAAAGCTGCCTAACTGTGACGGCTCACACAAGTCATTGAAGGCGTAAGCATTACCAGTTATGAAAAGTAAAATCCTGTATACAAAAGTGTACCCTTTGGCTTTTTGCTGAATTGTACACTTTTTTGAACTAATGGGCGCGTTAGTTGAACAAGACTTAGGAGCTGAATGATGATCAGCTCTTTTTTATTTTGGAAAAAGTTATTCATTCAGTTTTATTATTGCTAAAACTTGATGGTCTTCTAGCCACTATAAAAGTGTTGTTTTTGTTAGTTTTTCTATCTCGTTGCTTACCATGGCTGTGAAAAGTAGAGACAAATACCGTGTAACTCTGGTTGATAAAGTAATAGTTATGATGGCCTATCTTACTTGAATATAAATAAGTAAAAACTTTATATGGAGGCTGCTTTGACGTTTTATATACCTTATTAAGAAAATGGTCTTTTTAGAAAAAGAAGGAATATTCTTTATGGTATTGAATATATTCATGGGATAATTTTATTTTAACCCCGAATATTAGTTGAAATGACAAGGAGGAAAGCCAGATATGTCTCATAAACATAATTATTTTAGTGCCCTATGTCTTGTAATATCAGGAATATTGTTTGTTATTTATCCAGCGATTCGTCCATTTTCAGATGAATCAACTTTGGAAGGAGCCTCTGCTTTTGCATCCACAGAATGGCTTATAGCTCATATTTTTGCAATTATTGCTTTCACTCTACTACCTTTAGGTTTACTTGGACTTCATAACTCATTGAAAGGAACAACTTTGAAGTCACTGGCTTATTCTATGGTTTTATTATGTATATTTGGTATAGGTTTAACTTTACCTTTTTATGGAGGAGAAAGCTACGGACTACACGCAATAGGGCAGGAGGCAATGAAACGGCATTCAGCTGATTTAGTTAGTATTGCAAATGTCGTACGTTCTGGTCCAGGGCTTATTTTGTTTGCAATTGGTCTCCTATTTCTCGCGGCTTCTTCTATTATAGTCTCAATTACAATTTGGAGGTCAGAAAGGTTCCATAAATGGAGCGGTATTCCCTTCGCTTTAGGAATTTCTTTATATATACCACAATTCTTCGCAGGACAACCGCTACGAGTAGCGCATGGATTTCTTGTGTTCATTGGATGTCTACTGATAGGGGTTAGTTTATGGAGACAAGATGTTTCAAAATATGTAAAGGATAAATAGAGAAACATTTTAAATAAAAATGGAATAGAACACTTGATTTCATTGAGTCTATTTAGACTTGATCAGGATTAACTTTACCTACTTGCATTATACTTAGCTTGAAGTAACTTATTTTCACGATGGTTGAATAAGCAAGTAAAGGATTTACAAAAGAGGAGTGGATAAGGAAATAGGTAAGAAATTGAAGATGTTTGAATGAGTGTAAATTGTAAAAGAAACCTTCATTTTAGAAAGTAATCTTATGAAGAACAACGAATACAAGCAGACTTCCTGTAACACGAATTCAGGAAGTCTGTTTGTATGTATCTTAGAATTAATTTTTACGTGAATCTTTTAGAAAAGCCTTCACTCATATTGACTACAACCGTTCTTTTAACTCTTCAATCTGTTGGATGTGTCGCTCTTCGTGAAGTCGAGCTGCCTTGATCCACTGTCCTGTACTCAATTGCCCAAAAACTGGGTGGGATCTTGGAGGTGCTGTTTTTTCGAGAAGTGTAATGTCTTTAATGCTGTTAAGAGTATCAATGAATTTCTCTCGGCTGTTATTTAAAATTTCTTTGAGTTGGGACATCGTCTTTGGATTCGTTGGGGGATGCAGACGGTCAGGTGCGTTTACTTTATTAGAACGATCCAGAATGAGCTTTTCAAGCGGAATGTCTGTTGGAATAAAGTTTGGTTCCTGAGTAAGGCCAATTTGAATCATCTGAACTGAACCATCCTCAACTGTGGCAATGTGTTGTACGATTTGTGAGATACTCCAAGTAAAATCATCCGGTTTCCAGTTCAGTTGTTCGTTATTAAGTCCGTTAAGCACGGATAATAGGCGTGATTGCGTAGTATTTAATTGTTCTATAATTTCTAACATGAATCTTCCCGCTTTCCCTTTTATAGTATACCGACAATTACGGTACAAAATTAATAATACTGTTGTACATTTATAGAATCAACTTTATTGGATTATCTTCATTACCTCGGACAGGGCTAAATGAAAATCACTGATATATTGACATAGTAATATTTCCCTTATTTTTCAAGTTATCTAGCTTTATAGACGAACTATAAAAATTCTATCTATTGAGAAAATACAGAAAAATTATTTTACTTCAATTGTTTAAATGCTAAGATAGACTTGTATATTGCTAACTAAGGAGGAATGTAGAATGACAAAACGCCCTGTTACCGCAGAGGATTTATGTAAATTTAAGTTTGTAGGAGATCCTCAGGTTTCCCCTAACAAAGACAAGGTTGCTTATGTTTTAACTCATGTTGATCAAGAAAAAGATGGGTACTATTCTTTTATCTACATAACTGATTTAAACGGGGAAGGAAGAAAGTTTACTTCTCATTATTCAAAGGATAGCTTAGTAAAAGATACAGCTCCAAAGTGGTCACCTGATGGAACTAAACTTGCCTTCTGTTCAAATCGCACAGGAAAAAATCAGGTTTGGTTATTACATACTGATGGTGGGGAAGCAAAACAATTAACAGACGTTAAGCAAGGAATTGGTGAGTTTACCTGGTCTCCAGACGGAAAGCAGCTAGCTCTTACGATTAGTGGGGAATTGAAACTAACCTCGGATAAAGAAGAAGTGAAGAAAGAAGAAAAGAGTGATGTGAAAGTAATTACTAGACTTCGTTATAAAGGTGACGGAGCAGGTATTTATAACGAAGATCGTAAGCATGTTTATTTATTTGATCTTGAGACAAAGGCTTATACGAAGATAACTGAAGGAGAACATGATTTTTCTCAGCCTCGCTTCACTTCAGACGGGAAAAGCTTATTCTATATCGGAATAAAAGCAGAAGATAAAGAGTGGGGTTACCTTCCTGCTATTTGGAAGTTTGATGTTGCTTCTAAGGAAGAGATTCCTTTCTACCAAGGAAATGGATATCTTATGGCACCTTCCCTGTCACCAGATGGAAAATGGCTAGCCATTGCTGGTCATGCTCGCGGTGAAAGAAGTCAGGGTAATGCGAATATTCTTCTACTTTCTGTAGAAACAGGTGAGTTTACTAATTTAACAGAAGAATTTGATTACACAGTAGGAAATCTTGTAGGTGTTGATGCGAAGTATGACACGGCAGAACAACGACTCATTTGGGACTCTGCAAGCTCTACTATTTACTTTAATGCGACCGTTGGTGGAGATTGCCAGTTATTTAAAGTAAATCTAGATGGAGAAGTTTCATCTGCCTTATCTCCTACCACTGCAGTTGTTACTTCTTATGACATCGTAAGTGATGATCAAGCTGTACTTGTAATCGCTTCTCCTCATTCAACAGGAGATTTGATTACTCAAGATTTACATAATGTGAATAACACTTACAAGTTAACAAATTGGAATCAAGAGCTATATAAAGAGGTTCATTTAAGTACTCCTGAAAATTTCCATTACGAAAGTACGGATGGGAAGGAAATTGAAGGATGGATCCTGAAGCCTTATGGTTTTGAGGTTGGAAAAACATACCCAATGATCCTTCAAATACATGGTGGTCCGGCTACCGCTTATGGAAATGGATTACACCATGAAATGCAACTAATGGCTTCTAAAGGTTATGTAGTGTTGTATACGAATCCAAGAGGAAGCCATGGCTATGGACATGACTTTGTCAATGCAGTTATCGGTGATTACGGCGGCATGGATTATGAGGATATTATGGCTGGTTTAGATTATGCCTTAGAAAACTTTAATTACATCGATCATGATCAATTATTCGTGACAGGTGGAAGTTATGGTGGGTACATGACAAACGTAATCGTTTCTCGTACAGACCGTTTCAAAGCAGCCGTAACACAGCGTAGTATTTGTAACTGGCACAGCTTCTATGGCACAAGTGACATCGGTTTCTACTTCACTGAATGGCAACATGGACATGCTGATTTATGGGATGATGCAGTTAAGCTTTTAGAGGTATCACCACTTCACCATGCTCGTAATGTGAAAACACCAATCCTTATCCTTCACAGTGAACAGGACTTACGTTGTCCAATGGAGCAAGCAGAGCAATGGTATGTCGCACTTAAGCGTCTAGGTGTGGAAACAAAACTTGTCCGATTCCCGGATGAAAACCATGAACTTTCACGCTCTGGTAAACCAAAGCATCGCTTAGAGCGCTTACAGCATTTAATTGGTTGGTTTGATGATCGACGAAAATAAGAATACTTTTAAATAAAAGATGGGAGAAAGGATCTTTTTGGATTCTTTCTCTTCTTTTTTGAAAAAATAGTAATCTTTTTTAAGTTGGAAAATAAAATTGTATATAAATTGGTGTCAGAGCTAAGAAGTAATTCATTCTAGTTTTTGAAGTTTATATTTTTCCTTTTTAATAGACGGTCATAAATTTTATTACTGAAAATATTCTTAAGAAAGAAAGGAGGGTGGGAAATGAATTCATTTACAAATAAGGTAGCTTTGGTCACAGGTGGGGGTTCAGGGATTGGAAGAGCTATAGCTATAAATTTTGCTAAACAAGGATCAAAAGTTGTTGTGGCAGGAAGAACGCTTAAAAACATTATTGAAACTCAGAACTTAATTCGAGAAATGGGAGGAGAAGCACTTTCATTTCAAACCGATGTGAGTTCTGAAGAACAGGTTAAAAATTTAATTCAATTAACCGTAGATAATTTTGGAAGCCTAGATTTTGCATGTAATGCTGCGGGAGTAATGGGGAGTATTGCACCAATTGCAGATACTACAGAAGCTGATTTTGAAACTGTTATCGGTACTAATCTTAAAGGTGTATGGCTATGTATGAAATTTCAAGTACAACAAATGCTAAAGCAAGGTTACGGAAATATTGTAAACATCTCATCGATTAATGGTTTAGGAGGAACTCCTTTTGCATCACTTTATGCTGCAAGTAAAGCTGGAGTTATTAGTCTAACAAAGTCATCCGCACTTGAATATGCGAAATCAAATATACGTATTAATGTGATCTGTCCTGGTGCGATCCACACACCTTTATTGGAAAAGGTATTTAATGAAACAGGAGTTACAGTAAGTCAAACTGAAGCATTTATTCCACAAGGAAGGATTGGAGATCCAAAGGAAATAGCTGACTCTGCCATTTGGTTATGCTCAGAACAAGCTTCATATATAACCGGGCACGTTATGGTTATAGATGGTGGTGAATCAGCTAAATGCTGAATCTACTATCAAATTCATCTTTGAGTGCTATAGTTTAATAGTCCATAAATAATGGAAGAATAGTGCTTGTCCTACAATCGGGACAAGAGTTGAAAAAGGGATCGCTGCGGGCGGTCCTGTTTTTGTTGAAATCCCATGAAAATAAAAACAAGAAATAAAGATAAATGGCTTAAAATAAGGTGATTCTTGTTCATTTACTATGAAGTTAAACTTCTATTTTTAGAAATTGTGCCGATATATGTATTAGTACCTATTTTAAACCGTATCATTTGTATGAATTTTGATTCAGTAAATTGAATTTCAAACTTGACTTGTATCGAAAATAATTTGTAATTATTTACAACTAGAAGTGTAGTTAAAGGAGAAAGTGATGTTTAAATTAAGTATTCAAGTTTCGTGCCTTGCAACGGTTATGTCACTCTTTGTGAGTCTCACTAATTACTTAGTCTCGTATTCAGTAGGAAATACGAGTATAACTGATGCGATTAATTATAATATTTATGTAAAGTATTGGGTATATCTCACAGCATTTTTTCTGGGACTAACAATTCTCCTGTTAATCGTGTTTTTAATAGTAAAACCAAAGAATAAACAATCAGATATATCAAATAATGATAGTGAATTTACTAATACATATGCCGATACAAATACGAGCGAAAGTGGCCCGGTAGATGAATATGTAAGTATACGCGTAAAGAAATCTGAGTTATCCAGATTTCAGTAATAGGACTTGCATAAAGAAAATTTGTTAGATGAAGGATTGCAAACATAATTTGTTCAAAGGTGGCTAACGTAATCGATTTTTCAAAAAGAGGCCAGACTGGTGAATAAAAGATGCACATATTGGTATATAAAAGACTTAATAATGAAAGAAGGTTAACAATGAAAGAATTAATAACAAATATGATATTTTTGACGTTAGGCGTAGTTATTTTCACAATTGAATTAGTTTTTAAATTCAATGATACACTTGGGTGGTTATTGGCGACAGTTGGTGTACTACTATTTGGTATAGGTTTATTTTATAAATCTAGGAAACCAATAAAATTTTTCATTGATTTTTTTATAAACCTCTTTTAAATCTTAAATTAAATTTATATGACTATTAGGATACTTGTAGTGACAACATTATTTGAAACAATTTAAACTAAGGTGTTTACATTGATTGAACACCTTAATTTTATTTTCCTAAACCTCTCATAAAAGATCGTTATTAAAATATTTAGTTGCCACGTTTTAAACCTATGCATCCAATCAATAACCTACCAGTAGATAATCTCAAACCTATTATTTCTTCTATCTTTGGCTTTTTTATTTTCCCCATATAGCTGTTTTCATAAAGGAAATGGTCTTCAAATATAAGTTCCCTTTTAAAGGATGATTGTAGTTAAAGAAATGCTTTACTTTAAGGCTGAATCAATATTTTCTTACCATTTATCACTTGGTAGATACTTAGATTTTTAGATGCTTTAAAATCCACATAATACCAAAAGTTTATATTGTTTACTGTAACTTGTGTAGCATCATTATTTCCTACAATTATTTTCTCTTGAGGATCCATAACTGTGCCAAAGTATAAGGATGGTTTGGTATTAAAAACAATTCCACAATTTGGATTTTGGGTAGGGGGTCCGATTCCAACACTACTATCTGCTTCCCACTTATTATCCCTTTTTTTAAAGTGCCTAAGAATGAATCCTCTTGTGTCATTGTTACGATAAATAGAAATTTTTCCATTATTTAACGTAGAATCATATAACTTAGTCTCATTTTCATTACTTTTAAATTCGAATTGGTATGTGCAACCAGTTAATAGAAATAAAAAAAGTAGTATAAATAAGAATTTTTTCACATATTTTGCCTCCTTATAGTTTGAAAATCAAAATAATAGAAGTGAAAATACTAGTCATGTACGAGAATTAGAGTCTGATAGCTTATTCGTGATTAACTGATTTCAGTCGAGTAAACTGCGAGTATCGTTATATTTAGGTATAAGATGGAGAAATTTTGAAAAAAGAGAGCTATACTTGAAGTATTACTTTGAAACGTAAGAAGAATATTAATACCGCCTTTCATTTTTATATTAAGAAAATAAAGGGTTGATTATTCAGAAAGTTCAATAAAATAAATTTATCATATATTATTTAGATCGAAAACAGACATTACTTAATTAAGGTGTAAGAGGTTAATAATGTGATAGACTTCTTTTCCAACTAGAGGGGGAAGAATTGCAGAATAAGCTGTCATTTTGGCAGCCTATTTTATTGCACTTTTTTATTAGAAGGAAGAATTTCTATTTTTGTAGAACTGAATTGTTATAGATTTTATTCTTAATTTGAATTTAAAATCGACTATATTGTTTAAGGTGATTAATGTGTTGAAGCGGAAAAAGTAATGTAATACAAAATAGGTGCAATCCATGTTTTTTGTTCAAATGTCAAGATTTCCTGGTTCTGGCAAATCTACATTGGCTCCTCAAATCGCTAAAAGTACTGGTACAGTTCTAATTGATCATGACATTGTAAAATCAGCAATATTACAGACTATTGAAGAAAGTTCAATTGATTTAAAGTTGTAAAATTAAACTGACCAAGTTAATTATTTTAAAGGAGGAAAAAATGAATTATACCGCTATATTTAGAGACATAATTTCAATTACACATCACGATTATGCTGGTTGGGAGGAAAAACAAGGATGGGATAATCCTGAAGCATTTTTAAATGAAATAAATTCATATGAATTATCACAAAAAATGACAGTAGAAATCTTTAAAAAAATTGTAGATGAATATCTTCTAGATTTTAAAGAACCTCATATGTTTTTTACATTTAATGAAAGTGACATGATCAAAAATAAAGACGTAGGATTTCAAGTGCGGAGGTTTGAAGATGCACTTTATGTTACGGAAATCGGTCAAGAAAAGCGAATTTACAAGGGTGCTAAAATAATTTCCATCGATGGAGAATCAATTTCAAGTTTAAGTGAAATAAAAAGTAAAAAATTGCGAGAAGTACATCCTGAAAGAGAAAACTGGAATAAAATTTTATTAGAGTCAAAGTCTTGTAACTTTATTGATGAAAATGGAATGTTCCAAACGATGGAAATAATAAGTTTCAACTCAGAGAAAAAATCTTCTTGTTATACAATTAAAGCCCTTAACGATCAAACTTTATTACTTACTTTAACAGATCTTGAAAATCCTGATGCTATTTCAGATTTAATAGAAAGTTACCATAATGAATTAGATACATGTACAAATCTTATTGTTGATGTTCGTAAAAATGCAGGAGGATCAACTTCAGCGTTTAATCCAATCCTTCCATATATCTTTCCAAAGGGTTTTAAATCGGGAGAAATTGAAGTTGAAGAGATGGAATTTAATTGTACAGATCGAAATACAGAATTAATAATCCAAGAATATTACGATGTACTTCAATTAATTGAAGATAAAGAAACGATTAAAATGATGGAGTCTTTTAAAACCCAATTTGAAAAAAATAGAGGAAAAGGCTTTATTGTTTTTGATTTTTCGGAGTTTATAGAGGAAACAAAAAGTAATTTAAAGGGGAGAGATTTACCCAAAAAGATATTTGTCTTGTCAGATGTTTATTGTGGTAGTGCAGGAGATGCTTTTGTTCAAATGTGTAAATCATCGTCTAAAGCAACAATTATTGGACGAGCTACAATGGGGTTAAATGATTATAGTAACTTGGTAACAAAAACATGGAATGATCAGTTCAGCCTGCATTATCCAACTTCTCGTCTTAAGAAAAAAACAAAGATAGATGCTATACATGGAAAAGGAGTTATACCTGATATTTATATACCATGGACACCAGCACATATTAAAGAAGATATTGAATTAAAGAAAGCAATGGGGCTTATTCATTCCTCGGTTTAGAAGAGGGGTTACTTTGATTTTAAACCCAAAGAAACATAAATTCCTTATTAAAAAGAAATTTTTATAAAAAAGTGGTAAACTGATATTCATCACAGTAATGAAATAATAAGGAATGATGAAATATAACATGAATATTTATGATGCTTTCTCAAAAATTGTTATTGAAAATAATCAAGATACAGCTTTAGTACATAATGGACTCTCAATATCTTATAAAGAACTTGATGAATTTTGTTCAATCTATTCACAAGTACTCTTGAGCAATGGAGTTAAAAGTGGAGATTGTGTAGCGGTTTACTTAGAGAATAGTCCAGAGTTTTTATATGCTTATCTAGGTATTTTAAAGATAGGGGCAACTGCAGTACCGATTAATCCAGTATTGACGGAGACAGAATTACAATATGTTTTACAAAACTGTAATGCGAAAGCAATGTTTATTAGCGAAAAGCAAAAAGAGAAACTAGATAATTTAAAAGATACTTTTTCTCCTTTTCCAAAACTTTTATTAGTAGAAAATATTAATACAATAACTGTAGAAAATGAACCCATCTTGTTAAATAGATCAATAGATCGAGAAGGTAATGATATTGCAGTTATTATCTATACTTCAGGCACAACAGGTAAACCAAAAGGAGCCATGCTCACGCATGAAAACCTCTATTCGAATGCAATGTCGTTTACTAAAGTTTCTCAAACAACGAAACAAGATCGAATTGTAGCTGTTCTTCCAATGTTTCATTTATTTTGTTTAACAGTAAGTGTAAATCTAAGTTTACTAAATGGCGCAACATTACTCATTCAATCTACATTTAACCCAACGGAATTAGTTCAACTAATTCGAGACGAAAAAGCGACATTACTTGCAGCGGTTCCAACGATTTATAATTATTTATATCACTTAGATCCTGCAAGTAGTAATGATTTTTCTACTGTAAGAACATTTATTTCCGGTGGTTCTTCTATGTCTGTTGATTTATTAAAAAATCTTCAAGAAAAATACGGTGTTACGATTTTAGAAGGATATGGTTTGACAGAAACAGCCCCGGTTATATCTTTTAATCCATATAAAGGGATCTGTAAACCAGGTTCTGTTGGATTAGATATACCACATGTAAGTACTAAAATCGTAGATGAGGTTGGCAATGAATTAGCAGTTGGAGAAGTTGGTGAAGTAATTGTAAGTGGACCGAATGTTATGAAGGGTTACCTAAATAACAAAATTGAAACCGATAAAGCAATAAAAAATGGGTGGTTTTATACTGGTGATATTGGACGAAAAGATGAAGATGGCTACTTATTTCTATTAGATCGTAAAAAGGATGTCATTTTGATGAATGGATATAGTGTCTATCCTAGAGAAATTGAAGAAGTGCTTTATGCCCATCCAAAAATTAAAGAGGCAGCTGTCATAGGAATTAAAAATGAGCGGACTGGTGAAGCAGTAAAAGCATTCATTGTTTTGAAGGATTTAAATGCTACAGAAGAAGAAATATTTACTTACTGTAAAAAACATTTAGCAAAGTATAAACAACCAAGTGAAATTCAATTTTTAGAAGAAATTCCAAAAAACAGTACCGGTAAAATTATGAAAAGACTACTAGAAAAATAATATCTATATTGGTAAAAGTAGGGGAGTATATGGAATTATTTATTAAAGATATGAGTGAGAAATTTGCAGTAGAAATAGTAAATTGGAAATACGAAGCACCATATGACTTTTATAATAATGAAGAAACCTCAGAAGCAATCAATGAAATAATTGAAAATCCATATTATGCAGTAGTCAATCAGAGCGAAGAGTTAGTTGGATTTTTTTGTATAGGATCCTCAGCTCAGGTTCCAATCGGACATCAGTTTGGAGCCTACTTTGAAGAATTTTTAGATATTGGAATTGGCATGAAGCCAGATTTGACAGGGAAGGGTTACGGTAGCACATTTTTTTCAATAGTTCTTCAAACGATTGAAAAAGAAAAACCAATTCGATTAACTGTTGCTGAGTTTAATCGAAGAGCGATCCACCTTTATATGAAACTTGGTTTTATCGAAAAGATGAAGTTTAAAAGAGATTTAATTGAATTTATAGTGATGACAAAGGAATAATAATATTTATAGAACAATTAATTGGTTTTACTTTGAAGGTAAGGCCACTTTTTTTACAAATGAATACTGTTAAATGTCAAAGAATATGAGATAGTTTATTTGAAACAAATGCATGAAACTGCCTCGTTCCTGATGCGAGGAAAGGGAGCGGATACTCATGAATATCAATAAAGTAGTTTAAAGGAGTCAAATTAAAAAAAATTTTTTAAATAATTTATTGAAAATTCACCAAAAGTGGAATATACTGAATGTAGTTACTAGTTTAAAGACTTCAACATCGAGGTAAACTTATATGGCACAACAAGAACATCGTATTGGTCGCTATGCATTATTACTAGCACTATCTGAAGAAAATGATCCAATTGTTATGGATCAAAATCAAGTTAAAAGCTGTGTTGGTAAAGTTGGAACAATGGACTCTCAAAAAATTGTTGCCGCAATTGAAACCGCTGCCAAAAGTAATGGATTGATAAATGGAAATGTTTATCGTGAAGTACACGCATTATATCATGCAATTTTGGAAGCGATTCAAGGTGTCACAAGAGGGCATCTATAGTTATCAGGAATTTTAAGAACAGTTGGATTACGTTTTGCTGTTGTTCGGGGAGCTCCTTATCGAAATAAGGAAGAAGGGGACTGGATTGCAGTTGCGTTATACGGCACAATTGGTGCTCCAATTAAAGGTTCTGAGCATGAATCTGCTGGGTTAGGAATTAATCACATATAGTAAGCCCATAGTTAATTAGTGAATTTAGGGGGCTATGTTACGTCATATGGACGTTGCATAGCCTCTTTTTGTGCTTTTTTAGAAATTCGGAGGTGGAAAGAATGGTTACATTAACAGGTTCAACATTAACAATTGAACAAATGAAAGAAATTTTATTGAATAATTCTTATGTTAAAGCAAGTGATGAAAGTATGGAACGAGTAAAAGCTTGTCGTGAAAAAGTAGAAAAAATCGTAGATGAAGAGCAAGTAGTTTACGGAATCACAACTGGTTTTGGAAAATTCAGTGATGTTTTTATCTCAAAAGAAAACGTTTCTAAATTACAGCATAACCTAATTGTTTCTCACGCTTGTGGTGTAGGTGAATTATTCCCTGAAAAGGTATCAAGAGCCATGCTTGTTTTACGAACAAATACCATGCTTAAAGGGTTCTCAGGAGTAAGACCGATCGTTGTTGAGCGATTAATTTCTTTAGTTAATGCACAAATTCACCCTGCAATTCCTCAGCAAGGTTCGTTAGGAGCAAGTGGAGATTTAGCTCCACTATCACACCTAGCACTTGTATTACTAGGAGAAGGTGAAGTTTTCTATAAAGGTGAAGTTGTTAAGACTGAAGAAGCTCTTGCAAAAGAGGGGATATCACCAATTTCTTTGGAAGCAAAAGAGGGTCTTGCATTAATAAATGGAACGCAAGCAATGACTGCAATGGGAGTTTTAGCTTACATTGAAGGTGAAGAATTAGCTTATCAAAGTGAATTGATCTCTTCGATTACATTTGAATCCCTACAAGGAATCATTGATGTATTTGATGAAAGACTTCATACAGCAAGAGGATTTAAAGAGCAAATTGAGGTAGCAGAACGCTATCGTAATATTTTATCTGATAGTAAATTGATCACAAAGCAAGGTGAAATTCGTGTACAAGATGCATATACATTAAGATGTATTCCTCAAGTTCACGGGGCATCTTGGCAAGTTTTAACATATGTAAAAGAAAAATTAGAAATTGAAATGAATGCTGCAACAGATAATCCATTAATTTTTGATGATGCAGTCATTTCAGGTGGTAATTTCCATGGTCAGCCAATTGCGTTTGCAATGGATTTCTTCAAGCTTGGAGTAGCAGAGCTTGCTAATATTTCTGAACGCCGAATTGAAAGACTTGTTAATCCACAGCTAAATGATTTACCACCATTCTTAAGTCCTGAGCCAGGTCTTCAA
>Ga0187780_10000228_pt1 | contig 43527 bp, 35 predicted proteins | sample 1015_Q2_SP10_20__FD_132429 | JGI IMG/M metagenome (GOLD analysis project Ga0187780, IMG submission 132429) | Tropical peat soil microbial communities from peatlands in Department of Meta, Colombia - 1015_Q2_SP10_20_MG | ecosystem: Environmental > Terrestrial > Soil > Wetlands > Peat | place...
GCGACGATCCGTGCTAGAAAGCAGACGAAAGGAAGAGCTGGTTGGCAGAGTTCTTAAGGCCAGAACCGAATCATTGCTCCTCAAAAGGATCTCGTACTTGCCAATCGTCGACCAGGCGATCATGAGTAGGTAGAGCTAATCAGGTAAGTCCTGCACGGTTCCCCTCAATCTGTTGAACAATTTTACCATCCCACGGCGAATCTTGTTTGCCAGAATCATCCATGTTCCCCAAATCATTGCCAAAAGCGGCATGAGGATCTGGAACATTCCTCCGCCACTCGGGTCCGCATAGGCAACGGCAGGCAAGGCAGCAACCAGAAACAGCACCAAAACGAACCCATGGTGACGGTGATTCACAAGCTTCTCCTCGGGAACCAGCTGCCGACGAATATCTCACTCCGGGGAACCCATGTCAAGAACCGGCGAGTTTCCTCGGTGGCCTATCGGCAACAGATGCAAGCGCTACCCCTGCAACTCCGGGCGGCGGAAAGGACGGGTTGGTTGCTTCGACGGCCAAAAAGAAACATCCACTCCTGATCAGGGGTACGCCAGATTTTCTCAGCGAACAGTCTGGATCTTACTGCGACCCGGGCTGTCTCGTACACCCCCGACGAGATTGCCGGACGCAGAAACACCGCTAGCAACGATGCGCGTTCGATTCTCCAGCCGGATCCCGTAGGTCTGGGTTTTCTGCTTCTGGGTATCGCCGACGTGCAGTCCGGTGATACGACCAACGACCTCACTCGCCAAACCTCCTGAAAAGTAAATGCCCTCCCTCTCACCCGCGTTCTGATTCGGCCCTTCCCCCTTATGGCGCTGTCCATTGTCAAGCGACTCGCCATCTGCGAGCTCGACGTAGCTGTCGACATTGTATCCATAAGTTCCGGACGCGCCGGGAAAGCCTTTCGTCAGGGTCAGCTCACCCGTATTTTGAAACTTGGCGACTGTATACTGGGCACCAGCAATTGCGATCTTGGTCTGTGGAGGCCACACCGCGGAGAAGGTGATGTTTGCACTCCCTGGCGCCCATTTCACCATCGGCGAACCATGGGTGGCACTGACCTTGCCGAATGCAGGCATGACCAGAATTCCTGCTGCTCCATTGTTGTCCGTATGGAAACCTTTGATCGTAACCTGGGGCGAACCATCGACCCTGATCCCTTCGCCTCCATTATTATTCGCCGTGCAGCCGCTAATCGTGATAGCAATCGAATTGCTGATCTCGATGCCCGGCTGGCGCATGCCCTGGAACGTGCCGTTCCCGTTGGCAGTAACCTGCGATAATTGAACGCGTCTCGAATTGAAGATGTCAATTCCTTCCCCGTTGTTTAGATAGTGACCGGCTCCGTGCGAGGCATTATTTCCGGAGCTGACAGTATTGCTGATCTCAATGTCGCTCGAAGGAGCGTTTTCTTCGGATTCGGTGAGCACACCGTCGCAGTTCTTGAGTCCGCTGATGTGTCCTCCCCGCAGAGTGGAATTGGTCGTGGAGCTGAAGCTAACACCACCACATCCCGGAACCGTGGACGCGTCGACTCCGTTGAGATCGGGGTTGATGACATCAATGAAGCTGCTTTTTTTGATGCCGATCAAGCGAACGCCCGATTTCCCCGGCGGCACCGTATAAGCGTCGATGCGGGGCGAATCGATCCGACCATGGGATGACATCGAGACAGAGATCGGCGATGCTCCTGGGGTGGTGACGGAAAGATGGTGCGTGTTCTTGATTATGAAATTGGAAACCGTGATGTACTCAATGTGATAGCCACCTCCATGGAAAGTGACACCTTCCACTTGGACATTCGCAGCCCCCTGCGCGAAAATCACCGTACCGTGGTCAGGGAGAGTAGACGACATCGTGCACCCTCGCACGGCGGTGTCCGACTGCTGCACGATTCCTGCTTTGGGTGAGGTTAGAGTTAGAGCGACGTTACTATCGTCGCATACGAGATTATGGTGCTCGGAAAGTCTTACCTTATCCGAAATCTGACCCGATCTGGCAACCTTGATCACACCCGCTGCCGAACCCAGGGCGGTGTCGGCATTGGCGATCTTGGCCCCGAGGTCCGGACCTGCCTGTTCGTCAGCCGAAATGACTCTCCCCTGGTTCAACTGAGCCCCATCGCGCATGGCAATACGCTCCTCAGAAGTACCAACTTTGGCCTTCTTCGCACTCGCGGAGCGAACCCTGGGATCAGCCCAGGCCGGGGCCTGATGCAGAGTGACCAAGAGAGACAAACCGAGAATCGTGTGGACAAAGAAAGCTCGAATCTTCACATCAGGCCTCGCGGTGGTTGGTGCCGGGAATCAGTTGCAGATCCTGCCACAGACGAACAACGTCCCTGACGAACCGTCGATGCTCAGATCCCCGTCTTCGCCGTGGAAGATATAACCCGCCACTCGGGCACCTTCCCCGCGATGCTGGTGGCGGGCCGACTGCCTACTATGCGACTGTGACATACTGATCGGATAAGCCATAGCCCTTTTTCTGAATCCATTCACCCCATGCAGCGTCCACCCGCTCCTTCTGCGCAGGCGAGATCCGGAACGAGTTACGCTTGTGCCCGGCGACCCTTGCCACATATTCTTCGAGTCTTGGTCGCACCCGGGCGAAATCGCCCAAATCCAGCTCCGAGTACAACCGCTCCATTTCAAGAACCGGCTGGTCTACCAGATGTTCGAAGCGTACATGAGCGATGGACGGCGCCTCGCGGTGGCGCATGGCTTCCCCAAGGATTTCCTCATGCAGCCTATAGGCGGCCAGGACAAATGCCTCAATTTCGGGTTGCGAAACCTGCTCCAAGCTGTACAAGTCGAGGAGCGTTTTCCAGAGCGTGAGGTTGGAAGCAAAGATCTCGTAGGGATTTCGCTCGATGATCACATAGCCTGCCCTTGGGAACAGGCGGATCAAGCTAGGCAACCGGAATCCATGCGGTGGAGACTTCAATACCATCCGCTTGGGCTGCTGGATGGTCAGGAGGCGGAGAAAATACTGGAACGTCTCACTCCATCGTTCCTGCTGTTCGCGCGGTAAATTACCTAAATCCAGAAGCGCCCGAGCTTCACGCATGAGGGAAGGAAAGAGCAGCGCTTCATAGGGCGACCGAGCACCCATGGCCAGCAGGGCAAACTCGTCTTCCTGAGGCGAACTCCAAGAATAGCGCATGTCGTCCATAGGGCGACGCGCCAAGGGCTGAGATTGGCGTCGCTGCCAGGCCTCGGTGAGCAGAAAGTGGGAGGGATTTAGGCATGCGTACGTGCTGGGGAAACCGAAACGAGGATCGCAACAGAAAAGCTCGTGGAGCAAAGTGGTTCCCGAGCGCCAAAAACCCAGCAGGAAAATCGGGGGGAGCGGTTCGGTAGCCTTGATTCTATCTTCATGACTGGCGTGCTGAATGCGGAACAGCGCAGAATACCCGATCCCGGCAAGCCCATAGGAAAACCGCTTGGACCAGGGGAAATGCGACGAAGCGTCGATCCGATGGGACAACTGTTGCCAGGCCGCCCGGGATAAACGCAGCCGCCGCTTACCTCTAGTTGCTGCTGCCGGCTCCGACACGCTGGCCACCTTGATTGACTTGATTGACTTGGTTGAGCTTCGTCAGCAAGACATCACGCAGACGATTGCGAACTTCAGGATTCGAGGCAACTAGATTGTCCTCCTCGTGACGATCGCTCCGGTAGTGATAGAGGGCTTCTTGCTGCTGATCGAGACGAAGCAGGTACTTATATTCGCTATCCATCACCACCACCGTACCCTTCGAAATGGGTCCGAAAATCCGGGACGGTTCCAGATTCATACTGAAAATGTGGCGGGGGGGCAGAGCCTCACCGTCCAGAGCGGGTTTGAGGGATGTCCCATCCGTCCACCCCGGAAGGGGAGAGCCGATGAGATCGAGGATGGTGGGAAGCAAGTCGGCCTGCTGCGCAAGCGCAGAAAGACGCTTGCCGGTCTTTTGCCCGGGGACATGGATGAGCAAGGGGACGCGAATCAAAGTATTGTACAAATTCGGCCCGGCGTGGAGAAACGACTGGTGCTCGAACGATTCGCCATGATCTGCAGAAACGATCACGATGGCATTGTCAAGGCGGCCAGTAGCCTCCAGCCAATCGAGGAAATTGCCCAGCGCTTGGTCGGCGTACAGGATCATTTCATCGTATTGGGCACGCAATCGACTGGGCGATACGCCCGGCGGCAGAGCCGTCGTCCGCAGCCCAAGCAAATCGGGATACGTGATCTTCGCTCCCGTTGCAAGGAACCGATTTTGGAACGGGCCAGGCGGCAAATAGGGATCATGGGGCGGAAGGATATGTGCCCATACGAAGCGCGGTTGGGTTATGTCCGAACGTTGTACCAGCGTTCGCACCCCATCCAATATGCATTCGGGGGGATCGGGATAACGCTCGGGCCAAAACCTCGCATCCAGGTAGGTCATGGCCCGCGCCAATCGCTTTGTCATGGCCGCAGAGAGTGTGTATTGCGTGTTCGCGCCGACAAGATTGGTGTAATGCAACAAAGTGCCGCTAATACCAAGGGGAACAATATATTGCACCGCATCGTAGCTTTCTGCGGTGCGGTGGTGGAAGGGAGCTGCCCATTGATTGGAGGTAATCATCGCGGTGTAATATCCGCGTTCCCGCAGTAGCTCCGACAGGTTCTCACTTTGGGCAGCGCCGCGCAGGAAACCACCCTGTTGAAAAACCCGATGGGACCAAGGTAGTTTCCCGGTCTCAATGGAAGTCGTGGCGGAGGCCGTGAAGTTGGAATTTGCGAAGAAAGATTCGAAGGCAAAGCTGCGCTGGGCAAAGCGCTCCAAATTTGGAGTCGTTCTCGCGCTATAACCGTCGAGCGAAGTATCCTCCATGCTCAAGGCATCGGCGGTAAGGAGATAAATATCTGGCAACTGTGATGCGACCCCAGGCCGCCCGGGACGCGCATAATTGCGGAACAGGTGTACGTTATTCATGCGCAGAGCTAGGAGGGCGATGATGGCCAGAATCACGTGCACCCAGAGAAGGGGCAGCATGCGACTTCGGCAGAACTCTTGCAGACGCGATACGCGAACCCGGAAAATTCCAATGCTGAATAGGCCGAATACCAACAGCCAAACCAGAAAGTCTGAGTGCCATTGCGGAAAGATAACTTCCTTCAGCGCTCCAAACGTATTGAGCGCCAAATAACAGAACGGCACCATCAGACCCAAGTGCCAAGCCATCGCGGTGCGATGGCGCTCGGTCGAGGACACCCTCTTCACGACCGCCACGATTGCCAAGACCGCCAGCCACCAGAGGGTAGCCGCACCGAACATTATCAGGAGCGCGATCCCGGCATCCACAGCAATCTCACGGGGCGTCATGTACAGGGAAAGACTGTCGGTTTGCTCAATGACTCCGACTTCCAAGCTCAGACAAAGTAGAACGGCTCCACTTGCCAGCAGGAGCGCAGGCTGTAGTTCTGTAGGCCTTCGCGTGGCGAGTGTAATTTCGCGTTTCGTGTTTTGCGCAGATTCTGCTAGAGCAGGTTGGTTCAAGCAGCTTCTTTCCTCCCTGTGGATTCAGCTTCATTCAAGCCCGCACTCCCCCTCGACACTGGATCGAACGCTACACGGCCGACAAAGTACTTCCCGGAATCTTCCTGTCCGGCACGGGCTCATTACTCAATCTCGTTTGACAGACCGAAAAGCCGGTCCGAAGCTTTCTGCCAGGGTCGAGGTGTGGGGACATTTTACAAAAGGCTGAAGAAATTTCAGCAAGTTTTCGCGAAGGTTTTCAACCCGATGCTTAAGCGGTATGATGAGCAGACCAGTGGAGAGAGAATCTAGGGAAGAGAATGATGCGGTCAGAGTTCGAGGCAACGCGCATAGTCGGCGAATCGACTCTCGAGCTGTTGGTCAGGTTGGAACGAAACAGGAGGGCCCACCACCCGGCGATACGCCGTCTTGAGCCCTGCAAGGGACCGTCGGGACAGAGGAAAGCGCCGACAACTTTTGGCCAGCAGCTTGAGCATAAACGGCTCCGTGGTTAACCGACAGCACTGCTCGAGATACGAGATTGCCTGATTGGCTCCAGACCAGTTCCCCGCGGCAATGAGGGCGACGCTCGATCGCAGCAGCATTCTCTTGATATCTCTGGTCAACCAGCGGGTTGCCTGGTTCCGCGCCTTTCGCGGAATGGTTTCGTCGTCCTCTAGTTTGCAGATAATCTTGTACCAACCCGGACACAGAGCCTCCAACCCACCGGTGATTCCGGCCGACTCGTTATGAATGACAAAAAGGGCCCCTGGCTCTAAGGTCACCGCCACGGGAAAGTGGGCCGCCGCACGCAATACAAAATCCAAATCGAATGGCCCACCTACGGCAATATCGGGAGGACCGAGCTCTTGGAGAAGCTCGCGCCGGAAAAGCACGCTCGTCCATTCCGGATGCCCATTTCGTACCATGTGTAGCATTCCATCAGGCGGCCGGTACAGTCCCGGCTGCCAATTCAGAATGGGAATCGAAGAGACCTTGCCTCGCTCTGTGATCTGGATGCTAGCCGTCACTGACATCATGGCTTCGGGAAACTTCTCGAAGCCGGCCAGAGCGGTGTTGTAAAAGTCAGGCAGCAAGACGTCGTCATCGGAGAGGAAAGAGAACAGAGGCGTATCAATGCGCCCGGCAGCATCTGACACATTCCGGCAGGCACCAATATTTTCGGCGCGACAATGGTATTGCACGCGAGGGTCACTCTTGGCGAATTCCCCGACCACCCAGGGGGTCTCATCTCCAGATGCGTTATCGTAGATACAAACGCGGAACTGACGATAGGTTTGGTTGAGAACGCTTCGAATGGCCCTCCGTAACAATCTCGGACGACGGAATGTCGGAATAATCGTCGTAATGAGCGGTTCACGGTCGGCCCCAACCAATCAAACCACCTCCGCGTATTTTGATCGAAACTTGCGAACCAGGCTAAAGGCGCTACCGCGTAATTCAGTTCCTATCCACGCGAAGGAGCCCAAGAGAAACAAGCAGGAGGCCAAAACATACATCAGGGTCAAGGGCAGTATCGAGTGCTGCCCGGCTGACGCCAGAAAAAGCCATGCCGCGCCATAGGTTGCGCAGCCGAGAGCCATCGGTTTGAACACGTGAACGTACCAGCCCCAGGTCGAAGTCGCTAGGCATTCTCGGCAAATTCTGGGCACCGCGTAGGTATAGGCGAACAGGTGATACCATACCCATGAAAAGCCAGCACCATTGAGAGCGAAGAAATGCACCAAGAGGGTGGTGACCGGCAACACAATGAAAAGCGCATAGAAGTTCGACCGGGCTGAAATGTCAGGCCTTCCATCGGCGAGCGAAAAGGCATAAGGGATGGTCAAGGCTCCATTCATGTAAAACCCCAGACAAAGAAAGACGACAGGGAGCAGAAGAAGTCGGGCCGCTTCCGCGTTGAACAGAAGGGTGAACAGCGGCTTAGCCGCAAAAATTACCGCCGCAAACAAGGGAAGCGTGGTGAAACACACTAGATCCTGCAGCTTGCGGTATTGCGACAGCATACCGGGCCTCTGTTGCGCGTTGTTCAAGGCGGAGAGATGGGGAAAGGCACCCTGGAAGATGGCTACCGCGATCGAGGAACTTCTGGAAACAGCACCCGACGCCACGGTATACAGCCCGAACAGCCCTATGGGTAATAGTTTGCTTACGATCACTTTGTCGGCCTGCATATGGATGATGGCGAGCAGCGAGATCATTGCCATGTGCGATGTGTAGCCGATGTTTCTGGCAACCACGCCGCGCAAGAATCCTGGAACCAGGACATGCCAAGAAAAGAAGCGAGCGCAAACCAGCAGGTAGCCTCCGATCGCGAGAGCATAGCAGGCGGACATCCAATAGGCGACCGGCAATAGTCCGCCCCCAGCGGATAGAATCACAACAATACCGAGTTGCTGGAGCGCGCTGGCGGAAACATCAATGATATTGTTGAACTCCATGCGTTGCAGGCCGCACAAGAGGCTGGCGTAAAAGGAGCGCGGCAGAGCCACGAAACAGGCAATCCCAAGGACCCGCACAACCCGGATGGCCACGTCAGGGCCAAGCTCTCTTAGCGTGATCCATCGATAAACCAGCAACGGCGCACTGTAATAGAGGGCGACGGCGAAGAGAAGATACACTCCCCAATAAAGGAATGACGCCGTTCGGATCAGGTCGCTAATATAATCGGGCTCGGTTGCAAGGTGCCCCGATACTTCGCGCACCGTAGTCTCAGCTATGCCCATCCCGAAGACACTGCTCAGCACCGCGTTCAGGGTGAGAGTAAAGTAGATGATGCCGAGAGCGTCTTCCCCAAGTTGTCTAAAAACATACCTGGTGGCGACAAAGCCAAGGCCTACCAGCAGAAGCTGACCGAAGAGATTGTAAAGAATGTTTTTAGAAAGCCTGGACATCGAAGATGCGGCAAAAGCAAAAACCCTTCAGAATCTCAGCTATTCCTTCCCCCCCGAACGTCAAAGACGTGGAGCGTATTCGCATCCGCACTCTGGCAGTGCCCGAGAACTCTCTTGAGTGCTTGGCATACATATTGGACCTTCTCTTGTGTCATATTCAATCCTGAAGGAAGATTGATTGCGAAAGGGCTAATCTGATAGCTGACGCGGTTAACCTGGCGTGCTCTGGCTACATCTGCGTAGCTGGCATACGCGGGCAGGGAGCTCAAAGGGTAAAAGAAAGGCCGGCAATCAACCTTGTATGCGTTCATCTCCGCTTGTAAGCGCTCTTTTCCGATATCAAACTTCCTATCCAGAACCGCGGTTACCATCCAATATGTGTTCTTGGTCTCGGGCGCTTCATAGTTCAGCGTAATACCATCGAAGCCCCCAAGTTCCTGCCGGTACCAAGCAAAGATTTGTCGCTTCTGAGTGACTAGATCTTCAATGCGCTCCAGTTGCGCCAAGCCCAGAGCGGCCTGCAGGCCGCTCATCTTGTATTTATAGCCCACTTCGCTGTTGAAGAAGGCCTTGTCACCGGGTTTACGTCCATGATCACGCAGGAATTGAGCCCGCCGATAAATATCGTCGCGCCCCGTCACCAACATCCCTCCTTCTCCGGTGGTGAGAGTCTTCGAACCGTGGAAACTGAAGGTGCTGGTGTCCCCAAAACTGCCGGCCTTTTTTCCGCGATACTCCGACCCTACCGCCTCGGCGGCGTCCTCCACCACCGCAATCCTGTTGGCCGCTGCGATTTTGTAAATGGCGTCCATATCCGGCAGGTTTCCATACAAGTCGACGGGAATTACAGCCTTCGTCTTCGAGCTGATGCAGGCTTCAAAACCAACCGCCGAAAGACACCACGTCCTGGCATCGATATCGGCAAAAATTGGTGTGGCGCCGAGGTAAGTGATGGGTGCGGCGGAAGCGATCCAGGTTATGTCGGGCACGATCACTTCATCTCCGGGACCGATGCCAAGAGCCAGTAGCGACAAGTGAATGGCGGAAGTACAGGAAGGCAGTGCGATCGCAAAAGGCACGCCGATGTACTCGGCAAAGGCCCTCTCAAACCGTTCGTGATAGAGGTTCGCGTTGGCGTACCACGCATGCGTAACGGCGTCGGTGACGTAATCGATTTCCTTCTGCGTAATCGAAGGTCCGGATATCGGGATTCGTTCCACGTTCAGTCCTTAATGCACTTTAAATAGCCACCCGGTGCGACCGTGATCAGCAGCTTACTATCAATTTCGTGATCAACCACAAAACGATCATTGTACCGGAGAAATTCCCGGACCGCCGTCTTAGGATTATTGCCCTTCCCCCATGGGCGATCGGGGAAGGACCCTTCCGGCATATCCTCGATCACGGTATCAAAGACCACGGCATAACTTCCCGCTCTCACCAGTGGCGAATAGAGTTCCAATTCTTTGAGGACATGTTGATGGGTATGATTAGAATCCAAGGCTAGGAGCACCTGGCGCCGTCCCTCCGCGAATTCGTATACCTTCTTGACCACATCTTCATCAGTCGACGGCCCCTCGATCAGGATGGCTCGTTTCGCCATGGGATGACGCTGAATCTCAATTAAGTTAGGGCGTCGGATATCCACATCAATTCCTACAACTTTCCCATCCGCCCCGAGCAACTCCAGCATGGAAGCGTAGAAAATCAGACCGCCACCATGGGCAATGCCGGTTTCAATAACCAGGTCCGGCTTCACCCGCCAAATGATTTCTTGCATCGCCAGAACATCTTGCGGATATTGGATAATCGGCCGACCGAGCCAGGCAAAATTATAGGAGTATCGGTACTCGCAACTTTTTAAGAACAACCTGTGAGCGAGCGCGGCAAGCTCCTCATCCGATGCCATGTCTGAAATTCTGGCGGCGTCACTGGGACTATTAGCAATCATAGGTCACCCTGGAAGAACGTTTTCGTCTCGTATTCTCGCGGGATTGCCCAACGCGACCTTTCCGTCGGCAATGTCCTTGGTAACCACCGCCCCTGCACCCACAATCACGTTGCTACCAATCTTGATTCTTGGCAATACCACGGCACCCGACCCAATAAAGGAGTAGTCACCGACGCTAACACAACCGGCCAGCGTCGCGCCTGGCGCGATGTGGACACCCCGTCCCAATACGGCTTCGTGGTCGACGCTGGAGGCTGTGTTGACAATACTTCCTTCGCCGACGACGGCCTGCGAACATACACTTGCCGAGGCCAGCACTTGACACCCGTCGGACAAAACTGTGCTGCGCGCCACAAAGGCGGTCGGGTGAACCACAACCGTGGGTTTCATTCCGTTCTGTCTGAGAAAATTGAGGATCTCCACACGATCTCTACCTCTTGTGCCGCCGATCGCCACGAGGCAGAACGTCTCCAAGCCATGGTTCTTCAATTTCCATGCCTGAAAACCCTCAGTTCCATAAGCAATTTCTACATCGGAAAAAGGAGGCGGGACGTGCGGATCGTTGTCGAAGACCGCCACCAGCGCGTAACCCAAATCCTCCGTCAATTCACGCAGCACCTTCGCGTGCCCGGTTGCTCCCCAGAAGATGATTCTTTTCACCATTGGTAATCTGGGTAATGCAAGTCCTTCTCAGAAATGACACGCTGCTCCGCGAGAGGCCACTGTATGCCGAAGGCAGCATCGTTCCATCTGACCCCTCGGGCACTTTCCGGATGGTAAGACTCGGAGATTTGGTACAGCACCTCGCTATTATCCGCAAGCGTCTGAAAGCCGTGCGCCAGACCCTCCGGTATGTACAGCATTCTGCGATTTTCTGCACTCAATTCCACCGCCGTCCATTCTCGAAAGGTCTCAGATTCCGGTCGCAGATCCACCACCACATCAAAGATCGCGCCCATGGTACAGCGCACCAGCTTGCACTCAGCGTGCGGAGGAACCTGGTAGTGCATACCTCGCAAGGTTCCGCTCTGTCGGTTGAAGGAGATACTAGATTGGACGAACTGAGAATTCAGTCCGTGGACTTTGAATTCAGCGTTGCAGACGGTGCGAGCAAAAAAACCGCGTTTATCCTCAACCCTTTCCAAGTCAATAATATAGCTTCCTTTGAGCTTGGTTTCGCTGAATATCACCCCGCTCCTCGGTGTCCCACGTGCAAGCCTTAAGACCGCCGGTCAGACGATTCGACATTCCGGTACTGGAATGATGAATTTCCCTCCGCGTCGGCGGTATTCTGCTTGCTGCTCCATAATCTCATCGGCAAAATTCCAACTCAGCAGCAGAACGTCATCCGGCATCTCCTCCAGAAGCTTGGCCGGGGAGTAAATGGGCAGATGGACTCCCGGCATGTGCAAGCCTTGTTTATAGGTACTCCGGTCCACAACAAATTCTACGGTCTCGCGGCCGATGTCACAATAATTCAAGAGCGTACTGCCTTTGGCAGCAGCACCGTAAGCCGCCAGCCGTTTTCCACTGTTTCGCAGGTCACGCAACTGTTCTCGAAGTCTTGTTTTCAGATTCTCCACGCGTTGGCCGAACCCCTGGTAAAAGAACAGCTGATCGACACCCCTTGCCCGCTCTTCTTCCTTGATGGCTTGCACTGCGGAATTCTGCTCTCGCGATCCGCGGGGAACCACGAACAGCCGCAAGGACCCGCCATGAATGCTCAGCCTTTCCACATCCTGGAGAATCAACCGGTGCCGCTCGAAGAGATGATCGAGCGCAGTCACGGAAAAATAGCAAAGGTGCTCGTGGTAGATGGTGTCAAATTCACAAGCCTCAATCATTTGCTTGACATAGGGAACCTCGATCACGGCCACGCCGTCTTCCTTCAAGAGGACTCGCACACCTTCCATCATTCCGTTCAAATCGGGGACGTGAGCCAGAACATTGTTGGCGTGAATGACGTCGGCCCGGCGTCCCTCTTCTACAAGGCTTCGCGCCAGGTCAGCGCCGAAGAACTTGCAAAGCGTGGGGATGCCGCGTTCTGTCTCCGCCACCTGGGCGATATTGGCTGCTGGCTCAATGCCAAGGACGGGAATACCGGCTCGCTTATAGAATTGCAGGAGATACCCATCGTTACTGGCAATTTCTACCACCAACCTGCTCCCATTCAATTGCCGAGCGGGGATCAACCGCTCAGCGATCGCCTGGGCACTGCGGACAGCCGTATCCGAAAACGAGGAGAAATACGGGTAGCTGTGGAACATCGCTTCGGGCGGAACCGTCTCCAGAATTTGCACCAGGGAACACACCGGACAAAAAGCCAGCTCCAGGGGAAAAGTGGGTTCCGGTAGAGACAACTGCTCCCCGCGAAGCAACGCATTGGCCAACGGCAACTTCCCCAAAGACAAGATCTGCTCGAGACCAAAGCATCCGCAGGAACGGCATACCGCATGCGGAACCGTCACGCATCACCCCCTCGCCAAAAGGCGACGTACCATGCAACGGTTTCCTTTAATCCCTGCTCCAAACTGTAGGCGGGCGTCCATCCCAGCACACGTTTCGCCTTTTCCGAAGAAAGATACTGATTGCGAATCTCGCCTTTGGCTTGATTGAGTAGCGTGGGCTGGATATGGTCGCACTTCATGATCTGTCGGATCACGTTGACGATTTCCATGACCTCGACCCGCGACTCAGGGCTGAAATTGAAAGATCCACCGCAAACGTCGGAACAACCCATGTGCTCGGCAAGCATAAGATAGGCTCGGGACACATCCTTGACGTAGATATAATCGCGAATGTAGCGGCCATCACTGCGAATCACAGGGGATTCCCCGCGGTACAGGGAGCGAATCGTGCCGGGTACGATGCGGGTCCAATTGAGGTCACCGCCGCCGTAGATATTGCCGCAGCGCGCGATGGCTACAGGAACGCCGTAGGTATAAAAGTACGACTGCGCGATCAGATCGGCGCAGCTCTTGGAGACCTCATAGGGCTGACGACCCTCGAGCGGCATGTCTTCCGTGTAGGGAAGCTGCCGCTGTTCACCATAGGCTTTGTCGCTCGACGCGATCACCACGCGCTTCACCAAGTCGCCATGGGCCCGGCAAGCCTCCAGCAAATTCCAAGTCCCGCGGATGTTGGTTTCATAACTGGCCAGAGGAGAACGATAAGCCACCTCCACGATCGCCTGTGCCCCGAGGTGGATGACGGTGTCGGTCGCGTATCCAACAATCGCCCGCTCTAAAACCGTGAAATCTTCCAGAGCGCCATTAACCACGGTCACGCGTTTGATCAGGCCGCTGCGATAAAGCTCCGACTGGGGATTGCTGTCCAACACCAGGACCACAACCTCGGCGCCTTGCTCCACCAAATCCCGAACCACCCAGGAGCCTACGACCCCGGTCGGCCCGGTGACAAAGACCCGTTTCCCCACCCAATACCCGGAGCTGCGGTTCATTGCCCCCAGATCTTCCAAGGAGCACCCTTCTTCCATAGTTCGTTGAGAAAAACGAAATCACGATAGGTGTCCATGCAATGCCAGAACCCGGTGTGGGTGTAGCCTACAAGCTGCTTCTCGTGGCTGAGCTGCTCCAAGGGCTGGCGTTCGAGAACGCAGCTGTCGTCCGGGTTTAGATAGTCCAAGAAACGGCGCTGCAGCACGAAGAACCCCCCACTCACGAATCCCTCCGGCGCCGGCGGTTTCTCGTTGAATTCCTTAATGAGCGAACCGTTCAGCGTGAGCTCTCCATAGCGCGAAATGGGGCGGACACCGGTCACCGTGCCAATCCGGCCATGACGAGAATGGAATTCCCAGAGCCGACGGATATCAAGGTCTGCCACTCCATCGCCATAGGTCAGCATGAAGTGGTCGCCCTGGAGATAACGCTCGACACGTTTGACACGGGCACCGGTATTCGCCTCGAGGCCTGTATCGGCGAAGATGATGGTCCAATTCTCGTGCTCATTGGCACTGTGGAACCGTGGCTTGTCCGGCGCCTCCATCGACAGTGTGAAATCAGAGCTCATGAGGCGATAGTTCAAGAAGTACTCTTTGATCATATGGCCCTTGTAGCCCAAGCAGAGTACGAAATGGTTGAAGCCAAAGTGCGAGTACAGCTTCATGATGTGCCAGACAATCGGCCTGCCGCCGATCTCGACCAAGGGCTTGGGCCGGTATTCGGTCTCCTCGCGCAAGCGAGTACCCATGCCCCCGCACAGAATCACCACCGGAACCTGCGACTCTGGGGACGGGGACCGGCTCGGCTTCCTGTTCTTCGCTGTCCGAGGATTGTGACTGTTTGCTTTGGCGTTCACCATATCAGAGCGAAACATCCTGATGCTGTCGCTGATCTCTTCCCTCTTCACCAACTGATGTGAAATTGTTTCCCGCTTCTCTCAACGGGCCAGTTCGCGCTGGATTGCGTGGCGCGATGACCATGGTATTATGAAGCCAATCCTTGAGCGAGATCAGTTTCACGTGCAAGTAGCTTTCTCCGTGTGGTCGATCCCCATGAGGGAGCGACCGGGATTCGCAAGATCAAGGCTGACGTCTGCAACACTTGCTGTCTTGGCTTCCACGTGAACCTGGTTACCACCATGTCGGCGTTTGCCCGCCAAAAAATCGACCGAACCGAAGGTTCGGGCCGCGTGACTCGGGTATGCGCATTCTGAAAGTAGCCTGGGACAATTGCCGCGCGCGACGAGACCAGGGGGGAACTGGTATCTATGCTGCCCGCTTATTGGAGCAGCTTACCAACCGGAGTGATCTCGAGATCGAGGTCCTGCAGGGGTGGCAGGCCGATTCGCGGGCAGGAAAGCTGGTCAATCGTGGGCTTCGGGCGGCGGGTGATCTGTTCTGGACGCATGTCTATTTACCACACCTGCTATCGAAACAGCACTTCGACTTGCTGCATGCACCGGCATTTATTGCGCCGGTTCGATCTCCCTGTCCCGTGGTAATCATGATTCATGACATGACCTATCTGCTGTATCCGTCCCACTTCGCGCGTTGGTGGGTAGCTTACCTGAAATCGGTGATGCCGCCGGCTGTGAGATCTGCGGCTGCCATCATTTGCCCTTCCGAGAGTTCGAAACGCGATCTCTCCACAGCCTATGGCGTGGCTGGTGAACGGATTTTCGTGATTCCGAATGGGGTCGATCTCGAACGCTTTCATCCCGGTGTCAGCCTCGATCGCAGGTGGGCGGATCCCCTGGGCATTCGTGACGGCTACGTCCTTCATGTAGGTGCTTTTTCATCGCGCAAGAATATTCCCACCCTCTTGCGTGCCTTTGCCGATCTCCGCTCAAGACCAGATTGGGGAGCGCGGCAGCTTGTGTTGGCGGGCTCGGAAATCCGGGGATTAGCTGGAGCTGCCGAAATCTACAAAACCATCGAGCAACTGGAACTCGCTGGGAGCACCGTCCTCCCTGGCCACGTGCCCGATCAACATCTGCCCGGTTTATATGCCCACGCCGGGGCACTGGTCATGCCTTCGCTGTACGAGGGTTTTGGAATCCCCCTTCTAGAGAGTATGGCTGTGGGCACACCCGTTGTCGCCAGTAACAGCTCAAGCCTTCCGGAGGTTGCCGACGGCGCAGCCATCTTGGTGCCTCCTCAGGACGAGCATGCCCTGGCCAATGCCATCGGCGAGGTGATTCAGAATCGCGCGATCGCTAGAGAATTCCGCGACAAGGGCCTCGCTCGTGCCCAGCAGTTCACCTGGCAGCGCACCGCCACAGAAACCATGGCAGTGTACCGAACGGTGGCGCGATCTTGAAGATCGTGGAGAAACAGAACGCCGCCTTTTCTCAAAGCCTGGGGCTCAGCACGAGGATATCTTGATAACTCATGTGGTTTCCCCGCCCGCACCAAGACCCGTAATGGATCGGCGGTTCGAGCCGCAAGGCCGATTTCTCGCACCATTGCAAGAACGACAATTCCGCTATTCCAACGGCGGTTTCAGGAAACTTAGCGTCGACAACCCAACAATCGTGCGAGCCGGGGATCAAAGGGAGAGAACTCTGGCCGCGACGGATCAGCTCAGTTGATTCGGGATTCATCAAAAAAAGAGAAGCTAAGCATCGACCCGTCGGCTTTATTACCCGTCTTATTTCTCGCACGTAGTTCTGAATTGAATCCGGCAATAGGTGGGTAAATACGGACTTCACAAAAACAAAGTCGAAGCTGGCGTCCTCGTACGGAAAGCGGAATTGATCCGGTGATACTTTCCCCTTCGGATTGTAATGCTTGTTGAAGATATCAGCGTGGGTGAAAGAGAAATTCGGAAAGCGCGAGCCGATGTTCTTCTGCGCCCAACGAATCCCAACACGCACGATGTCGAAACCCGCGTAACTGCCATTCGGACTCAGAAAATGAGTCAAGGCGGACGCCATGACCCCGATCCCACAACCGACATCGAGAACACGGTGGTCCGGGCGGAGTCCGCCAAGATTACGGAAATATTCGAGGTATTCCGCATTTACCTGCTTGTAGTCCTCCTCACCGCCAACAAACCACAGACCATGGGGAGGGATGAGTGGATCGCGACGTCCCGTCAGGTCATCGACGACATCACGAGGTAGATTGATCACTCGCCTTACAGCTAGCCGAGTGTCAAAACTAGGCAGTACACGCTTGGCGAGAATGCGGAGATTCATTCCAGAGCTACCGGCAGGCTCGACAGAAATTCAAAGCTAGGACTGGCCCGGAGATCCGGCCAGAGCCGACACCAAACCCGCGGAGCTGTCGCGGGGTAGGACTTCCCGACAAACACGGCACACCTGGTCGGCATACCGCTCCCACGTGTAGCTGGTGCGGGACAGCTCCATGCCCTTGCGTGCTATTTCGCTTCTCAGATCAGGCTGGGTGATCAATAGTTCGATCTTGTGCGCGAGTACTTCAGGACTTCGGGGGGGAAACAGCATCGCATTCACCTTGTCGCTGAGTATTTCGTGCACTCCCGCCCCGGTGGAAACCAAGACTGGACAACCACAAGCCATCGCCTCGAGAACTGCCAATCCCCAAGTTTGCCGCTCGTTCGGAAATACGAAGGCATCGCTCGCGGCATAAAAATCTTGGATTTCTTCATCGGGTACCTTGCCGGCAAAAGTTACTTGATCTTGCACTCCGAGATCACCGGCCAGGGTCTTCAGCGAATTGAAGTATTGCGGATAGCTGCGATCCGAACCAGCCAGCAAAAGCTTGACCTTGATGCTCCGCGCACTTAAGCATCGCACCGCTGCGATGACATCCTGTAGTCTGCGGTGAGGCATGAAGATGCCTAACCAGAGCAAGACGAACTCATCGTCTTTGTAACCAAACCTGGTGCGAATTCTCGTGCGTTCCCCCCCGGGAGCAAAGCGGCTCGGGTCGGCCCCGCTCTGTACCAGGCAAGTCGGTCCTCGATAGATTGCCTTGTATTCACTCTCCGCCCAGTTCGAAAGCAATACTGTCCGAGCAATCTTGCGGTTCTGTCTGCGGTCGCAAAGGTAATACAGCCAGTACAGGGGCGCCAAGATCGTACCTCGGAACGATTGCGGCTGCTTGGCCTTTGCTTGAAAGTCCGGCACGTCGTTGCACATCCACACTACGGACCCACCCAACTTCTCCGCGAGCCACACCGCGCCCCACTGCGCGGGCCAGTGATGTGGATTCCAAATAGCGTGTGGTTGATCGATGACGGACGCGAGCCGCCGCATGTCGAGGTAGCCCCGGACGAATGGGGGCCTCCGCAACCACGGCAACGGCCCTCGGCCAACTTCTTTGATCGTGAAAGTCTTACAAATGTCCGGGAAACAGTGCAATCGATCGTAAGCCGATGTGTAGAGGGTGACTTGATGTCCGCGTTGAGCCAAGGCTTGAGCGAGACATACGACCTGCCTCTCCCCGCCTCCTTCCACCAGCAATTCATGAATAATCAGTGCGATTTCCACGGACAATGGCCTCACTTCGGTAGGTCGGCTGAACCCCCACAAAATCGCGGCGGCACGACCCGATGCTAGGACGGAGAGCGCGTGATGTCAACCCAGGTGTGTAATTGGAGAGGTGCGGGTTAATGAGTCAACGGCGAGCGAAACAAAATTCGGTACGAATGCACTCAGCTCAAGGAGGCTGCTGAGCTTATGAAATCCGATAAAATCACGGGAAAATGGAACAGGATCGCGCGATGACCCGACGAGTTCACCCATTCTTGGTAGTGTAATAGGTGCGGCTCGCGATGTTCGGTCCTGCCCGCTCGTCTCCAACGATTTCTAGCACACGCCCACCTCCCGCCTCGAGAATCGACACCACATTCGTTTCCGGTAGGAACTTCATGGCGATCGGGTGCAGACCCAAGCGGTTATAGAGCAATTCTCCGGAGATTCCGGCTTTCCTTAGCCAAGCATAAAGGCGCGGGCGCGCTTGCAATCGGCGACGCAGTGGCACATGATTGGGCAACTGCATGACCAGCAAGCCTCCCTGTCTCAAAACACGCACGAATTCCAAGAGATATTTTCGGATGGAAGCTTGGGTTGGAACATGTTGCAACACCAATACCGTGTAGATGAGATCAAACTGGGCCGAGGGAAACGGCAAGTCTTCGGAATCGTTGATGAGGAAGTGACAATTCGCCGGCGGGCGCAGTGCCGCGGCTTGTTGAATCATGGGCCGTGAGATATCGACCCCCACAACATGACGAAACTGCTGCGCAAGGGCGCGACTCACTCGGCCAAGTCCGCATCCGAAATCCAGGGCCCAACCATACTCTCTCGGTACCTTCAACCGCTCGGTTAACTGGTTCAGAGCAGAAATCTCTTCTCTCCCGGTGGCCAAGAACTTCTGGAGGTCCCACTTCCCATGCTTGGTCCCAGGCTCCGACAGGATTGCCCAGCAAGGGTCGAGGTCGCCCATGTCCTCCCAGTACACCCGGCTCTGCTTCAGAGACATGAATGGTGCTCCACGGACAAGGATGGGACGCAGTTTTCCCTTCCGGCGTTCTTCCCATGCAGCACGCGCTCGTACACTCCTAAGGTCTGCTGGGCAGTCTTCTCGAAGCTGAACTGGCTGCTTCGCTTGAGACCGGCCTGACTCAGCCGCTCGCGAAGTCCGCGATCGCCGAGAATACACTCGAGCGCACTGGCGATCGAAGACTCGTCCACAGGATCTACGAGCAGGCACGCATCTCCAGCCACTTCAGCCAAGGAGGAACTTTGGGTGGTAATGACCGGAGTCCCGCAGGCCATAGCCTCGAGAACCGGCAACCCGAATCCCTCATACAAAGAAGGATAGATAAAAACTTCAGCCGCATTGTAGAGGCTCGGCAAATCCGCACCTGGAACGTAACCCAACTGGATTACGTCTTCTCGAATTTCGAGCTCACGAATGCGTGCGCTGACCTGCTGAAACAAAGAATCAGGCTTGCCCACGAAGATGAGCTTGTGGCGAAAACCGAGCTTGCGCACGCGAGCGTAGGACGCTACTAAACGGGCCAAGTTTTTTCGGGCCTGTAAGCGTCCTACATACAAGATAAACGGTTGATGAATTCCATATTTTCGTGCCACCTCTTCCTTGGCCGCCTGGCGCCCCAGCGGCACGAATTCCGAACCTGCCCCTTCGTAGGTGACAGTGATGTTGTCAGGGTCAACACCATAGGTCTCGACGATGTCTCTCTTGGAATGTTCGGACACCGTGATGATATGGTCTGCCTTCCTTGCGGATGCCCGGACCAGCATCTTTAGTAACGCGACCTGACGTCGTGGAAAGAATTGTGGGAAGTGCTCATAGGCAATATCCGGAATGGTGGTCACGGCCTTGCATTTCAAGCACGGCGGCACGATAAATTGCGCATGGAACAGATCGAGGTCATCGACTCGCGCACGCCAGGGAATGGTGAACGGTACTCGCAACCACCGCTGCGACGGTACCAGGCGTTGCAGACAGAAATCCTCGGTTGGGTTGATTTCGCCGGCAGCCGAGGGATGCGTATAGTAAAGATAGAATTGGTAGTTTGACCGAAACCTAAGCAACCCCCGCAGCAGCTCGCGATAGTAGGTTTCATTCCCACCACTCTGGCTGCCAATGCTATGGATGTCTATCCCAATCTTGAGTCGCTGCATTTCCAAGTCCAGCCGAGCAAAATGCCATCCGGCGAACGATACTTGATCCCGTTGAGCTTCACCGGAAACCGCCATCGAGTTCGGTGAGCGAAAGCGAGTGGAAGCTGGAGACGACCGGATTTGCACCGGCGGTGCGGAGGCTGTTGGCATGCTGAACCGAAGCAATGCCGACACAACGGAGCCCTGCGGCGGTAGCCGATCTCACCCCCGACACGGCATCTTCAAAAGCCAGCAAATTCTCGGGAGCCTCATGAAGGCGTTGCGCGATCAAGCGGTAAATGGTGGGATCAGGCTTGCTGGCAGTGACATCATCTCCCGTCACAATGGCTTCAAAATATCCAGCCAGCCCTAGCCTTTCTAGGGTGCCATGCGCACGTCGGCTGCTCGCGGAGGTTGCCAGCGCGATCCGAAGCCCTGCTTTCGAAACAACATCCAGGAAGTCCACAATTCCAGGGAAAGGCCGTATTTCGGCTCTCAGTTCGCGTAAGATCTCATCTTTCTGTGCCCCATATTCGTTGACCTGGGCGGGTGTGAGTTCACCCAGAAAGTGACGCAGGATTTCATCGCGCTTGCGGCCATCGAGAATGAACTCTAACTCCGTCTCTTCCACCGAGTGACCCACGCCATTGAGGAACTTCCGCCACGCCAACCGATGCAGCGGATGGCTGTCGATGACTACACCATCCAAGTCGAATATCATTCCACGCAGCATTCGGTATGCACTCCCGTCCTTTCGCCTCTAGTCAGAGAAATGCCTGCGCGCTGGCACACCTCCCGACCGAGACCTTTTCGCGCGTGCCATGGATTCCCATGGGGTCTTGTCGTCGGTGGGAAACCCTTCGAGCGTGGGGTTCGTTTGCTATCGGGGTTGCGAGCGCGGGCAGTTTGGGCGGATTCGGTCGCACCGGTTGAGGTCCGGAGGCGGACTGCCGAAAGCTTAGATCCCACCATCGCGGACAATGCTCTCCTGGGTCGGGAGAAACTGAATCTTCAGCTTACAGTTGCAGTGGCAAACTGTGGTATTTCCGAAGGAACGTGGGACACACTACTGTTCGGGCAAGCCAGGCCATGTTGCCTGTACCTTCTCATAGTTTTCGATGGTGCCAACGTCGACCAAATAATCACGGATCGGGTAGGCGAGCATGCGACCCGTCAGCTGCGGCAGGACATGAAATCCCAGATCGGCGGGAATACGATCGGGGATGACGTCGAGCAATTCCGGAGCGGCGATCATGAGTCCCGAGAATGCCAGATTACTGACCGGTTCTGCGGGCTTTTCTACGAACTCACGAATCACCCCTCCCGCGTCCATATTCACGACTCCGCAGCGCCCGGGATCCGGGACCTCATAGACCCCAAGCGTAGCCCACGGCCGTCGCTCCAGATGCATCTGCAACATGCCTGCCAGATTGGCACGGCTCAGGATATCTGCGTAGAAGACCCAAAAAAAATCGTCCGAGGCGATCCAATGCCGGTTGGTGCGCAGAGTCCCTGCACTGCCCAGCAGTTCCTCTTCGACCATCACCCGAGCTCGGATGCCGTTGGCATTGCGCCGCAAGAACTCGCGAATCAAGTCGGCGTGGGTGTGCACGTTGATGAGCACCTCGTCGATCCCGTTGCGTCTGCACTGCTCGAGCCAGATCGCCAGCAACGGCACACCGCGGATGGGCACCAGGCACTTAGGGATGGTTTCGGTGATCGGTCGCAGTCGGGATCCGTGACCAGCCGCAAGCAAGAACGCTTTCACGATGCTCCGTGTCGCTGGCAAGGAAGAGGAGGGGCCACAAACGTATCTCGCTACAGGGTCGCTCGGTCGCCTGGGAGAATTACTGAACAGAGCACTGACGTCTCGGAGCGGGCAGACTCCCGGGTTGCGTTAAATCGAGAAATCGTTGTCGTAGGCAGGTGAAAATGGAGTGCATCACGGAGAGGTGGACATCTTCGATCACTTGCATGTTCTTGGAAGGCACCACGACGCAGAGCCTGCAAATCGATTTCATTCTGCCCCCCTGAAATCCCGTCAAACCGATGGTAAAGGCACCAAGTTCACGTGCCACGGCGAGCCCATTCAGCACGTTGGCGGAATTTCCACTGCCACTGATGGCAAACGCGATGTCGTTCTGGTTAAGAAAAGACCGCAGTTGCTCGGCAAAGATGTCCTCATAACGCGCATCATTCGCCCAAGCCGTCATCAGGGGCACGTTATCCGTAAGGGCAAGAACCCGAAATCGCCGGTGACCATTGATGACCGTGCCCTTCCCGAAGTCACAGGCGGAATGCGATGCCAAAGCTGCACTTCCACCGTTGCCGAAAAGGTAAACCGCCCGGTCCTCCCGGTAGGCACTCCACAGCCTGTCGGCAACCTGATCGATCACAGCACAAGGGAGGCGGTTCAGTGCGCCTGAGACCTCTCGCAAGTAAGTATCCGACCGCAACATTGGTACTACGTTGGTCCTTCGACGATTCGGAACAGGGCTCATTCTGATTCGGCTCCGGTTGCACCCCAGAATTTGCTGGCGCAATTCCTGCCACCCGGTGACTAACAAGAAACCATGCCATCAGGTGGCGGCTGCCAGGACAACACCATGCTGCTTCATTTCGCGATAGGCATCTGAGAACTGCTCGGGAACACCACCAATTCTTGCCACCCAATCAAGAAAGTCTTCGAGGATAATCGAGAGATCACGACGAGGACTCCAGCCTAAGACTTCGAGCTTAGCAATGGAGGAAACGCTGTGCCGATTGTCTCCGCGACGGTACTCCCCGGGTATCTGTAGTTCGACCTCACGACCAATCTTCTGGCGAACTGCCTGGGCATATTCCATTACCGACGTCGGTCGCCCGCTTCCCACGTTGAATGGCCGAAAATCAGCATCGTCCTTTTCGAGCACGAGCAGATTGGCATCGACGACGTCTTGTACGTGGACGAAATCGCGGGTTTGGCGACCATCCTCATAGATCACCAAGGGCTTCCCGCGCAGGGCGTGACTTACAAAGATGCGACAGATCCCGGAATAATGGTTGAACAATGACTGTCTCGGTCCCTGCGTGATGGAGTAACGTAGGGCTACCGTCGGGATGCCATGCAGCCAGCCCAAACCGAGCGCCGTCTTCTCCTGCGCGAGTTTGGAGACGGCATATTGGTTGTACGGATTGGTATGCTCTTCGGACAAGAGGTCGGGGCTCGATCGACAGCCACATTGCAAACATGCGATCTCCCATCTTCCCTCCTGCAGTTGTTGGCCGCGAGGTGGGGGGAGAAATTTGCCGTGCTTAGCGCAGGTGTATTGCCCTTCGCCGTATACAGCTTGCGAAGAAGCCACAATCACCTTCTTCACTCGCAAGCGCTCCTTCACAATGAGTTCATAAAGCAACGCGGTGCCCACCGCATTCACATGTAAGAAGCGAGAAAAGTCCGGCATGTAGTCCTGGTAGGCTGCCTGATTCGAAACCACATCGACATCACGCAACGCATGCAGCAGCGTGTCCCGGTCCGTCACGTCGCCTTCGATCAGCTCCGCCTTTGAGGGTAGATAGAGCGGCACGCCCTGAGGGTGAATCTTGGAATCCAGGTTGTCCAGGACCCGCACCGCGTAACCCTCCTGCAGGAAGCGATCGACCAGATGGCTTCCGATAAATCCCGCACCTCCGATGACGAGAACCCGCATATTGTGACCTCGGGGCGACGCTTCTTTCGTGACGGTTCCGGTGTTACCTGCCTGAGCCTGAAAAAACCACCGAGAAAGTCTTTAGCAAGATCTTAAAATCTAACCACAAGGACCAAGCGCGAATATACTCCAAATCGAGTCGTACCCATTCATCAAAGTCCTTCACTTCGCTGCGACCGTTGACTTGCCAAAGACAAGTCAAACCGGGTTTCACTTCGAGTTTCTGCCGCTGATATTCGGTGAAGCGCTCATATTCACTCCGCAGGGGAGGACGAGGTCCCACCAACGCCATGTCACCTTTGAGCACACTGTACAGTTGCGGCAACTCGTCCAGACTATACCGCCGCATCCAGGATCCAAGAGGTGTAATCCGGGGATCGGCCATCATCTTGAACACCGGTCCGCTCATTTCGTTGCGGTCCTCGAGCTGGCTTTTCAGGGCATCGGCATTCGCAACCATCGAGCGGATCTTGTATCCCGTGAAGGGTCGGCCGTTCTTGCCAACCACGTTCCAAGCGTAGAATACCGGACCCGACGAGGTCAGTTTGACGGCCAAACCCAGGAGAAGCAACACCGGGGCCGTCAGAACCAGCAAGAGTCCCGATACAACGATGTCGAGCCCGCGCTTGACCGCCGTCTCGAGAGGCTGGCCCCAACGGGGGGATAGGGCCAAAGGCTCGAAGGTTTGCCCGGAAACACTAGACATGCTGTTCTGAGGAGTCAGTCGCCTGGGCGAACTCGATGGCTCCGCCGCCCTGTCCGGCTACCTGTTGGTAGAACTTTACGTGCTCCTCGACGACGTTGGTCCAACGGAAATGGGCCTGAGCACGCTCGCGAGCGCGCACTCGGTATTGGGCGACCAGCTCCGGTCGGTCGAGCAATTGCTGAATCTTGTCCCTCAGGTCGCCATCCCCCTCGATGCCACGATAGTGAAATCCAGCATCCGCGATCACCTCCAAATTGGAAGGGGTATCGTTGACCAGGACACAACTGCCATAGCCCATGGCCTCGACCAGGGCTGGGTGAGTCCCACCGACCTCGTCGGGCAGCACGAACAGATAGGCATTCTGTTGGAGCTGCGCGTAACCGTCGCCATACACGCCGCCAGCAAACAGGACCCGCGGGTCTGGGGTGGATTTCAGGGAGCGCACATACTCCTTTTCCCAAGGATCATCTCCCACGATCACCAGCTTGTACGGGGTCGTCGTCTTCTCAAATGCCCGGATCAGGCAATGAACATTGTTCTCGGGAACCAGACGACCGACAAACAGAACATACTCTCGTACCTTCAGTCCGAACCGCTCGAGGACATCGCACGCGAGGGAGCGATGCTCGCGCATGCCGTAGGCGATACAGGAAGAGTCCGCCCCATGGTTCTGGCGGTAGTAGCTTTGGACGTGTTGGGAATCCGAGATGAGTCCATGGCAAAACCCTACCGCCAGCGTTTCCGACCAGCGAAGATACCAGCGCGCGAACCGTCCCCACTTCGCGCGCTGCCAATCGGTGCCATCTACCGAGCACACCACTTTCATGCCCGCCACTCGGACGAGCGGAGCCCACAGGGTCACTCCCGTGGTGAAGTAGTGAACCAGGTCTACCCTGTGAAATAGAACGTGGAGCGTTGCCAGGAACGCATGCACGATGGTGCTGAGATTTTTGGACCGGACGGTGGGCAGAGTAACTAAGTCCACGCCTTCGTAGGAATCCTGGGAAAAATCAGTCATGCCGGAACGGTTGTAGACCCGGACCGAATGTCCCTGCCGTACGAGACCGCGGGAGAGTTCATCCACCGCGGTTTCGAAGCCTCCGAAGCGGGCGGGAATGAACTTAATCCCGATGATTGCGATGCGCATGTCGGATCGTCATGAACAAGGAGCGACCAGCCGGCTGCTGAACCGATCACGTCCCCCGAGCGATGAACTCCGGACCATTCAATACCCCGGCAGGTCTTGGGGCGTTAACTTGATCCGCTGGAGTCGCCTCGGCGAAGCGGAGGGCGGTAACCAACAGACCGAGATGAACCCAGGTGAATGCCAGGGTGGAGGCATCGGTCAATTGATACGCAATGAGCATGACCACGGCGGCTGCAGAAAGCGCCCCGAGTGCGACGTCCTTTGACTTATGCCGTCGTTGGACACGCCAAGTCCGGAATCCCAGGCTGATCAAGAACCATGCCAACAAGAACGCCCCGATGATGCCGGTATCGTGCAGGATGCGGAAGCCCAAGGTACCGAGCCACGCCTCGGCCTTACCTTCAGCACTGTCATCCTCGCCTAGATACATCAACTGGAAGCTGCTGCTCCCGAGGCCGACAATCGGATGCTGTACGATGTCATCCATGGCAAGGGCAACCAAGGTGGCCCGCCGCACCACGGTCGGATCCCGATCTACTTGGCCCGGGGCAAGGGTCTCGAGTCTGTCCGACTCGGCGCTGTTCATGGCGAGGATGGACGCAATCAGCGCGCCTAGAAGTCCAACTACGATGAAAACCAATCTCTTCTTTTGCATCCCCTTGCGCCCCAGATGGAAGAGCAGGAGCATGCCGCTGACGAAGATAAAGCACACCCAGGCTTGCCGCGCCAAGCTAAAGGATATGCCGGCGGTTGTGACCGCCAACCCCGCCAAATACCAGCGATTCCGCTCCTTATGTACCCGCGACAAGTAGTAATACAGGAACATCACGGCAACGCAGGTGCAATAACTGCCGAAAATATTCGGCTCCCATTGGGAAGCATGCACGCCGGGGATGAAGCCAACGTAATCGAAGATGGTGATGCCCACGAGGGTTCCGAAATAATTGAACCCGATGTAGCAGAGAATTCCGAATACCGCCTCCAGCGCTCCGACCCAGAGGTACCAGGTCATCACCTTGTCCAGTTGTTCCTTGCTACGAACCAACTGACGGATGAGGAAGTACGGGGAGGCGGCAACGGTTTGCAACAAAGCCCAACGCAGGGTTAAACCGACATTCGGCGAATACAGACAAGAGCTGACGTAATTGAATGCGAGAAAGGCAGTCAGCAGCCAATCCAATCTTTCCAAGCGCTCCCACTTGTGACTCCGGGTGCAGATTCGGACCAGCAAGGCGCCACAGCAGGCTGCCGCCACCATGTGTTCAGGCTTTGCGTTCCATGCACCGATTTTCGTGAACCACCGCGGAATCACTGATGCGATCAGCAGCTCGAGCACCGGGCTACTCGGCCAGCGCACGAACAGCAGGGCTGAACTGACCAATGCTCCGAACAGAACGGGTGTCCACATCAGGCTCTCAGTCTTGGCGAGATACACGACCAGTACTGCCACTGCGACGGCGGCAAGTTTGTCCGTCCAGTGGAAGCGGACCGAGGCTCGCAGGTCCCCGCTCAGACTCGCAACACTCATTGGGCCGGGCCTTTTACGGGATGGTGAGCAGCCATTGGGTCAAAGAATCAAAGTTGAGAGGATGGATGAGGCCGTATCGAAGGGATGGTGAGGGTGCGCCGAAGACTATTCGCGTCCTTGCCCCTCGGACGTTTCCGCTTCCACGGAGGCATGACCGTTCCCTGGCCAATTGGGGAGACATTTCACAACCCGGGCTCGAACCCGGGCCGCCGATTCGAATACCGGACCCAAGGTTTCGCGTCCCACCAATTCTGCCAGTTCCTTGTGCGGTGCCCGGGGATCGATTTCCTCCCAGGCAGCTGTGCCCAAGACCCAAGCTGCACTCATGGCAAAGAAAACGATCGCTCCGATCACAATAATCAGGAGACGTGGCGGTCCTGAGGATCTTTCCGGTACCTCGGCAGGATCGTAGACCTGGACAGAAGGTACTTCCTTGGCTTCCTGGATTTTTGCCAGCTCGTATTGCCCGGTCAGCAGTTCATACACCGTCTCTTCGAGCTTGACCTCGCGATACAGATCGGCCCAGCGCACCCCCAACAACGGAAGCTTCCGGATGGGAGGATAAATCTCACTGGGGCCCCCGTTCGGGGTCACACTCATATTCTCCCCTCCCATTTTGTCTAGTTCCTTTTGCAGCTCCGCGACCCGGGCACGTGCGGAACGAACCCGAACGTTGCTTTCGGTATAGATTTGGGAAACTCCTTCTAATTCCGATTGTGCGGAAATCAATTGGCCCTGCAGGACGGCAGCCGCCTGCACCATAGCCTTGCTCTGCTCGGGAATGTCAATCGCCGTATTCTGGCTGGCGTAATCACTATACCGACGTTCGGCTGTATCCAAGGCTTGCTTGACGGTCGTCAGCCGACTTTCAATGAAAATACGCTCCCGACGGGCAGAAGAGGTGCTCACCGAAGCCAGCAAATCATTCAGCGCTTCCACGTAGGTTTGCGCCATAGCGGCGGCACGACGGGGATCGTGGTCCGTCACCCTGATCATGACCACTCCGCTTTTCTTATCTTCCTCAATCTCCGTCTTCTTCATAAGCCGCTTTCGGGCATCGTCCATGTACTTGATCTGGTAAACTTTGCGCAAATCAAAGCGGTTCACGACAGCATCCTGGACGCTGCGACCGTTCATCATGGCCACCACCAGAGCGCCCTCACTTTTCGTACCCAGAAGATCGCTAGCCACATTTGCGACGTCTCCCGCACTCGAGCCTCCCCCACCTCCGGAGCTGTTTCCCGATGACATCGCGGCCACGATCGCCATGGGCGAGGTGGACATCGCTTCTTTTTCCGGTGGCATCAGTCGCAACACTGCGGTATAGGATTTGCGTAACCAGAAGGCAAAGCAGGTAGCAAGAATGATCCCGACAAGAGTCCAACGCCACAAAAGACGGCGATTTCTCCACAGCACCCATCCTCGAGCAACGTTCTTGGGAACCGCGATTAAGGCATCGCGGTCGCCATTGTCGCCATTGCCAGAACCGCTGACTTGCAAGTCTTGCAGCTGCTGAACGGAAATCTCCGCCAGTCTTCTGGGCTCTTTCACCCTGATGACCTCGCTTTCACTCGGCTTTGATTCCATGTCCAAGGTGCCAGTTTGGATAATACACCAACATTATCGCGGCCGTGTGATCGGGGGTGCACTGGTGGTTGCCTAGGCCCTATTGGAACCAGCCTCTGAAAGCGCCTTCCCGCCGACCGCACCCGAGCGCGTCGAGTAGCTACTAAACCACGCACCGATTAGGGCTTAAGACTATCGCCCTGCCCTACTGGGTTTTCCAATGTGGATAGAAGGTGAGCTGCACAGCTGCGGTCTCGACCGATTGTCGGACCGGATTCAGAACTGGAAACATCCATTGCTCGTACTGGAACAAGCCTGAGATCGAAAGATTGTGCCCCAACAGGAACTCGCTGCTGGCCGAATAGTCGGCCAGGCGCCCGCCACCAATCAGCTGGTGCCAAGCATTCTGCAACCGGTATCCCAGTTGCACTTTATTACGGGAAGAAAGCCAATAGGTTAGCCAACCCTCTCCCCCCCGGCCCACTCGTCCGAATGGACTTCCCATCAGGACAGCGTTGTTGGTGTAGCCATCGCGATAGCGGCGCTCATCGTAGTACACAAAGCCGGGTGAGAATTCTTTGGTGCGAGGCTCATTGAATCCCTCCGCACGGAAATCCAGTTTCGGAAGCTTGGGTATGCGAGGCAGGTAGATGCCGGGGTTTACGCTGGCGCGGGTGGATCCGATGGGCGAAAACTCATCGACCACGAAGGAATCGAGATAGAAGGTCAACCAATTCTCCAGATGGGGGACTCGAAACGTGATGTCGGCCTGCGAGATTCGCTTGCCAGGGTTTTCGGCGGCACTCGGCGAATGAACGTAGTACGTGCGGAAGTAATTACCGAAGGTCACCGGAAGACCCGGCCCGCCAAACATTGCCGTGATGCCCATCCCGAACTCGAGATTCCGCAGGGGCTGGAAGCTAATTTTCATTCCGTGGATAAAAGGCTGAGGATCGATCTTCGGACCAACGACGTGGTTACTGGCTTGACCGTCCCAGGGATACGGTTGGCAAGTAGGAACCGCGCAATATTCCCAATGTTGCCCGGACAGCTGACCAATAAAATATTCGTAACGTAATGGTCCCAGGACTTTGGAAATTCCCGGAAGGCGGTGAGTCAAGACGTCGTCCAGTCTTACCATTGGAAACGGAGCCGCGTTGTTACCCAGCAGGAAGGAACCGGATTCCCCTGGCCCGAGCCACAAACTCTGCATGCCAAAGGAAACCTGCAGATTGTTGATGTTGATCGACGCCATGCTGTCGAGCAATTCAACCTGATTCACTGTCGTCGTTCCATTAGGCCACGGTGGAACGGCATTGGCCGCTCCCACCGCGTCCAGAACTGGCTGCGAATAGGACGGCCTTGCAGGCGCATGTTGGAGTTCCGCGCGGAGAGAGAACGATACCGGTCCGGCTTGCACGTCTGCGTTGGTTCCGGTTACCTGATTGTAGCCGCTCCAGTAAGGTCGGCCATAATCGTTGACGACGGTTTGTCCAAAGTTATATGCATCTCTGAGCGGCGTGCCGATGATTCCTGTGCTCCGGGTGTAAACCGACTCCACCTTGGCGCCGACATTCGGCGCACCTTCGAGTCTCGCCAGTTCCGGAGCGAACTCTTGGGTAAGAGTCGCGTAGAGCTTGCCCACGCTCCCTTCCTCCGCGCCATTATCCGGGAATTTCTCGGCGGCATCGTCCAGCAAGTGGGCACAGGCCATGCGGGTCCAGGGGCGCATTCCGACAATCTGAGATTGCAGGTAGCCCAAAGCGATCAGCCGCTGCAGCGCCGGATAAATCCAGCTATCGAGCGGCACATAGGGCGATGCCATGTAATTGGGATCCCGAATCCTGTCCCCAGTCTTTTCCTCGAAGAAGTTTCCCCAGCCTGTCCCGCCCACCTCGGGATCGTGGCGGGCACGGTAAACTTGCCGGCCGAAATACCAGCCTAAGGCACTGCCGACTATGACGTCGGACGGGAAGTGCTGCTTGGCGGTTACGCGCGTGATGGTGACGGCCGAAGCCAGTCCATAGGCGGCCGTCTGGCTGAGCCAACCAGGATATTCATGGGCCCAAATGCTAGCGATCGACCAAGCTATGGTCGCATGTTGCGAGGGAAACGATGAGCCTCCGACGAAAAAATCGCCATTGCCGTTCCCCTGGTAGGGACGTTGCCGCTGCGTCGTCAGTTTGAACAATTCGGTCACGCCAACCGTGTTGATGGCGGCCTCACCACTCAGAAAGCCGGCTTCCCACAGATGATCATCGCGCTTCAGGTGACCGAGCATTAACGATGCGCCGCCCAGCCCGACAAACGAATAGGTTACGTAATCGGAAAAGGTCTTGCTGAAGGCCACGTGACCAGCAGGCACCTGCTTTGCCCACCAGCTGTCACTCGCGATAAAGGCTGCGAGTACACCGGCAGAGGGAACAATCCACTTGAGATCGTTAACCTTCAGCCGCGTCGGAAAGGTCCAAAACTGCTTTTGATCGCCGGCGAGGTGCTCGAGAAAGGGCGAAACCAAACGGTTTTCAGGATCCGTACCCGGCTGGAGCCAATCCTTCGATGGAGCGTTCTCGACAGCCAACGGGGCTCGAGCGACAGGTCGGGACGATGCAGCCGAGGTTGGATCTCCCGCAGTGGCTTCGGGCGCAGTGCCGGCGCCGGACTGGCCAAGGGCAGACAGGGCGCTGAGCAGCACGGTACCCAACAAAAATCCCTTCCCCAGACTCCCCATCAGAAATCAAACCGCGTTACCAGCGAAGCCTGACGGACGATCATTCTCGTGGCCATCAATGAGTCGCGTAATAGGCCGTAATGGCAACCGCTGTCCCGATGGAGGAGGCAATCTGAGCAATCGACATGGTGGATTTGAACTTGTCACTGAACTCGTAAACCTGTTCGGGGACCACCACCATATCGCCGGGACGTAGTTCTGCGTTCTCCACCCCACCGCCCAGCAATCCGCCAGGCCCACCGGCGACCGAACCATCGGCGCGAATGACAAACGTGCCTTTCTTATTGGCCATCGCGGTTGGACCACCGGCTTGTTTTAAGTACCAGCTTGTATTCTTACCCGGCCTATAGGTGATCCCGGTTGGGTTATACACGGATCCATCCACCACCACCATGCTGGGCCGCTTGGGAACGAAGATCTTATCTCCGGCCCGGAGTTGCACATCGGCGGGGGTGTTGGCCCAGTGCGTCATGTCCGAGGAGATATGGATGACCAAGCGGCCAGGCGGCGGCGTATTCTGGAGCTCCTCGATGGTCCTCTTATATTGAAGCTGAGAAGCCTTCGCCTGTGCCTGATCAGTCTGGTCCATCTCGGGAACAAGCTTGATCATCTTTGCCTCTGCTTGCAGACGCTGGATCAACTCCGCCCGGTTTTTCTCTTCCAATTCCCTTAGTTCAACGCGCTCAAAGACGGCCCCATACGGGTAGGCGGTGGGAAGAAATCCTCCGGCACGAGCAATCACAGAACTGAGGCGCTCACCCGGCTGAATGCCGTATCCACCCGGGTGTGCGACCTCTCCTCTGACTTGGATGGTGGCTCCCAGGTCTTTCCAACCCGTTATCTCGCCGATGTTCAGAACATCGCCATCGCGCAACCGAACATCCGCATCGGGCTCGCCCGCCATAGCTCTTGCAATCGGCACGTTCACGTGGTCACTGACAACTTTGGTACCCTGCTCCACCTCGTAGCGCGTGAGGTCAGCTTCGTCGGTATAGGCGCCACGCGTGAAACCGCCCGCCAGACGAACCAACCCGGCTGCCGTCATGTCTTCGCCGAGAGGATACTTTCCGGGGCGGGCAACTTGCCCTTCCACAGTCACCATCGCCGGATCAACTTTGTTGAGATCGCGATGGACAAAAACGCGATCCTTGGGGTTCAGGAGAATGTTGTATTGCTGCTCGCCGGCGAGCGCCTTGCCTAGGTTCACGCTGAGCACTTGAAGCTTGCCATCGCTCGTCTTGCGATAAACCTGGACGTCATCGAGCAGAGCGTCGCGAGTTGTGCCGCCAGCCAGATAGATGGCATCTCGCAGATGCGGCGTCCCGTTGGTGAGGTGATCGCCCGGATCTCGCACTTCCCCGCTGACCGTAACCACCGGCGGGTCTTCAAAATCGTACTTGCTGAATACGCGCACTGTATCAAACGGTTGGAGGACCACATCCTGATCTTTGCCCGCCAGGGCATCGCCCAAGTTAAACGCCAACACCACGGGAGTGTCGTCGGGCTCGCTCAGCCGGATGATCTCGGCGTGAGTGGTGGAGGGCTCCGGCAACAGATCCTTGTAGGACTTGATGAGGTCCGTTACCTTCATGCCCTGGGTGTAGGCGAACTTGCCCGGCCGTGAGACATATCCATCCAGATAGACAGTCTTATCGGCATAGGGAAGGATAGGTGTGATCTTGACTTTATCTCCTTCTTCGATGTTGAAGCTTTCCAGCGCTTGCCTGACCTGCTCTTGGTTGTTGGTCTCGGGTATGTCTAATCGCAGCATGGTGCGGGCCTCATGACTCTCGACACGCTCCACGTCCACGTGGCGCAAAGTTCCCGTAGGCAGCACGCCGCCTGCGAGTTGCAGCACCTCCGCCAGATTCTTTTCCTGGTTCAGTTCGTAGATGGCGGGTCGACGCACCATGCCTTCGACGGTAACCTCGCCTCTCAAGGGTGGCACCTGGATGGTGTCCCCGGCTTCCAGCCTTTGCATGTTCCCGTTAATGCCGTGGAGCAAAAGGTCGTAAATGTCGACCTGCTGAACAAGCTGCTTACCGCGGTAGTGCTCGAGAAGCCGCATCGAACCGTCGGTGGTCGGCCCGCCAGCCATGAAGAGCGCATTTAACGGCGTGGATAGCGAGCTCACATCGTAGGAGCCCGGTCGTTCCACGTCCCCAACCACATAAACCCGTACGGTGCGAATGCGGGAAAGAGAAACATCCGCATCGACATCGCGAAACTGGCTGCGCAACACGGTTCGCAGTAGATGTTGAACCTCCCCCAGATTTCGCCCGGAGACTTCGATGGCTCCGACTTCCGGTAGAACAACCCGCCCTTCGCGATCTACAACTCGCTGCAGCCGCTCCGAAACGCCACCCGATAGATTGATGGTTAACCCGTCACCCGGGCCTACCACGTAATCGGGTCCCGCTGGCATGTCCATCGGAAGTTCATCGACGTTGCCCGTCCCATTCAGAAACACATCCTGACCAAAGCGCTCCAACCGCTGCGGCCGCCTGGAGTATTGCGCGTAGAGGTCGTAGAGCGAAGGGACATCAGCATAGGGATTGGGACGATGACGAAGCTTCGGCTGCTCGGCTGGCTTTGGCGGCACATAGTAGCGTGGGAAGGTAGGGCGCATTTGATTTTCGAAACGCCCCATTTGAGGTCCCAACTCATTGGCCGCGCTTCGACCGGCCATCAAGGCCGAGGATGGCATGCTCCCCGCAGCGCCGAGGGAAGGCGGTAGGTTCAGCCCGGAAACACCTCCAGGCCCGCCCAGAGCCGACCCTGAGGAAATTCCGCTCTTGAAAGACGCGGAGGAAAGACCACCGGGTTGACTGGCGCTCAGCAAATTTGGCACGCTGTCCAGCTGCGCGCTCGCCATTTCGTTCTCATCGACATCCATTCCGAAGTAGTCGCCGCCCTGCATCTGGGTCATCTCCAGCTGCCGCCGGTAGTCCGAAGGTTGGCCCTGCGGCATACCCGGCGAAGGCGGATAGGTTTGGGGCGGGTAGTTTGGCTGATAGGGGAATTGCTGCTGGGGATAAGGTTGCTGCGGGTATTGGGAGGGAGGATACTGCTGCTGGTTCGCTGGGACGTTCGTAGGCTGTGCGAACAACGACTGTGCGGTGCCTCCCGGCAGATACTTCGTGAGCTCGCAGTCCAAGTCATTCTCATGCTGCGCCCAATACAACTCCTCCTGATTGATAGCCTGCTTGGCTTCGAGATGATTGCCGGTTTCCGACGCGGCGGAGTTCGACTTGTCCGTAGGAATCGGGGCTCGGCAAGGCAGGTTTCGCGCCAGTTCGTCGCGGGTAGGTTTGGCCCTGATGTATTGGCGGTCTTCGAGCTCCTTGGTGGCAATGACACGGACCGTTTGATCCTCCCGGATCAAACGGTACAGCGCATCATCGCTCAGGTCGTTTGCGGCAAGAATTCTTCCCTGGTCAAAGGCTTTCCTGACCACCGCCTTTTTCACCTCGAGCAGCAGGCCGGGTTCCTCGTCGAGAATGGCGATGATCCTATCGGCGGAGAGAGCGACGATCTGATCCGCTTCTTGCTCGGCTTGCGAGTGCGCCTGATCCACCGTAGTGTTGGTGGAGTAGGACAGAGACAGACGCTGTTGGCTCCAAGCTGCGGTCGAGCAGCCCAGCAAAACCGCCGCCAAAGCAATCACCTTCTTGCGACTTGAGACAAGAAACAGATTACTCATAAACACCTCTTGATGGGAGCAGCCTCGAGATGGAGAGATCGAAGATCTGAAAGAATCCTTCAGCACGGTTCGATGTCAGCTTCGTCGACTTCGACAGCGACCGAACGCATGATGAGGTCGATCGAGAGAACAACCCGAAACTTATCTTTTCTGCGCATCAGTATGCCTTGGGCACCCGCTAGTGGCCCCGACCTCACCCGCGCCTGATGGCCGACCTTCAAATAAGGATGGGGCTCGGCGCGGATGCCGCTGGCCAATCCCTTGCTTAGGATCTCGATGTCGGTGTCGGGCAGCGGTGCGGGATGGCCATAAAAGCTCACAAAGCGGACCACGCTCGGTAACTGCAGCACGCGCAAGCGGTCCCTGAGATCGATGTGCACAAACACGTAACCCGGGAAAAGCACCAGTTCCAGTTCCTTGCGCCGATCCTTCCAGCGGCGCACACTACGGTATACCGGCAGGAAACAACTGATCCTGCGCTCCTGCAGTTGCGACAGGACCTGTTTCTCATGTCGCGAGCAGACGTAGACTGCATACCAATGGACTTGGCGTTCGAGCACTTCCACCGCGGCCCGGGTACTGCCGTCGTCCACCGATGTCGGCTCGAAGGAGAGGCTCGTGGTTTCGCTTAGATCCATCCACTGCAAGCCTTTGGTCAGCTTCGCCACCTCACTTACAGGGCGTATGTGAGCTAACCCATTCAATTTAAACTACTTCTCTAAAATCTCGCGCAACTCGCCATAGACTGCCCGACGACCACCGACGACGCGACCAAACCCCGGCTCGGGCCCAAAGTCGCGGTGAGCGACGCGACCGGCCGAGCCCTCCGCCATTCAGGGAACTGTCCATGTGCGGCACAACAGATCGGGTTGAGTTTCAAATACTTTTTGGCTCCGACCCGCATCTCCGTGCTTAGCTTGCAACCAACTGCGGTCGATCCCTCAGCACGCTCAGAATCGCCTGTTCTGAGGATTCAAAGCGTCGGGAACGGATATCGACGAAAGCCCAGTAAAAAATGCCGCTGTTCTGCTCCGCGGCCAGGGCAAGAATTCTCATGTTGGGATATCGGCCCAATAAGAACCCACTCAATCCCGGCCGCGTCTCCGGCTCCTCTAAGGCAAGGATTAGATAGTCGGGACGCGTACGTTCGACGAGTTCGGTGATTTCAGCCTCGTCCTGGGCTTGGCCGACAACTTCAATATCTGGTTGATCTCCGATCGTGGCGAGGACCAAGTCCTTCATCAACCGGGGCCTATTTGCGACCAAAACTCTGACCTTTGGCACGATTTTCTCCACGAAGGCCCAGTTTCTCCCTTCGCTCGGGAAAACGGAAGACTCAAATTAGGCCTAATGAAATCCTGCTTCGGCAGTACCAACACCGTCGAGCAATTCCTAGACACTCGCCGTCTTTCGTACCAAAAAAGTACTGCTGGGGACCGAATGCAGATTGGTTCATGCCGTCGCGCCCGGCAGTCGGCACAACTCCACTGCGCTGAGGCGATCGCTGGCTCCGAGCTTACGTAACATGCGGTGAATGTGGTTCTTTACGGTCTGCTCAGAGAGGCCGAGCTGGGCGGCAATCTCCTTGTTGGTTAAACCATCGCTGATCATACGAACCAGTTGTTGCTCGCGGCGAGTGAGGCCGAGACCGTGGCGAACGAAAAAGTGCGGGGGCTGGTTTCTTGGTTTGGCTAGTTCCTCAAAAAGCGTAAGGCAAAGCCCCGGGGGACAAACACCTTCTCCGTTGGCCACCGAGCGCACCGCCGCCGCCACCTCCATTGCCGACGCGTCCTTCAGCACGTACCCGGCGATGCCGTCCCGAACCGCCCGAAGAAATGGTCCCTCATCGGCTTCCATGCCAATCATCACCACCTTCAGTCCGGGAATTGCCGCTCTCAGCTCTGCGATGAAGCGCAATTCGGATAAGGCAACCGCCGCGGAATCAGAAAGCAGGACATCGGGCGCCAGCTGTGCTATTTGCTGGGCGATCTCCGGTCCGAACCCTGACGCACCAACCACATGGATGTCGCATTTCTTGTTCAAAATGCGGGTAAGGGCCTCTCGCAAAAGCCGGTTTTCCGCCAGGATAAAAACCTCGACCGTCTCCGCAGACATAGCAATCCTCTCCGCCGTCGCATGCGCCCCCCCTCACGCGAGTCCCAAGTATCGTCGGAATTAATAACGCAGCTGGAATTGCGCGACCAGCATATACGGTTTTTTACAAAAATGCGAGAGCGGTTAGCGTTTTTGGGCGTTTCGAGTGTTTATTTTACTAACAATGATCCAGGTAAGAAAGCAAAGTTGATAGAGTGAACACGGTCCCGTGACCAATGTCTCTTTCGCACCGCAAGAAATCTGACACCCCGCAGAATTCTTTCTGCAGCCCGGGCCTTTCCCCCGTTTCACTGGCTCCTGGTTGTCGATCTGGATCTCGGTCTTTGCCTCCGAGACAGCCTGCTACAATCGAACTTGGTTTTGCACCCCCTATGAAGTGTCCTTTTTGCGGATTCGTGAATGACAAGGTAGTGGACTCGAGGGAAAGCAAAGAGGCCGAGTCTATCCGCCGGCGGCGCGAGTGTCTGAAGTGTGGCAAGCGCTTCACCACCTACGAGCGCATCGATGAAATCCCCTACATGGTGGTCAAAAAGGATGGCCGGCGAGAGAAATTCGACCGGCAAAAGGTGCTGAATGGACTCTTGCGTGCTTGCGAGAAACGCCCCGTGCCCATTGGCAAGCTGGAGCAAATCGTGAACGAAGCCGAGGGTTTCGTGATCGAGTCCCCTGAGCGCGAACGCAAGACGAGCGAATTGGGGGAACTCATCATGAACCGGTTAAGACGTTATGACAAAGTGGCTTATGTGCGCTTTGCCTCGGTCTATTTGGACTTCAAGGACGTGCAGGAGTTCATGAACGAGTTGAAGGACCTTATCAAAGCCAAGGACGGGACCGACATTCGCACGAAAACCGTAGGGAAACCGCAATAAGGATATGGCGCACCGAATCACCCTCATCCCGGGAGACGGTATTGGACCGGAGGTTACGCAGGCTGCGGTCCGCATACTCGAGGCTACCGGGCTGAAGTTCGAATGGGAAACCTACGCGGCGGGAGCCGACGCCTACGAAAAACATGGCGAATATATTCCGCGGGCGCTCACCGAGTCGATCGAGCGCACTCGGGTTGGCCTGAAAGGGCCGATTTCGACTCCCATCGGGCGCGGCTTCCCGAGCATTAACGTGGAGTTGCGCAAGCGCTTCGAGCTGTACGCCAACTTCCGTCCGATCAGCAATTTGCCCCACATCCCTACGCGCTATCCGAACGTCGATCTCATCATCGTCCGGGAAAATACCGAAGGCTTGTACTCCGGCATTGAGCACGAGGTCGTGCCGGGGGTAGTGGAGAGCTTGAAGATCATGACCGAGAAGGCGTGCACGCGCATTTCCCGCTTCGCCTTCGACTACGCCCGCAAGAATCAACGCAAGAAGATCCATGCCGTTCATAAGGCCAATATCATGAAGCTCTCGGATGGTCTATTCCTGAGGTGTGCCCGTGATGTGGCCAAGCAATACCCCGAAATTACTTACGCCGAGCATATCGTCGACAACACCTGCATGCAGCTGGTCATGAATCCCTACCAATATGACATGCTGCTGATGGAGAATCTGTACGGCGATATCATTTCTGATCTCTGCGCCGCCTTTGTCGGCGGACTGGGTATGGTTCCGAGTGCGAATCTGGGAGATCATTGCGCAATTTTTGAGGCGGTTCACGGCACCGCGCCCGACCTTGCCGGGAAAAACCTCGCCAATCCGACGGCGGTGGTTCGCTGTGCCCTGCTCATGCTTCGCCATCTCGGCGAGCACGAAGCCGCGCTCAAAATCAAGAATGCGCTCGAAATGGTCTACCGCACGCGTGAGAAAGTAACCCGGGATGTAGGCGGCCAGGCCGGGACCTCGGAATTCGCCGACTTCATCATTCAAGCCATGGAGCCCCAGACGGTGGCCGCAGGCGGAATCGGCCGACCGTAGCTTCAAGCATCGACGGCAGGCCCAATTCGGGGCCGGTTTCAGACGACAAAATACTTTGCACTGGGATGATGTACGACGATGGCGGAGGTGGATTGTTCGGGATCGAGCAGGAATCCCGAGGTCAATCGCACGCCTACCGCTTCCTCGGGATCAAGCAAGCGAAACAACTTCGTCTGGTCTTCCAGGTTGGGGCACGCGGGATAGCCGAACGAGTACCTGGATCCGCGGTATTTTTGATGGAACAAATCGCGAATGTGTGGCGAGTCGTCCCCGGCGATGCCCAATTCCTCGCGTATTTTCCTGTGCAGGTACTCCGCCAGTGCCTCGGCGCTTTCTACGCTGAGTCCATGCAGGTAAAGATATTTGGTATATTCGCCGCTCTCAAACAGCCTTTGGGTTTCTTGGGAGGCCGCGCTGCCGATGGTAACCAGAGATAGTCCGATCACATCCATCTTCCCGGAGCTCTTGGGAGCAAAGAAATCGGCAATGCTCAGCTTGCGGCCCTCCTTCTGCCGGGGGAAGGTGAAGCGAAGCTGTTCGCGAAGTGGAGAACCGTCGCTTGGCTCATAAACGATCACATCATTGCCTTCGCTTTGCGCCGGGAAATATCCGTATACCGCCTTCGGCTCGAACCAGCGAGCGGCCATGACTTCCTCCTCGAGCTGCTTCTTGATTGGCCGGAACTTCTCCTCCACCAGGCGGAGGTAGTCCTCTTGCGATGCCGTCTTTAATTGCCACTGATTCTTGAACAGGGCGGTATCGTTGATGTAGGGGAAGATCTCGCGCAGGTCAAAATCCTTCCGTACCCGTACGCCCCAGAAGGGAGGCCTGGGAATGTCCGGCGCATCTCCGACGACCGGGCTGCGCTCGGTAAACAGCGGCCCGGTTTCTTCATCTACGGCCGCGGCTTTCGCGTATTCCTTGACCGTCCGCCCCTCATCGATTCGAGCTTGGCGACGGCCGTCCGCCGTAGATAAGTCTTCCATGAGGTGCAGTCCGGCAAAGGCGTCGTCGGCGTAGAAAACCGCATTCGAGTATTCCCGCCGCAGATCGTCCTCGACGTACTTGCGGGTGAGCGCGGCCCCGCCGCAGATCACCGGAAATTCGAGCTTTTGCCGTTCCAAATCCTGAATGACATACTTCATCTCGAGCGTGGACTTCACCAGCAACCCGCTCAAGCCGATGGCATCCGCCCGGTGCTCGAGCGCCGCCTTGATGATCGTATCCCCGGGTTGCTTGATGCCCAGGTTGACTACGCGAAAGCCGTTGTTGGTGAGAATGATGTCCACCAGGTTCTTGCCAATATCGTGGACATCGCCTTTGACCGTGGCCAGCACGATCGTGCCCTTCTTGGAGCCTGTCTTTTTCTCCATCTTGGGCTCCAGATAGGCGACCGCCTGCTTCATCACCGCCGCCGAGTCGAGCACCGAAGGCAATTGCATCTTGCGCGCCCCGAACAGGTCGCCGACGGTTTTCATGCCATCGAGCAGCACCGTGTTGATCAAGTCGAGCGGGGTGTATTCGAGGAGCGCCTCTTCGAGCAGTTCCTCCAGGGTTTTCCGATGGGCCCCCTCACCGACCGCCTTTTCGCCTTGGATGATGGCAAATTTTAGTTTGTCCTCTACCGTCAGGGTCTCGACGTGGGCGGTGGTCGCCGCCTGTGCCTTGCCTTTGCTGCCGGCAAAATGCTCCATGTAGCGCTGCAGCGGGTCGCCCCTGGACTGGTCGCGGTAAATCAGCTTGCGCGCAAGTTCAACTTCTTCATGAGGAATTTTGTACAACGGGTAGACCTTAGAGTAGTTAACGATGGCCATGTCAAGGCCATGCTCCACCGCCTCGTGGAGGAACACCGAATTCAGAACCCGGCGCGGGTATACGTCCAGGCCAAAGGAGATATTGCTGACCCCAAGAATAGTTTTCACCGCGGGCAGTTCGCTCTTGATGCGCTTGATTGCCTGGAGCGTCTCGATTCCCGCCGTGCGGTATTCTTCCTGCCCGGTCGAAATGGGCAAGGTGAGCGCGTCAAAAATCAAGTCGACAGGACGAACTCCGTATTTCTTTGTGGCAAGGTCGTAAATGCGCTTGGCGATTGCGGTTTTCTTCTCCGCCGTCAGGGCCATGCCCTCCTCATCGATGGTCAGCGCGATGACCGCCGCACCAAAGCGCTTGGCCATGGGCAACACGTTCGCGGTGCGCTTCTCACCGTCCTCGAGGTTAATCGAGTTGATGATGGGCTTCCCCGGAATGCGCTTCAAGGCCTCTTCGACAACATCGGCCTCGGTCGAATCGACCAGGACCGGCGCGGGAACTCGAGTCGCAATTTTCTCGAGAATGGAAGTGATGTATCCCTTCTCGTCTTCACCCACGATCGCGCAACAGAGGTCCAGCATGTGGGACCCCTCGTTCACCAGCTTCTTCGCCAAAGCCAGAATGTCGTCGTATTTCTTGCCCCGGACCAAATTGCGGAAGTGCTCGACGCGCGTGGTGGTGTTCATCTCTTCTGCCACAATCAGGGGTTTGGGCTCGAGATCAAGCGGAACCATGGTGTAGGCGCTCGAAGCGGCTGCCAGCGGGGTCACCTCTCGCTTGGCCGGTTCCAGGCCGCTGACGGCCTCGACCACAGCCTTGAGGTGTTCGGGAGTCGTTCCGCAACAGCCACCCACGATACGGACGCCATAGTCTTTTACAAAGTGTTGGTGATAGGAGGCGAGTTCTTCCGGCTTCAGCTTGTAGACGGCCCGGCCTCCTTCGTTGTGCGGCAGCCCGGCATTGGGCAGGACCGAGACCTGCTTGGTCGAGTTGGCGCCGAGATAGCGCACCGCATCATTCATCTCCGCCGGTCCGGTCGCGCAGTTCAGTCCGATCACATCCACGTCGAAAGGCTCGAGCGCGGTCAGCGCCGCGCCGATTTCGGTGCCCAGTAGCATCGTCCCCGTGGCTTCAAGGGTTACTTGAATGGTGACTGGGACCCGCTGGCCGGCTCTCTTGATGGCATCGAACACACCCACCAGGGCGGCTTTCGCCTGCAGAAGATCCTGCGAGGTTTCAATCAACAGGACATCCACTCCCCCTTCGAGCAAGGCTTGGGCCTGCTCGAGGTAGACCGAGACCATGTCATCGAAGCGGATGTGTCCGAGCGATGGCAGCTTGGTGGTTGGCCCGATCGAACCGGCCACGAATCGGGGCTTTTCCTTGGTGGAGAACTGATCGGCCACGTCGCGGGCAAGCTGGGCCGCGGCCCGATTGATTTCCGCGACCTTGTCGGAGAGATCGTATTCGCCGAGCACTACCCGGGTGGCACCGAAGGTGTCGGTTTCGACGACATCGCAGCCGACCGAGAGAAAACTGGCGTGGATCTCCTCAATGACCTGCGGACGACTCAAGACGAGAAGTTCGTTGCAGCCTTCCTTTCCCCAGAAATCATCCGCGCTGAGGTTGCGGTACTGGATGTTGGTGCCCATGGCGCCGTCATAGATCACGACGCGCTCGCGCACGGTTTCAAGAAAATCAGACATGTGTTTTTCGATCGCTGTTGGCGGACGGCTGGTCGCTCGCCGGAACCGGTCACCGACCAAGAACCAGCACGAGCCATCGGCCGCTCTATACGCGAAACGCCGGCTCACCTGGGGAGGCCGGCGTCAAACTCCATTCCCAATCCTTACCCGGTTAACTGCCCGGTACCGGCAGGGCCGGTGCCCCTGCCGCCACTTCGGCTTGATTGAAAATGGCATTGGCTCCCAGGTGACCGGGCCGGGAAGCGAGCAGCTGTTCCTTGCGATAAATCAAATTCGTGGCATTGAAGGACGCGAGTTCAAATCCGTGTCCATGGGTGATCGCATCCGTCGGGCACGCTTCGACACAATAGCCGCAGAAAATACAGCGGTTGTAGTCGATGTTGTACACCCGAGCATAGCGCTCGGCACCACTGACGCGATGCTCGGAGGTGTTCTCGGCGGCTTCGATATAGATGCAGTTCGA